>ERZ1026796.1917-NODE-1917-length-12906-cov-3.403396_pt1 | contig 12906 bp, 14 predicted proteins | sample MGYA00520874_ERZ1026796 | MGnify/ENA primary metagenome ERZ1026796 (study PRJEB33270, sample SAMEA104284474) | anaerobic digester metagenome | biome: Anaerobic digester microbiome; feature: mesophilic sludge digester; material: Anaerobic digester biomass...
TATAAGAATAGAAAAAAATAAAAAGAACTTAGTGAATAAAAAAAAAATATGAAATAATAATGAGTAGTGAAGAAGGCGAAAAATTAGCCTCTCAAATGAAAGACCTTTCACAAGATGAATTTAACAAAAGGTTTAGTGAACTTTTAGGGAAACAAAGCGGCGAAAGTGAAAAAACAACAAAAAAAGGAAGTAAAGAACCGCCTAAAAAGTCCTTAAAAGAAGAATGGTTAGAAAAATTAAATGTTGAGTATGAGTATTATAAAAAAAATGGCGACTATGATGAGGCTTACACTATATTATCTTTAATTGCTAATATAGAAAGTGATATAACCGACTTTGAAAACGAAGAAGTTGATTTTGATGAGTGGGTGGAACAAAGCATAAGGGATGGCAACGCTTATGCAAAAGATGAAACAATATTAAATGGCATTAAAGTTGAAGCGATAAAAGATAAAACCGAAAGTGTTAATTTAGAAAGTATGGATATGTTAAAAAGCAGTGAAATTGACTTATCTATGGCTGGGAGTGATTTTGATGGCGACTTAATGATTAGGCGTAGTCCTTATGGCAAAAGTTATTACATAGTGCGTGAATACGATGATAATATAGATTGGGGAACAAAACCCGTTGATAGTTTACGAATAAGCGACCATTGGACTTTTGAAAGTAGAAATGCGATGCATACATTACTTACTGACCCTAAAAATATTTTAGGGAAAAAAGGTAAATATATTGATAATGTGGTTATTGAAGGCAAAAAGCAAATGTTAGTCGCACAGTTTAATGGCGATGAATACGAGTTGGTGGGTGTTTTGGATGATGATATACACGAGTTTTATAATGAGATAACTTGGGATGATGAAGATAACACTTTTGAAAGTCATAAACTAAAAATAAGGATTTAAAATAGAGATTATATTAGAGTTATATATAACAGTGGATGATTTCAAACAATACTTTGGGATTGACTTAAATATTGAATTACCCGATAACGACAATCCAAGCGATAAAGTTAATGCGTTTTTGTTTAGAGTAGAAAATAGAATTGCACGAAGGATTAGGAAGAGTTAAGATGACACCTGACCTAAAAAATCTTATTTATAAAGATAGGTTGCTTATTACAAAATGGAAGCAAGTATTAAAAAAGTTGGATAAATAATTTAAGATATGTTAAAATAAAATTACCATATAGGAGGGTTAGACTATGAGTATTGCGGATAATCCGGGAACGCAACCCGAAAACAAAGAAATTCCACCAAGCGTGGAAACTGACAGTGGCACACCGCCCAAAACGGATGATGGAAAGCGAGATACTACTCCACCACCAACCGAAACGGGTGATGACACACAATTAAAACTTGATACCTTTACCAAAGATGAAGTAAACGAAATCATCCGTAAAAGACTTGCAAGATACGAAGAAGGAGTACCTAAAAAGTATGGAGCGGAAACTTTGGAGCAATTACAAGACTTTATAGAAAAAGGCAAAGGGTATGATGAGTTAAAATTGGCTCACGATAATACAGTCGTGGAAATGGAAGCCTTACAAGAAAAGTTGTTATTCATTGAAAATAATATCGATGTAAAACGATACGATGATGTTAAAGCATACTTTAAGGGCAAAGAACTATCCTTGACACCGGAAAATCTAAAAGCTGAATTAACGACACATCCGGAGTGGCTAGCTCAACGATCGGTGCAGACAATCGGCGGACAACGCCAACAAGCACCAGTGAAAGACGAGCGAAAAGCAGCATTTGAATTATTCGGTATCAGGAAATAAGGAGCAAAGAATGGAAATTAAAGAATTATTAATTGCTCTGAAAGGCGAGGGGCTTGATGGGGATGAACTCGTCAGTGTCTTAAAACAAAAACTTGAGGATGGCGAAATTACCCAAGAGGATTACGATTGGGCGATTAAACAGCTTCAAGAGGAAAAAGACAAAAAAGAAGCCTTTGAGCTATTAGGAGTATAAGGAGAAAAAAATGGCAAACAAAATCGCATTAATTCAAAAGTACACTCGTGATGCAGTCGTTCAAATCTTAGCGGCTGAAAGTAAATCGAGAGTTTTAGAAGCAGATGCAAAGCGAATCAACCTCGACTTTGCCGGTGGAAACATCGTAAAAGTATTAAACCTCGCATTTGATGGTTTATCAGACTACAAACGGGCAGCCAATAGTGATATCACTGCCGCTGCTGGTTATACCGAATTTAACGCTGGGGATTCCACAGGTCGTGGTTATCTCGCAAGTGATGTCGGCGCTGAATGGGAAACATTCCAACTTGCCTATCATCGTGGCGCACAATTAAAAATCGATCGCGCCGATGATGAGGAAAACGCTGGTTTAGTAGTTGGATACGCGGTGTCCGAGTTCGTTAGAACTAAAGTCATCCCTGAAATCGATGCTACTCGGTTCTCGAAATTAGCCGGGTTCACAAATACCTTACTTGGCAATAGAGTCGAAGCCGCTATTTCAGCGAATGAAATTATCAGTAAGTTTAACGCTGCTATTGAATGGCTTACCGAAGCAGAATCGGTCGCTGAAAATCAAGTGTTCTTTGTCAGTCCAGCCGTTATGACATTAGTTCGCAACACGACTGAATTACAAAAGAAACTTACACAAGATGAATATCGTAGCCGCACAGAAGGCGTTACCTTTGCGATTACGAAATATGATGGTCGGATTATCGAGGAAGTTCCATCAAGCCGCTTCTTTACTGAAGTCAATGTTGGCTTAAAAGGATATTTCCCGAAAGCGACATCGAAGATTATTAACTTCTTATTAGTTGATAAAACCGTTGCTCTACCAGTTGTTAAGGTTGATGATGTTCGCATTTTCACACCAGAACAAGTGCAAGATTTCAATGGTTATAAAATCAACTTTGAGCTATATCACGACTTATTCGTTCCTGCGAAATTACAAAGTGCGGTCTACGCTCATGTTGGCACAGAGGCTGCAACAAGTAAATCCGCAAGACTTAATGTCGCGTTAGCTGCTGGAGCATCCGGCAAATCGAAAGTTACTGGTTACGCAACCTTACCGCTCGGATTAAGCGGCGCGTTATATGGAATCGAGGGAGATACAGGATTCGAGGTTGGAAAGGCAATCACTGATTACAGTGGCGCAGTCGCCATTACGGTTGGAACTGACTTCACCGCATTTACGGGTGATAAAGGCTACTTCTGTCTCGTAAAAGATGGCAAAGTCATCGCTGTCAGTGCTAAATACACATCAATTCCTAAAGGTGCTGGAAGTTAATTACTAACAATTTAGTAAAAAACGGGGAGAGTATTTATTGCTCTCCTTTTTTTATGATAAAATAAGTATATAGACAATTAAGGAGTTATTATGGAATTCAAAACAAGATATATAACAGCGGATGAATTTAAGCAGTATTTTGGAATCGACTTACAAATTGAATTGCCAAACGGCGACAATGAAAGTGGGAAAGTAGCGGCATACCTCACTCGAATTGAGAATCGACTTGAAGCGTGGATCAACGCTAATTATTTCTACAATGTCACGCAGTTTTGGGAAACATTAAACAATAACCAAAAAGAGCAATACAAATACGCTTTACTCGAACAAGCATATTATGTTTTACGAATGGGGGACATTTCAGTTGATAGCGGCTATGATAAAGAACGGGGAATTATCGCGGGTCGTTCAACGATAAACGAATTATCGGTCGCACCTAATGCTATGTTGCATTTAGAAAACGGTGGTTTCTTAAACACTCGCATTGTCAAGCGTGGTGGTTATTATCAAGGTGGCGTAGCGAATTCACAAGTAGTCGCTGGTGGTGTTGTCGGACAAAAAGGCGAACCGGGCAAAGATGGCTTAACGCCTTTTATCGGTAATAATGGTAATTGGTGGATAGGCGGATTAGATACGGGAGTAAAAGCAGCTGGACTACAAGGACCACAAGGACCACAAGGACCGCAAGGTGAAGAAGGCCCACAAGGACCACAAGGACCACAAGGACCAAAAGGTGAGCAAGGCATACAAGGTATTCAAGGCATACAAGGTGAGAAAGGTGATAAGGGTGATAAGGGTGAGAAAGGTGATAAGGGCGATAAAGGTGAACAAGGTGAGATTGGACTACAAGGACCACAAGGTGAAAAAGGTGTAAAAGGTGATAAAGGTGATAATGGAAGTGGCTTTGGTAATAGTTATGGTAATGGTGTCCCGTGGGCGTTGCCGACGGCGAATAAGACATTTACGTATTTTATAACGATGGTTGAAAATAAGTATATTGCTGGTAATGATTATGAGTTTGATGGTGCGTTGATGAAAGACTATTATGCACCATCCATACTTTGTGATGCTAATTTTGGTGATAAAATTATTGTGTCAAAAGGAAGTGGCGATGATTATAAAGTGTGGCAAGTGGAAAGAGATGGTACAGTGAACGAATATACATACACACCTGCCACGCCAGGCGACGACCAGTTGGCATTAAGTAGTAATTACTTAAAGGCGGTTAGAATACTTTAATGAAATGGAAACTCTAAACTCGTGGAGATTTTATGATAAGCAAAAGAAGTTATAACGAGATTGCCGAACTATGGGGCATTAAAGATGGTTTAGAACATGAAACTATCGTGAAGCGTGTCCGTTTTAAAGAAGCAAGTGCAACGGGCAAAGATACGAACATCATCAGTGGCGTTTTTATGACCACAGGCGCTGGTTTTACCATTGAGAGTGTAGATGAACTACAAGACCTTAAAATCAACGCTAAAATGCGTATTCGTGGCGGTTGGTGGAGAGTAGCAAATATTCAAAAGGTGGCGATGACTACGGAGAACATGACCCGCCCATATTATAAATATTACATTTCATTACGAGGGTTCGATGCTTGAACTTGCCAAATTAATACATCGTGAATTAGTAGAGGAGTTTTCAACCATTTATTTAAGCGGTAATTTAAGAGATACCATTAAAGTTAATTACGATGGCAAGACAGCGACTGTCGAGATACCCGCTGAAATGTATGATCTTGAATTATTCAGAAAAGAGGGGGCGATTGTTTATACAGTGAAAGGGTCGTATGCTGAAGCTGTTAATAAAAAAGGTGGCTTTAGCGGATCGCATAAAAACTATGTCGAAAGAGCAATCGAGTTAGCCATATTTACTTGGATGAAAAGCAATGGAATAAAAGGGAGAATAACCAATGATTAAAAAAATCAATGAACTTATATATGCAAACTTTCGGCGATTAATGAACACGAATGAATTATATGATGATATCGAATTAATCGTGAGCAATGAACGAAACATTGAAACATTAAAGCCAAAGAAAAATCGTATTATTGTAGTGATTAGTTATTTTGAGAGTGCCATAACCGCCGGGCAAACATTAATGCCGGTGCAATTAAGTATTTTAAGCGAGTATAATAACATTGAGAAAACACAAGCGTTATTATATGCTTATGCCGAAAGTTATAACACTAAAGAGAATGCAGACTTTACTATTAAGCAGTTTTATCTAACTCCCGAATTAGTAGGGGCTTTTAACGAATATTATGACGGCTATCGCGGACTTTATACGATGTCGGGAACATTTTTAATTAGCGAGAATATGAATGCATTAACTGAATTTGCGGTCTTTGATGGCGAAAAATATGTCGCTCTCGATTTAATTAGTAGTCGCATTAACTTTGCGATTCAAGTAAGTCCAGATACTTTCGTAGATTTATCAACAGCTCATACATTTGCCACTGCTTTACAAGGTACATTAACCGTAAATATCGTGCTTTATCAAACGGATAATTTTTTATTCAATGATATATTAGGAATGATATTCGCTGATTCGCCGATTGATAGAACTTATCAATGTCGATTTACTTATCGTAAAGTGACTTATTCAAATGTTAATTTACAATTAGTCGATTATGAAAACGCTAATGAGTTAGCAAGTTTACCGGCGGTCAGTTTAACATTCACGAGGGCTAAATAATGGAAACTCGGAAAGTTGTTATTGAGATTGTATCAAAAGATGCAACGACTAAATCGCAAAAGATAATCGATAAGGTGCAAAAGACTGAAACCACCGAAACGATAGAAACGATTAAAGAGGGGACACTGGTTTCAAGTTTAGTTGTGAACCAAGCATTTACACAAGTTAAGGGGTTAGTGAAAAACGCCGCATTATACTATATGAATAAACACTTTACATTGAAAGAAAACTACCTAATGCAACGAAATGTCGATAACGCGTTAACAACGATTAATAAGGTGGCAAGTTTTGGGACATCGGTTGCTGGTGGTTTCTTACTCGGGAATGTTCCAGGAGCAGCAGTGGCGGCGGTCGGTTGGGTGGCAAATGAAGCCTTTACCGCATTTAAGCGACAAGACCAAACGATGATGGGGCTAAATACCACAAATATTCAAACAGCCTATCAACGAACAAGAGCGGGATTGAGTAATGGAAGCAGGGGGACACAAAATTGATATATATAAATAATAAACTTGTTAGTAATGTAGTTAGTGGTTATGTTTTAAGCGATGAACTAAACGAAACATTAGATAGTGGCATATTAAAACTAAATAATGTTAATAAGATTGAGTTAAAGCCCTATGATGAAATTAAAATAAATGGGCGGCGATATTTACTTGACAATTATAATGAAAGTTATAATAAAGCAACAAATAAATATAATTATATTATCAATATGATGAGCGAAACAAAAGGGCTGGAAGTAATCCAACTTCCTAATATATCAATTACACAACCTTTGAATAAAGATAAAAAAATATCAGTATGGACTTATTTACAAAGATTTTTAACGCAATATAACCCGCAAATTAAAGTTGTAAGTAGTGGGGAAAATTGGGTTTATCAGGGTAAATATACGCTCGACCCTAATTTAGAGAGTATTTTTGGGAAGGTTTACGCACCCGATTTTTCACTAAACAATCCTAATTTACGAGATTTATTTAGTCATTTAATGATAACACGAGATAGAATACCAACCGTGCAAGATAATGTAATTGGGTGTCTGGATTTAACGACACGGAACGGAGTATTTAATACAAATAATTTAACTGATATACAACGCTCAATGGATAGCGAGAACTACGCACAAAACCTTAAAAAAAGTTATACGAATGCATTAAGTCAAGACAATGCAATAAGACTTATTGAAAAAATGGGGTTCAGGAATAGTGATGATGCGCTTTTAACATTGGAAAATATGCGACTTGAAACCCGCTTTCCAATTTATAAAATTAACCGAGTTTTAATGTGCTACTATAAAAGAATTAAGGTTAGTGCAATAGAAGGTGGAACAACAACGAATGCAATGTTTTTATGTAAGCAAGATATAACAAAACTTGTTTTACCGAATGAAGCAAGAAACTTGTTAAGTAAGGATTGGAAGGATTTTGAAACAAATATTCCAAGTTCCGTTGATGAGTTAGCGGAATATCGTTTGGCGACTTTGGGTTATGAAATAGGCAGTAATTTTATTGAAGGGTGGGGGACTTCTTATTCGTATCCAAGCGGATGGTGGCACACTACCGAAAAAACATATATTGAAAATATAGTAAGGGTAATGGATACAATTTATCCGTTGGGCATAAACGCATATAACATAATTCGTGATGCGCTTAATAAAGGCACAATTATTGAACCTTATTCATCTACTGATTATCATCAAAATATTATCAGTCCATTTAGCGATGATTCAGCCGAAGGTGCATTAAAGTTCAAAGGGTTATTTTTTGAAATTGATTATAACGGGTTTTATGGTGGAACATTGGTTCATTCAAAAGATAATGATTTTGGAATAGTGACAATTAATGATAATCCTTCATCAAGTTTAACCTTGCTTGAAAGCGATGGCATTTTTCAAAAAGAAAAAATAAATAGGTTAGGTAATGAAATTGTGGCTTTGTCCGCTAATTATACAAGTGAGAGCGAAATTCAGCCTTTGGGGAGCGTTTTTGATAACGATATTGTTATATTTAAGCGAGATATTAGTTATAGCGCAAACAATAATATTAAAGTAAATTATTATGGCTCAAAAGACTATGTGATGAAAAACTACTTTACAAGCGTATATAGTAAGCATAGAACGACAAATCTTATTCCGTATGGGGAAAGTATAGTTAGAGCGGAAAATAAAAAAGTCTTTATGTTTTTATCTAAAACCGATTATATTGTGGATAACGCTGCGCTTAACTTTAATTTTCAATATTTTACTAACATTGAATTTGATATATTGAGTGCGTTTAGACCAAGCGAAATCCTAACTTCAAAAGATGACTTCAAAAATTCGCACAAAATAAATTTAGGTTTTTTCTACAAGGGTGGTAAAGCATATTTAAGCGATATAGCACGATTTGTTAGTGGCAACTCAATAGGTTTTAATATAAGAATGTATGATAATGTGTCGGGCGGTGTATATATCAAAACGAAAGAAGTTGGAGAAGATGGAACGGCTGGGAGCGAACAAGCGTGGCATTTACTGGTGGATGATATAGAAACGGGTTATATTGAAAGTTTAGGTGTATATTTTGGACATATTGATGCACAAACTCAATTCGCCGAGATGCCATTAGAATATTTTAGGTCAATCGTTATTGATGCTTACGATAGAATGTTTAATTTACCCGAACAAAATATATCGCTGACAAGTAGTAAAAACTTGATGGGTGGTAATTTACTTGTTAATAAAGATAATAAAGAAGTGTTGGATTACACTTTTCAAATTGAAACAATAACCGATGATGACAATATTATTTTTACTCCTTTGTTTATGGGTATGAGCGATCTGATAGGTAATTATCATAAGGTAGAACGAGATTATTCGGTTAGCGATATTAAAGGTGGTGGATTTATAGAGCAAGTTTATGCATCAAGCTTTGCGGAAATGATAAGTGGAAATCGTATTCCTTACATTACTTTACAATTAAATGTTCCGCAGACATACGAAACTAACTTAAATGTGAATGATCGAGTTGAATTTATCGCAACTTGGGATTTTAAGCAAGAGATGGGTGCGAAAATAATTGCGGAACAAATTACAGGGTTAGAAGCAGTAATGAGTGGCGACCAAGTAATAGGTATGGGAAAGATTACGATAAGAGTAAAGGTATTGTGGCGAGATGCTTACGGCACTTGGTATAATAGGGGGCAAAAATATCTTACATTTAAGCGAGTGGGAAATTATTTTACTGAAAGCGAAAATCCGTTGTTTTATAATCAGCCGCATAGAGATGGCACGACTTCATCTTTTGGTGTGCGTGTATTATGTGAAGATTTAGTTAATATAGTTGACGCTGATTTTAATAACGATAAATTCGGCGGATACAGCAATCCAAGCACGGCAAATTGTGATTTTGAAAGTGCAACCTTTATTGTGAGTGAATTAGATAATATAACTACGACATACGCACAAAATATGTATGTGGTATTTAGAACGGAACATATTAAAAAACACGCTACAACCGAACAATTAACCGATTTAGACATTGATTTTGATATATATACAGGCAAAAAATATGCAGTTGATAGCAATATTAAAGTAAGTGATATATTCAGATACGAAATTCATAAAGGTAAGCCGTGCATTAAAGTAATAACCGATGAAATGATTTTTGAAATGGTACTGATGTATCAAACAGTGGAATTGTGGTATAAGGACAAAGACAATAATTATAAGATGGTTTTTGGTGTAAACATAACCGTGCAAGATAGGTTAAACTTATTTATCAGGATTTATATTAGCCTTTTGAATAATGGCGATTTTAGAGTATTTAATGAAAACGGCGATTTAGTGGGTCAAGTAAAAAAAATACAACCTAATGAAAATAATGACAATTTACAAAAATATCGTATAATATAAGTAAGGGAGTAATTTATGGCAAAAATAGTATTAGATGTGGCAATTAATAATTTACAAAAAGATATGATTTTAGTGTATAATCCCGCTAATGAAAAGTGGGAGGCGACAAGCAAAAGCGCATATTTAAATCAAACTTATATCGAAATTGATAAAATTAATCAAAAGACGGTCGAATTAAAAGAAAAGACCATCGAGTTAGAGCGAAAGTTAGCTGAAACGCAAACGAAATTTGCTGAACTGCGGAGAATATTTGAAAATACCATTAAGGAGTTAATTTCACGATGAAAAAAGTAAAAAAGATAATTAAGTATTTAACGATTGCTATAAGTTTCGGTTTTATTGCTTTAAGCGGAGTCGAAATTATCAGTGGGCTAATAGGCGATGTCAGTTTATTCGGGTTTAACCTGACCGAAGTCCAACAAAAGATTACGCATTACATAACGAGTGGTGGATTAGCCGTCGTTGGTGGGCTTGGCGTGGTCTTAAACGACTTTTTGAACCGCAAGTTAATAGAAAGTCGGAATCTTACAAATCAAGCCCTACAATCGGCTATTAGCGTTGGTGAAAAATATGGCGAGATGAAAAAAGAAGTAAGAGAATTACGCATTTTGATTGAACAGCTTATTGCCGATAATTCACATTTAGCCGAGTTAATTACCGCCGATTTATCTGCAAAATTAAGCAACCCGTTAATTGATAAAAAAGCAAAAGAACTCATCGAGGAAGCAATAAATGGAAAAAAAGAAACTATTATTTAAAATCATCGGTGCGATGACACTTGCTTTACCGATTTCAATAACATTGGTAGTAAGTGCGATTTGGTCGAAACCCACTCCCGATTATGTAATCACTTTTAACGATGCCTTAGCGGTTGATTTAGAAACGATTAATGAAAAAGTGGTTATAACCGAACACGATGATAAAAACAAAGCGTTAGCCATTGCTTTCGATGAATTCACTTTTTATAATATCGATTTTACCTATTACGATAAAATTATCGATGGAAAATACATTGTTAAAGATAAGTCATACATTCGGTTTTTAAGCGATGATTTCGACAAAGTTTTAGAGATTATCGATGGCAAAAATGAACAAGGTGATCCATTTATCAAGTTGGATAAAGTGAGCCACATAAATATTCAAACGGGTAATAAACTGTCCTTATCACTTATCGTGAGTATCATAGCCACTTTAGTAGTTGTGGGCATTATCAGTGGTAAAATGAAGTTGCACCGAAAATATCCAAAGTCGGCAACTTTTATTGCCTTATTAAGTGCCACCGTTATAATTGGGGTAATTAATGCCATCATTGGTAGTATTTTTACAGTCTTTGTGGTGGCGACTATCAGTTGGGGTGCTTATTGTTTAGAGGACGCTTACTTTAAGTCGCTACAACCCGTTAATGAAGCACAACAAAAACAAAACGCTTTAATCGATGAATTACGGAGGCTCTTATGACCAAGAGCAAGTTATTAGATAATCTTTATAAAAACCTTACATGGCTTATTGTTTTAATGTCCATTATCGGTTATTTAGCATATCGCACATTTCAAATGGAGGGCGATATTCAGTCGGTGGCGAATGATCCGAATACATGGTTAAATATTGCCTTTGTTATTTGGCTAAACTTAAATGTTCAAAGTGGGGCGATAAATAGTGGAATCTCCGCTGGTGTTGATAGTGAGGAATTTAAGGCAGCTGACGAAGTTAATAATAAGATCATCAAAAGCGTTAATAATGAAATGGTCGAATTTAGAAAATATGTCAAGACTTTAAATTATAACGAGATGGTTAGACTGCAAGAGGACTTCTTATATAAATATGGTGTTGATGATGTTAGCGAATTAAATAAGAAACAGCTGCGAAAGTTCAAAAGATTAAAACCGATTAGACACGATATTAGCGGCTTCAACTTACCTTTATATTACGAACTTACTAAAAAGGGCGAAATAAAATATGAAAGTTCATTTAATAAGAATAAGGGCATGCTGAGAAAAAGAGCGGGTAAGGTATTAACTGGCATATTATTCGGTGCGTTAAGCGTGAACATCGCATTCAATATTGATGGTCTCGGCGAGGCGATGATGAGTGTTATCGTAATTTCGACTAACCTTATTATTACCTATTTATTATCGTTTATGCCGCCTATGTTTAGATTAAAATTCGTTATACCAAAAGGGGTTATCTTAAAGCACACTTTATATAGCGGATATATCGAATATAAAAAGGGAACACATATTCTAAAAGAAATCCCGATGAAAAAAGAAATTGTAGAAGTTGTCGAACAAGAAAAGACACAGGAGGATTAAACTATGTTTATTTATTTTGATAGAAACGGAGTCTTACAAGAAGTCATTAACGATAAGGCAGCAAGACTTGGCGATTTGAACGCAAACGAGATTTATGTCTATGTAGATGAGGTGGAGTTAGATGATATTTGGCTCACGCTTAAAAGACCAGATGGCACTTTATCGGTCGAGAAATCATTTATCGCAAATAAGGTAGTGCGGGAAATTCCGTATGATCCAAAGCGAGATATGAAGTTCTTTAAAGATTTCAAAGAATACGAGTTTTATAAATTCACTATTACGGATGAAATCACGGTTGAGGGAGTTTATCAAGCAACGATTAGAATGACCTACGAGGACACTTTAAGTGCGTTAGGGGTTTTAGTATTCAAAGCGGAAACCGGTGTGATTAAAAGCGACCAAAACATTACCCAAGCCCAATACAATTATCTCATTTGGTATGTAGGAAGTTGGCAAGGTCAAATCGGCGATTTAGAGGAAACAATGGGGATTGCCAAAGCCGATATTTTAGCTTTACAAAATCGCATGAATGTTGCCGAAAGTGACATTAATAAAATTGAGGATGGCACAACCGTTGTCAAAAAAGCGTTAAAGGATGATTTAGGTAATACGATAAAAAGCACCTATGCGAATAAACTCGATTTAGTCTATTCAAGTAGTAATAATCAAATTGCGATCACATTAAAAAGTTATGATGGCACTCCAATTGATGCCGATTTAATCGACCTACCAAAAGCGACCAC
>ERZ1026796.1919-NODE-1919-length-12902-cov-2.301057_pt1 | contig 12902 bp, 9 predicted proteins | sample MGYA00520874_ERZ1026796 | MGnify/ENA primary metagenome ERZ1026796 (study PRJEB33270, sample SAMEA104284474) | anaerobic digester metagenome | biome: Anaerobic digester microbiome; feature: mesophilic sludge digester; material: Anaerobic digester biomass | place...
CCGTCGTCGTGACGGCCACACGCAGCGAGCGGCCGCTGCGCGACGTGCCGGCGACACTGAACGTGGTCACCCAGGACGAGATCGTCACGAAAGGCATGCGCTACATCGGCGACGAACTGCAAAGTGTCCCCGGGGTGTTCGTCCAGAAGAACGACGAGGGCGCCTACACGTCGATGACCATTCGCGGCGTGCCCGAGCAGCACCACAACGAAACCTTCCTGGCGCTGCTCGACGGCGTGCCGTTCTGTCCGCGCGGCAACTGCGTCGAAAACGTGGCCCCTTACTTCATGGGCGGCGACCAGGGCGGCAACCCATACGACGATTGGGACTGGTCGGAATTGCTGGGCACACACACGCTGACGGCCATCCCCTGCACCGGCGACGGCGGCACGGGCGATTGCTTTGCGCCGGTCGAAGTGCGCCTGACCGTCAGCCGCTAATGCCCACTCAATGAGCCGGCTGCCCACCTCCAACCGACAACGCCTTGTCCTCCTCATTGCGGCGCTCCTGATCGTTGGCCTGGTTCTGCTGGGCGCGGCGGCGTGGCTGTGGTTGGCACAGGAGGAAGAGGCCCCAGTGTCAACCGTCAGCAGCCCCGCATCACCCACAGTCACGGCCGCGCCGACCAACGACCAACGACCCACGACAGGGGTCAGCGATCCGTTGCCAGGGGTCGCTCCAGGACTCTCATACGCCCCGGCAGTGCTGTCCGGCTACGACGGCGGCTTTACGGCGCTCAGTTGCCCCCAGACGCCCGACCCCGACGCCCCGGCCGCGGCAACGCTGGCGTCCGACCGTGCGACCCCCACCCGTTTCTTTACGCCAACGCCCGAAGCGGGGGGCCAGGTTCTGACCATACCGGCGCAGCCTGGTGAGGCCGGCTGGTGGGTGAGCAGCGAAGAACGGGGCAACCACCTCGGCGATTCGTTCCTCTATGCAGGCTTCTTCGATAGCCAGGTCTTCATCGCGGCCATCCGCTTCGACCTGACGCGCATGCCCCGCGGCGCACCCATTCGCCAGGCCACTCTGCGCCTCGTTGGGTTGAATGAACAGCGCTTCGACGCCACAGCGGGCGGCGCCTGGTCGGTACAACTTCTGAGCGGAGACACCATTCGTGACCTGCCGCGTGCCGATTTTCAGACTATTTTCAATGCATCTGCACCTGTGAGCCTGTTTCCTACCCTCGATGCCGCCGACCTGAAAACCGCCCAAGTCAACAGTTGGGAACTGGATAGCGGCGCCCAGACCTGGTTGAGCCAGCAGGTCATCAATGGCACCACATCGGTCATTGTGCGCATCCTGGGGCCGGCCGGCGGCGCCAACTCTCTCTTTGCCTGGGATTCAGGCAGCGGCCCTGCCTCAACCGGCAACGGCCCGCAGATGGTGCTCAGCCTGGCTTCAGCGCCGGCCACGCCGCCGCCCGCCGCCACGCGCAACTTCATCGTCGTGACCCTGCCGCCCACGCCGGCCAACATCTTCACGGTGGCGGCCAATGCCCTCACCGCCACCTATGTGGCGACCACGGTGGGCACGAACACCCCGACCCCCTACAATTTGGTGACGCCCACGCCTACGCCGCGCAACCAGGCCACCGCCCAGGCGCAGGCTGCCCTGCAAGGCTTGCCGCCGGTTGTCATCAGCACATCGGTCGCGGCCAACGGCGCCACCGCCACCTATCAGGCCGCCTATGCCACCGCCGTGACCATCATCACCGGTACCCTGACGCCGATTCCGACCAACGCCATTACCCCCATCATCGTGCGGCCTACCGTGGTTCCTGAAAACGTCCTCACGGCCGCCGCGCAAATCGTGGCGGCCACGGCCAACGCACGCGCCAACGGCACCCCCACTCCGTTCCCGTACAGCGTGGTCCTTGCCACCATTACCCCGTTCACCCCGCAGCCACTGATCGCCACCTCAACCGGCACGCCAATCAACGGCGCGACTGCTGTCTACCGGGCGGCCCAGGCGACTGCGGTCGCGGTGACCACCGGCACCTACACCCCCCTGCCCTACATTCCGATCACGCCGACGCCGCTGCCACTGTTGGTTTACCTTGATCGCGTGACGCCCACCCCTCAGGCCACGGCGACTCCTACGGCGCCGGCTACATTGCCTCGCGCGATGATTGGCAACATCCTCTTCCGCAGCGATCGCCAGGAGGTCACCGAGTACTATATGATTGACCTCTCGGTGAACCGCCTGGTCTGGGTGACCCAGGGCTGGCCCTTCAACGCGGCTCAACGTAACGAAATGCGCTCGGTCAGCGGCCGCTACCGGGCTTTCGTACAGAACGATACGGTGGGCGTGCCGCAGGTCCATGTGCAGGACAACGAGTTCAACACGACACGTCAAATTACCAACGGCAGCGGTTGGAGCTTCGATCCGGCCTTTTCCCCACGTGGCGATCGGCTTGCGTTCGTCTCGCAGAATCCGGGCAATGACGAAATTTTCGTCATCAATGTGGATGGCACCGACCTGAAGCGGCTGACCATCAACAGTTGGGAATGGGACAAGCACCCGTCGTGGTCGCCTGATGGCAACCAAATCGTCTTCTGGTCGAATCGCGACACGGGGCGGCGCCAGTTGTGGATCATGAACGCCGACGGCAGCAATCAACGAGTTATGATTAGCTCTCCCTACCAGGATTGGGACCCAATTTGGCTCAAGTAATCCTGTCAGCAATGGCACAAATGCCGGGTTTGCTGTATAATAGACCTTATCGGGAATAAGCCAAGTTGTAGTCCGAGCCACAACCAGTGGTTTTTCTTGACGACTTGACTTGGCACGCCGCTATTCCCGATAAGGTCTAATCCCCCCATCTGTTTTGGCTGTGAGGCATCATTGTGGAACTGAAAGAGTACCTGCTCCCCTTGCGTCGCTGGTGGTGGCTGTTGTTGGCAGCGACGGTGATTGCCGTTGCTGCCAGCTATCTGATCACCAGCCGCCAGGCGCCGATTTATCAGGCACGGGTCACGTTGCTCGTTGGTCGCGCCATCGAGAACCCAAACCCGAGCGGCAACGAGTTTTTCCTGACGCAGCAACTGGCTACGACATACACGGATATTGCCAAGCGCAGCACGGTACGCCGCGCAACGGCCAAGGCCCTCAACATCAAGTCGGTCCCCGACTACGGGGTGCGTGTGGTTCCCAACACACAGCTCATGGAGATTGTGGTCACAGACTCCAACCCCGAACGGGCCGCGGCCGTCGCCAATGAATTGGCCAAGCAACTGATTTTGCAGACACCCACCGCCTCTGATCAGACAACACAGGACCGCCAGGCTTTCATCAACAATCAGTTGGATGACCTCCAGGTCAAGATCACCGATACGCAGCAGGATGTTGCCAAGAAGCAAGAAGAACTGGGCGGCCTCTTCAGCGCCCGCCAGATTGCTGACACCCAGGCCCAGATCACGGGCCTGCAGCAGAAACTCAATTCGTTGCAGTCCAACTACGCCGCGCTGTTGGCCAACACCCAGCGCGGTGCGCTCAACCAACTGAGCGTGATCGAGGCGGCCCAGCCCCCGAACTTACCGATCGGGCCTGATCGCCTCATCATCATCCTCTTGGCCGCCGCCGTTGGCTTTGTGATGGCTGCCGCTGCTGCCTACCTGCTCGAATACCTGGATGACACCTTCAAAAGCCCGGATATGGTGCAGAAGACCCTGGGGCTAACCACGCTAGGCGCGGTGCCAGTCATGGATGAGGTTACTCCCGGCAATGAATTGGCTCCCCTCATCAACGATCATTCCGCCACCACCGAGGCCTACCGTGTGCTGCGCACCAACCTGCAATTCGCCTCTGTGGACCGCCCCCTGCACACCTTGATGGTCACCAGCCCGGCGCCGTCCGAAGGCAAATCCATGACCTCGGCCAACCTGGCCGCGGCCGTGGCCCGTGCCGGGCGACAGGTCATCCTGGTGGATGCCGACCTGCACCGCCCTCGGCTGCATCGCGTGTTCAATCTCACCAACAACGTGGGTGTGACCAGCGCCCTGCTGGCCGATCACCCCTCTGTCGAAGGTTTGCTGCAAGAGACCCAGATTCCCGGGTTGCGCGTTTTGACGGCCGGCCCGCTACCGCCCAATCCGGCGGAATTGCTGGGATCATCACGCATGAAGGACCTGATCGCCGCCTTGAATGCACATGCCGACATGGTTATTCTGGACACGCCGCCGGTGGTTGCCCTGGCCGACGCCGCCATCCTCTCGACCCACACCGACGGCGTGCTGTTGGTTCTGGATGCGGCGCACACGCGACGCGAGGTGGCGCGGCGTGCCCTGGCCAGCCTGGGACAGGTCAAAGCACGGGTCATCGGCGTGCTGCTCAACCGCGTACCCACCCGTGGGGCCGGCTACTACTACTACAACTATTACTACTATGGCCGCTACACCAACGGTCGCGATGGCGACAGTGCGGGACAGAGTGGGCGCCGGCGTAATCGGCGCCGCTTTGGCCGCGGGCGGGCGGCAGCGCCCGTGAGCACGTCATCAGCCTCACGTTCAGCGTCACAGCCCTGAGGGTTCGTAGGAGCAACATCTCTGGCCCGGGAGTCAGTAGGGGCGCACCCTTGCGGTCGCCCACGCGGGCAGGCGCAAGGCCATGCCCCTACCCCGGATTATTGAAAAGATACCCGCAAAACGACCAGCGATGCGCGCATCCATCTGCAGCATGAAGATGCCCCCTATCGGATGTAATATGGATTGAAAGGTGCTTTGGCTATCATCGTGCAACGCCCAGCAGTTGGGAGCAAACCTTGAAACGGTAAAGAAACCAACAAACATGGGTGAGTTGATGGACCTGGTGACGCAGAATTCGGCTTCTCATCACCAGTGAGCGTGAAGAACCAGGGTGAGCGAGACGACGCCCAACGCGATGCCGTCCCCAAACTGGCCGCTGCTGCCTCACCCATAAACTGACAGACGGGAGGAAATGAGACAATGAAAGTGCGCATGACAGAGTTACGTGGTATTACGACTGACCTGCATAGCAGCCTGCGTGAGCATGGAATGAAGGATAGTGACCAACTGCTGGATGTTGGTCGTACGCTGGTCGGCCGCAAGGAATTGGCCAGCAAGACCGGTGCGGATCCCAAGTATATTTTGGAATTGGTGAATCGCGCGGACCTGGCTCGTATCCGGGGTATTGGCTCTGCCTACTCCAATTTGCTCGAAGAGGCTGGTGTGGACACCGTCAAAGAACTGGCTACTCGTCGAGCAGACAACCTGTTTGCCAAGCTGCTGGAAGTGAACGCGGCCAAGAAATTGGTGGGTCGCACTCCCACCCAGCAGATGGTACAAGACTGGGTCAACCAGGCTAAGGAACTGCCCAAGTTCGTCGAGTATTGAGCATTTACCGACCTGAGACAACGTCGAGCGAGCCGCTTCATCAACCTAAAGAGCGAGGCGCACCCAAATCGGTGCGCCTCGCTTTTTATTTTGGTCGCGTTCCAGGCTCAATAGGCGTTGTTGTTGCGACGCGCGGCGTTGAGAACCGTCTGGATCATGATCTTGAAGTCCAACGCCAGTGACCAATTTTCGATATACCAGACGTCGTACTTGGTGCGCTCCACCACGGACGTATCCCCGCGCAGGCCGTTGACTTGCGCCCAACCGGTGAGGCCGGCCTTCTCACGGTGGCGGTCCATGTAGCGCGGGATGCGCTGACGGAACTGCTCCACATACACCGGCCGCTCCGGTCGCGGACCAACCAGGCTCATGTCGCCGACCAGGACATTGATGAACTGCGGCAGCTCATCGAGCGAGATGCGCCGGATGATCGCCCCAAAGCGGGTGCGGCGCGGGTCGTTCTTCACCGTCCACCCTGGGCCATTGGTCTCGGCATCGGCGCGCATGGAGCGGAACTTGAGCATGGGGAACGGTTTGGCATCCAGGCCCATGCGCTCCTGCACATAGAACACCGGGCCGGGCGATTCCAGCTTGATGAGCAGAGCGGTCAACATCATCACGGGCGAAATAAAGAGCAACGTCAAGCTGGCGCCGACAACGTCAACCGTGCGTTTGAGCGCCAATTTCCAACCGCGCAGCGCCACATCGCGCACGGTCAAGAGCGGCAGGCCACCAAAGTCGCTGATACTGACCTCATTGGCCATGATCTGGAAGACATCGGGGAAGACCCGAATACTCACTTTTTCGCGCTCACACATCGAGACAATGCCCAGGATTTCCTGATGACTGGCTTCGGGCAACGCCACAATCACCTCATCCACGCGATAGTCTTCGATGATCTGTGGAATGTCGGCCGGTGTGCCCAACAGCGGCACTGCCTCCACGGGCGCGGCGCTGACGTTGGAATCCACCACGCCGACGATGTGATAGCCCAGGTTGGGCGTGTGTAGAATCTTCTGCAGGATCATGCGCCCCGCATCCCCGGTTCCGATCAGGAGGACCCGGCCTTGACCGATGCCACGCGCCTGCAATAGGCGCAGGGCGCGTGTCACCAGGATGCGGCCCAGGGTGACGAGGAGCAGGGTCAAAGCCCACAGGTAGATCATCATCCAGCGATGGTAGTCAATCTGATCGCGGAAGAGGAGCGAGGTAAACGCGACGCTCATCAGCGTCGCAACGGAAACGGCGCCAAAGAGGGTGTAGAATTCGTCCAGGTAAGGCGCGTTGTGACGCCGGTAGTAGAGCCGCTGCATGAGAAAAACGATCAGGACGCTGGCGACTTGCAGTGGCAGGATGGGCAGATAGTTGACTACGGGGCCGACGCTATCCCCCGCGATGGCCATGCGCAGACGGTGGGCCAACAAGAAGGCCACTATGGTCATTAAGGTGTCCATGGTGATCATCACCACGACCAGCGTGAACTGTGAACGTTTCATTGTGTTCCTGATGCTCCCAACGTTCCTGATGCTCCTAACGCTCCCACCTGTTATGCTCCTGCCTGTTCCGACGTGCGGGCCGCGTGTGGGCGACGTTGGCGCCAGGCCTTGAATCTGCGTCCGGCCATAGCCAGGGCGCCACGCAGCGTTATTCCCCCGAGCACCAGGATATGTATGGGCCAGGCGGTCTGCGCCGCATAGTGCTTGCGGTAGAAGATGGCCATGGCGCGATAAAATTCATGGCGTGCCTTGTCGCTGTGTTGGCTGGCTGCTTCTTTGTAGTGCAGGACGGTCACCGCCGGATTGTACCACACCTTCCAACCCGCCTCTTTGATCCGAAAGGCCCAGTCAAGGTCCTCGCCATACATGAAAAACGTTTCGTCCAGCAGGCCCACCTGGGCGATCGCCGCGCCGCGCACCAGCATGAACGCGCCCACGACAGAATCAAGCTCGGTGACGACATCGGGGCTGAGGTAGGTCAGGTTGTAGCGGCCAAAGTGCGGGCTGCGAGGGAAGAGTTTGCTGAGGCCCACCATGCGATAGAACGAAACGGCCGGTGTGGGGAACGAGCGCCGGCAGGCCAGGTCAAGGCTGCCATCCGGCCGCAGGAGTTTTGGCCCGGCCACGCCACAGTCAGGCCGCGCCTCGCAAAAGGCCAGCATGTCAGCCAGCGCAGTTGGCGGGACGATGGTGTCAGGGTTGAGCAGAAGAGCAAAGCGTGGCGCCATGCTGACGCCGTCGGTTGCCTGGTCATGAAACCCCAGGTGACGCAGGCCGACGTTGTTGCCGTAGGGATAGCCGCCATTCACCGGGCTGGCGATCAGATCAACCTGCGGGAACTCGCGGCGCACCATGTCCACACTGCCATCCGCTGACGCGTTGTCAACCACGCACACCCGGTATGAAGTATCGCCCTCGCTGGCAAAGACGGAGTTCAGGCAGTCACGTAGCAGCGCGCATGTATTGTAGTTGACGATGATGATGGCTAAATCGAGCATGGTTCCTCGTGCGACTCGAATTCTAGCACGACGCGTGAGGGCGGTCAAAACCGGCGATCGTGACGCCAGCGGACGCCAACGGGATAACCGATCATTTTGGCCACATCACCCACAATCCGAATCACCGGCACAAGCGCCAGCGTCAGCAGACGCTGCGGCCATGTGAGCGGTTCCCACGCGACGCGCAGGCGCTGCCAGGGGCGGCGGTGATAGGCCACAAAGCCGAGCAGCAGGCCCAACCAGCCGGCGCCGCGCGCGGTGCGTCCCCACAGGGCATGGCCGAGCAGGACTGGCAGCGCGATCAGGTAGGTGGCGTAGCGGATGGCATGGCGCCGGCGCCAAAGGTCGGCCTTGCCATCCCCGCGGGCATAGCGGTAGTACTGCCTGAAGAAAGCCGTCAAGGTGCTGCGTGGCCGAAAGTGCGCCACGGCCTGCGGCGCCCAGGCAAAGGGGCCAGCCACCTCACGCAGGCGAAAGTCGAAAATCAGGTCCTCGCAGTAGTCCAGCCATTCAGGATAACCGCCGGCCCGCTGCCAGGCTGCCCGCGTGAACGCGACCGAACGGCTGGAAGGCAGGAAGGTGGCCGGGGCGATGTCGGTCAGCGCAGGAAGGACGGTGGCGCCCAGGGCAATTTCGAAGGGTGTCGTGGCGTCGGGTTGGAAAAAACCGGCCACCACCTCCACGGGCGCTCCATCTGCGGCGCCAGGTTGGGCAAAGGGAGCCAGGAGGGCGGCCAGCCAGCCCGCTTCCAGCCAGACCCCGGCATCGGTGGAGGCGATGATCTCATGGCGGGCCGCGGCAATGGCACGGTTGCGCCCCTGGCTGATGTTGCAGCCCGGCTCCACCAGGATGTGCAGCGGCAGGCGATCCTGGTAGGCGCGCAGAATGGCGACGGTGTTGTCCTGCGAACCGCCGTCCACGATGATGATCTCATCGGCCGGATGGGTTTGCGCCAGGAGACTGTCGAGCAAGCGGCGAACCGCGTCGCCTTCGTTGAGCACGGTGGCAATGACGCTGACGAGTTGTTGGGTCACAAAGGTGTCCAGGAAATCAAAGAGGCCAGATGCCCGTCCCCTCGCGGTGGCGGCGGGAACGGCGATCTGACCTCTGTTGCGCATTGACGATGCTGTCCTGGCTCGGTCAGGAGATCGGCCAGGACAGGTGTTGGAACAGGTTGTTAGCGCAGCGCGAGTTCCGTCTTGGGATTGAAGAAATGCGCGTTGTCCATGTTGAAGACAACGTCAATCTTGTCACCGGCCACGGTATGGGTGCGCGGGTCCACGCGGGCGACGAATTGCTTCTTGCCTGAGAGCAGGTAAAGGAAAATTTCGTTGCCCATCAGTTCGGTAACATCCACATCGGCCTGCAGCGGCGCCGGGCTGATATCCTGCGGCTGATAACCGCGGGCGTGAATGTCCTCCGGGCGGATGCCGAAGATCACCTGTTGGCCTTTATGCTTGCGCATGTCTTCGCCGCGAGTGCCTGGAATATCCAGGCGGAAGGTGCCGCCATCCACGACCATCTTACCATCGGTTTCCACCAGCGTGGTCTCGAAGAAGTTCATGGAGGGGCTGCCGATGAAGCCGGCCACGAAGACATTGGCCGGTCGGTCGTACAGGTTCTGCGGTGAGTCAATCTGCAGCAGCAGCCCATCCTTCATGACCGCGATGCGGCTGGCCATCGTCATGGCCTCGACCTGGTCGTGGGTTACATAGATGAAGGTGGTGCCCAACTGGCGATGCAGCTTGCTGATCTGGGCACGGGTTTGCACGCGCAGCTTGGCATCCAGGTTGGAGAGCGGCTCATCGAAGAGGAAGACCTTTGGCTCACGCACGATGGCGCGACCAACGGCCACACGCTGACGCTGACCGCCGGAGAGTTGCTTGGGTTTGCGGTCGAGCAGTTGCAGAATGCCCAGGATGTCTGCCGCGTTCTTGACACGCTTGTCAATTTCGGTCTTGGGCATCTTGCGCAGTTTGAGGCCAAAGGCCATATTGTCGTAGACGCTCATGTGCGGATAGAGCGCGTAGCTCTGGAACACCATCGCGATGTCGCGGTCTTTGGGTGGCACATCGTTGACGACGCGCTCACCGATCTTGATCGTGCCATCGCTGATCTCTTCCAGACCGGCGAGCAGGCGCAATGAGGTTGTCTTACCACAGCCCGAAGGGCCAACGAAGACGAGGAATTCCTTGTCTTCGACGCTGATGCTCAGGTCGTTGACCGCGGTGACATCACCCCAGCGTTTGTAAACATGTTCGAACGTTACACTAGCCATTGAAATGCAGCTCCTTGCGAATTGAGATTGAGTTGCGAATTGTGGTGCGGACGTCAGACAGAACTATGCGGTCGCCACTGCCGGAGACATCCGTTGCCGATGCTGCTCGGATGCGCGGCGCAAAAATAATCAGGCTGCAACAACGGGCCAGAGGGTGAAGGCTAGAAATCACCGTGGTTTCCGTGTTTCCTGGCAGGGCAGGGCTAAGAGCCAAAACCGTTCCAACGTCCTTACCGGTTAGGTACGAGAGTCAGATGATGAGAGTCGGATGATGAGAATCTTCCTGGGGCGCCTCCTATCTGTTGGCAAAGCATTGCAGCACAGGGGGAACTGCAAGAAGTATACCACATTATTCTGAGTTGGCAAGCCAACAACTTTGACATCCTGCTCAAATCTGCGATAATGACGACTATTGCCTGGGAAAAAATCTGTCGAAGGAATCGCCATGTCACGCCGTTTTGTCGGCTCTGTGCAGCCGGCGCCTCAATCAGCACAACTTAGCCTGCCGCCGCCGATCGTCATTCACACCACAGCCCAACTCGATACCTTGCTGCCACAGCTATTGGCTGCCGAGGCGGTGGCGGTTGACACCGAGGCCAACAGCCTCTTCGCTTATTTTCATAAGGTGTGCTTGATTCAACTGTCGGTGCGGCAGCCACAGGGGATCAATGGGCATGACATCGGCGATTATATCATTGACCCGCTCGCCATCGAGTTAGATCTGCGCCCGCTCGCGGCGCTGTTTGCGGCCCCGCAGGTGTTGAAGATTTTTCACGCCGCGGAGAACGATGTTCTCATGCTGAAGCGTGATTATGGGTTTGCGTTCGTGAATATCTTCGACACCTTATGGGCCGCCCGCATCCTCGGCTGGCCCGAAGTGGGGCTAGGCGCTATCCTGGAAAAACAGTTCGACGTGATCATGGACAAGCGCATGCAGCGCGCCAACTGGGGCAAGCGTCCCCTGACGCGTGCCCAATTGGCCTATGCGCGCCTGGACACCCACTACCTGCTCGATCTGCGCGTGCGCCTGGAGCAGGAATTGAGCCAGCGCGGGCGCCTGGCCGAAGCACAGGATGCCTTTGCCAGCGTCACCTCTATCGAATATGTGCATCGTCCTTTCGACCCTGACGGCTTTTGGCGGCTGCGCGATGCGCGTAGTTTGGACGGCGGCCGGCTGGCGGCCCTGCGCGTGGCCTACCTGTGGCGTGAGGAGAAGGCGCGCATGCTCGATCAGCCACCATTCAAGGTGCTGTCCGACCAGACGCTGATCAACCTGGCCGAACGCCTGCCCGCCTCACTCAACGAACTGTTGACGATGTCCGGCTTCAACGAAGGCTTCATGCGCCGTTTTGGCGCCGACCTGGTGCAGGCCATGCAGAAGGCTGCGGCCGGCCCCGCGCCGGTGGCGCCCAAGCGTGCCCATCAGCACCTGGTGCGGCCAGACGAAAGCGCCGCCGCCCGCTACGAGGCGTTGCGCGCCTGGCGCACCGCACGCGCAGCCGCGCGTGGCGTGGATGCCGATGTGGTCATGACCAACGAGATGCTGATGGTGATTGCCCGCCATGCCCCGACTACCCTGGCCGACCTGGCCGCGTGTGACGGTTTTGGTCCCGCCAAACAAGATCTGTACGGACCTGAAATTCTGACCGTGCTCAGCCATGTGCCCTGAGCCCCCTCACGCTCGACATCCGTCGCTGAACGAGACCGCCATACTGCAAGTGGGCACGAATTGCGCCTGTTTCCTTAGGCGGAAAAGTGAAGCCTATTCCCGCTTGCAGCATAGTATCAAGAAGGATTCCCAATGCGAGTGACATTCCACGGCGCCGCGCAAACGGTGACCGGTTCTATGCACCTGATCGAGGTCAATGGCCAACGTTTGCTGTTGGACTGCGGACTTTACCAGGGGGCGCGCGCCGAAACTTACGCGCGCAACCTGCATTTCCCTTTCGACCCAGCCACGATTGACGCCGTCATCCTGTCGCATGCGCACATTGACCATGCCGGCAACCTGCCCAACCTGGTCAAGCAGGGTTTTCGCGGCGCAATCTGGGCCACGCCTGCGACGCGCGACCTGTCTGTTTCCATGCTGCAAGACAGCGGCCACATTCAGGAGAGCGACGTGGAGTTTGTCAATAAACGTCGCGCCCGCGAGGGGCAACCGCCGGTGGAACCGCTCTACACACGCGCCGACGCCCTGGCCACCCTCAAGTATTTCATGACGGCCGATTACGAGCGCCCAACCCAGGTGTTACCCGGCGTCAACTTCACATTCTTCGACGCCGGGCACATCCTTGGCTCGGCCATGGTGCAGTTGGACTGCCAGGAAGCCGGCCGCACCTCGCGCCTGGTCTTCTCCGGCGACCTCGGCCGCAAGGGCCTCGCCATTTTGCGTGATCCCGCGCGGCTGACGACGGCTGACTATGTGATTATGGAAAGCACGTACGGCGACCGTCTGCACGAAACGCCGGTCGAGGCCCAGGACCACCTGGCTACCATTATCAAGCAGACGTTTCGGCGGCGTGGCAAGATCATCGTGCCCGCGTTTGCCGTGGGCCGCACGCAGGAACTGCTCTATGCGCTCTACGCACTGACCGAAGAGGCTGAGATTCCCAATCTGCCAGTGTACATTGACAGCCCGCTGGCTACGAACATTACGGAGGTTTTCCGGTTGCACCCGGAGTGCTATGACGCCGAAACGCGGCAATTGCTCGATCAGGCCGAGGGGCGCGGCGGCCCCTTTGGCTTCAAGAACCTGCACTACGTACGTGAGGTCAAGGAC
>ERZ1026796.1922-NODE-1922-length-12875-cov-3.486115_pt1 | contig 12875 bp, 12 predicted proteins | sample MGYA00520874_ERZ1026796 | MGnify/ENA primary metagenome ERZ1026796 (study PRJEB33270, sample SAMEA104284474) | anaerobic digester metagenome | biome: Anaerobic digester microbiome; feature: mesophilic sludge digester; material: Anaerobic digester biomass...
CTGCGGGTCGAGCAGCGTCACCGACAGCCCCGCCCGCTGCAGGAGGCGAGCGGCCACGAGACCGGCCAGGCCGGCGCCCACCACCGCGACGTCGCTGCGCACGACGATCGAGCCGTGTTCGTTGCGGTTGCCGCCAGTGTCATCGTCGTGACGATCGCTCATGGTCGTTCGACGAGCGAACCCACCCGAACGTGACAGTGACGGCGTTACTTGCCTTCCTCTTCCCAGGAGATCTTCGCGCCCTGGTGCCCGGCCTTGGAGATCGTGTAGGTGGCGGCGGATGCAGTGAGCACCAACACGACGGCGATGCCGATGGCCCCTGCCTTGGAACCGATGAAGGCCCACACTCCGGTGGGCTCGGCACCACCTGCAGCGCGCTTGCCGGCCAGGTACCGCAGCACCACGACGGCGAGCACCACCACGAAGAAGATGATGGCTACCGTGCGGGCGGTCTCACCCAGCTCGAAGTGGTCTTCGCGGGCTGCTGTCTCGGCCTGGTTCTGCAGGCCCTCCAAGCCCTCACCGCTTCCTGCCGCCAGGATGGCGCCGAGGGCACCGACGCCCGACAGCGCGACGAGGCCCCAGCCGAAGCGATCGAGCCACGCCGGTTTGAACGCGAACACGATGGCGATGATCGCAGCGAGCGGCACCAGCACAACAGGGATGTGCACGAGCAGAGGATGGGCCGGCAGGCCGAACAGCTTTTCGAGTTCCATGCCGATCACCGTACGCCCGAGCCCCTCGGGAAAGGGTGAGAACGAGGCAAGAGTTCGTCCAAGTTTTGGAACAAAAGACCAGCTCAGGCTTCGGAAACAGCCTTGGGCGGCGCGCCCGGACCTGCACCACAGGTCAGCGACGGAACGGTCAGCGCTCGAGTGCCGAGTTGGCCGGATTGGCGGGGTCGAAGTAGACGACGACGCACGAACCGCTGGGGTAGCGGGCAACGGTGTTCGAGGCACTGCTCTCGGTGCCGGCGGTGCGCACTCGACCGAACTCGTCGCCGGCGCGCACCCGGTGCCCCTGGAAGACCTGCCCGTCGACCTGATACGCGTAGAGCACGAGTGGTGCCTCCTGCCGGGAGTTGCCGTGGTGGCTCACCTGCACGGTGGCGCTGAGCACGGTGCCCATCGTCTGTGGCCACGCGACTGCCAACGAGCGAGCCGACGAACCCTTGCGATGCCGCGACACGACATAGATGCCCACACACGCGAGCACCAGCAGTGGTGCCACTGTCGGGATGATGCTCGTCTCGAATCCACCCATGAACCCGTCCGTCTCCTTCCGGAAACCCCCGCGGAAACGTTAGTGCGTTCGTCAGACCCCGATTTTCACGCAGCCGGCGGCGGCCTCAGCCGAGCAGATCGCGCACCACATCGAGCCACAGGTTGGTGGTGAGACGCAGGCTCTCCACATCGATGCGCTCGTCGTGCCCGTGGAACCGACGACCGAAGTCGGCAGGGTCGAGGTCGGGGCTGAACAGGCCTGCCCCGTACGCGACCGCGCCCATCTGGCGATAGATCCGCGAGTCGGTGAAGCCGACGACCAGCTGTGGGGTCGGCCGCGATGTGGGGAACGGTTTGGCGATGCTGCGCGCCAGCGAATCCCACAGCGGCGTCTCGCTGCGGCTGATGGAGGCCGGGTCGTTCATCACGATCTCCACCTCCACGCGGTCGTACAGGTCGCCCAGGGCGGCACGCAGATGCGCGTCGACGTCGCCCTCGCTCTCGCCGGGCAGCGTGCGCACGTCAACCCCGATGTCGACGCAATCGGGGATCACGTTGGTCTTCATCCGCGTCGGGCCGTCGGGGCCATCGCCGCCCGGCCCGATGGTGTTGCACGAGAACGTGGTGTGCGTGCATGCATGCAGGTGCGCACCCGGGCCGGGCACCGGCAACGCATCGAGGAAGGCATCGATGCGCCCAGGGTCGAGCAGCTCGCGCTGCACGTCGTCGGCGACACCGAGCGTCTCGACACGAGTGCGCCACAGTTCGTGGAAGCGCGGCGACGGCCGGTACTCGCCGATGCGTTGCACCACGGCCGCCGCGGTCATCAGCGCGTTGTCGGCCTTGAACGGGGTACTGCCATGGCCCGGCGTACCGCGCACGCGCAGCCGGCGCCAGGCAACACCCTTCTCCCCCACGTTGATGCCGACGTACGGGGCTTCCTTCGGCCCGCTGTGCAGGCCGCCGTTCTCGGTGAGCACGTAGTCGGCGCGAATCGCGTCGGCTTCGTGGTCGGCCATCCAGCGCATGCCATGCGCGCTGCCCGACTCCTCGTCGGCGACGGCGAAGTAGATCAGGTCACCCTTGGGTCGAAAGCCGGTGGTGGCGAGATGACGAAACGCGACGGCCATCGACGATGTGAGGTTGAGCATGTCGACGGCGCCACGGCCCCACACCTCGGGGCCGGACGGGCCATCGACCAGCTCGCCACCGAACGGGTCGCGCGTCCAGCCGGCAGCATTGACGGGCACGACGTCGGTGTGCCCCATCAGGCACAGACTGGGAGCGGTGGGGTCGGTGCCTTCGATGCGCGCGACCAACGACTGCCGTTGCGGGGTGGGCCCGAACTGTTGCAGCTCCAGTCCGGTGCCGCCGAGGAACTGGCGCAACACGTCGGCGTTGCGGGTCTCGTTGCCCGATGCGTCGGTGCCGTCGTTGACGCACCGGTTGCGAATGAGGGTTTGCAGCAGCTCGACGGTCTGCCCGGTGAGGTCGTTCACTGCTGCGCTCCTTGCTGTGACTGGTGTGGTTGCCGTGCCTGCTGTCCGCGTTCGATCCGTTCCTGGCGCAGCGCGTTGCGACGAACCTTGCCGGCATCGTCGCGCAAGGGTTCCTGCACGTACTCGAACGTGCGCGGCAGCTTGTAGACGACCAACCGTTCCGCCAGGAACTGCTTGAGCTCGGCTTCGTCGACCTCGGTCGGGTCGGCTTCCAGGATGGCGTGCACGACGTTGCCCTTGTCCTCGTCGGGTAGGCCGATGACCGCGCACGAATGGATGCCGGCGTGCTCCTGCAACGCAGCCTCGATCTCGGCCGGATAGATGTTCGCGCCGCCGCTGAGGATCATGTCGGCCGCACGATCCCCGAGGTACAGGTAGTCGTCGGCGTCGAGGTAGCCCATGTCGCCGAGGGACTCCCAGCCGCCCTCGCGGGTTCGCGCCGCGGCGCCGAGGTAGCGATAGGTGGGCGTGTCGCGACCCACCGCCCGCAACCACACCTCGCCCATCTCACCCGCTGGCAGCTCGCTGCCGTCGGCATCGGTGATCATCACGGTGCCGGGTTGCGCGCGGCCGACGGAGCCTCGGTGCGCCAGCCAATCGGGGCCGGTGATGACGGTGGCCGTCTGTGCCTCGGTGCCGGCATAGAGCTCGTAGATGCGTTCGGCGCCCAGCCAGTCGATCCAGACCTGCTTCAGCCACTCGGGGCACGGCTCGGCAAGGTGCCACACCACGCGCAGGCTGGCCAGGTCGTACGCCTCGCGCACATCGTCGGGCAGCCGCCAGATGCGCTTCATCATCGTCGGCACCATGTACAGCACCGTGCCTCGGTGCTCCTGGATCGCTGCCAGCGTGGCTTCGGCATCGAACCGGTGCAGCAGTGCAACGTGGTTGCCGTGCAACAGTGCCTGGCAGCTCCACACCCCCGGCCCGTTGTGGTAGAGCGGCCCGGGCATGACGAGGCACCCATCGCTTCCCAGCAGCAGCGGCGGTGGCGCATCGGTGTCGATCGCCGCCGGATCGCCCGACACGATCAGCTTCGGACGGCCGGTGCTGCCACCCGAGGTGGGTGCCTTCCACGCCGGCGAGACGACGTCGGGCAAGTGGCTCGCATCGGCCCGCGGCGCCCGGAAGCCGAACGGGACACGACAGCGCCCGGCGAGCGCCGGGTCGTCGAGTGCCGGGTCGACACCGATCACGGCGGAGGGCTCGGCCAGCTCCATGATCGCGTCGAGCTCGCGCTGTGGCAGCCGCCACGAGATCGGCTGCGGCGTGGCCCCCAGCCGCCAGGCCGCCACGTAGGCGACGAACCAGTCGATGCTGTTCGGCACTGCGATGGTGACCATGTCACCCTGCCGCACCCCGTGCTGGTGGAGGTACACCGCCAGGTCGTCACCGCGCTGCACCAGCTCGGCGCGAGTGACGGTGTCGTCGCCGCAGGTGATGGCCGGCCGATCGGGCTGCGCCTCGGCCAGCTCGCGGAGACGACGACTGAACGAGATGACGGCCATTGCCGCACCCTACGACGCCTCGCCCTCGCCCGTGGTTCCGGGCTGCGCGACCAGCTGCGCGCGGCAGGCATCCAGCCCGAGGCCTGACTTCAGCGGGGGTGCGCCAGCAGAAAGGCCACGATCTCGAAACTGGCATCCAGGCCCGTGTACACGGGCGGCGCCGCCGGGTTCGAGGGAGTGTGCCCCATCCATGGGTGGGCGGCGCCGTCCACCGCGACGAACTGCACCTCGGCGCGGTCGTCGCACCCGGTCCACGTCGAGACGGTGAGGTCGGCGTTGGTTGCAGTGGTCGTCACGGCCGGCTCGGCCGAACAACCGATCGCATCGGCGAACGTCTGCACCGCAACTCGCGGCGAGTTGAAGTCGACGTTGGCGATGCTGGTCGTGCCTCGACCACCGTCGATCGGCAGGTTGGTGTCGGCCACACCGTGGATGTGCAGCAGTGAGACAGCCGTCGGCGGCGCACACGCGTCGATCTCCAAGGTGCCGGCCTGCAGACCGACGGCCACGATTCGTTCCGACAGCTCGCAGGCCAGCCGATAGCTGAGGATGCCACCGTTCGAGTGGCCGGCAGCGAAGACCCGCGCCGGATCGATCGAGTAGGCGGCCTCCAACACGTCGAGCAGTTGGTCGACGAACGCGACATCGTCGACGTCGTTGCGCGCAGCAGCGCCGCAGCAGTCGCCGCCGTTCCACGTGCGATTGGTGGTCTCGTCGGCACCGGAGCCGACACCGTCGGGATACACGACCAGGAACCCGTTTGCCTCGGCCAGCTCGTCGAAGCCGGAGTTCTTCTCGAACTGCGCTCCCCACCCGGTGCCGCCGTGGAAGGCGAGCAGCAATGGCACCGGGCTGTTGGGCAGCGACGAGGGTACGTAGATGCGGTACACGCGAGTGCGGCCGTCGGCGGTGACCAGAGTGCGCTGGACGACATCGCCCGTGGCCGGCACACCGGCGAGTGCTGTCGCTGCGGCGGGTGCCGTCGTCTCGGGTGCGGTCGTTTCGGGTGCGGTCGTCTCGGGTGCGGTCGTTTCGGGTGCCGTCGTCTCCGGCTCCGTCGCCTCGGGCGACGTCGTTGCGGTCGCGGTCGAGGTGTCGGGCGCAGCGGTGGAGACGGCGGTGGAGACGGCGACGGCGGTCGCCGAGGTCTCAGTGGCAACGCGCGAGGCGCATGCTCCCAACACCAGCGCCGCGATGGGCACACTCAACAGGCGACGGGTGTTCATGCCTGTCATCGTGGCTCGCGGGTGTGAGGAAAGCATGATGGCGCAGTACCTTCGCCACCATGACTGACTGGTTGGGCCCGCGCGGGCGCCACGGCGGCATCGACACCGTGCCACTGCCGTCCACCAACGGCGGTCTGTCGCTGTGCGGCAAGCACGCAATCGGGCCCGACCACCTCGCCGCGATGGCCGAGTGCGGTGCCACCACGGTGGTCTGCCTGGTCGAGGCGTACGAGCTGGCCGACCGCTATCCGGCGTACCTTGCGTGGCTGCAGGCTCATGCCGGCACCACCGCGGTGTGGTTCCCCATCCACGACCTGCACGCGCCGGGCGTGGAAGCCACTGAGCCGTTCATCGCCGAGCTGGTCCGGCGGCTCGACGACGGCGAGCACTTGCTGATGCACTGCGCAGCCGGCATCGGCCGCACGGGCACGATGGCGGTGTGCCTGCTGATGGAGTTGGGCATGGCGCAGCCGGCGGCACAGGCGCTCGTCGCCACGCATCGCCCGATGGCCGGCCCGGAGGTGGGCGCGCAGATCGACCTCGTCACGGCGTGGGCGGCTCGGGGCAGCGCCTGACCTGGCCTGTCAGGTGAGGGACTTGGCGAGGCGCAACGTGGCCACGTCGGCGGGGGCGCTGAGCGCCGCCATGGCCAGCTCGTAGTCGGGCAGCGAGAAGACGGCGCCGTCGTCGTTGATCATCACGAAACGATCGAGCCTGGCCAGGAACGTGCGGTCGTGACTGACCGCCAGCACCGTGCCCTGGAAGCCGTCGAGCGCCTTCTCCAACGCTTCCGACGACTCGATGTCGAGGTTGTCGGTGGGCTCGTCGAGCAGCAACACGTTGTGCCCTTCCAGCTCCAGGCACAGGATCTCCATCCGCGCCTTCTGGCCGCCGGAGAGCGTGCTGAACTCCTGCCGGGCATTGGCCGCGAGGCCATAGCGGGCCAACGCCTTCATCGACTTCTCGTCCTCGAACACACGGTCACGAACGATCTCGAAGCACTCGCGGCCACGGAAGTCGGGCCGGTCGTTGATCTGCGTGAACGTGCCGATGGACGTGCGCGGCCCGAAGCCGATGGTGCCGTCGAAGTGGTCGATGGTGCCCGCCAGCGCACCCAGCAGGTGGCTCTTGCCGGTGCCGTTGGGCCCGATGAGACCCACCCGCTCGCCGAAGTGCACCTCGTCGCTGAACGGCAGGAACAGGTCGTTCACCGACACGTCGATCATCTGGACGACACGGCGCGCGCTGTCGGCGCCGCGCAAGTTGACGTAGATGTTCTGGTCCGGCACGGGCGGCGGAGGAGGACCGGCGGCGACGAACTTCTCCCACCGCGTCTCGGCGCCGTTGGCCTTGGTGGCGTTCTTGAAGTTCTGCGCCGCGCGCTGCTTCATGATCTTCATGTGTTGGAACAGGCGCCGTTCCTCGTCGTTCCATCGCTTGACGGCATCACCCAGCAGCTCCTGTCGCTTCGACCGCGCCTCCGGGAAGGTGGCGTACGAGCCGCCGTGCACCCAGGCACCCGAGCCCTCGATGACGATGATCTTGGTGGCCACTCGCTCGAGCAGCGTGCGGTCGTGACTGACCATCAGGATCGTGCTCTTGCACGCCTTGATCTGCTCCTCCAGCCACAGGCGGGTGGGGATGTCGAGGTAGTTGTCGGGCTCGTCGAGCAACAGGATGTCGGCGTTGCTGGTGAGCAGCAGATCGAGCACCAGCCGCTTGCGCTCACCCCCGGAGAGCTCGCTCACCAGCCGCGTGTGGAAGTCCTCGACCTCGCTCTTCACGCTGCGCCGAGCGGCCGCCGCCCACTGCGCCTCCAGCTCGTAGCCGCCCATGTCGCCCCAGTGGGTGATGGCCTCGGCGAACTTCATGCCGTCGTCACTGCCGTCGTACATGGCGCGCTCGGCGATCACCATCGCCCGGCCGGCGTCGCGCAGCGCGGCCGGCGCCACCTCGATGAGCATGTCGCGCAACGTGTCGGTGGGGCGCGACATGCCGACGTCCTGGGTCATGGTGAGCACCGTGCCGCCGAGCGCGAACTCGCCTTCGTCGGCCTGCAGCTCGCCGGAGAGGATGCGCAGGATGGTGCTCTTGCCCACTCCGTTGGCGCCGACCAGCGCGGCGTGCTCGCCGGGCGAGACGCCGAAGCCGACATCGAAGAACAGCGAGTCCACCCCCGGCGGCGCGTATTCGAGTTCAGAGACGACGATGCTGCTCACGGCCGACCATCCTGCCGTGAACACAGCCCGACCGGTCGCCGGATTTCCACCTCACAGCCGCCGGCCCCAACTTGTTGCATCCACAACTGGGCCCCCCCCCAGAAGGCCACGTACGGTTCCGGAGCTCCCCAGTTGCGGCCGCAACGATCGGCGAGGCGGTTCGGTGATCGGACGAAGGTACGGTCGCGCCATGTCTGAACCACCGCTCATCGGTCGCGGTCGGGCCGCCGACGTGTTCGACATCGGCGCTGGCCGCGTGCTGCGCAGGTACCGGACACCCAACCCTGGTGCCGTCGAACGCGAGGCGATGGCGATGCAGCACCTGCGGGCACATGGAGCGCCGGTGCCGGAGGTGTTCGCTGCCGCAGGTGACGAGCTCATCATGCAGCGCCTCGATGGCCGCACCATGCTCGATGCGATCAAGGCCAAGCCGTGGACGGCGCACTCGATGGGTCGTCAGCTGGCAGAACTGCAGCGGCGCATTCACGCAGTGCCCGCCGGCGCGCTGGCCCTCCCTCGCCTCGGCGATGGTGACGCGATTCTTCACTTCGACCTTCACCCCGACAACGTGATGCTCACGCCCGACGGGCCGAAGGTGATCGACTGGAGCAACGTGATGATCGGCGACCCGGTCGCGGATGTGATGTTCAGCTGGATGCTGATGGTCACCAGCTCACCTGATGGCGTGCCGCTGCTTCTCAGGCCCGTTCTCAGTCGCATTCGCCGCCGACTGACCGATGGATTCATCGGCGACACCGCGATCGACGATCACGCCCGCCGCTTGATCGCAGAGGTTTGCGAACGGCGCATCGCCGATCGCAACACCCGCGACCGTGAGCGAGTCGCGGTGCGGGCCTTCGGCGCGAAGCACGCTCGATGACTCGCGGTGCCGGCAACGATGCCCGCGCCGGCCAGACGGACGGCTACACCGCAGGTTGTTGTTGGGTGATGCAGTGGATGCCGCCGCCACAGGCGAAGATGTCGCGAGCGTCGTGCAGCACGATCTCGCGGCCGGGGTAGGCGCCCTCCAGGATCGAAGCTGCCACGTCGTCGTTGGGGTCGTCGAACGAGCACAGGATGACGGCGCCGTTGCAGATGTAGTGGTTGAGGTAGCTCCAGTCGACGAGCTCGCCGTCGGCGTGGGTCTGCACCGGGGCCGGCACCTCGATCAGCTCCAGCTCGCGGCCGGTGGCGTCGGTCGAGCGGCGCAGCAGCTCGATGTACTCGCTGGTGACCTCGTAGTCGGGGTGTGATGGGTCGGTCTGGCGGTGCACCAGCAGCACCCCCGGCCGCACGAAGCACGCGCAGATGTCGACGTGACCGCGGGTGCCGAAGCGGTCGTAGTCCTTGGTGAGACCTCGCGGCAGCCAGATGGCCTTGCTGACGCCGAGATACGCCTTGAACTCGGTCTCCACCGACTCGGCGTTCATCGTCGGGTTGCGCCCCGGGTCGAGCTGCACGGTGGTGGTGCACAGCACGGTGCCCTCGCCGTCGACGTGGATGCCGCCACCCTCGTTGACCATCGGGGAACTGAACAGCTGTGCACCGGCCAACCCGGCGATGAACGCACCGACGTGCTGCTCGTCGGTCCAGTCGCTGAACCCTGCATCGCCCCAGGCGTTGAACTTCCAGTGCGTGGCACCCAGCCGACCGTCGGGGTGCGTGAGGAACGTAGGCCCGCTGTCGCGCGCCCACGAATCGCCGATGGGCGTCTCGTGGATCTCGATCGAAGCGTCGACCATCGTGCGCGCCACCTCGCCGTCGCCGAGGTTGCAGACCAGCGACACCGGTTCGAAGCGATTGATGGTGTTGGCCACGCTGGCCCACACGCGGCGGTAGCGGCCGAGGTCGCCATCGGCGTCGTCGCCGAAGCCATCGTTGACGGGCGGGAACTCCATCCAGGTGCGCTCGTGCGGCACCCACTCGGGCGGCATCGAGAAACCTTCGAGGCGGGGGGTGGTCACGGCACTGCTCCTTGCGAACGATCAGAGGAAGTAGAGGCGGCTGAGCGACACCTCGTCGGAGGGGGCGGAGTACACGGCCTCACCGTCGAGCGACACCATGCCCGTTCTCGCATCGACGTCGACAGTGCCCAGGCGATTGTTGAGCACCATGTTCGCGGGGCCGATGTTGCGTGTGCCCTTCACCGCCACCCGGCGACGGCGAGTGGTCATGTGGTCGTCGCCGGCATCGAGCGCTGCCTGGCTGACGAACGCCACCGACAGGTCGGCGGCCGTGGAGCTGAAGGAACCGAACTGCGGCCCGAGCACCAGCGGCTGGCACGAGTCGGTGGTGGCATTCGGGTCGCCAGTGACGCCGTACGCAGGGAAGCCGGCCTTGAGCACCAGCTGCGGCTTGGCGCCGAAGTGGTCGGGGCGCCAGAGCACGATGTCGGCCAGCTTGCCGACATCCAGCGACCCGATCTCGTGTGCCAGCCCGTGCGCGATGGCGGGATTGATGGTGAGCTTGGCCATGTACTGGCGCACGCGATCGTTGTCGTGCACGGTGGGCTCGGTACGCAGGTCCTGCTTGTTCTTCGCCGCCAACTGGAACGTGCGCCGCACCGTCTCGCCGGCGCGCCCCATGCCTTGCGCATCGCTGGAGGTGATGCCGATGACGCCCAGGTCGTGCAACACACCCTCGGCGCCCATCGTGCCGTTGCGGATGCGATCGGTGACCATTGCATGATCCGTGTGCGAGTGGTGGTTCAGGCCGTGCGCACTGAAGATCATCTCGTAGTGCTCGTCGAGCGCGTCGCGCCCGAACGGCAGCGTGGGGTTGGTCGACGACCCGATCACGTTGGCGACACCGGCCAGCTGCAACACGTTGGGAACGTGCCCACCGCCGCAACCCTCGATGTGGAAGGCATGGATGGTGCGGCCGGCCAGCACCCGCAACGTGTCGTCGACGGAGAGGCATTCATTGAGGCCGTCGGTGTGCAATGCCACCTGCACGTCGAACACCTCGGCGACGTTCAGCGCGGTGTCGAGCGCCCGCGTGTGGGCACCCATGTCCTCGTGCACCTTGAAGCCACACGCGCCTCCCTCGACGAGCGCCTCGATGAGGGGCGCTTCATCCGACGACGAGCCGCGACCGAGGAACCCGATGTTGACCGGCCACTGATCGAAGCTGTTGAACGCGTGCCGGAGCGCCCACGGCGAGTTGACCCCGACACCCCACACCGGCCCGAACTCCTGCCCGATGATGGACGTGACGCCAGACGCCAGCGAGGCCTCCATGATGCGCGGCGACAGCAGGTGCACGTGCGTGTCGATGGCGCCGGCGGTGGCGATGAGCCCCTCGCCGCTGATGATGGTGGTGCCGGTGCCGACCACCACATCGACATCGTCCTGCATGTCGGGGTTGCCGGCGCGGCCGATGCCGCAGATGCGCCCCTCACGAATGCCGATGCTCGCCTTGCCGATGCGGCAGGTGGCATCGATGACGACGACGTTGGAGATGACGACATCGCACGTGTCGCGCACCGCAGCGGCCTTCAACAGCAGCCCGTCACGGGCGGTCTTGCCGAAGCCGGCCAGGAACTCGTTGCCGCGTTCCTGCGCGTCGTACTCGATCTGGATGACGAGGCCCGTGTCGCCCAGCCGAACCCTGTCGCCGACCGTGGGGCCGTGGATCGCGGCGTATGCGTCGGGCAGGATCTCGTCGGGGTGCGCGTGGCTGTGTGGCACTGCGCCATCGTCGTGGCTGTGCTCGAACTCGCCGTGCGAATGGCGATGCGGGTGGCCATGACCGTGGGGGTGCGAGTGGTCGCTCATGCCTCGGCTCCGAGGTAGCCCTGCGCCACTGCTCGCGCCAGCGCAGCCGCTTTCGCACCGGGTGCATCGAGCGGGCCGTCGACCAGGCCGGCGAACCCGATCGCGACACGGGCACCACCCACGGGAACCAGCGGTGCATCGGTGGCCTCGCCGGGTTCGAAGCGCTGCGCCGCGCCGGCGGGAATGGCCAGCCGCATGCCGTAGGCCGCTGCGCGATCGAACGACAGCCGCTGGTTCACCTCGAAGAAGTGGAAGTGCGAGGTGATGCTCACCGGCACATCCGACGTGTTGACGACGGTGAGGTGCACCAGGCCGGGCGGCGGGCTCGGCTCGCGCGCGGCTGCCAGCACCGCACCAGGCCCCTGCGAGCCCAGGCCAGCGCCCTCGCCGAACGGGTTGCGCACCACCACCATGCGGGTGCCGTCGTCGAACATCGCTTCCACCTTCACCTCACCGACGATGTCGGGCACCCCGGGCAACACGTCGGCCTCGGTGAGCACGTTGGCACCCGCCGCGGCGGCCTCCATCAACCGGGCACCGTCGCGCGCCGCCTCGCACACCGTGTCGGCGATGAGCGCCGTCGCTTCCGGTACGTTCAACCGCAGCCCACGCGCACGGCGCGCCCGCGCGAGCTCGGCAGCGGTGAAGATCAGCAGCCTGTCGCGGTCGGTGGGCGTGAGACGCATGACGGCGAGGCTATTCGCTGCGCACAGAGTCGCCGCGAAGGGCGCGACCTCCGACTGCGCCCCGGCCGTATCCTGGGCGCATGGTTGCGGAGCTGCAGAGCTGGTCACCTCGGCGTTGGGTCACGGCGGCGGCCGCCGGCGTGATCGTGGCGCTGCTCGTGGGTTTGCCCACCGATGTCATTCCCAACCCGGTGTTCGGCCGGCCCGTACCTGTGACCTGGTGGTCCTACCCAGTCCTCGTGTTCACCGCGGTGCTCGGCGGCATCCTGGCCGCCACCTACGTCCGCGACCCCGAGCTTCCCGCCGACCCAGGCTCTGCGGGGGCGGCCGACGACGAGCGCATCGCACGCACCGGGGGGTTCGGTGGGTTGCTGTCGTTCTTCGCGGTCGGGTGCCCGGTGTGCAACAAGCTGGTGGTGATCGCGCTGGGCACGGTGGGCGCCCGTCGCTGGTTCGAGCCCATCCAGCCGCTGCTCGCCGTGCTGTCGCTCGTGTTGCTGTTGGTCGCTCTGCGCGCCCGGCTGCGCAACTCACGGGCCTGCCCCATCCCGGCGCGCTGAGCGCGCCGCAAGCGCCAGCGTCAGTCGGTCTCCAGGCCGGCCAGCGAGCCCTCGGCGCGCCACTGCTCGAGCAGCCGGATGAACCCGGGTGAGCCGCCGCCGTAGCTGCCGTTGCGCACACTGCGCTCCGCCGGTCGCCCCTCGTTGTTGTAGTAGCCGGGCGTGCACGCTTCCAGGA
>ERZ1026796.1925-NODE-1925-length-12869-cov-3.798776_pt1 | contig 12869 bp, 11 predicted proteins | sample MGYA00520874_ERZ1026796 | MGnify/ENA primary metagenome ERZ1026796 (study PRJEB33270, sample SAMEA104284474) | anaerobic digester metagenome | biome: Anaerobic digester microbiome; feature: mesophilic sludge digester; material: Anaerobic digester biomass...
CAATGGTTGTCCAAATAATTCCATAAATTGATGCATTTTTTCATATTGCTCTACCAGGCTTTCTTTATAATATTTATCAGATTCGTCCAATGTTTGGTCTCCAATTGGTTCTATTAGGGTCTTAGATAAGTCAGGATATTCAATAGATTTACCTGGTGAGCCTATTTGCTCCCCAATTTCTCTTCCTCCTTCCGCCACAGAGTTAACAGTTGTGGCGTCTCCAGTAACAAGTCTTCCAACCCAATTACGAGATTTCTGACCTTCATAGTAATTTGCAGCTTCCCTATCTATTCTAGTAACTGGATTTACATCAACTGTGGTTAAATCATATTCAGGGTTAGACTCATCACTCTTGGTTCTATAAGTTTTAGATACTCTTCCAGTACTGCCAAAGAGTCTTGACTCAACAGCATCTAGAAGATAATCTCGCACTAAATCCACATCAATATTACCATCCTCATCCACAAATTCTCTTGCAGCAGTTGGATTCTCAGCTATGAAAGTGTCAATAGTTTGGTCAAGCCACTCTCTTCCATTCTTAGTTTGCAAGAATTCTCTAAAACTGTCTCTATCATGACCCTGTCGTGATGTAGTTGTATATCCAATAGGATTTCCTGCTTCATCATAGGACTCTTCTGTAGAGGTGTACCCATAACGCCCTAAACTAGCAACATGATCACTGATAAATCTATCATAATCACCTCTTCTAGAAATATTAGTTGTAAGAGGACTATAGACTAATCTCTGATTATCCTCATTATAAGTTAGTAATGGACTAGAATAAAATTGTTCAAATGGAATCTCTTCAAAAACTATCTTTTCACCATCCCTTCTATAAACACCAGGATTAACTCCCTGTAATTTTAAAGTCTCATATGCTTTTTTAACAGTGTTGTAATCCTCTGTAGCTCTCTTAGCCAATGGAATTATATTAGCTCTGCTAGATATTACTTTATCTTTAATGTAGTTAAGTGCTCTTCCAAAATCTCCCTGATACTTAGTCATTACATCTTGGTATATATTGTCAGAGAGTTTATTTATATGCTCAAGAATTATCTCTTGGCTAAGAGGGTCTGTCTCAAGGCTTAATAACTGCTCTTTATTAGCAGCAAGCACATCCATTGCTGTATCATATCTCTTCTGAGATTTGTCTAATGCAGCAGCCATTAGCTGTGTCCACTGTGGATTATAGACACTATAGTAAGGAACTCCTATTGTAGGAGTTCCACCTTCTGCCAATTTTCTTCTGAGATTATATTGTTTCATATTAACACTAATTAAATAGTATCGATAAATCTTTTTCTACCACTGGGATATGCTCTCATTCATAAGGCCGTTTTCTTGGATGCAACAAAGTTGGGGTCATAGGAGTATAATCATCGAATATATTGGGATATGGATCTAATGGGATAGTTATATCTTCAATTTTCCCTAACATATCTTTCCACAATTGATCTTCCCTCTTCTTAATTATATCCTTCCACGATTGATCATCATAAGTGGAATCAGTAGAACCAGTTACTACAGGACTTTTCTGAATATTACTAAAGAACCAATTTCCTTTATTTTCTATCTTATAGTCGTCAGCCTGCATATTGAGTGCAGCAAAATCCCTCTTTCCTTGCAGATAAGTAGCAGCACCTTGAGCCCAAGAACTAGCAATTTGACTTCTTAAGGCATCGAGAGTAGCATCTCTCTGTCTCTTCATTTCTAAGTTAGCCATATCTGCCTTCAACTGATTTTCAGCATTAATAGCATTAATTTGATTTTGAGCAGTAGCATTGAATTGAGCCTCATTTCCATAACTCTTGGACAATGCTTCAGCTAAGGCTCTTTCAGTTTGTAAAGTTCCCAGTAAAGAGTTTTGGTTAATTTGTCCAGCAGAGGAGCCAGTTAATAGAGCATTCCTTCTGTTTTGTGCCTCCATTGCCCTTAAATTTTCAGTAGTGGCATTTCTCTCAGCACTTAAATCAATTTGTTTAGCAACCATTGGAGTGTATTTTAACTCCTCAACCTTTCTATTTTTAATCTGATTCATTAGCCACATGTTACCAATAGTTGAAGCAGCAGCTGGTAGAAAGGCCTCTCCTAATCCAATGGTGGTATTCATCATACTACCACCTCCATACTTGGGTAATCCACTATCAGCAAATCCACCATACTCATGTTTCCACTTGGCAGCATTCCTTGCAAAATTAGCTTTCTTAACCATACTAGCTGAATAGTTTTCTTTATTAGCAAGAACATGTCTTGCAAATTCCTGAACTCCCATACCATGCTTTTTGGCAGCAGCAGTGAAAGTTCCTCTCTTAGATGGTTTAATATAGATACCATCCTTTCCAATAGGTAGAGTATTATTTTCAATAGGCAAACCCATTTCAGCAAATTGCTCCTTAATAGCCTCTTCTTTATTTACTCCAGAAACTTCTCTGAAGGCTTCCTGAGCCTCAACAAGTCTGGTCATTTCCTTATTATATCCAACTTCAGATATAGGGTCTACAATTTTACCATCCTTCATCCTAAGTTTATACTTACGTTGTATTTCCTTTGCCTTATCTGCAAAGGTTTTCTTGCCGTCATACTTTAGTTTATCAGAGAATACATATGTACCATTACCAGGCATAATATATGCAACCTCACCATCTTCAACTAAAGCAGCAGGTTCCTGTTGACTTACCTGGGAAGGATTTCCTATAGCATCTACTGGAATGCCTTCATCTGGACCTTCATGGGTTTGTCCAGAATAATTTATAACTCCTGTATTTCTCATAGTGTTCTGCATTTCATCTTCAAGATTAATTTGACCGCCAAAAGCTCTTTGAGGATATAGTTGTTGAAAAGTCTGATTCATTAGGTTAATACGACGGTCAAATAGTTCCACATCTTTTGGGTGGTTTATAGAACTGTTCAAATCCATTTGATTCCTTGGAATAGACTTAAACTGTTCATTTATTTTATTATTTAAGTAGTTAACAACTGTTCCTTTTTCACTATCATTAGCATAATAATCTGGGAAAGCTGCTCTAACATCATTGTTAACAACAAGCCCACTAATAGCTGAATTTGTCTTGAATGGAATGCTTAAATTAAAAATATCATCAGCAGAAAAATTAGGCATAAAATGGGTTTTATCGTAAGACTTAGTTTTACGAGTTGAATTAGGACTAAGTCTGTACTGTTTTGTAAAATCATTGGAATCTGTACTTTCTCCTACATCAACTGGATACATAGCTAGATATGGAGGGTAAAAATAATTTAAGTAATAACTATCAGCTAGCAATCGTTCACTATCATCATAAGGATTATATGAATCTAATACTATAGGCCCAAGAGACATTGGTTTCCTAAATAATGAGTTAGCATAAGTTCTATATCCAAACTCATATAGAGACTCATTATCTTTATCGTCAGCCCCTCTTCCCTTAGTTTTTAGAGTTCCCATTAGAGTTTTAACATCCTCATCACTAAGGTTATTGTCTTTAAACAACTGAGCTGCATCTTCCTTATTTAACACTGCGTTATTACCTAACAGAACTGCTTTATCATTACTGGAAAATAATGCATCCACATCCCGTAGAAAGTCCTCTTTCTTATTAGTTATAAATTCATCATAGCCAAATTTATCAATATACTTCTTTGCCAATGTATTGATAACTTCAGCTACTTCTGGAAAAGATGTTCTGTATTTAGTACCAAGATAGTTAATAACATTATTATATTTAATCTGAGAAGGTAGGGCATGTGTTAATGCAGCATCCTGAGTTGGAACGTAGTAAACTCTTTTCCCCTGTTTAACCTTGTACACAGGAATGTTCTCAGCTTCTCTAACTACTACAGGCTTTTTATTTTTAAGATTTAGTTCATCTTTATTTTTAAGTGACACAATAACTCTATAGTTTCCACCAACATAATCACCTATTATAGTTGCTTTTGGTAAAGTGTCCAGTTCAATAGAGTCATATCGTTGTCCCCAAAGTTTTGGATTTAAAAGATTTTTATCTTCAGGCTCTTCTGGCTTAGGTTTGGTGATGTCTCCACCATTAGCCATAACTGGTGGAAATGTCTTAATAGACAAACTATTCTGCTGTCTCTGAAACTCTGCCTGTGCAGCAGCCTGAGCATTTTGTGCAGCAACCATTTTATTTTGAGCTTCTGTAGCTTCCTTATCTGCTTCATTAGCAGAAACTGCCCCACCTAGTGACCCTCCAATTGAGGCACCCAAAGCAGTACCTACTCCAGGAGCAATCAGAGTTCCCACTGTGGCACCAAGAACAGTTCCAACTGCTCCTGCATTCTTTTTAAGCCAACTGCCAAAGCCTAATTGTTCTAAATCATCATAGGTAATATATGATTTAGTACGAGGTTTCCTATAATATTTTCTTACCATAATCAGTTGGTTTTTACAAAGTTAATAACTAATTTTTATTTTTGCAATAAATTACCTGTTAAAAATTGGAGTAATCTCACTGACAACACTTTTTAGAATAAGATTGTATTCATCATTACTACCGTGTTCAAATGTAACTATGTGATAGTAATCCATCAATCTTTCCCCACTGTTTGTTCGCAAGTAATTAGTTCTCCAGTTTCTAAATCTTTTTACAGGTAATCTATTTAAACTTGTTGCTTCCTGATAATTATTAGCCACATTGACAGCTGTTAACAATCCAGCATTGTCTTGTAAGTCCATTGTGTTAACAGCATTTAGAGATAATTCATCAAGTCTTATAATAGTACCAACATTAGGATTAACCACAAATTTCAAAACAAACTTACTTGGTTTTGGATTAGACCCAGTCTTATACACAGAAGCAGTGCCTTTGTTTAATTCATATAGACGTGTTTGTCCACTATCATTATAAGCACCAAAGCAATGCGGCTCAGCATTAATACCCAATGAGTAAATGCTGTCCAATTTTGATACAAACACACCCATATCCTCAAATAGAAGAAGGGAACCATTACTAACTGGGAACAAAACCTCTTTCGACACTAAATCAACTACAATAGCCTGATTTGGTGAAAATTGCTGTGTGTTTAAAAATTTTTGTACTCCTAATGATGTTGATATAATTTCAAGTTTATCACTAATTCTTCCTATTACTTTCTTATTAGTATCTAAAAAATAAATTCCATTAGCAGACTTAGTCACATGTTTACCACTTGTAATACCATATAGGTTAGTGATATAATCATACCTTTCCAAGACTCCAGACTTACCAGCAACAAGTTGTGAGCCAGAAGCATCATTTATTAATGCCCTTTCCTCTACTGGAATTATAGCTATGCCCATCTGCTGAAAAGCCACTAAGCCTTGTGATATTTCCATAAACTTAATAAGATTGCCTGCTTTAGAGTCTAAGTCCATGTAGTCATTAATATTTATTCTACTCCATGTGTCAGACAGAGCATTATTAAGTTTCTTTGGAGTTTTAACAATTCTAGTAGTAAATTCATCCACATCTGATTGTAGACTTAGTTCAGGATAGTAATAAATCTTTGGGTCATTCTGTGAATAGGCTGAGTTATATGTGTATAAGTCTTGTGCCTGAACATAAGTTTTAGTTTTATCAGCAGTAATATTATGGATTCCTGCTGCTTCATGCAGAGCCCAATAACCCCACTTGTCTGAGTCAGAGTCAAAGCAAGCATAATTATCTTTGTTAGCTCTCCATACTTCACCATCACTTAGCTTTGGAACTCCTGCAGTTCCAGCATACCATAAGTTAATTCTTGATTCCACTAAGGCTTGAACAGCAATAGGTTGTTTATACTTTCTTGGAACATCCTCATTTAATATGGAGAGCATATATTCAAATATCCCAACATAGGTATCTCCAGTATATAGATGTATATCTGTAACACTCTTATTAATAATTTCAGAACATGGAATATACTTAGTATTTTCTTTTGCAGTTTGAGTATAACCACCATATGGATAGATAATCTGCTTTCTATAGGCATATAATGGATGGGTATTTATAGAACAACTAATGTTGCTAGATAGCTTAAGAATAAAAGATGAATATCTATTACCTCTTCTTGCATGGTCACTCTCTACAACTCGTGCTGTTAAATTAAACATCTTTTTCCCATCCATTGGTATTTCAATGGCATTATCTTGAGTTTTTCTATACTCATAGAAATAGGAATCAGTGATATTAGCCTCATGAGTTTGCTGTGTGGAAGTTGGTCTAACATTAGCACATGCAGGAGACCCCCAAAATGAAAAATCAATAGAACTTCCTGTTTTTACTGCAGCATTATGTAAATAAGAAATTGTGTTGAAGGCAACAATTTTTCTTGCAGAAACCCTCCACTCTTTATAGTAAGCAGCTTCAGGGCTAATAAAGTCATAATATAAACTACCTTGACAAGCTGCATATGTATTTAATGCTCTTGGATAGGCATTGTTATAACCATCACTTGTTTGGTGTAATGGAACATTCTTTGGATGAATATTACCTACATAGAGAATACCGTCTTTATGGAATAATGAACTGAGTATTCCTGCATCTAACACTGTACTATTTTCTCTGGTTCGTACAGCACGAACTATTTGATAGGCCACAATCTCACTCGGTAAGTTACTTACCAAAAATTGTATGCCTAAAACTCTGGCTTCAGTGTCAGAGTGGTATAAATTCCAAGCACCATTATTATTAGCAATTGTTGGAAATCTTATATCTTCAATCCATTTTACTGGAGTTCTTTGACCTTGGGCATTGTAAAATACTATTCCAAATCTGTATATCTCGTCACGTTGGAATCCAACTATAGTTATATCTCCGCCCCACATACTTAAGATATTATAAAAACTCTCATCACTTCTTATTACTGGGCTGTTAATAAAGTTCATTGAGTTTAACTTCCAAAATATCTTAGTTCCAGCATTTGCACTTTCAGCCACATTCACATCAGTAAATTTAATAGTCTTATAAACAAAACTAAAGTGAATATGAGGACCACTTCCTCCAAAGGCATTTCCATCACTTCTGTATATGCCAATATCATTTCCACTGTAATTTTTATCTAATAAATTATATGGATTGCAGTAATCTAGATAATTCTTGTAATCATTCTGATTTGGGATATTATCTAAAATAACCACATCACCAGTTGATGGGTTATACAAAGGGATTCTTCCCATAGAATTTCTACGATATGCTCTTGTATCAATATCTACATCAAATTCCCCTTCTTTAATATTGGCTAAAAATAAATAACCATTCTTACTCTCAATATGCTTAGCTTGTACTGGAGTGTATGAAATAGCAATATCTTCAATTGAAGTAGTTCCAATTACATTCTCAGAAGAAGAGTCTGTAATGTAGAAAGTGTCTGATATTATCTTACCTTCGTAGATAATAGAACATACTGGTAGGTTAATTGAATCTGCATAGTACATTCTAACTACCCTACAGTATTTGTTATTTAAATTTAGTAGTTTAAGTTTAATGCCCTTGCCAGAATTCTCATCAGGACTTAATGACCCTAAGAATGAATTACTACTTGAAGTGTACTCTGAAGAAGTAAGAGGAATTGGGGGAGTTGGGGAAGAATAAACTGTTTCTGAGCCTCCCTTGTCAAAGATTTGATAAACATAACGATAAGTTCCACATTTTAATGCCCCAGCAACAATAGAGTCAACCTTTGCGTTGTAAACAACTGTATTATTAAACAAACTAATGGACGAAATGTTACTTCCAATATCTCCATATGTCTGGAGAACATTTATCCTCATTATTGGGGCAAATATATCATTACTGGAGAAGTAAACATTCCATGTTGTGTCATTCTCAATACTATGAACTATGCTGAGGGAGTTTCCAAATATTAGGTTTGTTCCACGAATTATTTGAATAAAAGCACTGTCAGAATCTATGTTAGCATTACTTTTAGAACTTAGTGTTGAAGTACTAATTTTGTAGATATAGTTTGCACCACCAGGAGTATTGTTTTTAAAGAACAATATTACTAAGTCATTTACCTTATGTAGCCCAACTAAAGAAAACCCATTCTTATAGGCTAATAGCTTGGGCCCATAACCAGTGTCAATGTTAAGGGTATGATTTTGCTCATCTACTGTTAATTTAAAATTTTCTCCATAAATATACTTATTAGATTGTATATATTCTGGAGAAACATCAGTATTCATTCCACCAGTAAATGTATTGACGTGATTCATAGTTAATCATTTAAACTTTTAAATCCCTCAGACCACATCTGATTTCTTGGAATTATTCTAATACTTCTATTCTTAATACCTTCCATAACCTCAACAGTTGGAAGTTTTAAGTAGTTAGCAGCAGAGCCCATGGCCCATAGAGCTTTATCCTGTATATAAGACCATTTCCTCTCTGATAGTTTATCAGTAAGCATCATTTTAAATGCTACCTTCTCTGCAATATAGTTCACTATGCCCCTAAATACTCTTGGGTCTTCTGGAACCATTGGAGTTTCATCTTCCCAAACTGGAAAGCCTAAATATGCTACTTCAAGAACAGTGTTTTGAATACCAGTTCTAATTACTCCATTTTGAACTGAGTATTTATACTTACTATCATCTGACCATCTTAAATAAGATGAAAGGTCAACATTTAGGCTGATAAAAGCATCACTTAACTCTTTTTGAAAAACTCCATTTTCATAGACTCCTATAAAAGTAGTAGCAGCTACAACTGCTGTGGGTGAGTCTTTGCTTCCAGATAATGGATAGGTTCCTACATAAGGACTTAGTGATATACCAGTTGACTTCTCTCTACATCCCAATAGTAAATACTGTTCAGGTGGTAAGTAGCCAGTGTAATCCGTAACGACTACATCTTTAACTCCTGGGATTAATATCTCAGGTCTTCCCATAATACCTATGGCTTCCCAAATAAACTCCATTACATCTCCTTTGGGAACCACTATGCCAAAGTCTCTATGAATAGACTCAATGACATTAGACACTGTTGTATATCTACCACTAAACATGACTATTCATCCAATGAGTTAATAATACTTTTTAAATCAGTTTTAGCTGGAGTCTCAGCGTCCTCATCAGACAGTGGATTAGTTTTGCTAATCCAAGTTTTATTGATGTACTGATACCCCTTATTCTTATCATAATAAGATTTAGAGTAGTTTACTACAAACCCATTCTCTGCCTTAGTAACTGAGACTTCCTCAGTTGTGTCTCCAATAGTTAAACTTTTGCTCCATTTAGTAATAGGTCTAGGAGACTCTATTGCCTTTGTCTTACTAAGCTTTGTCATAGTACTTTATGTTTTTTGCTACCTTAAGGTAACTGGTTAACTTTCTTTTCCACTTTCTTGTTGGAACAAACTTGTAATAGGTTTTATACTTAAAGTTACAAGTTAGTTTGTCCCAAATAAAATCATACACTCGCCCATTTGAATTTGGGTTTGTGTAGTATATAACAGGTTTATTCTTTATCTCCTTAATCTCCTGAGCAGTCTTTCCCTTATATAATTCTGCCCATAACTTATTAGTGCTTCCCCAATCAATAAGATACCTCACAGTTCCATCTTTTTTAAGAGTTATGGCATCACAAACTCCTCTAATACTAATTGACCCAAATCTGTGTGGTAAATGAATATCTAAATTTTCAAAAATTAGTAGTTGCATTCTATACTCAAAGAACTCAGTTAGTATTGCTGTAAAAGTTCTCCTATCTACTGGATTACTGGACATCTTCTTGTAATGTCTGTAGTAATCAGCCACTGTGTAAGTTGAACTCTCTCTATTTACTCCCCAAAACATTACCTAGCAGGTTTATTAGTTAAATCATCTGTAGCATTGTTGGCTGGGTCTTGTGGGGGATAAAGAACAAAGTTGAACTTAGTCTTAACAATCATATCCATCATAGTAGTAACTAATGATTCGGATATTGGGTACTCTAAGTCCCAGTCATAACTTCCATCACCATGAACAAATTCATAGGCTTCAATTGGATTACTAAATACTCCTTCAATGGTAACATATTTAAGCATTCTATGAATAGAGGATTTACTTGTGAAGTAAAGCCTCTTATCATGTAAGAAAGCATAAATAATCTTATTATTAAACTTACCACTACCAACATATGGAGCCATTGTAGCTGGAATAGGTTCAAAGGACTCTCCAATAAGTTCTGACCCATAAAGCCTAACTATCATTGGAGTATTATCCTTACTATTAATAAAGGAAGGGATTTCTCTAACAGTTCTTAGAATTTTATTAGAATTGTCCAGTGTTGGAACATTTATGGCAGAAACAAGTTCAAGTTCTACCTGAGGCAAAACTTGAATTACATGTGGGTCAATACTTCTTATGGTTTCTGGAGACTCCCTTAGAAGCAGAGCCCTATTACTTTGAATCCAGGTAGCTACTAACCTTTCATCTAAACTATCTGTTACTTTATAGTTTGCTCTATAAAGTTCAATAATTTCATAAACCAATTCATTTAAACTTCTAGTCATTTTAGTGTAGTTTTAATTTAAATGAAACTAAGGCACCACTATTCATAAAGTTATACCCCAATCCTACTGAATATTTTCCCCATGAATATTCCAGTAATGGGGCAGCCAAATCCTTACCTAACAATCCGCTAATATATAAACTATTTTTCTGATTTGCAACAGTATAGATAGTTTTTTCTGGAATAGTTAGGCTATAAGAATATTTAATACTGTCTAACCTGTTTTGTGTGACTTGTTGATTTAAAACACAGCACCCTAATGTATCAAATCTTAGGGTATCTTGGTATATGTTACGAGAGTAGTAAGCTTTATGTATAGTTACATACTTGCGAATTAACTCTGCTGTGTCTGCGGGGATTTGAATAGTATCTTCTGGTAAAACCACAGAGATTAGGTGTGGATTGGTTAAATACTTAGTCTGGGTAATAGTTTTATACTTTACCTCAACTCTTTCAACAACCTCCATGTTTGGGTAAAGTTGGAAGTACATAAGTACTCCAACTATACCCACAATGACACCAGAGAAAAAGACTTTAACTCCTTTAAACTTATTTTGAACGTCCATAAGTTTGTTCTATATTTTTAATTGCATTTACGTGAGCAATAGCAATTCTATCTCTCCAGAAGAACTCCATCATCTTCTTACACTCTTCTTCATTTGTATAGAAGCCATTTTCAGTTAAAACTGCTGGGCACTTTGTTTTCTTTAGAATAAGGAAATCTTTCTCTTTATCAAGTTCAATAGAATTATTGGGTCTCATGCGCCATCCCACATACTTAAGACTATTATAAAACTCTTTAGCTAAAAGGTCAGCAGTAGTATGTCCTTTAGAAGTCCAAACCTCTATCCCATTAGCATTTCTATTAGGAGCAGCATTGCCATGAATAGAGACTAAATACACAAATTTGTCCTTGTGTAAGTTTTTCAATTCATTAACTCTAGCTACTCTGTCTTCTAATGGAATGTCATTAATTTCTGGTACAAGAATACAGTGAGATATGTTTAATACAGTTAATAACCCCGACATCTTTTCAACAATATCTCTGGTAAATTCATACTCGAATAGTTGAGTTCCATCTGACCATACTGGACTTCTTTTACCTGGGGTATCAATGCCATGACCATTGTCAAGAATGACAAAGGTTTTACTTTTGAACAGAAACTCCTTCATTTTCTTCAGCAGTAAATTTAGTCAAACCTTTAAATAAAGTTATCATTAAAGTTGTAATAGCAGTCCCATACAAAGAAAACTTAGTGTTAACTGGCTGCAAAGTTACAAAAAATATATTTATTGCAGGTAATGCTACATACAATAAGTAGTCTGCAATAAACTTCCATTTCCTATTGGAAGGTTTGTTTAGGTTTTCAAATTTTAGTTTCATAGGCTTATATTTTTAAGTTAAACATCGCTTGCACTCTCAAACATTGGAAGTGTTTTCAAAAATTCATATGCTTGTGCAATAAAATTAATATTATTTTCCAGTTCTGGGGTAAATCCGAATTGAAACTCATTAATAATTACACCAGCATCTGCCCTATCCTTATTTTTATACACTCCCACATTTATGTCTATGTGATTCTTATCACCAGTTAACTTAGTGATTTTCCAGTAACAGTCCTTTACTTCCACTTCAAGGTTGCTGTCATAGTACTTACATTGTATTGCCATAGTTTTATTGTTTTATATTGGTTTTCCGTATTGAATTACAGTTATTGTTATTGTCTTACCACCACCACCAATATTAATTGTACCACTTCTATCTAAACCACTAATATTCTCTTCTACAGTAATGTTAAGGGTAGTGCTACCAGTACCATTACTTGGTGTTACTGTAATCCAAGTAGGTGGTGGATAAATAGCCCAACCAACATTAGCGGTTAGGTAGTCTGGCTGTGTTTCACCGAGTGAATCAAAATATAACGTATCAAACTCAACCGATAAAATTATTTCTGGTTGCTGGGTTAATACACCATTGATAAATCCTATGTTGTCCAAATGTCCCATAACTAACTGTATTTAGGTGATATTGAAATAAATACTCTCCAAGTTCCAGAAGCATCTGGTAAAACCCTATACGCTATAATGTAGTAACCAGCAGCCAGTGATGAGAATGTACCAGAAGTATGCTTAGTTACACTACTACCAGCATCATTAGTCATTGTACCTAACGTAATGGTATATGTACCATTAAGGTATAGCATTATAGTTCCAGCAGCACCATCATAGAGCCCACTAATGTTAATGGTAGTATTTTGTATAATATTGCTTACTACTGTTTCATTTCTGGCTAATCTTAAATCAATATTTAGAACACCACTGGAAGGTGTAATTACATTCCTCTTATCATTGTTGGAATAGTATGGGTTGTGATTTTTTAGAGCTAAGTCAATAGCAGTGTAGT
>ERZ1026796.1930-NODE-1930-length-12838-cov-1.991739_pt1 | contig 12838 bp, 11 predicted proteins | sample MGYA00520874_ERZ1026796 | MGnify/ENA primary metagenome ERZ1026796 (study PRJEB33270, sample SAMEA104284474) | anaerobic digester metagenome | biome: Anaerobic digester microbiome; feature: mesophilic sludge digester; material: Anaerobic digester biomass...
TACCCGCTCACACAGTGAGGGCGGCATATTGGTTGCGGTCCAAGTGTACCCATCAATGTCGCCGTTGGAATAGGTCGGGCTCATTTTGTTCCTTTCGTTGTTGTTGTTGTTGTTGTGCTCTGTCGTTAGCTTCATTGCCTCCGACGCCCATACCATACGTCACCTCCCGCAACAAATCCACTAAAATCGCACTATACTCCCGCAACTCCCTTAACTACCAGCAACTTATAGCCCATCTTTTTTTACCCCACCTACCAATTCTCTCTCGCGAAGCGCGCAAGCGCGAGCCGGGGCGAGCGTAGCGAGAGCGAAGCGTCCCCGCCCCGAGCTCCGCGAGGGGATGCCCTAGCTACTACCAGCTAGTCTCTGCATATCAGCCCTTTAGCTCACATTTACACCGTCAACTTAGTGACTAAGGTGCTGCGCAGTAGTTGCGCTGCTGTTGCGCCTCACTGCTATTGAGGGCGACGAGGCGGCGAAGCGCCAGCTGCTGCGCGCCCTCGCCTCTGGCTCGGGATTGTACGTTTGGTAATCCTAAGCTGTCAAGTGATGTTTTAAGGATGAGGAAATGAAGCCTTGGGTGATAAGCACTTACAGCAAACAAATACTTGGGTGTCGTACCGCAATGGATACAAGAGGCTATGTGCGCAACAAAGTTGCTTCCGTTGCCGTTGGCAGCTGCGCAGTTACGGAGTTGCCATTAGCTTTTGCGGCGTTATGTGCACAAGATTACGTGCTGCCAGGTCGCAATGCTGCCATGCCGCAACGGCCGCCGCCCAGGCTCCGCACAGTCTCCGCATATGCCGCGCATAGGCTCCGCATAGGCCACGCATAGGCCACTGCGCCACGCTACGCTGCCACGGCTCCGCACAGGCTCCGCACAGGCCATGCCGCAATGATGCCATGATGCTAGGCAACGTAGATGCACCAGCGTCATGATGCCATGCACCAGCGCGAAGTCGTCAACCAGCACAAGCAGCGCCGCCACCTCCCCCACTCTTCGCCGGCGCAGTTGCCTCCCCCCCCTATGCCCCCATGGGCCCGGGGCCTTGCCGCGCGCACACAGGGGGCTTCCCCTTGCGCGTAACAAATTGAGATTTGGAACTGCGTTGCTACAACACCTCAATGCAACAATCTTGACAACATTAGTAAAGATGGGGAATAAGGGCGGCATGAACAACGAAGAAGGGAAGATGGGGAAGAAGGTGGGGGTATTGAACAGGGGAGGGGTGGCTGTGAGAAAGGTGAAGGCTAGGGGTGTGAGTAGGGAGTGGAAGAGTGTGAGCAGGGAGGAGCGGCGGGATAGGGTGGGGATGAGTGAGATGGGGAAGGAGGTGGTGAGGTTGAGCAAGGCGGAGCGAGCTTTTATGAGCAAGAAGCTTAGTGGGGGGACTGTGGCTGAGTGTGTAAAGGCGGCGGGGTGGAGTGGTGCGAGTGAAGGGAACATGAGTTGGAGGCGGTGGATGAACGAGAAGATGGAGCGGTATGAGGCTGTGGTGATGAACAAGGCGGCGGAGGCGGATGTGATGAGTGCAATAGAGCGGCGTGCATTTTTGGCGGCAATGGTGCGGGATGGGGGTAGTGCGGAGGAAGGGAAGGGGCTTGTGGTGAAGACGCGGTGGGTGGAGGATGATGGGCGGGAGAAGGTGATGATGCAGGCGCCTGGGTGGAAGGACAAGTTGCGGGCGGTGGAGTTGGATGCGAAGTTGAGTGGGGATTTGAAGGAGGAGAAGGGGTATGAGGCGATAAATGTGACGGCTATATTGGCTGGGTTGGGGGGGACGGCTGGTCGGCTGCCGATGGAGATGGAGGCGGAGGAAGGCGGTGGGCTGAAGGCATTGCCGGAGGCTGGGCTATGAGCGTGGAGGTGGTGGACTTTGGGTTTGTGAGCAAGGAGGAGGCGCAGGTGAAGCGGTATAAGAAGCCGTTGAAGGATGCTGCGATGAAGGAGAAGAAGGAGAGGGAGGCCATGGAGAAGTGGAACAAGGAGTTGGCGGAGATTGAGGAGCGGAAGCCTGTGGCTGAAGGTGTGGAGCCTGTGGTGGAGGCTGCGGTGGAAGTGCCTGAGTTGGGGGTGGTGCCTGTGGCTGCGACGAAGGCGGAGGGGGAGTGCGTGCCTATTGTTCCGGCTGGGGTGAAGACAGTTGCTCAGTTGAAGGAGGAGGTGGCAGGGGATGGGGTGCTGAGGGAGATAAAGGCTGCGCCTGTGGAGGAGGTGGTGGGGAAGGTGAAGAAGACGAATGGGGCGTTGCCGTGGGAGCGGAAGGGGGACAGGAGGAGTGCGAAGGTGGTGGCGAAGGCGTTGGGGGCTGACACGAAGGACATGGAGACGGTGGAGGCGAAGGTGAAGCGGCTGCTGAGTAACAAGCGGTGGCGGCTCAATCATCTTTACTGGATTGTTGATTCGAACATGAAGCGAGTGCGGTTCAAGATGAACAAGGTGCAGGAGCATCTGTACGCGAATGCTTGGTGGCGGACGGTGGTGCCGAAGTCGCGGCGTCATGGAATCAGCACGTATTTGGAGCTATATGCGTTGGACGATGCGATTTTCAACAGGGACTTCACGGCTGGTTTGGTGGACTGGAAGGAGGAGGACGGAAAGAAGAAGCTGGCGATGATGAAGTTTGCGTTTGAGATGATGGACTGGCGGCCACCGGGGGAGTTGGACAAGGACGAGGAGTTTTTGGTGGCTATGGGGAAGCTTGTGAAGAAGGGGATACAGGCGAAGGCGAATGAGAGTGAGATTCGTTTCAGCAATGGGAGTCGCATTTGGACATCGTGCTCAGGGCGTGGTGGCGGGGCGCAGTTTCTGCATATTTCAGAGCTTGGTCCGAAGAGTTTGAGAGACCCGATTGGGGCGCAGGAAATCAAGAGTGGTTCGATTAACACGGTGCCTGTTGGCGGGAAGGTGTTCATTGAGAGCACGCACGGGGGTGGGCGCTTTGGAATGTTCTACGAGTTCATGGAGCTTGCCAGTAAGTTTAGTGCAGATGGGGCGACGCCATTGGACTGGAAGATGTTGTTCTATGGGTGGGACTGGGACGACAAGAACAGCATTGATCCTGCTTCGGCTCCGAGGTGGCAGTTCCCGCGTGAACATGTGGAATACTTCGAGGATGCGGCGCGTAGAGGGAAGGCGTTGACGGCTGGGCAGAAGCTCTGGTGGAGCAAGAAGAAGCTGGAGCAGGGGGAGGCGATGGCGACGGAGTTCCCGTTGACGATGGAGGAGATGCTTTCCTCGACGATTGTGGGCAGCGTGTACGGGCCTATTGTGGCGAAGTTGAGGGAGGCGAAGCGCATCCTCGATTTCCAGCCGGACGTTGGGGCTCCGATGTATGCCTTCTGGGACTTGGGGCGTGTTGACCTGACGTGCATCTGGCTTATGCAGTTTGTGGGGCCGGCCATTTACGTCTTGGACTATTTCACTTCGTGCGAGGTGCACAGCAAGGTGTATGTGGACGTGATTGATCGGTGGGGGTGGAAATACAATAGTCAGGTGAAGCTCAACTTCCTGCCGCATGATGCGGAAAACAAGGGCGGTGTTGGCCCGTCATGGCAGGGGGAGTTTGCCAACTTGGGGATGAAGAATACGGTGTGCGTGCCGAGGGTGGAGAATCGCCGGCTGGGCATCGACCTTGTGAGAAAGCTGCTTCCGCTTTGCTATTTCCACGCTACGAATTGCACGAAGGTGTTTGACGGGCCGGGTGGGCGGACGCTTCCTAGCGGATTGGAGGCATTGGAGAGCTACCGCGTGGAGCAGGTGAAGGATGGGCAGAACATGAAGACATCGCCCGTGCATGACATTTACAGCCACGGAGCTGACGCCTTTAGAACCATGGCGGAGGCGTTGTCGCTAGGGATGCTGAAGGGGAAGAGTGCAGTTGAGCGTTCTACGCGAGGGATTGCGGCATCAAATGCGACAGGCGACTTCGACGATGACGACGATGCTTGGTGGGCGCGGTCGAAGATGCGGGCGATTGGCAACGTCCATGGCGATTATGCGACTGGACAACGCAGGCCATTGAAGCTAGTTGGGCGTGTATGACAACGACAGGACGGATGCTTTTTGGCGACGTTGGCCCCTATCCGATACTGCGGATGCGGCAGTGGTATGCAGAACATGCAGACGAGTTGCTTATGGGCTTCGATGAGGAGCTTGACCTGTACACGCTGAACGGTGAGGTGCATTCGACGAAGACGTTGTTTGCCATGTTCAGGCCGGTTGTGGCAGGTGCTGACGCTGCGCTTATTTGCAATCCTCGTGTGGAGTTTAGGGAGGACGACATAAACTGCTGGTTCATTGCGGCTGCGGCTGGCGACATCGGGCAGCTTTACAAGTGGGAGTCGCTTAAGCTGCCATACATTTGCTGGGTGAACAGGGGCGAGATGTACACGATGGAGGTGGACAGGGCTAAAAGAATCTTGACCTCTGTACTAAACTTATCCAGATAAGGCGTTATGGGTGGCCCAAGCAAATCTCCTTCTGTCAGTCAGCCAGTTGTTGTCTCGACTAGCGAGGCGGCTACGAAGGCTCGTGAGCAGCAACTAGCTACACTCCGTCGTAAAGGTCAGCAGAGCACGCTTCTTGCAGTGGCGCAGGACGGGAACACGCAGGTAGCAACTAAGACGCTATTGGGTGGGGCGTAACAATTTATGAGCGAAAAGCCTTCAAGAGAGGAGTTGGGTCGGTGGGTTGTTGACCGCTACGACAAGATGAAGGCTGATGCCACGGACTGGCTCAACATCATCGACGAGGTGGCAAAGTACGTTGCCCCGCAGAAGTCGGATATTATGAGCTGGGTGAGCCCAGACCTGCGCTCAATCAGTGGCAATCTTTATGACGACACTGCCGTAAAGGCCAACGACGTGCTTGCTGCTGGCAGCATGGCGAACATGACGCCGATTAACGAGATTTGGTATACGGGCGTGCCTCCGGCTGGGTTGGCCGATAATGAAGAGGCGGTGCAGTGGTATGCCAAGTGCAGTGAGATTATGCGTCAGGAAATGGCGCGGAGCAATTTCTACACGGAGAGCTTGGGCGTGCTTCAAGATAGAGGCTGGGCTGGCACGAGCGCAATGTACAGCGAGCTGCATAACGGGAGCCTTTGGTTCAAGCATTTTGAGGCCGGGCATTTCCTCATCGACGAGGACGACCGTGGCGTTGTGGACACGGTGGCGCGGTGCATTAAGTTTACGCATCGGCAGGCCGAGCAGAAGTTTGGGCGTGATGCGTTGTCGTCGAAGGTGAGGGAGGCGCTCGACGATCCTAGCGGCAAGAAATGGGACGACACGCACGAGTATGTCCACATGGTGATGCCGCGTCCTAGCGCATGGCGCGATGAGAAGAAGCTGGACAAGGAGAACAAGCCCGTAGCCGACTTCTACGTTGACAAGGATGACAAGTGGCTTGTGAGCGAAGGCGGCTTCGAGGAGATGCCGATTTTCGTCACGCGCTGGGAGAAGATGCGTGGTGAACGCTATGGCATTTCTCCGGCGATGAAGTGTATGCCGACGATTCGCGAGACGAATTTCCTTAGCGCCTGTCTCTCTGCCGGCATTGAGAAGGCTGTATTTCCGCCCACGGCTGTTTACGACAACATGGAGGAGTCGCCCGACCTTTCCCCCAATGGGCTTGTCGTATTGGACAGCAACCGTCCCGACCTCATCCCGAAGTCTTTGTATGCTGGTGGGCAAGTTCAATGGGGGGCTGACTTGCTTGCATCAAAGCAAGAGTCGATTCGGGCTACGTTCTTCAATGACATGTTCCAAGTGTTTACGGACAGCACGAAGCGCATGGCGACTTTTGAGGCGATGCAGTTGGCGGACGAAAAACTCGTTCTATTCCATCCTGCGCAAGCCCGCTATTACGGAGAGTTCATCGACCCGTTGCTGAGGCGCGTATTCGCCTTGTTGCTCCGTGCGAAACGATTCCCTGAGCCTCCGGCGGTTGTGTTCCAGTTTGCGGAGAACAACAACGTAGAGCCGCAGATGGCCTACCAGTCGAAGATTAGTTTGGCGGTGCAGGCAATGCAGACGCGGAGCAGCTTCCAAGTGCTGAATATGCTTGCTGCCATTGCTCCGTATGACGCAACGGCGGCTGACCAGTTCGACTTCGTTGACATGGCACGCAAAGCGGCCCGCAGCTTCAACCTAGCCGACAGCAGCATCCGCACGCCTGAAGAGGCGCAGACGGTGGCAGATGCGCGTATGCAGGCCATGCAGCAGCAGAACGCTTTGGCCATGGCGAGCGAGGCAGCTAGTGCCGCCAAAGACGCAAGGGCCGCTGGATTGAATCTTGCAGTGGGTGGCGGCGGCGGACAGTAGTCTCGCATGAACCAAAACACGCACAATGAACATCATACACGGACAAATGGCTGACGTAGAGAAGATGCGTCGCAAGCGCGAAGAGGAGCGAAAAGCTTTCATCACTGTGTTTGGAGAACCAAGCACTCCACGAACCGAGGCGCAGCAGACGGTACTAGAGGTGATTGCACGCGAAGGCGGCATCTACCAGCCCACGTTCATTTCCTCGCATATGGAGGAAACGCACGCAGCCGCCTATCGTGATGGCGGGCGCAATTTTGCTTTGGGCCTTCTCAAGCGGGTAGGCTTCATTGGCACTAACAACAACAACGAAAACGACGAATAACACTATGGCAGACGCAACTGGAAGTGATGGCGGTAACTCGGCTGGCGCCAATGGCGCTGGCTCCCAAGCTGGAGTGCAGGGCGGCGGTGGTACACTTTTGTCCTCATCCCAAGAAAGTACGAATAAAAGTGAGGCACAAGTAGGCGGAGAGGCTGGTGCTCCCGCCTTCACAATTTACGAGAAGGACGGTACGCTAAGCAAGGCGTTCCTTGAAGCCTTCCCTGAAGAGTCTCGTGCGGCGTTCTCCAAGGTGGCGAGCCGATGGAAAGATGCTGCCAATCTAGCCAAGGGCCTGGAGAATCTTAATTGGGCGGCGTCGCAGAAAGGTTTTGAGCGTCCACCCGAGGATGCTCCGCAGAACGTCAAGGATGCCTTCAACACCCGTATGCGAACGCTTCGAGGTGTCCCTGAGACGCCCGATGGCTATGAGCTTAAAGCGCCTGCCGAGCTTCCTTTTGGAATGAGCTGGGACGACGCCACGGCCAAGGAATTTGCAGCGTTCGCCCATAAGGAGGGTTTCGGCAAGGAGGAGGTGCAGAAGCTCACCGAGTACCAGATGGGCCTTGAGGCGAAGCGTATGGAGGCGTACATGAAGCAACAGGACGCTGCGCTCACGGAGGCTTTCGGTGCAAAGCGTGCCGAGTCTTTGAAGAACGCTTCTGCGGCGGCGGCGGCGCTTGGCGTTGACGTAAACGACCCTTCGATTGGCAACAATGCCTCAATCATCAAGCTTCTGGCCAAGGTGCATGAGAAGCTTGGAGAGTCCAGTTTCGTTGCGGCTAATGGCCCTAGCGACGGCGGTGGCTCTGTCAACTTGCAGGCCAAGGCGCTCGAACTTGGCAAGCAGGCCATGCAGGCGCAGGCCGCTGGAGACTTCGCAAAGTACAATGAGCTTAATCGCCAGCAGAGCGAGATTGCCAGAAAGCTTGCATCCTTAGCCAAGAAGTAAAGATAGGATGTTGACATCGCCTAGCGCGGGGCTATTTCTCCGTTCTAGGCGATGTCCTGTTTGCCACCCCAGCAATGGGCCTCTCAGGTGCCGATGGAAAGTAGTGCCGCTGGTGCGGGCACACGAAATCCGAAGTGTTAGTTAACTTCAATGTAAGGATTTCAAATGGCTTATACGATCCCTGAGATTTTTCATCAGAAATTCGCCACCAATATCGAGGCGGCGATTCAGCAAACCAGTTCTGTCCTCGACAGCACTGTTACCCCGTTCAACTTCGACGGTAAATCGAAGTCCATCCTCATCGGCACCACCATTGATTGGGCGGACGCCACCGATGGCCGTATGGCGCAAACCAACATCGGTGAGTACAATGCCACCCAGCGGTGGGTTGTTACCGAGAAGGTGATGGTCCCTGTGGCTCCGGCTCTCGACGAATGGGATGAGTCCCTTCTCGACGAGATTACGAGCCCCGGCTCCGACATCATCAATGCCATTACCTATGGCTACAACCGCATCAAGGAGAAGAAGATTATCTCCTGCATCGAAAGTGCGGTGTCCATCGGTGCCAATGCTCCGACCAGCACGGAAGCGTTCCCGTCCGCCAACATCATTGCGGCTGGTAACGACGGCCTGACGTTCGCCAAGGTGGCGCAGATCGTTCGGCTTGCTCGTGAGCAGAACGTTAATCCTGCCGAACTCACTTGGGTCATTTCCCCCAAGGACGAGGAATACCTCATCGCCAGCGTCGCGGAAGTTCGCTCCAAGGACTATACGAAGGTTGCCCCGATTGAAGGCGGTAGCGTCGTTGGTAGCCGTTGGATGGGCTTCACTTGGATTATTTCCAACCAGCTCACCACGGACACCACCGCCCACACCGTCAACACTTTGGTTTACGGTAAACAGGCCATCCGGTTCAACTTTGGCTCGCGCAAGTCGGCCATTGAGACCCGTCCTGATCGTAACGGTGCCATCCAGTTCCGCAGTTCCGCTCGTATGGGTGGCGCTCGCGCTCAGGATAAGGGCGTGTTCATCGTCAAGAACAAATACGCCACCATCGCCTAACAACTAGAGGAGAACAAATAATATGGCTTCTATTGATTCCGACATCTATGTCGTCCAAAACACCGAGCCGGCTCCCGCTGGCTACGGTTCTCAACTCGGGGCGAGTTTCGCCTACTACGACGCTACGATTGCCGTAGGGACATCCTTCGACGAAGCCGACGATACGGCCAACCTGTTCGTCGTTCCCGCTGGCTATCGAGCCGTCCCTAATCTGTGGAATATCACTTGCGAGGCTCTCGGCAAAACCGCGACGCTTCACATCGGTACGACTGCCGATGCGGACAGCATCGCTGCGAGCGTTAACGTTGCGTCCGCAGCGTCGAAGGATGCTACTGGCGGTGTGGAGTGGCTGACGCCCACCACCACCACGAAAGCCACCACGTTTATCGCGACCCTTGCCACTGCGGAAGAGTTGACCGCTGACAAGAAGATCGTGATTCGCGCGGTGTTTGCCAAGATGTAAAAGATTGCGGGAGGGTTTCATGGGCCTCCCGCTGTTCGTGTGTTGTTCATAAATAGTGCTCCCCCGCCTGAGTTGTGTGCCTCGGGCGGGGGTTTAATGTAAGAGACATAGGAGACATCCAGAATGGCCTCACAGTTGGACGTAGTGAATGAAGCGTTGGTGAGAATTGGCGAGAAGCGCATCGCCTCCATCAGCGACACCAAAGACCCCAATGCTGTGCTGGCCTCTGCGCTTTGGGCCGAAACAGTTAAGCAGGTGAGCCGCGAGACGCCTTGGAAATGCCTCACGACGCTTGCAACGCTTACGGCTACGACAGCCCCAGCCTTTGGATGGACGAAGGCATACACGCTTCCTGCTGACTTTGTGCGTGCTCTGAGCTTTAACGAGCACACGGCCCCGGACGAAGACTACTTCGATATAAACGGAGGCACGGTTGTAACGGATGCTGCGGATGCGAAGCTCTGCTACACGGCATACAAGAGCGACCCCAGCACGTTTGACACGGCGCTGTGCGAGGCCATTTCCGTCTATCTTGCTTCCAAGATGTGCTCTGTGAAGCGGCAAGACTCTGACTTGGTGAAGCTCCTCACGGACGAGTACAAGGCGCTTATCGAGAACAGGGCTCAACGCCTGGACATGGTGGAGACTAAGAGCGAGTGGAAAGAGGTGGGGGATAGCAGTGGCATTCTGAAGGCTGCGCTTCTCAAGATTGCAGAGCCTCAGAGCCTCGACTTTAATGATTCGTCATTCATCCATGCGCGGACACTGACCGCAGTTCTTGAGGAGTCCATCCGTGAGGCTGGCCGTGAACGCAACTGGCAATGCCTTACCACGCGAGGGACGTTGACGGCGGCAGATGATGTTACGCCTGCGTTTGGGTGGAAGTATGCTTATGCGATTCCAGCCGACTGCCTGCGAATCGTGAAGTTTAATGAGGCCCCTTACATCTCTGGCAGTACGATTTTCGCAATCGAGGGCAGCTACATTTACACGGACGCAGACAAGGCAGAGCTTGTTTACGTGAAGTATAGCGCCACGGAGGCGTCATTCGACAATCTGTTCCGTTCCGCAGTGATTGCCTTGGTGGCATCGAAGCTGGCAACGATGCGCAAGCGAGACCCCAATCTTGCCGTGATGCTCAACCAAGAGTACCAGCGTGCGCTCAGCCGTGCGTTTACAGTGGATTGCGGGCAGCGCAAAGTGAGGCAGTGGAGCCCTCGTCTAAACAACATCTTCGACAAGGCACGTTGGCATAACCATACACTCTAATGGCAAAGCAAGGAAATAGCCGCAGGGACCAACTCAACTTCAACGGCGGTGAGATAAGCCCGCTGCTTTTCCGTCGCTACGACCTTGACGTGTTTGGTCGTGGCTGCCGTCAGATGCAGAACATGATTCCGCGCAAGTACGGGAACGCCGAGAAGCGGAATGGAACGCAGTACATTGCTTCAACGAAGTATGGAAGCGGGAAGAACGCTCGCCTAGTCACGTTCAGCTACAGCACGGATGTCGTATTCTTCTTGGAGTTTGGCGACAGGTACATTCGTTTCTTCACGGATGGCGGCATCGTGATGAAAGACGGTGCCCCTTACGAAATCGTGAGCCCGTATGACGAGGACACGATTGGGGACATTGACTGGAAGGAGATCAACGATGTGGTTTATATTACGCATCCGCTTATTGCTCCTCAGAAGCTGGCCCGTTACGCTGACGACAACTGGACGATAACGCCTATCGAATTCGACGAGCCTCCGTTCATGCCGTTGAACGTAACGGACACGACGATTACGCCTTCTGCTGAGTACGGTAACTGTACGCTTACTGCATCGGCTCCTTTATTCGACCAGAAACACGTTGGCAGCTATTGGAAGATTGGCGTAAAGGCTAAATCTCGCAAGGCTCGTGACCCAATTACTTCCAATGGCGTGAAGCCTTTTATTCGAGTAAAGGGGAAGTTCACGTTTAGTACGTGCGGTACTTATGCGGCAACTATCGTGCTTCAACGCGCTTACGAGGCCGCGACGCTTGTATGGGAGGACGTTTACACATACGAGAGTGCAAAAGATAAGAACTTCGAGACTGAGATTGAGCAGACGGATGAACTTGCTCTTTGGCGCGCGAAGATTGAAAACTTCTCAAGCTATGAGGGGGAGGTGCCTTATGTAACACTTGAGGCCGCAGAGGAATACATTTACGGTACGGCAAAGGTGCTGAGTGTATCGTCGAGTACGGTTGCAAACGTTTTCATCTATGACCGGATGTATTCATCCGGGGAAGCCACAAAGATTTGGTACGAGGGGGCGTGGTCTGACTACCGTGGTTTCCCTCGCTCATGCTGCTTGTTCCAGCAACGCATGGTGTACGCCGGAACAACCTACCAGCCGCAAAGCGTGTGGGGAAGTGTTATCGGAGACTACGAGAACTTCACATACGGAACGCTGGATGACGATGCTTTCATGCACGAAATAGGCTCGGATGAACGCCTATTCGTCATGTGGATGACGGCCCATAACAATTCGTTGCTCATTGGAACCTCTTCGGCTGAATACGTCCTTCAAGGGAGCAACGCGGGCGACGATCCTGTCACGCCAAGCAACGTGCAGATTAAGCGCCAATGCTCCATCGGAAGCGCACGGATTCGCCCAATTCAAGCAGGCGGGGCGGTACTGCATGTGCAGCGCGACGCAGAGAAGCTGTACGAACTAACGTATTCGCTTTCGACGTATGGCTACGAGGACAACGACATCACGCAGTTTGCCGAGCATATCATGAGGGGTGGCGTGAAGGCGATGGCCTTCCAGCGTCAGCCAGACCCGATTGTTTGGTTGGTGAGAAATGACGGCGTGCTCCTCAGCTGCATTTACGACGCTTCCCAGAAGGTGGTGGCATGGGCGAGACACGTAACGCAGGGAATCGTCGAAGACGTAGTTGTTGGCTATGGTAAAACCGCTGGCGATGAAGTGTGGCTAGTGGTGACGCGAACGCTTGGTGACGGAAGTAAGGGACGTTACATTGAGCGCATCTATCCCGGTGTTTGGGAGACGAAGGACGAAGGCATCTTCGTTGACTCTGCACTATCAAACACGATGTACGAGTATGCCAGTGTTGCGCAAACGCCTCCCGGTGGCGGCGGCGGTGGTACTGGCGAAACCGATGAGCAGGATGAAGGCGGGAAGACTGGAGGGGGCCCTGATCCATACTACCCGTCGGAGCTGCCAGACCCAGACAACCCTTGGGTACCTGAAGACCCGTCAGAGCGCAATGCTCCATGCCCTGCGACGCAGTGCAGATACAAGGCGATCAATCCTACTATGATTGGATTTTCTGAGAATAGGGATATTAGCTTATACCCTAAAAAGTATAGGACTGCAACAGCAAGTGGAACTATTTCCGTTCATATACAAGCTTCTTGGTGGTCTGGTACATATTCTACCACGTATAGCGGAAGCACTCACATTGCAGACGACGAAAGTACAACAAGTCGTATTTCAGGATTATACACAGATGCTTCTGGGAATAAATGGACCATTCCTACCGATAGGGTTTGTGGTTCAATTTTTGGGAATTCATGCTTTAGCTTCTATACATTTGCAACAACGAAAACAAAAACTACAACAGTTTCTAGGGACTGGCATATTTTGGGTGACGGATGTTGGAGAGGTAGTGCAGAAATTTCTGGTAGCTCTTCATGGACATGCGAAGACAGATCGTATTC
>ERZ1026796.1932-NODE-1932-length-12833-cov-4.170235_pt1 | contig 12833 bp, 10 predicted proteins | sample MGYA00520874_ERZ1026796 | MGnify/ENA primary metagenome ERZ1026796 (study PRJEB33270, sample SAMEA104284474) | anaerobic digester metagenome | biome: Anaerobic digester microbiome; feature: mesophilic sludge digester; material: Anaerobic digester biomass...
CCTACACCAGAGCCTGGGCTACCGGACGCCGGCAGAGGTGCACTATGCCTGATCAACCTATTGCCGGCCTTGCTGGTGTCCACTTTATTTTTGCCGATCTGTGGTCCAAAAGATGGGGCCAACCTCAGACATCCCAGTAAAACCGGGTAAGGTTGTGCCAATCTTCGCCATTAGCATTCACGCGGTACAGCACCTTGGTTGAAAGAGGTCCTGCAGGAACGTCGTACACTGCCACCCAGTTGAATCCCAGGTCATGGGCCCGGTTGTCATTCGGATCTGCAGTCGCAAGACCATAGCCAAAAGTGTTCAGGGAGCTGCCCTCGGCTTCTATGACAGCCTCCTGTAGCGACAGGCCAGTCACATGGCCTGTCAGGATCAGAGATAGGCTAAGCACGACGCCGGGAAGCAGAAACGGCACAGTCCTTTTCGCTTTCACAACTAGCTCCTTTCGTTGAATCAGGTGGCCGCGAGTCGGGAACTAGAGCAATACGCTTGCGGTTCCGCGCGCCGGGCCTTGTGCGTATGGCGTAACAGTGATGGGCGACGGCTCTCTCTGGATCGGAAGCTGGCCAAAAAGCGGACTGAGTGCCCTGTTGTTGGTGGCCACCCCCGGCACCCAGGGAACCTGGGATCTGTGGCTGTGGTCGTGAACAGGAGCCCCGTCGCCGCGGAAAGTCCAAGCCGTTTACATTGCATTCACAGGCGTGCACGGGCAGGCGTCGGGATCGATGAGAGTGAAAACAGGACAATGAGGACAAGGAAAAGGGGACAGGTACCATGTCATTACACTCCTCCTTCTTTGGAAGGTGACAAAACGATAAGCTGCGTCAAAAGAGCCTGCACCGAGCGGATGCAAGGTCGGCGGGATGATCCGTCCGGATAGCCATTATTATTGTACAACAAAACGTCTGGCGAGGCAAACTTGGATTTGACAGCTGATTTTCTACGTCCGGATCTCCGATGGCACAATCGAGGCGCAGGCGCCGGAGCGCAGGGGATGCCGTAAAGCAAGCCTCCCTGATACTCGTGCTGGAAGGACTGCGGAGAGTAACGTACGAGCACAGCCAACGGTGGACGACTCAACTCCGGACGAGCGATGGATACTTGGTCGAATCCTAAACCAAAGCCAAGGTGAATTCTACACCAGGTGCGTCGCACCAACGGCAGGTGCAACGCACCGGGATGCGGGTTCCATTTTGGTATCAGTTTAGGTAGCCATGCGCCCGGTCATCAACCACGCGACCGCGGGCAAATGAGCAGGTCGCTCACCGCCCTGGGCGTGACACCTCCAGGCCTCGATGGCTGGAGCTATGGCGAGGCGAGGGAGGCGTTCGTCCTTTAGGCAGCGAGGACGCAGTCCGATTCCGGCTGCATCCTCGCTCTTGACCGCCGTACGCCGAGCGTCCGTCCTTTGCTCAGTCGCGCTCCGCTTCGATGACGAACGTCAGCTTGGCATTGACCCGGTACTTGACCACCGTGTCCGCTTCGACGACGGCCTGCACGTCTTTAACATAGACGTGCCTGATCCCACGCACCGTCACGGCGGCTTCGGTGACAGCCGACTGGATGGCGGCTTCGATGCTGTCTCCCTCGGCCAATACCTCGATTACCTTTGCGATTGACATTGCATTCTCCTTTCTTGGTCTATGTGTCACCCTGTTCAGCAGGGCTTGCCGACGTCCACACGTCTCTCAATGTCATAGCACGCAGCCTGGGCCGGTCCAAAGCAGCCGGCAGGCAGGGAGCTGCCAGATGGTGTTCAGCACGTCGAGGGCAGGTCGGGCCCCGTGGCGGCGAGCCAGACGCGCGGGGACGACCGAGCCGGGCACGATGCGCCCCAGGATGTCGTAGGAGATCTGAGGGACCACTTCGGCAATTGCCCCCAGGTCAGAGTTTGCCATTTGCTACCCCTTGGATGGTCAAACAAACGAGCAACTGCGATGCGGGTGCGGTGCGGTCAGAGGCAGGACGTTGCCACCATGGCACGAGTATACCACGGCCTGGCGGCCCTGTCAATCGCGCGGCAACGCAGTCGGGCGGTTGCATTTGCCCAGAATAGGTGCAATGCACTTTCTCAGGGCCGGGACGTGCTTCACGAATGTGAAGTTTCTCGCGACTTCATGACCCTTATCAGCAAGCAAAAGTGCATTGCACCTCCGGACCATCCTCAATGCGGCTGTCGCTCTGTATCACGGAGTACAACCTCGTGCTTTCTGTCCGGGTGTTTGGCCAGGCCCGCCGGGCGAAGAGCCGGCGAATGGGCTTGCCGCTGCCGGCCCTTTCGCTCGCGTTTCGTCAGCGCCATCTGGGAGGCAGACGCCACTGGCCGAAAACGCCCCGCCAACCATCGGGCGAAAACGGGCGCGCGCCAACCGAGACAAATACCCAATCGGTCTGGGAAACCCCATTCTCATCGGCGACGGTGCAGGACACAAGATAGCGTCCCGGCTGCGCATATTCGTGCGTCACGCCGCGGCCGGTCTGGCCGTCACCGTAGTTCAAGAGGTACGTCAGGTTGCCTCCGCCATCCTCGTGATCGGCGTCTCCGGCCGTCACGGAGAACGTGGCGCTCAACCCGTCCGTGGTGGCCGAGGCGAGGGTGATCGTCGGAGCGTGGTTGCTCGTCGGACCCTGGCTGTACAGGTATTGCATATGGGAATACGCATCGGCGTCCATCTGTTCCTGGACGCGCTTCATTTCTTCGCCAACGATCGTCACCTCGGCCGGGTCCGCCCAGTTCCGCCCCCGCCATTCGGGCAGCAGCCGGCCGTTGACCACGTCAAAGAGGTGTTGCTCGAAGGGCAGGGTGCGGGCCTGGACGTCGGCGATGTCATACCCCGCGTTGAACATGCCCCTCGCCGGTGTGTAGGCGGACACCCCGTCGTCGCCTGTGTCCAGGTAGCGGGGCACCTGGTTCAGCCCACCGGATTCGACGCCATGGATCCAGAGGGGCACAAAGATGCCCGTTTTGCTGTGCCCCAGCAAGGTCCACATGGTGGTCAGCCTCGGATCTTCGGTGGGCAGGACGCCGTGGACGATCATGTTGGACACGGTCGTGTCCATGGCCAGCACGTTGTGCCGAAAGAAGGCGTCTGCAATCGATTCGACTGACAGCGCGGTCCCGCTGCCGTCGTTGTATATCAAGGCAGCAATTGTGTCTCGTGCCGCCAGGTAGCGCCCGCCGCCGCCACCCATGTCATCGCTGCCGTCGGCGTTGCGGTGCGCCGGCGCATTGGCGCGCACCACCCAACCTGCAAAGGTCACGTCGCCGCCGGTCCACGGATCGTCGTCGCCATCGGCATTGTCGACGTCGATCCACTGCCTGTCGCGGGCCGGGGCGCGCGTGTTGCACTCCCAGTGCTTGCCCGAGCCCGCCTGGTTCTCCCACAGGCTGGCCTCGCCGGAGGGATCGACCAAGTAATTGAACGTCGAGAGGTCCGTCATTCCATTCAAGTAGGTCCGCACCTGGCCGATTTCGTCACAGTGTCCCAGAGCCTGGTGGTGAAGCTCTGGCCAGCCGCCGTGTTCGAGCACGTTGAAGCCAATCCCCAAACCCTGGGAGTTCAGACCCTGGCGCACGGAACCGGGGGCATCGTTGGCAGGCCCCATCCCCAGGTAGCTGTAGCGGGCCGGGCCCAGCCCCGAATGGTGTTCGACCCCCGCGGCAAAGTAATGCACGTCGTTGGGTACGTCGACCTGATTTCGCAGCTTCCACAGCAAGGGCCGGCCGTCGACGGTGACGTCGCCATCGGCGACGCCGGCCGTGCATTCGACAAGCGATTCGTCTATGGACGCTTGCTCATGTTCGAGTTCCCCAACGACACGCACGGGCGCTTCGCGTTGTACAAGAAGGATCGCTGCCAGAAAGGACACCATGGCCAGGAGCACGGTCAAAAAGTACGATCGTCTCATCCCTCAACCCTTGATCTCGTCACAGCTTTTTGCCTCTCGGCGTGGCACATCCTGGCCACAGTTGTCTGTTGGAGGCGGGGCGAGCGTCTATGCCGTGATGAGTGCGTTTTGGTATCTGGCCTGTCTAAAGTCGCGGCCGGTGGTCGAGGCATGTGTCAGGTTGTAGGCTTGGATCACCCTCGCCGTAGCAATATACCACCACCCGGGAATCCAGTCAATCTCCGCCAAAAGAGATACACAATCCTGCTGATCTTGAACTTGCGTGTTCAGGAAAGTGTGATAAAATGTCAATGTTCTGATTGGACAAGGGAGAGAAGAGTCTCTTATCTGGCACCGCGACAAAGGGCACCGTGTCTGCGCAAGGAGCCCGAGGGATGGCCGGCGTGGCCGATCGCGGAGGACACCGGCCAGCAGGCTGGAGAAAGGAGAGTACCGGCTTAGCGTCTCCGAAGAGCACCCACAGACATCCATTTGTTGCCTTGTTCTGGTATCGTTTCGCCAGTCTCAAAGAGGAGGGCAGATCATGAAGCGGTTGATGTCGTTGTTGATCCTTAGCGTAATGATGGGTAGCCTGGCCCTTGCTTGCGGCCCCACGCCGCAGCCAGAGATTGTCAAAGAAGAAGCGACCACGGTTGTCGAGGTCGCGTCAGAGGAGACGGCAGTACCTGAACCGGTCGACGTACCAACCCTGGTTATGGTCATGACGTTGGACGATGTGGTTACGCTGGACCCACATCATGCCTACGAAACGACGAACCTGATGATCCACGCCAACACCTACGACACGCTGGTCGAATACCGGCCTACCGATCTGACCCAGGTGGCGCCCCGCCTGGCGGATGAGTGGACCGTCTCGGACGATGGCCTGGTCTACACCTTCAAATTGCACCCCGGGGTCACGTTCACCTCGGGCAATCCAGTGACGGCCGAGGACGTTCGCTTTTCGTGGATGCGGCTGATCAACCTGAAGGGCAACCCGGCGTTCTACGCGGACCTGGTCGAGAGTGTGGAGGTCGTCGACGAGCTGACCCTCAAGGTCACGCTGAACGATGCTTCGCCTGCATTCCTGGGTGTGATTGCCACGCCGGCCATGAGCGTCCTGGACAGCAAGGTGGTCAAGGAGCAAGGCGGCACCGATGCCGAGGATGCCGACCAGACCGACAAGGCCAAAGAATGGTTAGACCAGAGGTCTGCCGGTTGCGGCCCGTACATTCAGACCGCCTGGACACCCAAGGCAGAGATCGTCCTGGAGGCGAACCCTGACTACTGGCGGGGTGCGCCGAGCATCAGCAAGATCATAATCAAGCACGTGGCCGATGCCTCCACCCAATTGCAGATGCTGCAGCGGGGGGATGCCGACATCGTCCACACCCTGGATACCGACCTGGCCGACCAGGTGGCGGCCGATGCCAACCTGGAGCTGGTGATCGGCCAGACGCTGAACATGAACTACCTGGCAATGTCCCCTGACGCCGAGTTGGGTGGGCCGCTGGCCGACAAGAACGTGCGCCAGGCCGTCTCCTACGCCGTGGACTATGAGGGCATCATGGCCCTGCTCAATGGGTACGCCGATTGGGCTCCCTCCATCATTCCCCTGGGCGTCATGGGCGTGGATCCGGCGATGAAGCGCACCCGGGACCTGGACAAGGCCAGGGAGCTGCTGGCCGCGGCCGGCTACGAGGGCGGCGGTCCGGAACTGGATCTGTCCTATGGAGCAGCGCCGGGCGCCTTGCGGGAGACGGTTGCAGCCAAGCTCAAGTCCGACCTGGAGGAAGCGGGCATGGTCGTCAATCTGCACCCGCTGGAGATGTCGGTCTATCTCAGCGAAATGCGGGCACAGAAGCTGCCTATGGCGCTGGGCGGCTGGACGCCTGACTATTTGGACCCCACCATGTGGAGCGATTACTACTCCTATCCCGACCGGGGCATTGCCTTTCGCATCAAGTACGACAGTGCGAACGCGGCCGCGTTGGCCCAGACCATCGCTACCGAGTTCGATCTCCAGAAGCGGACGGAGGCGGTCCGCAGCCTGGTGGAGGTGCTGATGGATGAGGTGCCGTTCATCATGCTCTACCAGTCACAGCAGTTGACCGTTCTGTCCAAAGATGTGAAGGGCTTTGCCTACCATCCCGTCCACTTTGCCAACTTCTCTGAGCTGAGCCAATAGAGACAGGGGCGGCACGGAACCTGGGGGCAGGGCCTGGCCCGCCCCCAGGCACCATGCCGCGCTATCGCCTGGGAGAAGAATATGGGCCTTTCCGGTCACATCATTCGCCGGTTGATCCTGGTGATCCCCATGCTGATTGGGATCACGCTCGTCACCTTTGGAGTGTCGCGCCTGGTGCCCAGCGATCCCCTGGTCGTCATCGTCGGGGAGAAAGCACTGGACCATCCCGACATCGTCGAGGCCGCCACGCGCAAGTGGGGTCTGGATCGCCCGGTGCATGAGCAGTACGCGATCTATGTTTGGAACCTGTTGCACGGCGACATGGGCCTTTCTTTCAAGACCAAGCGCCCGGTAGCTCAGGAACTGGCACAATACCTGCCGGCGACGGTCGAGTTGGGCTTCTGTTCTCTGGTGTTTGCCCTGGGCGTGGGCTTGCCGCTGGGCATCATCGCTGCCCTGAAGTCCGGCAAGTGGGTGGATCACGCGGCCCGGCTGATCTCACTGCTGGGTGCCTCGTCGCCGCCCTTCTGGTCAGGCCTGGTGCTGCTATTTCTGCTGTATTATGTGCTCCAGATACTGCCCGGCCCGGGTCGCATCGACACACGCGTCGTCGTGCCGGAGAACATCACGGGCCTGTACCTGATCGACACCCTGCTGCGGGGCGATCTGGAGGGGTTTGTGGACGTCGCCCGCCACCTCATCCTGCCTTCGATCATCCTGGGCAGTTACACCCTGGCCCACGTTTCACGCATCACCCGCTCCTCTCTGCTGGAGGTGCTGCAGACCGATTACGTCCGCACCGCACGGTCGAAAGGATTGCCAGAGCGGAGGGTGATCTTGGTCCACGCGCTGCGCAACGCCTCTATTCCCACGCTGACCGTCATCGGGCTGGCCTTTGCGGGCCTGATGGCCGGGGCGATCATGACCGAAACGGTTTTTGCCTGGCCGGGCATTGGCCGCTACGCCGTGGAGGCAGCGTCCAATCTAGACTATCCGGCGGTGATGGGTACAACCCTGCTGATCGCCATCGTCTATATTATGATCAACCTGGTCGTGGATATCCTGTACGGCATCGTCGATCCCCGCATCAGACAAGGTGAATGACGGCCATGGCAATGTTTCAACCAAATCGGCACTCGGAGTCCCCCCTGGTAAAGGGCTTGCGCGTTCTCTTGCGCAACCCGATGGCACTGGCCGGCCTGGCGGTCATTCTGCTGTGGTCGCTGGTGGCAATTTTCGCGCCGACGCTTGCCCCCTATGATCCACTGGTGCAGAACATCGGGGCTCGCCTGCAGCCTCCGTCCATGGAGCATCTGTGCGGGACGGACGAACTCGGGCGGGATGTATTCAGCCGCATTCTTCACGGGGCAAGAATCTCGCTGCCAATGGGCCTGATCGTGGTCGTCTTTGCCATGTTCCTGGGTGGCACGGTCGGTGCACTGGCAGGGTTCATCGGCGGCCGGTTTGACGATGTGATGATGCGCCTGGCGGATATCACGCTCGCCTTTCCCTCCATCGTGCTGGCATTGGCCATCGCCGCCGCGCTGGGACCGAGCCTGAAGAATCTGCTCATCGCCATGATGGCGGTGTGGTGGCCCGAATACGCACGCCTGATGCGAGGCCAGGTCTTGAGCGTCAAAAACAACGACTACGTGGAGGCTTGCCGGGCGGTCGGCGTGCCCTCGACGCACATCCTGTTGCGACACATCGTGCCCAATGCAGGCACGCCCCTTCTGGTCAAGGCCTCACTGGACGCCGGCAGCGCCATCCTGACTGTGGCTGCCCTGAGCTTTATTGGCCTGGGCGCTGTGCCGCCCACCCCGGAGTGGGGTGCCATGATCTCCATGGGCCGCACCAAGTTCTACCAGTGGTGGATGATGACCTTTCCGGGTCTGGCCATCCTGACCGTAGTGCTAGGCTTTAACTTTGTGGGCGACGGCCTGCGCGACGCGTTGGACCCCCGGCTGCGAGGAAAGCAGCTTCTTTGAATCCTGTCCTGCAATGTACGTGTGCCCCACCGCAAGTGGGAGTGGATTGCGGGATTTCCGGCTCGAGCGATAAAGGACGTGAACAACACAATCTGGAGGCGCAGATGGAAACTCTGATGCAGAGCCCGCCAGGGGCCCGAACGCTCATCAATGACCGGTGGCGAGACTATTTTGCCGGGTGCGGATACCTGGGATTGCAGAGTCACCCGGCACTCTTGCAGGCTGCCATTGAGGCCATACAGCAATATGGACTGGGTACCGCCACGTCGCGCGGCGGATACGGGGAGCATCCGGTTTACAGGCAAGTGGAACAAGCGGCGACGCGATTTTTTGAATCGGAGCGCGCCATGCACTTTGTCTCCGGTTACCTGGGCAACTCTATCCTCGTTCAAGGGCTGCGGGAGGACTATGAGCACATCTTTGTGGATGAGGTGTCTCACTTTAGCGTCTGGGATGGCGCGCGGACAGCCGGAGCCCCTGTGACCTCGTTTCGACACGGAGATGCCGAGGATCTGGCTGTGTGCTGCCGGGCAAAACTCAAGCCGGGTGAACGGCCGCTGGTCATCAGCGACGGTGTGTTTCCCATCTCGGGCGAGGTTGCGCCCGTACCGGACTATGTACAGGCCCTGGCGCCATTCGATGGGGCGATCCTGTGCCTGGATGATGCGCACGCGACAGGCGTGATTGGCGAAAAAGGCCAGGGCACGCTGGAATACTATGGACTGCAAGGGCCGGGCCGCTACACCACGTACACGTTGAGCAAAGCACTGGCCGGCCACGGAGGCATTATCGCCGGGGACGCTGCGCTGATCGAGAAACTGGCCCGGAACTCGATGGTACCCGGTGCAACCAGCCCGTCGCCCCTGCCGGCGGCGGCCGCGTCGGCGCGCGCCCTGGAGCTGGTGCGGAGCAGCCCCGACCTTGGCCACAAGTTGTGGACGAACGTGAGGCGCGCCAAGGAAGGGCTGAGGAACCTGGGCTGGCCGTTGGCCGACACACCGGTGCCGATCCTCTGCCTGGGCGCACGGCCCGGGCTGGACCTGGCCCGCTTGCAGTCGGAGCTCTTTGCCCGGGATATCTGCGTGGCACACAGTACCAGGTACAGCAGTACGCCCCCTGGCGGTGCACTGCGTATCGCCATCTTTGCCACACACACGGCAGAGCAGATCGACCGGCTGCTCTTTGAGCTGGGCAGCCTGATGTGAGGCGGTGCCTGCGAGGTCTTTCGTTGGTCCTATCCTGAGCACAAGAGGGAACCAGGCCCGGGCCGTCTCCGTATGATCACGCGGTGATGTGCCCGGGCACTGGTCTATACCCCCCCACTTGCGCCTCCTGGCGCCGCCTGCCAGGGCCGGTGTGTCGGCGTTGGCCGGTAGCCGGCTGCCCTCGAACCGCCGCGCCTGCGACCAACGGGAGTCCAGCTCCGCTGGACCGCTCCTGGGCCGCCTCCACCTGGGTGTGCGGTGCTTCGCCCGCGCACTCTGCTGACTCTTTCAGCTTTGCCTTCGCGGCCGATACTGAATCGCCTCCGCCAGGTGCACCGTCTCGATCCTCTCCAACAAAACGTTCGAGTACATTAGAATCCTCTACTCTGGGGCCAACTCGTCTCCATTTGCCCCATGATACGCTCATTTCCTCGATGGGTCACTTACCTCATGTCCCAAACGGCCGTACAGTGGATAGCGCTCGGCCAAGCTCTTCTGCGAAAAGCCGTTTTTGCTCGGCAAGGCCTTCGATCAAGCTTGAAAGCCATGATGTGGCGGCTTTGCACCACATCAATCCGTATCCATTACCACGCACCTGGAAATGCAGGACGGCGCAAAGGTGAGAGTGGGTTCGTGGCTATCGCCGGGCCAAACAGCAGGGTGGCACATCAGCTTGCCGTCAGCACATCGTCAGGCACTTGTTCATTCTTGTGATATGATAGGACCAGTTGGCTGTGGTGATGCCACGGTGTATTTGAAGACCGGCCAGCGGGCACGAGTTAACGGTGGCAAGAGGCTTGTGGAGATTTTAAGGAGATCATCGTGACATCAAAACGGACAGGGGAGGTTTATATGAAAGCGGTTGAAGTAAACCACCTGTACAAATCCTACGCCGACGTGACTGCGGTACATGATTTGACCTTCTGCGTTGATCCTGGGGAGATCCTGGGGCTTATTGGGCCTAATGGGGCGGGCAAAAGCACCACCATAAAGACCATCTTGGATTTCTTGAAACCCGATTCCGGTGAAGTAAAGATCTTTGGTCAGCAGATGAACGAAGCCCTAAAGGATCAAATCGGCTACCTACCTGAAGAGAGGGGATTGTACAAGAGATTAACAGCCATTGATCTAATCCTTTATCTTGCCTCCTTGAAGGGTATGGACAAAGCCACGGCTGAAAAGAAGGCGAATGTATTACTCGAGCAGACTGGCATGCTCGAAAGCAAAAAGCAGAAAAACAGGGAAATGAGTAAGGGTATGGGACAGCTTATCCAGTTTATCGTCACGGTCGTTCATGACCCCGAGTTGATCATTCTGGATGAGCCCTTCGCCGGCCTGGATCCCGTAAGAACACAGACTGTTCAGAACATCATCGGCAATCTAAGAGATGAAGGGAAAGCCATCATCTTGAGCACGCATCAAATGAACAAAGTCGAGGAACTCTGCGACCGGGTGCTGATGATAGACAAAGGGCGTACCATCCTCTACGGTGACTTGATGGAAACGAGGGCCAAATTCAGAAGGAATTCGGTCCGGGTGGCGATTGATGGAGAACTCGGTGACCTGCCTGGGGTGATTGATAGAAAACCTGGAAAGGGTTCCATAGAATTGGTCTTGGCGCCAGACACAACACCACAGACCATTCTCGATCGACTACGCGATCGCGGAATGACCATTAACCGATTTGAGGTCACAACACCTTCCCTTAATGAGATGTTTTTGCATCTGATGGGGGCGGATCATGAATAAAACCTACTTGATATTCAAGCACGAGTTTCTACAAGCAATCAAGAAGGTTGGGTTCATCGTTCTAACCTTCATTGTGCCAGTGTTGGCCCTTTTGGCAATTGGATTCTATGAACTCGTAACGACCTTGACCGAACCTTCGGCAAGCGAGGTCACGACCGTCGCATATGTGGATCAAGTCGGAATCTTTGGTGATCAAACCGACCAGGGGTTAATCAAGCTGATTCCATTTGCATCGAGGGATGAGGCAACCAGGGCTCTGGTCAGTGAGGATGTTTCGGAATATATCGTCATACCATCGGATTACACCTCCTCAGGGACCATTCAACGATATACGCTGGCGAAAGAGCTCATTACTCCTCAGGTCACATCTTACCTTATCAAAAGCTTCCTCACCTGGAACCTCTTGAAAGATGATGTGTCACCGGAGACCATCACCTCGATTGTTTCTCCTCTGAACATGGAAGTCATCCGCCTTGACGAAAATGGAGATATTGCACAAGAACAAGGGAATATTGGCAATATCATCATCCCCGCCGTTTTCTCCATGTTGCTGAGTTTTGCCCTCATGCTCGGCACACAATCTCTCATCAGCGGATTAGGAGAGGAAAAAGAAAGCCGCCTCATGGAGGTGCTGCTATCCTCGGTATCAGTCCGCCAGTTGCTCATCGCCAAAGTATTAGGATTGGGTGCTGCCGGGCTGCTGCAAGTCCTCGTATGGTTGATCTCTGCGCCTCCCCTATTAAGCTTGGCCTCCTCCTCCTTCGGCGGATTCCTGGGTGACATCCAGTTGCCCGCCAACTTTCTTTTTCTGGGGGTTTTGTACTTCATATTGGGCTATCTGCTATTTGCCGTGCTCTCCGTCACCATCGGCGGCATCAGCTCCAGTACCTCAGATGCACAGAACCTATCTATGTTCTACGTCATGATGTTGTTTGTGCCGCTCTGGTTCTTTGGGGCGTACATCAACTTCCCGAACAGTCCCATCTGGGTTGTGCTGTCGATATTCCCCATCACCGCCCCTATTCAGATGATGCTGAGGTTGGGCGTGTCAGATATCCCCGCGTGGCAGCTCGTGATCAGTATCGGGGTGTTAGGGCTTTCAATCTTCGTGGGACTATCCTTCTCAGTAAAGATCTTCAGGACATTTAGGTTGATGTACGGGAAAAGACCGCGTTTAGCAGAAATCATGCGGAGTTTGAAGACCGCTTGAGGCTGTGTCTCATATCGACGATGAGAGTTCCGCCAGACTCATCAGCCGTGGTTGGGTCGTTGACATAGCCACTGGATAACAACTCGCTGGAGCGGACCCCGCGCGAGGTGTGCAGGGCGCTGGATCTCGGGCGATTCTTCGCACTCCGGCAGAATGGATTGGCGCGGCAAAATCGGTCCGGGCTATGTCTGCCTTCTCGGCCGATACTGGATCGCCTCCGCCAGATGCACCGTCTCGATCCCCTCCGAGCCCGCCAGGTCGGCAATCGTCCGCGCCAGCTTCACGCTGCGCGTGCGGTGGTAGGCCCGGGCGCTCATCTGCAATTGCTGCATGGCCGCCCGCAACAGGCTCCGCCCCGCCTCGTCCACGGCGCAAAAGTCCCGCACCTCCGCCGGCCCCACACGTGCCCCGGAACGAAGGTGCAGGGGTGTCGGCGTTGGCCAGCAGCCGGCTGCCCTCGAACCGCCGCGCCTGCGACCAACGGGAGTCCAGCTCCGCTGGACCGCTCCCGCGCCGCCTCCACCCGGGCGTCCGCTGCGCGTGGCCGCCGACGGCTCGCCCACCCGGTCGCCTGACAGCTTCTCGTACTCGACCCGGGGCAC
>ERZ1026796.1935-NODE-1935-length-12825-cov-2.979052_pt1 | contig 12825 bp, 10 predicted proteins | sample MGYA00520874_ERZ1026796 | MGnify/ENA primary metagenome ERZ1026796 (study PRJEB33270, sample SAMEA104284474) | anaerobic digester metagenome | biome: Anaerobic digester microbiome; feature: mesophilic sludge digester; material: Anaerobic digester biomass...
GGCAAAGACGGCTTCCACGTCGCCCTTGCGGATGCGCTGGTGGCTCTGCACGTTGTCCGGCCAACGGTCGTGGATGGTCACCGCGCCCGGCTTCATGGCCTCCCGCGGATCGGTCAGCGCGGGCAGGTCCTCGTACTCGACGCGCACCAGGTCCCTGGCCCGGGCCGCCGCCCGGCGGTTCTCGGCGATAATCAGCGCCACACGGTCAAAGATGGACCGCACCCTGTCGCCGGAGAGGGCCGGCTGGTCGGGATAGATCAACCCGTACTCGTTGACCGGGACGTCGCGGTGGGTCAGGACGGCAACGACGCCCGGCACCTGCTCCGCCTCGGTGGTATCGATGGCCAGGATGCGGGCGTGGACGCGGTCGGAAAACAGGACCTTCATGCACAGGGCCCTGTCCATCTCCAGGTCGCCCGGAAAACGCGTGTGCCCGGTTGCCTTGCCCACCGCGTCGGGCCTCTGCATCCGCTGGCCGATGACCTTTTCCTTCATCTTTGCTCCCCTACTGGAATCCTGCACCTGCTGCCGGCCATTATAACCGCGATGTGCCGGTTTGACAAAAAACAAGCCGCCAGATATAATGGTGAACAATCCGGCCAAACTTGTCCGATTCGGCAGACATCCGGGGCCAGGCATCCATGCCGGGGACGCCCCACGAAAGGAAGACCGATGGAGATCAGTAGACGGACCGACTATGGCGTCAGACTCATCCTCGACCTTGCGGGTCTGCCTGACGGAGAGCGCGCATCGACGCAAGAGATCGCCGAGCGACAGGACATTCCGGCGCCGTTCCTGGCCAAGATCATTTCCCAGCTCTCCCTGTCGGGGCTGGTGAACACCCATCGCGGCGCTGGAGGAGGTGTCAGGCTGGCGCGCCCCGCCTCCGAGATCAACCTGCTCCAGGTCATCGAAGCGCTGGACGGCCCTGTGCGGCTGAATCGCTGCGTCCTCGACCCCGGGGTATGCCCCCGGGATCAGACCTGCCCCGTGCACCGGGTGTGGGTCCGGGCCCAGGATCACCTGGTGGCGGCGCTGAACGATACCACCTTTGACGTCCTCGCCAGCGAAGCGGACGGGACGGCAAAGCCGCAGGACTGAGAACTTGAAACTTGCCCGCAATCTAAGACTCTCTCTGTACCAGCTCTGGCTTGGCGGTGTGTCGGTGCTGATGCTCGGCACTCTCAACCGCATTTTGCGCGTGGAGATGGGCCTGAACCTGGCCCTCATCGGCCTCCTCCTTGGCGGTGCCCACTACATGGCCGCCCTGGTTTCCATCCCCATCGGCCACCGCTCCGATACGCACCCGTACCGGGGCTATCACCGCTTGCCCTATATCCTGGCGGGCACGGCCCTGGCCCTGGTCACCGTGGTGACCGCTCCTTTCGTAGCCCTCTGGGTGGCTCAGGATCCTTCCCTCGGGCGCCTGGCGCTGGCCTTTGCCTTCTTTTTCGTGGAAGGCCTCGGCATCAACGTGGGGGCCACCACATACCTGGCGCTGGTGACGGACGAAACCGGCGAGGGAGAGCGAGGCCGGGTGGTGAGCATCATCTGGACGATGATGATGATCGGCATCCTGGTCGCCGCTCTGGGCGGCGCCGCCTTCCTGGAGACCTATACCTTTTCGCGGCTGGTGGCCCTGTTCGCCATCACCGCTGCGGCCGGGGTCGTCATGGTGATCCTGGCCGTGTGGCGGCTGGAGCACCGGCGGACCGTGCCCCTGGCGGCCGGCAAGCACCCCTTGCGCGCGGCACTCCTGATCCTGAGGCGGAGCCGGCAGACGCGCCTCTTTTTCACATTCATGCTGCTGGGCCTCTTTTTCCACTTCTTGCAGGACGTGATCCTGGAGCCCTTTGGCGGCGAGGTTCTGGGCCTGGGCGTCCGCCAGACCACGCTGTTTAACGCCTACAACATGGTGGGCGTCATCACCGGCCTGCTCGTGGGTGGGGCGTGGGCCATTCCCCGCTTTGGCAAGAAGCGGGTCACCGCCCTGGGCAACGCCATCAGCATTGTAGCCTTTGCCCTCCTGGTGGCCATTGCCCTGCGGCGCGAGCCCGGGCCGGTGCCCATCGCCATCGCCCTCGTGGGGCTGGGGACCGGCGCCTTTACCGTGGGCGGGGTATCGCTGATGATGGACCTGACGGTCAGCGGGCAGGCCGGGCTGTTCGTCGGGGCGTGGACCCTGGCCCAGGCCCTGGCCAAGTTTGGGTCTTCTGTGCTGAGCGGCGGCATTCACGATCTGGTGCTGCGCGCGGGGGGCAGCAGCCACCTGGCCTACGCGTCCATCTTTGGCATCGAGGGGTTGGGCATGCTCGTGGCTACGGCGCTGCTCTTTTACCTGAACGTGGGGACCTTTCGGCGCGAGGTCGCCGACCTGCGCCAGGCACTGGAGTACTCGATCGGCTGACCCCTACGTCAGCGTATGCGCCCGTAGCGCCGGCCCACGATCTCCTGGCCGCGGGGTGCCAGGATGAAGGCCAGCAGTTGGTCCACGGCGGCGGGCGCCGGGCTGGTGGTGACCAGCCACAACTCCCGGGTGAGGGCGTAGGTGCCCTGGGCCGCGTTCTGGGGCGACGGCAGCTCGCCTTCTACCTTGAGGACCTTGACCTCGGGGGTGACGTTGCCCAGGGCCAGGTAGCCGATGGCGCCCGGGTTGGCGGCCACGGCGGCCCGGACGGCCTCGGGCGAGGGCGCCAACAGCGCCCGGGGTGTCACCTGCCTGTCCTCCATGACCAGGTCCTCGAACGCCGCCCGAGCGCCCGAGCCCTCCTCGCGACTGACGGGCAGCACCTCGCGTGGGGCCAGCCCCAACGCTTCCCAGTCGTAGATGCGCCCGCTGTAGAGATCCTGAAGCTGCAAGAGGCCCACGCCCTCCAGTGGATTATCGGGATGGACGACGATTGCCAGCCCGTCGCGGGCGATGGCCGTCGCCCGCCAGCGGGGGCGCGGAGGCGTGCCGCCCGGCAGCCACGACACGAGGGCCACGTCGATCTCGCCCTCCTCCAGGGCCTGCAGCCCAAAGGCTGTTCCCGGCCCGGAGACCTCGACCCGGACGCCCGGCGCCTGCTCCTCAAAGGCCGCCGCCAGCTCGGCCAGGAGGGGGGCCATGGAGGCCGAGCCGCTGGCCTCCAGGAGCACCGGCTGGCTCGTGGCCACGGGCTCGCCGCAGGCGGCCAGCACGACCAGCAGGCTCAGTAGCCCTGGCAACAGCGTCAGCCGGCGGTGCATACGAGTCCCCCGCCGTTCCCTAGCGGAAAAGAGACACGAGAAGAAAAAAGATGCCGGCCAGCACACAGTAGACCGCAAAGGGATAGAGCCGGCCGCGCTGCAGATAACGCAAGAGCGTCCAGATGCAGACGTAGCCGCTGACGGCCGCCGCCACGAAGCCGGCGGCCAGGAGCGAGACCTGGGCCTCTGCATTGGGCATGGCGAACAGGTCCATGAGTTGAAAGAGCCCCGCCCCAAAGATGATGGGCGTGCCCAGCAAGAAGCTAAAGCGCGCCGCCTCTGTCCTCTCCAGCCCGCGCCACAGGCCGGCGCTGATGGTCGCGCCGGAGCGCGAGATGCCGGGGGCAATGGCCGCCGCCTGGCTGAGGCCGATGGTCAGCGCATCCTGCCAGCGCAAGTCGCGGGCCTCCCGCACCTGGCGAGCCATCCATTCGCTGGCAGCCAGCAGGGCCGCCGTGACCAGCAAAAAGATGCTCACCCAGACCGGCTCGGAAAAGAGGCTCTCGAAAAAGTCCTCCAGGCAGTACCCGATCAACGCTGCCGGCACGCTGCCCAGGACCAGGAGCCACAGCAGCCGCGAGCGGGGATCGCTCCAATCCCGCCGCAACAATCCGCGCAGCCCGGTGCTGATGATCATCCACCAGTCCTTCCAGAAGTAGGCCACCACGGCCAGCAGCGTGCCCCAGTGGACGATGGTGTCGAACACGAGGCCCGACGCCGGCCAGCCGAGCAGCCAGGGCACGAGGACCAGGTGCCCGGAGCTGGAGATGGGAACAAACTCGGTAGCGCCTTGCAGAATACCCAACACGATCGCTTGTAAAATGTCCATGCTTCCTCGATGGTCAAGACTGTTGGCCCGATGGCTCCGGCCTGGCGCCTACTTCCGCCCCATGATGGGATAGCCGGCCAGGAACTCGTCCTTGAAAGCGGCCAAGCTGCCGGAGGCAATGGCTGCGCGGATATCGCGCATGAGCTCCAGCATAAAGTGCACGTTGTGGATGGTGGCCAGGCGGCTGGCCAGGATCTCTTCGGCCTTGAACAGGTGCCGCAGGTAGGCCCTGGAGAAGTGGCGGCAGGTGTAGCAGGCGCAACCCGCCTCCACGGGCGAGGCGTCGCGCTCGAACCTGGCGTTGCGCATGTTGATGCGCCCCTGCCGCGTCAGGAGGGCGGCGTTGCGGGCCAGGCGGGTGGGCAGCACGCAGTCGAACAGGTCCACGCCCCGGGCCACACCCTCCAGCACGTCCTCCGGCGCGCCCACGCCCATGAGGTAGCGAGGCTTGTCGGCGGGCAGGTAGGGCAGCGTCTCCTCCAGCGTGGCATACATCTCGGCCTTGGTCTCTCCCACGCTCAGGCCGCCAATGGCGTAACCCGGAAAGTCCAGGCCCACGAGGAACCGGGCGCTCTGCTGGCGCAGATCGGAGAAGATGCCGCCCTGGACGATGCCGAAGAGGGCCTGGTCGGGCCGCGTCTTGGCGGCCAGGCAGCGCTCGGCCCAGGCGTGGGTGCGGGCCAGGGCGGCCTCGTTGTAGGCCCGGTCGCGGGGCTCGGCGCACTCGTCCAGGCACATGATAATGTCGGCGCCCAGCTTTTCCTCGACGTCGATGACCAGCTCGGGCGTGAAGAGGTGCGACGAGCCGTCGATGTGCGAGCGAAAGAGGACCCCCTCGTCGCTTACCTGGCGGGTGGGCGCCAGGCTGAAAACCTGGTAGCCGCCCGAATCGGTGAGGATCGGCCCATCCCATCCCATGAAGCCGTGCAGGCCGCCCATCTCGGCCACCAGGTCGGCGCCGGGGCGCAGGTAGAGGTGGTAGGTGTTGGCCAGGATCAGCTCCGCGCCCAGCTCGTGCAAGTCGCGCGGATCCAGGGTCTTGACGGTGGCCTGGGTGCCCACGGGGGCAAAGGCCGGTGTGGCGATCTCGCCGTGGGGTGTGACCATGCGCCCCAGGCGTCCTTCGGTTCCTGCGTCGGTGTCGAACAGCGTGAATTCCAGGCTCATGCGACCCATTATACTCGAAAGCCGGCTTTGCCCAAAGTGAGGGTGTGGGCGGGACCGACCTCTCCCCCGGCGCGACCTCTCCCCCTTCCCGATACGGGAAGGGGGGGGTTAGGTTCCAGCAACGTGAACACAGTTGGCATTTCGGGCGTTTTCGTGTATGATGTGGCTCGTCCGGATGTAGACACGGCCCGTCGCGTTCCCCGGTGAAAATACATTCTGGGAGGGAATTCTTTGTCTCTGGCAGCCGCGCCGCGGCCTCACGATCTGAAAACCATTGTAACCGGCAACCGCCTGGTCGGCATTTGGCGGCTCATGCGTGGCCATCGGGCTACGTACGCCTGGGCCAACCTGAGCCTGGGCGTGGCGGCCATTGCCCGAGTCGGCAGCTACCTGCTCCTGGGCCACTTTGTAGACACGGTCCTGGGCAACGAGGCGGCGAGGGGCAGCCTGCCCCTCCTGGCGTTGGGCTTTATCCTCCTGGCGGTCGTCCAGGGGGCCTCGACCTTTGTCAGCGGCAAGCTGGCCGCCCAGACGGCCGAGGGCGTGGTGCGTGGCCTGCGCAACTACCTGTACGATCACATCCAGCGCCTGCCCTTCAGCTACCACGACCAGACGCCCACGGGCGAGCTGATCCAGCGCAGCACGTCGGACGTCGATGCCCTGCGTCGTTTCTTTGCCGACCAGGCCATCGGCGTGGGGCGCATCCTGCTGTTGTTCATCGTCAACCTGGCGGTCCTGCTGGCCCTGAACGTCCGCCTGGCGCTCCTGTCCATCATCGCCGTGCCGATCATCGTCGTCACGTCGGCCATCTTTTTCCGGAAGGTGTCGCAGGCGTACGAGCGGTTCCAGGAGCAGGATGCCGTCCTGTCGACCACGCTGCAGGAGAACCTGACCGGGGTACGGGTGGTCAAGGCCTTTGCCCGCCAGCAATACGAGCAGGACAAATTCGAGGTGGACAACTGGGAAAAGTACCTGCGGGGCCGCCGCCTCCTGACCATGCACGCCTCGTTCTGGCCGCTGTCCGACATTGTCTGCGGCGTGCAGATGCTGGGCGGTTTTGTGGCGGGCGCCCTCATGACCATCGATGGGACCATCACCGTGGGTGATTACCTGGTGTATGCCGGCCTCGTCCAGTGGATCATCTGGCCCATGCGCAACCTGGGTCGCTTTATCGTGCAGATGTCCACCGGCCTGGTCTCCTTCGGACGAGTTGTAGAGGTTATCCGCCAGGATCGCGAGGCCCTGGACGAGGGCGCGATCCAGCCCAACGGCTCCCTGGATGGCGCCGTCGAGTTCCGCGACGTTGCCTTTGGCTATCCCGACGCCGGACCGTCGGGACGGTGCGAGGGCGACGAGCGGGTGCTGCACGACATCAGCTTTCGGGCCGAGCCGGGCCAGGCCATCGCCCTGCTGGGCCCCACGGGCTCGGGCAAGACGACGCTGGTCAACCTCCTGCCTCGCTTTTACGAATACAACAGCGGCAGCCTGACCCTGGACGGCCACGAGCTCAAGGACCTGCCCAGGCATTACCTGCGGCAGCAGATCGGCATCGTGGAACAGGAGCCGTTTCTCTTCTCGCGCTCGATACGCGAGAACATCACCTATGGCGTGGACCGCCGGGTCACGGACGACGAGGTCGAGGCAGCGGCACGGGCGGCGGCCATCCACGAATCGATCCTCACCTTCCCCGAGGGTTATAACACCCTCGTGGGCGAGAAGGGGGTCACCCTGTCGGGCGGCCAGAAGCAGCGGGTGGCCATCGCCCGCACGTTGTTGAAGGATCCTTGCATCCTCATCCTGGACGACTCGACCTCGTCGGTAGACACCGAGACCGAGGCCGAGATTCGCGAGGCCCTGGAGCGCCTGATGCGCGGTCGCACGACGTTCATCATCGCCCATCGCATCCAGAGCCTGATGAACGCCGACCTGATCCTGGTCCTGGAGCACGGCCGCGTGGTGCAGCGCGGCACCCACGAGGAGCTCATGGCCCAGGAAGGCATCTACCGCCGCATCTATGACATGCAGGCGCGCATCGAGGTCGAGCTGGAGCAAGAGCTGGCCGGTATCGATGCGCCGGAGCAGGAGTCGGTTGCGGCCTCGGGGTCGTAGGCAGTAGGCTCAGTCCGAACGCCGCTGCCCCTGGTGGCCTGCAGCCTGGCAGGGATTCGGCAATCCCGTCGCGCAGAATCGAGCTTGTCACATGGTAGAAGATTTCGAGATTGAGGAAGAAGAATTCACGAGCCAGTTCAACGGCCGGACGTTCCTGCGCATCCTGGCGCAGACGCGGCCGCACTGGCGCTGGGTCGTCGGCTTCTTGGTGACCGTTGCGGCCGTGTCGGCCATGGACTCGTACTTTACTTTCCTCAGCAAGAGAATCGTGGACGAGGGCATCCTGGCCGGGAGTCGCACCGCCCTCGTCGAGATCGTGACGATCTATGGCGCGCTGATCTTGGTGCAGGCCATCGGCGTGTTCGGTTTCATCTATCTGACGGGCGTGCTGGGCGAGCGCGTGCGCTACGACCTCCGAAAAAAGATGTTCGAGCATCTCCAGGAGCTGTCCTTCTCCTACTTTGACCGCACGCCGGTGGGCTGGATCATGGCCCGCGTCAACTCTGACTCGGACCGCATCGCCGAGCTGGTGACCTGGGGGCTCCTGGACATGACCTGGGGCATCATGAACATCATCACGGCGGTCATCTTTATGCTCATGATCAACTGGAAGCTGGCCCTCCTGGTGCTGCTGGTGATCCCGGTTCTGATCGTCGTCGCCATCCAGTTCAAGAAGTGGATCCTGGTCGAGTTCCGGCAGGTGCGCAAGATCAACAGCAAGATCACGGGCGCCTACAACGAGAACATCAACGGCGTGCGCGTGGTCAAGGCCCTGGGGCGCGAGGAGCGCAACCTGGGTGAGTTTGGCGGGTTGACGGGCGAGATGTACCGAGCCTCCTACCGGGCTGCCTGGCTGTCGGCCCTGTTCCTGCCCGTGGTGCAGATCATCAGCGCCGTAGCCATCGGCGTCATCGTCTGGTATGGGGGCCTGCAGGCCCTGCCCACGGCGGCCGCTGCCCTGGGCATGACCGTGGGCGGCATCCAGGCCTTTGTATCCTACGTGACCTTTATGCTGTGGCCCATCCAGGAGATGGCCCGCGTTTACGCCGAGATGCAGCAGGCCATCGCCTCGGCCGAGCGCGTCTTTTCCCTCATCGACGCCGTCCCGGAGGTGAGGGATCGGCCGGGTGCCGTCGATCCCGGCACGGTCTGGGGCGACATCGAGTTCGACGGCGTGGACTTCTGGTACGAGCCCGACAACCCTGTCCTCAAGGACTTTTACCTGAAGGTGCGGCGGGGAGAGACCATCGCCCTGGTGGGGCCCACGGGGGGCGGCAAGTCGACCATCGTCAACCTGGTTTGCCGCTTCTACGAGCCCAAGCGGGGCGTGATTCGCATCGGGGGGCGGAACTATCGCGACCTGTCGCTCCACGCGATCCAATCGCGCATCGGCGTCGTGCTGCAGACGCCGCACCTGTTCTCCGGCTCGATCCGCGACAACATTCGCTACGGCCGGTTGGAGGCCACGGACCAGGAGGTCGAGGAAGCCGCCCGCCTGGCCGGGGCTCATGAGTTTATCCGCACCCTGGAAGATGGCTACGACGAGCCCGTCGGCGAAGGCGGCAACCTGCTGTCGGTGGGCCAGAAGCAGCTCATCAGCCTGGCGCGGGCCATCCTGGCCCGGCCGCAGATCTTTGTCATGGATGAGGCGACGAGCTCGGTGGATACCCTGACCGAAGACCTCATCCAGCGCGGTATGGAGACGCTGATGCGTGACTGCACCAGTTTTATCATCGCCCACCGCCTGTCAACCATCAAGCGCGCCGACCGCATCCTGGTCATCGAAAAGGGCCGCATCGCCGAGATGGGCAGCCACGCCGAGCTGCTCCGCCAGCGCGGCCACTACCACCGGCTCTACACACGCCAGTTCCGTCGCCAACTGGAGGAAGAGTACGACCCCTTTGTGCTGCAGAGCCCGGCAACAGCCTGACGGCTTGCAGGAGGAAAAAATGGCTGAAATCAAGAGCGGCCTGTTGCATCTGAACCGGGGGGCCGGCGTCCTCGTCGACCTCGACCGGCTGGGTGACGAGGTCTCGGTGCCGGCCCGCCTGGTGCGCGAGTTGGGCCTGGTGGAGGGGGCGCGCGTGACCGGCCCGGTGCAGGGTGGCCGGCGAGGCCCCGAGTTGGTGGGGGTCGATGCCATCTGTGGCCTGTCGCCCGAGGCCTTTGCCGCCCGCATCCCCTTTGACCGGTTGGTGGCCCTCGATCCCCGAGAGCGGTTCCCGCTGGCGGCCACGGGCGAGCCGGCCATGCGCATCGTGGACCTGGTGGCGCCCATCGGCAAGGGGACCCGCGGGCTCATCGTCTCACCGCCCAAGGCGGGCAAGACCATGCTCCTGGAGCAGGTCGCCCAGGCCGTGCGGGCCACCGACCCCGAGGTGCGCATCGTCGTGCTGCTCATCGACGAGCGGCCCGAGGAGGTGACCTTTTTCCGGCGCGGGCTCGACGCCGAGGTCTTTGCCAGCTCCGCCGACCGCCCCCAGCGGGAGCACGTAGCCCTGGCGGAGCTGATGCTGGCCCACATTCGCGTGGAGCTGGAGTGCGGCCACGACGTGGTGGTCCTCCTCGACAGCCTGACGCGCATGACGCGCACCTTTAACCTACAGGGGCCCGGGCGAGGTGGCGGCCGCTCACTGTCGGGCGGGCTGGAGGCCGGCGCCCTGCAGATTCCGCGCCGCTTCTTTGGCGTGGCCCGCAACGTGGAAAACGGCGGCTCGGTGACCATCCTGGCAACCATCCTGGTGGATACCGGCTCGCGCCTGGACCAGGTGGTCTTTGAGGAATTCAAGGGCACGGGCAACTGCGAGATCCTTCTCGACCGGGCCCTGGCCGAGGCTCGCATCTTTCCCGCCATCAACGTCCGGGGCAGCGGAACGCGCAAGGATGAGCTTCTCTATCCGCCCGACGAGTTTGCCCGCCTCACCAAGCTGCGCCGCGCCCTGGCCGATCGCTCGCCCCGGGACGCGCTGCTCACCCTGCTCCAGCTCATCGAGAAGTATCCGACCAACGAGGAGCTCCTGGGCCAGATCTCGTCGTAGCCGTCCCTGCCGAGGTGAATAAGCCCAACGCCCGGGATCGGTCCTTGCGCCTGGCCCTGTCTCGTGCTATACTTTGTGTCGTTGCGTAGGGCTGGCTTCAGTTGTGTTTGACGAGGGGGTGCAGATGACACACAAGCTCGAGGCTGACGTCGTCGTCGTGGGGGCGGGGACCAGCGGCTGCTACCTGGCGTGGCGCCTGGCCCAGGCGGGCCTGCAGGTCCTCGTCCTGGAAAAGCAATGCCTGGCCGATGGCGGGCAGGCCATCGACATCTTTCACATGGACGAGGTGCGCTTTGACCAGTTCGGGCTGCCCCATCCCGAGGGAGAAGAGCTCATCGGCCACTATCCCACCGGCCTGGCCTGGTCGCCCGACCTCCAGGTGCAGAACCCGGTGCGCTATGCCTTCTATGTCATGCACAAGCCGGCCTTTCACAGGCGGCTGCACGGCTACGTCGCGGAGGCAGGGGCCCAGTTCGTGGAGGAAGTGGAGGTCGTAGAGCCCGTCGTGGAGGACGGCTTTGTGACGGGCGTCCGGGCGCTGCGGCGCGGCGAGCCCCTGGAGGTGCGGGGAGCCATCGTGGCCGACGCCTCGGGCATCGACGGTGTGGTGCGGACCCGCCTGCCGGCCAGCCTGGGCGTCGAGACGGATACCATCCGCCCGACCGACACCCTCTTTGTCTGCCTGGAGTTCCGCGAGGACCTGCCCCCCGGCACGCCCCGCGGCCTGAACTTCTATCCCTACCACAAGGCCTTCTGGAACCCCAGCCGCGGCGAGGGTGCGATCCTGGGCATCGGCCAGCCGGGCAGCTACCAGTACGCCTGGGAGCGGCATCGCCAGTGGAGCGAGGAGTATTTCGGCGATCCGGGCCGCGTGGTCAAGCGGACCCAGGGGCGGACACCCTACCGCCGCTCGCCCTACTCGCTGGTGGCCAACGGCTTTCTCGTCGTGGGCGACGCCGCCTTTCAGACCAAGCCATTCTCGGGAGAAGGGGTGACGTCGTCGTTCACCGCCTGCCAGATCGCCGCCGAGGTCGTGGTAGAGGCGCTGCGCCGGGGCGACGCGAGCCGCACCGCCCTGTGGCCCTACAACGTCCGCTACTTTCGGGATCAGGGTGCAAGGTTTGCCTCCATGTTTGTCCAGCTCCCCGCCGCCGCCGAGCTGTCGCGGGCCGAGGTGGACTACCTGTTTCACCAGGACCTCATCTTTGGCAGCAGCGATTTCGAGCAGATGAACCTTCACTATGCCACCGAGATGGACCTGGCCAAGACGCTGGCCATGGGCGCCAAGCTTTTCTGGGGAGTGGCCACGCGCCGCTTCTCCCGGGCCAGCCTGGGCCGGCTCCTCGAGGTCTCGGGCCGGGCTGCCCGCATCCGGGAGCGCTACGAGGCGTTTCCCGAAAGCCCCGATGGCATGGAGGCCTGGATAGCCTCGGTCAAGCCCCTGTGGGGTGTCGCCGGCGATGCTCAAGCTGGATGACCTGACCCACCTGCCGCAGGTCGAGGGCCTCATCGCCCAGATCGCGGCCGGAGGGCCGGGGCTCGTCGTGGTCGCGGGCCTCGACCCGCGGACTGCCGTCCTGCCCCGGGGCGAAGCCGGGCTGTTGCCCAGCGGCCGGGCCACCATCTTGCGCATCCTGGCCGGGGAACTGCTCGACGCTTACCCCGAAACGCGCTGCCTCGTGGTGGGCGAGGATCGCGACGTGCTCCATGTCGCCCGGCGCTTTCGCAACCGCATCGAACAGGTCCACATCAAGCCGCCGCTTACCTATGCCGACGCCCTGGCCGCCGCGCACGCCGCTGGCCGCCCGCGCCCCGCCGCCGCCCAGGGCCAAACCGATCTTGGTCTCACCCATTTTTGATTGCGCGCCAGCCGATGTCGTGGCGGCAGAACCCGCCAGGCCAGTCGATTTTTCCGATTGCGTCATAGGCTTTTACTTGGGCATCCCCGGCGGACTTTCCAAGGGCCGTAACGTTCAACACGCGCCCTCCCGCGGCCAAAAGCTTGCCATCTTTTAACGAAGTCCCTGCGTGAAAAATCTCCACATCTTCGCCCAAATCCTGTCCGAGCCCTCTGATCTCACTGCCCTTGGCATAATCGCCGGGATAGCCCTTGGCGGCCATCACAACGGTGAGCGCGAAGTCGTCGCGCCAGCGCACCGAAACCTGGTCCAGCGTGCCATCAACCGTGGCTAGAAGCAGCGTCAGCAGGTCATCGCGCAGGCGCATGACGAGCACCTGCGTTTCCGGATCGCCGAAGCGCGCATTGTATTCAATGAGTTTCGGCCCGTCCTTGGTTAGGATGAGGCCCGCATAAAGCACCCCCACATAAGGGTGGCCCATGTCCGCCAGCGCCTTCACCGTTGGCTTCACGATTTTTTCCAGCGCCTCGGCGCACAGCGCTTGCGTCATGCAGGGAGCAGGGGAATAGGCCCCCATGCCACCGGTGTTCGGGCC
>ERZ1026796.1938-NODE-1938-length-12800-cov-3.568137_pt1 | contig 12800 bp, 10 predicted proteins | sample MGYA00520874_ERZ1026796 | MGnify/ENA primary metagenome ERZ1026796 (study PRJEB33270, sample SAMEA104284474) | anaerobic digester metagenome | biome: Anaerobic digester microbiome; feature: mesophilic sludge digester; material: Anaerobic digester biomass...
AAGGCCGCATGCTTTTCCATAAATTTGTCAGATTTAAATTAATAACAGGGCCGTGAAGCCCGTTAATTAAAACACCGGTAACAATTGTGCTTCGAGCATGTACGACAAGCCGTTGGAATTTGCACGGCCTTAATTCTTATTTCAGCGCAAGGAATTCAGCGAAATTTCATGTAATTTTGCAAGCAGAATCTTAAATTTTGGCAAATGGAATTAAAAGATATTGTAGCAATTTCAGGAAAAACGGGTCTTTTTAAAGTAGTAGGCCAAACTAAAACGGGTGCCATTGTAGAATCCTTGATCGACGGTAAAAGACAACCCGTATTTATTCACGACCGTTTGAGCAGTCTCGCTGATATTACTGTTTTTACCACCGAAGAAGACCGTCCTTTGAGAAAAATCCTACAGGCCATCAGGGAAAGGGAAAATGGAGGGCCAGCCCCAAGCCATAAATCAGATGAAACCACCCTAAAAAATTATTTCGCAACCGTAGTACCTGATTACGACAACGAACGAGTCTATTTTTCGGCGATAAAAAAAATCATCTCATGGTACAACCTTCTTCACGAAAAAGGATTACTCGATTTATTAAATGAACCCGAAGAAAAAGATATTTCTGAAGAAAACTCAACACCAGTTGAAAATCCAGAACAATAATCTTCCAAAAATCCGTCGATACAAAAAAGACGGATTTTTTTATGTTATTTTGTAATCGAAGTTCCGTTCATGAAAATTTATTATGCCAGGCAAATTCATCCATGATTTTATCGTTCTAAGGAATATAAGCCTGAATGCATCTCACTTCATCCTTGAATTGCTTTGTCCTATACAACTACCTGAAATTTTTCCAGGGCAGTTCGTAGAAGTAAAAGTGGAACATTCACCGGCTACATTTCTAAGGCGTCCATTTAGCATTCATGAAGTCGATAGGCAAGAAAACTGCCTTCAACTTCTCATACAAATTAAAGGTGATGGAACTCGTCAACTTTCCTTACTCGAGCCAGGCGAAAGTTTGAATATGATTTATCCATTAGGAAATTCTTTTCACATGGTAAAACATGAAAAAGTGCTATTGGTTGGAGGAGGATGCGGTGTAGCTCCCTTGTTGTTTCTTGCAAGGATTTTAAAGGAAAACGAAAACGAGCTCTACATTTTAATTGGGGCTAAAACGAAAGAGGATATCCTTGAAAAGAAAAAATTCGAAAAGTTTGGTAAGGTTTTCATCACCACCGAAGATGGGAGTGAAGGAAGGCTTGGTCTTGTGATTCATCACGGCCTTTGGAGGCAAACGCCGTTTATGGCAGACAAAATATATACCTGCGGTCCTGAGCCCATGATGAAGGAAGTGGCCAGGCTTGCGCTAATTCATGGGATAAACTGCGAGGTTTCGCTCGAACAAACTATGGCATGCGGGCTTGGTGCGTGTCTTTGCTGTGTCGTAAAAACAAAGGATGGTCACACATGTACTTGCACTCAGGGGCCTGTTTTCGATTCCAAAGAACTTTCGGGCTGGGTTAACTAATACATTCAAGAAGCCATGGCAGATTTAACTACACAACTCCACCGTCTTTCGCTTCGAAATCCCGTAATGACTGCTTCAGGCACTTTTGGCTATGGAGAGGAATTTACCGATTTCATCGATTTGAATCATTTGGGAGCGATCATCGTGAAAGGTACCACGGCAACATCGCGTGAAGGAAATCCTTATCCAAGGATGGCCGAAACAGCCTCGGGAATGCTCAATGCAGTAGGTTTGCAAAATAAGGGTATCGATCATTTCATCCATGAAATATGGCCTCGCTTGAAACAGTTTAAAACGCCTTTCATCGTAAATGTTTCGGGGAGCACCATAGAAGAATACATCGAAACAGCCGAAAAACTGGATTCTCTCGAAGGAATGCCGGCCATCGAGCTCAATATCTCCTGCCCCAATGTCAAAGAAGGAGGCATGACCTTTGGAACTTCGTGCCTGGCCGCTGCGTCTGTAACCAAAGCCGTAAGGAAAGTTTTTCACAAGACTCTTATCGTAAAATTGTCTCCCAACGTAACCGATATCACCGAAATTGCAAAGGCGGTTGAAGGTGAAGGTGCAGATGCGGTTTCACTCATCAACACTTTGCTCGGAATGGCCATAGATGCACAAAGCCGCAAACCCATTCTTTCGACGATAACCGGTGGATTGAGCGGACCTGCGATTAAACCCATTGCTCTGCGAATGGTATGGCAAGTTTATCATACTGTAAAAATTCCTGTCATTGGTATTGGGGGCATTATGAATGCCATGGATGCCATAGAATTTCTTCTTGCAGGAGCCGTTGCCGTTCAAGTTGGAACAGCCAATTTTATCGATCCTGCCGTAACACTGAAGATTATTGAAGGGATAAATGATTACTGCGAACAAAACAATTTATCGAGTATAAAAGATTTGATTGGAGCCTTAATTATTCCCGAATAAACAACCTTTAAAACAAATTGGTCAAAACGCTTCCCTCTCGATTTTTCTTCGTGAGCAGGATTGGAATGTACCCAAGGCATTATTTCCTGATAAATGAGTAGGAAGGCGAAAGAACCTGTTACATTTCGATTTTTGATTCCAAATTTCTTAAACTAAAATCTCCAACATTCTGCTTCCTATCTCTGCGGGGGAATCGACCACAAAAATACCACACTGGCGGAGGATTGTTTTTTTTGCACTGGCCGTATCGTCTTTTCCTCCGATGATTGCGCCAGCATGGCCCATGGTTCGGCCTTTGGGTGCGGTGGAACCGGCAATGAAGGCCACTACAGGCTTGGTACCATGATCTTTTATCCAGTAAGCAGCTTCGGCCTCCATGGTTCCCCCAATTTCTCCTATCACTACAATTCCTTTCGTCTCGGGATCATCCATGAGCAATTGAACGGCTTCTACAATGGTCGTTCCTGGAATAGGATCGCCGCCTATGCCAATACCCGTCGTCTGCCCTAATCCCACTTTGGTTAATTGATTCACTGCTTCATAAGCTAAAGTACCACTACGGGAAACAACGCCTACCACACCTCTTTTGTGGATAAAACCTGGCATGATTCCTACTTTGGCTTCACCCACAGTGATGACTCCTGGACAATTCGGCCCAATGAGCCTGCAACCAAAAGCCTTGATATATTCTTTAACCTTGATCATGTCTTGTACAGGAATTCCTTCAGTAATACATACAATCAGGTTTATTCCACCTTCAGCAGCCTCCATGGTGGCATCGGTGGCAAAAGCTGGTGGAACAAAAATTATAGAAACATTCGCCGATGTGCCATTCACAGCTTCCTTCACGGTATCGAAAACAGGACGATTCAAATGATAAGTCCCTCCTTTGCCCGGAGTTACTCCCCCTACGATATTCGTCCCATATGCTATCATCTGCAAAGCATGAAAAGTGGCTTCATTGCCCGTAAATCCTTGTACAATAACCCTTGAATTCTTGTCAACTAATACACTCATTGTAAATTAAGAATGTCGATATCTGAAACAAAACTTGACTTTCTCCCTCTTCAAATCCAATTACGAAAAGAGACTTCGAAAAAAGAGCTATAAATATGAACAAACAACTCGAAAAAAGTTTGGCCAAATTATAAAAATTCACACAAAGATAAAACAACCCAGGTTTAAAATGATAAAGCCTCAACGATAAAACAAGAAATCGCTGAATTCATCATGAAAATTTCGTTCGGCTCTAGCCCTGTGCATCAGCCTTAACTATATTTACAGGCTTTGTATATCGAACAAATATCACTCTACTATTCTCCAGTTCAAATCTATTTTAGATACTTAAAACATATTGATTCCCATGCTACTCGAAAACCAGCTCCGTCCACATCGTAGGAATTTACAAGCCTTTATCTGAAATCTATAAAAAATGCTTACTGGCATGATTTTCGAAATCAAGAACAGCTCGATCTAAATTTCCTCTCCTGCTTGATATCAGTATTAGTAAATGTATGTGGTACAGCATGATTACACAAACCAGGCAAGATATAAACCCTTATTCGCTTCATAATACATTAGGTTTTCAAAATCTATATCAGGGTATACCCTGCGTAAAAAGATGATCCATTCAGCCAAACCTTCAAAACGTCAGAATGTAATCCGTTTTCTCTGTTATTTTATAGCTTTGCCGATATATACGAACGAATTCACACTTTCTTGTGAACATGCAAGGCCTTGTCGATATTATCCATTTCTGAGGTGTCAGCTGCTAAAATACATCGATTCAGGCGATAGTCTAAGCCGAACTATAAAGAGGATCAAGTTTGAAATTCGTCGATAAGATTAATAGCAAAAACATTTTACTATCTTTACCAAATCATTAATTTTAAAAACCAGCCTGAGAGTTTATGCTTGTAAAGACTTATGGGAGTGCAGTAATTGGGGTAAATGCGCTGACGATAACTGTTGAGGTAGATATCGAAGCGGGGGTGAATTTTTTTCTGGTAGGTTTACCCGACAATGCGGTAAAGGAAAGCCAGCAAAGAATAGAAGCGGCCTTATATAATAATGAATTGAAATACCCGGGTAAGAAAATTGTAATCAATATGGCGCCAGCCGATATTCGAAAGGAAGGATCGGCTTATGATTTGACTCTGGCCATAGGCATACTTGCAGCCAGTGAACAGGTAAATGCGAATCTACTCGACCAGTACATCATCATGGGGGAGCTATCGTTAGATGGTGAGTTAAAGCCAATAAAAGGGGCGCTGGTAATAGCCATAGAAGCCCGAAAACAGGGGTACAAGGGTTTTATCCTTCCGTCGGCCAATGCCCGTGAGGCAGCCACGGTAAGCGATCTTGAAATCATTGGTGCCGAAAACCTCCGACAGGTAGTTGATTTTTTGAATGGAAAGATAAAGATCGAGCCCACGGTTGTGAATACGCGGGAAGAGTTCTATCAGCGCTTGAATGAATATGAATACGATTTTGCTGACGTAAAAGGTCAGGAAAATATAAAGAGAGCCTTAGTGATAGCAGCGGCCGGAAGTCATAATGTGATTTTAATTGGTCCTCCGGGCTCGGGTAAGACCATGTTAGCTCGCCGATTGCCTTCCATTTTGCCACCCCTGAACCTGCAGGAAGCGCTCGAAACCACTAAAATCCATTCCGTCGCCGGACGTTTAGGATGTAATGCCTCTCTTATTTCGCTAAGGCCTTTCAGGGCTCCACATCATACCATTTCAGATGCAGGACTGGTGGGTGGGGGGACTTTCCCACAACCTGGAGAAATTTCTCTGGCGCAAAATGGAGTCTTGTTCTTAGATGAACTTCCCGAATTCAAGCGTAGCGTCCTCGAAGTGATGCGTCAGCCCATGGAAGACCGTGTAGTTACCATCTCAAGAGCTAAACATTCGGTAGAATATCCTGCGAGTTTTATGCTGGTAGCAGCCATGAATCCCTGTCCATGTGGATATTATAACCATCCTGACATTCCCTGCACCTGCGCGCCGGGACAAGTACAGAAATACTTGAATAGAATTTCGGGACCTTTGTTAGATAGAATCGACATCCACGTAGAAGTAACTCCAGTACCTTTTAGAGAGCTTGCAGGACAGCGCGAAGGAGAAAAAAGTGCGGTCATTAGAAAACGTGTAGTCGGCGCCAGAAAAATTCAAGAAGAAAGATTCAAGAATTATCCGAATATCCACTGCAATGCACAAATGACTTCTAAAATGATCAAGACTTTTTGTACGATTCCACCCGAAGGTCAAACTATACTTCGCACTGCCATGGAAAAATTAGGTCTTTCTGCAAGAGCCTATGATCGTATCCTCAAGGTATCACGCACCATAGCCGATCTCGACGATAGTCCACAGATTAGAACCGAACACCTAGCAGAGGCCATCCATTACAGAAGCCTCGATCGCGAAAATTGGGGGAAATGAAGACAAAACCTTTATTTGTGCAAATCGAATTCCTATATCATACAAACCATTACCCTGTCTATGGTATTCTAATTCAATGAACCCTATTCATCGAGGAGTTCATAGCTGCTAATTTGCACTGGAGCATGAAGATTTTGCAAAACCCGTTCAAGAAGCAGTCCTTCAATCGAATTATATTGATAACCAAAAGTAGCTCTGACTGCATAAGACAAAAATTGAACAGCTCGGTCGAGAGCGATGGGAAGGCTATCCCCTTGAAGAAGCGAGCCAGTGATGATACTGGCAAAAGCATCGCCCGTACCTGGATAACTGGCTGGAAGGTAATCACAACTGACTTTCCAATATCTGCCATCCAGCCGACTATAAGCAATAACTGATGTCCTTTTTGGCAAATCTGGTTGAGGTACACTGGTAACAATTACCGTTTCAGGACCTAAATCCATCATTCGCCGAATATATTCTTTCACTTTGTTTTCACTTATCCCAGGGTCGTAATCTTTATCGAGCAAAAAAGAAAGTTCGGTAATATTAGGTGTAATAACATTAGCCTTCGAGACGAGGCTTCTCATTCCAGTGATCATCTCAGGCTGTATTGAATGATATAAATGCCCATTGTCTCCCATCACGGGATCAATAACCACCAATGTCTTATCTGTATTGAAATCATCAATGAAATTTTTTACGATTTTGATTTGCTGGTGCGATCCGAGGAATCCGCTATAAATTGCATCAAAATGCAGATGGAGTTCTTTCCAGTGATCGATAATCGTTTGAAGATGGGGTGTCAAATCAATGAGATGAAATCCTTGAAATCGGGTATGTGTGGATAAAACGGCAGTAGGCAAAGGGCAAACCTGAATACCCATGGTAGAAAGGATGGGAATCACTACTGTCAGGGAAGCCTTTCCGAATCCCGAAAGATCATGAATTGCCGCTACTCGCTGAATAGGCCTGTTCATAATAGATGTTAATTTTTCCACAAATATAAATTTTATGTCATGTAAATTAATGTCCAATTTCTCCACAAGTGAATTTGTTTTATTTTTGTGCTCCTATTATTGTTGTACAATTTAATTTTTTTATTGGATGAAAAGATTACATACTTACTTACTCAGTTTATTAGTATTGATAGCAGCCGGGTCTGTTAGAGCAAAAGAAGTACCGTTGAATAAGGCAAAGCAAGCTGCAGAGAATCAATATCATATGCAGGCCGGGTATAAGGGAAACATTGCCGAGACTTTCGAAATCAAGGCAAAGGGGCAGAATGTGATGTATGCTTTTAATTTCAGTGAAGGCGGATTTGTTATCATCTCGGCAGATGATGCATTTTATCCTGTTATTGGCTATTCGCTGTCAGGATTTTACAGCGAAGAAAACCAGCCGGAAGGGTTTCGAGGGATGATGGCCGATTATAGAGATCAGATTTTATATCTGAAAGATTTGTCAATCGAAGCAACTGAAGAGATTGCTCAAATTTGGACAGATTTATTATCAGGTCAGACTTTGAAAAGAGGGGGCAAGGCGGTTGGACCTTTATTGCCCAGTCAGTGGAATCAAGATGATCCGTATAATTATTATTGTCCGGCCGATCCAGCTGGACCGGGTGGACACGTTTACGTGGGTTGTGTAGCCACTTCCATGAGTCAGATTATGTATTACTGGAGATGGCCTTTGCAGGGCGAAGGTTCCTACACCTATTACATGCCACAATATGGATATATCTCAGCCAATTTTGGAGAAACACAATACAATTGGAATGGCATGGTATATACTTCGCCCGTTGCTCTTAATTTACCCATTGCTTTAATCGGTTTCCATACGGGAGTATCGGTGCACATGGATTACAGCCCAACAGGTTCGGGTGCGCAATCGGCCAATGTCCCCGATGCTGCTATAAATTACTTCCGTTATAATAGTCAGATTCAATATTTGCAGCGAATTGGCTATACTTCGTCGGTATGGGAAAATATGGTAAAAGAACAGATGGATAATGGCTATCCAGTATATTATTCTGGTCTCGAGGCAGGTTCAAATGCTGGCCATGCTTTTGTTGTGGATGGCTATGATGACCAAACTCCCCGTAATTTTCATTTCAATTTTGGTTGGGACGGTTATATGGATGGATATTATACTTTGGCGAATGCCGGTGGTTTTTCTACTCAGCAGACTATGGTGCGTAACTTCTTTCCTGGAACCGGTTATCCTTACTATTCATCTGCATTCACCGAAATCAAGGATCTGGTTGGGACAATAGAAGATGGTTCTGGCCCGGTGGCAGATTATCTGAATAATACTGACGCTAAATGGCTTTTCAATCCGCAAACAGAATTTGATTCCGTAACCAATATTACCATATCATTCTACCGTTTCGATTTAGGAACCGGCGATACGCTATATATCTATGATGGAGAAGATGAAAATTCTCTTCTCATTGGAAAATATACAGGCAATAACTTACCTGCTGCATTCACTTCGAGCCGTAATAAAGTGATGATTCACTTCGTTTCTGATGGATCTGTTACTTCTCAAGGATGGCTCCTGAATTTTAAAGCTAATCTTCCTGTGTATTGCACGGGTCAGAAAATCTTCACCCAATATGATACTACCTTCGACGATGGAAGTGGCCGCTTTTATTACAATAACAATACAAGCTGTACATTTAAGATTGTTCCTCCTTATGCTTCCTCTGTAACTGTATATTTTGATTATTTCGATACTGAACCAGAAAACGATTGGTTGAAAATTTACGACCTATCCACACAGCAATTGCTGGCAACTTACACAGGGAGTTATCCTGCTTCCAGTCCACCAGCACCCGTTACTTCGCCCAGTGGGCAAGTCTATATGATTTGGAAAACCAATAGTGGTATCAATGCCGATGGATGGCAATTGCATTATGAAACCTTGAACATAGGAATAGAATCCCAAGGACTTCTGGCCGAATGTCATGTTTGGCCTAATCCAGCCAGTGAGTTACTTCATCTATCCTTTGTGGTCGAAAAACAGCAATATATAAATGTTCAGTTATTTAATGCCACGGGATCAGTGGTATTTTCGAAGGATTTAAAGAGTTTTTCGGGAAAATATGAGGAACAGATTCAGGTCGATAAATTAGCTAAGGGCATTTATATTTTGAAAATCACTGGAGAAAAAGGAATATATAACAAGAAAGTAGTCATTCAATAAGGGAAGTCTGAATTATAGTTTCTTTTGCGGCCGCCACTGCGTGGCGGCCGCATCTTCTACAACCCCATCCCCCTCAATCATCAGAAATTTATATCCCTAAAGAAAACCGGCTCGCCTATTATGCGATCCGGTTTTCTTTTAAATCATCGAAGCTCGTCGAAAAAACGAAGATACTGCTTCCTGTTTTGGTTAGTGACGTATTACTAAGCTCCTAAAGTAGCTACCATAACTGCTTTTATCGTATGAAGACGATTTTCGGCTTCATCAAAAACCAATGACATGGGCGATTCGAATATTTCATCGGTAACCTCCATGCTTTCCAGACCAAATTTCTGATAAATTTCTTCACCTATACTCGTCTCACGGTTATGAAACGAAGGAAGGCAATGTAAAAATTTTACCTGAGGATTACCTGTTTTCCTCACTAATTCCCTGTTAACTTGATATGGTTTCAACAAATGAATACGTTCGGCCCAAGCTTCAGCAGGTTCACCCATCGAGACCCAAACATCTGTATAGAGAAAATCTACTCCTTTTACGCCTTCATCCACATTTTCGGTCAGCGTGATTCGGGCACCGGTTTCCTCGGCAATTTTACGACAAATGTCTGTCAATTCTTCATTCTGCCACAATTTTTTAGGCGCTACTGCCCTGAAATCCATTCCCATTTTGGCTGCTCCTACCATGAGCGAATTACCCATATTATTTCTGGCATCTCCACAATAAGCAAACGAAATTTTATTCAATGGCTTGTCGCAATGCTCCATCATAGTGAGAAGGTCGGCCAGAACCTGAGTGGGATGAAATTCATTGGTCAAACCATTCCAAACCGGAACTCCCGAATATCTTGCCAGGGTTTCCACGATTTCCTGTGCATATCCCCGGTATTCTATTCCGTCATATATTCTGCCTAAAACTCTTGCCGTGTCTTTCATAGATTCTTTTTTCCCCATTTGAGAGCCCGAAGGCCCAATATAGGTAACATGTGCTCCCTGATCCAGCGCGGCCACTTCAAATGCACAACGCGTTCGTGTAGAATCCTTTTCGAACAACAACACAATATTCTTCCCTTTCAAGCGCTGATGCTCTGTGCCGGTATATTTCGCCTTCTTCAGCTCCTTTGAAAGACCAAGCAAATATTTGATTTCTTCAGATGTAAAATCGAGAAGTTTCAAAAAACTGCGATTTCTTAAATTGAATGCCATACGTATATCTCCTTTTTATTTTGATGGTTGATAATTTATTCAGCATAAATAATTGTTCCGGCACCAGGTTTACCAAGTTCACTGGCCATAGTAATCAAGGCTTCTTTTCCTGATTTTTCGACAAACTTGATGCAGGCTCTTACTTTTGGCGCCATACTTCCTTCCGAAAATTGATTATCAGAAAGGTATCTTCTTGCTTCGGTTATGCTCATCCTATCCAGAGCCTTTTCATCAGGTTTATGAAAATTGATATATACCTTAGGAATATCGGTTAAAATAATAAATATATCGGATTTAATTTCAACAGCGAGTAATGACGAAGCTAGATCTTTGTCGATTACGGCATCGATTCCTTGAAGCTTATTGGAATGAACCCAAAAAACCGGAATGCCTCCTCCACCCACCGCAATAATAATCTGGCCGTCACGTGCTAGCTTTTCGATCGATTTTACATTGTTGATTTGCAGAGGCATGGGCGAAGCTACAACCTTACGCCAGCCTCTCCCCCGAGGATCTTCATGAAATTTTGCACTGGTTTCGGCTGCTATCTTATCGGCCTCCTCTTTCGAATAAAACGGCCCAACGGGTTTCGTAGGGTTATGAAAAGCCGGATCATCCTTATCTACAATTACTTCGGTAATGATGGTCAAAATATCTCGCTCGAGGTGCTCCTCGATGAGAACATTGCGTAATTGCTGTTCTATCATATATCCGATAGATCCTTGAGTTTCAGCCACACAAAAATCAATGGGCTGGGCTGGGATACCAAACATCTTTTCTCCCGCTTGATGTTGAAGAATAACATTCCCCACTTGCGGCCCATTGCCATGCCCAATCACAAAATTATATCCCTGCTTGATGAGAGGCACTAAATATGTACAGGTTTCATATACATTGGCTTCCTGCTCATCAATGGTTCCCTTTTGATCTCCTCGTAGAAGAGCATTGCCTCCAAAGGCTATTACTGCAAGTTTATCCATAAAATGACTTTTTCGCAAAATAAATTGAACAATAACTGATGATTTGCTATTGTACTCGATGCTGAAAACAAAAAAACAAGGGCCGAAATTTTGTCCTTGCTCAATGCTTACAGCTAATGAATCGATTTTAAAAATCGACTGCAAATCTATGAAGAAAAATTAGTTCGACAATTCCTCTTTGCTTTTTATTTCTCGAAAAAACGTAATAACGGCATTTTGGATAATTTTGCAAGGAATGAGAAGAAAATCCGACATAAATATTAAAAACCGAAAAGCTGGATTCGAATATTTCCTGATAGAAACCTATGTGGCTGGTATACAGCTTACAGGAACGGAAATCAAATCCATCAGAGCTGGCAAGGTCAATCTCACCGATGCTTATTGTAGCTTCATAGGAAATGAATTATTTGTTCTGAACATGCACATTTCCGAATATGAATTAGGTACACATTATAATCACGATCCTAAACGCCATAGAAAATTATTGCTGACAAAAAGAGAACTCAAACGCTTGCAAACCAAGGTAAAAGAGAAAGGTTTTACCATCATTCCGATACGTTTATTCATCAATGAAAAAGGTTATGCAAAACTCGAAATTGCTCTGGCCAAGGGAAAACATAGCTATGACAAACGAGAAAGCATTAAACAAAAAGACCAGAAACGCGATATGGAACGCTTCGAGAATTATTGATTTGTATTGTTTTTCTCTAAACACAATACCCATTCTCAAAAAATCTAATTTCTCTGCTTTGAATCGGTAAAAATCTCGAAAATTATCGGATATTTGAGGATAAACCAATAATATTAGACCTCTATGAGAAAGATATACATCTTGTCGGATGGGACTGGCCGCACGGCGAGTTATGCCTTGGAAGCTGCCATGGTTCAGTTTCAGGAAATGAAAGATGAGACAAAGATTGAATTATTTCCGGATGTAAGGACTTCGCAGCAGATCGACCAGATTGTGGAAAAGGCATCAAAAGAGGAAGCTCTTATTATTTATAGTCTTGTGGGAGAACAAACCCGACATTACATGCAAACTATCTGCAGGCATTATATCATAGAAACAGTTGATCTGATGGGGCCTCTACTTATGAAACTCTCGGCTCATTTCGAGCGTCAGCCAGCTGGCACACCAGGACTCTATCAACAAATGAATAAAGAATATTTTAGAAGAATCGATGCTGTGCAGTTTGCTTTTACGCATGATGACGGTTTGCGTATCGAGGAATTGTCGAAAGCCGAAATTGTGCTTGTTGGCGTCAGCCGCTCATTCAAGACCCCTTTGAGTATTTATCTGGCGTACAAAGGCTGGTTTGTTGCCAATGTCCCTATCGTTCTCGATATAGAACCACCCGAAGAACTGTTCCGTATTCCTCCACATCGTGTTTTCGCATTGACCACTTCCGCTCTCGAGTTGAGCAAATTACGTCAGACACGTGTGGAAATTCTAAATGGATATGCCGAAAACTATGCCTCGTTCGATTATGTGAAAAAGGAATTGGCAAGGGCGCACACTATCTATCGC
>ERZ1026796.1944-NODE-1944-length-12783-cov-4.112042_pt1 | contig 12783 bp, 11 predicted proteins | sample MGYA00520874_ERZ1026796 | MGnify/ENA primary metagenome ERZ1026796 (study PRJEB33270, sample SAMEA104284474) | anaerobic digester metagenome | biome: Anaerobic digester microbiome; feature: mesophilic sludge digester; material: Anaerobic digester biomass...
AGAAAATATATTTTTAAAGAGCAGGTTATTTAATTCTATTACCCTATTTATATTATACTATAGGTTGGGGTAAATATCAATACTTAATGCTTATGTATGACAGAGTTGCTTGTTAATGAGCTACTTAGTATTTGATATGTATATTATACTATAAGTTAATGTGAGAAACAATATTTAAGAGTTTTTACTAAAAGGGGAATTAAAAGTGTTTGTATATTAATATTTCTTTCTGTATTTGTTATAAAAAGAATGAAAATTATTACACCAATTATTAATATATATGTTGTTATCAAATAAAGGCTCTAAATCTATAATAAGATCTTTGCTTTTAATGTTTTTAACAATATCATCTATTCTATTAAAAGCCTCTTTTGAAGTTAAGCTGTTTGCTTTAAAAACATCTTCATTTGGAATAACACCTTTTTGCATATACCAGATTAAATCATAAAAATCTCTTCCTTTAATACTTACATCCGTATCCCCTTTTCTAAATATTCTAAATATGCAAGCAAGCATTTTTGTTGACATTAAAATGGGTAGTGTATAATGCTTAACAACCATACTGTATATATCTTTTGAATAGGGTGTGTATTCTGTATCATATTTATTACTTATATTATTAATCTCAATTTTTACATTAAGCTTTTCGTTCTTTTTATCTGAAAGTTCTAGGGAATTCATAATCTCAAATTTAAGAGTACACCTATTTACATTATTATTGCTTTGTATATAGGCAGAAACCATTTCAAACTTTTCAGTTTTAAAGTAGTTAAGTAGTGTGTTTTTTAGATTATCAAGGTCAACTGGTTCTAGAGTTTCAAAATCAAGGTCTTCAGATAGTCTGTTAAGATTATATATTTTTCTTAAACAGGATCCTCCGTAAAAGGTTATGTCTTTATAATCGCTATTGTATATTATGAAAAGAATAATGTCCTGAAGGTACTCTTTAAGAATGTTTCGAGTTAGTAGGTTATTATACCCTCTGCTCTTTGATTCTTCAGTTAATATTTTTAATTTATACTCTATTGGATGCATACTGTTTAATATTATTAATAATGCTGATTAATTTCTTGTTGTTTGAGATTACTCCATATTTGCTTAAGTTATCAAAGTCCTTCTTTGTAAAAGAATCTAAATTAAGTCTTAATTCTTCTGCAATATTTAAGTTATGAATATCTTCTGGAATTGTTTGTGCTTTAAAGTAGAGATAATCAAAAAGAGCTTTTTCTTTTGTGGCAATATAATAGTCATTGGAAAGAAATTTTTCAAGTTTATAGCTATTAAATAATGATTTTTTAATAGATTTGTAAATATATTGACCTGTAAGATTGTTAAATACTCTTTTTGTTTTTAGAGTAATTGAAGTAATAGTATAGACAGACTCTGTAATTACTCCGTGCTTACTAAGAACATATTCTAGAGATACATACGAAGGTGTTCTTAGTTTGTTTGCGATAAGCTCAAGAAAACCGTCTGTATTAATGTATTTTGAATATGTTTCTTTGGTAATGTACAAACCGTTTTTAAGTTTTATTAATTCTTCTTTTTTACACCATCTGAGAATACTTTTTGAGAGGGATTCTTCATTTTCGTTAGAAACATCTCTGAGCATGTCTTTTGTAATAAATATTGTATTTTTAAAATTGCTTAATACTTTCTTTTTCATTTGTTTATAATCTAGATATTGGACATATTATGTCCTAAATCTGAATTAAAGTCAACATTTAGGGAATTGAAGTTGAACTAGATTATACTTAGCAATTGCTTAGATTTATTACTCTTTGTAATCTTGTAATACTCTTTGATTGAATATTTTATACTCCTTCACAGATATCTTAATAATATCTGTAATCATTCTTGTTATATCTTTAATATTTGCAGAAGTAGACTGAGATCTGTTTTTGTTTAAAAAGAAAGGAGTTACAGAAACAGTATACCCTACTTTTCCTATTTCATTTAATATTTCAGAATCAATAGCAAATCTGTTTACATTTAAATTAGGTAATATCCTTTGTATTAAATCTTTCTTAAATAACTTTAATCCACATCCTACATCTGTAATATTTTGAGGTAATTTTAAGAATATTTTATTTACAGCCATTAAACCATATGAAAATATTTTTCTTGTAAATGTCATTTCAACATTAGAATCTTTATGTAGTTTAGAAGGAATAACAGCATATACATCATCCTTTTTAATCTCTTTAATGGCATAACCAAGAGATCTTATCTGAATATCGGTATCTGCATCAATATACCCTATTACATCTCCATTCGCTTTTTTCATTCCATACCTTACTGCATATCCCTTTCCCCTATTCTCTTTGTATCCAACTGTTTTTACCTTTTTAAGTCTGTTTTCTTTTACATACTTTTCTAATATATCTTTAGTATTATCAATATATCCATCTATAACAAAGATGAGTTCAAAATCAGGGTTAACCCTTGAAAGATATCCATACAACCTTTCAAGTTGGTCAATAACTTCTCTTTCTTTTTTGTATGTTGGTAAAACTAAAGATATTTTCATTTATATGTATTTAAAAATAATGGTATTTAAAAAAGCCCAGAGGGCAGTCTACTTTTACATAGACTGCTCATTCTTAAGGCGCTTAACTGTAGAAAGAATTACCATTCCTGTTATAAATGTAATTGCTGCTCCAATGTAGAAGATGCTTGTATCCTCAAAACCTGTAGGTATTGGTTCATGCTCATATGGGTTATAAGGACCATATACATTTCCAGTTGCAAAAACAGCAGATGCATTTGAAAGGAGAGTAACTGCTACAGCTAAGAGTGCTGTTAACTTTTTCATATTAAAGGGCTAGTTAATTTAAATACATAAGTATTATACTCTAACTAGTCCTAAAAGTCTATACTATAGGTTGTAGTCCCTGAGATACAGTTCTAGTATTTTTCCTAAGTTAATCATGTTTTGAGCATTCTCTACTCCAATATATCTGTAATGCCAGCTTTCATGTTTGTATCCTGTAATATTCTCGTAGCCTTTTGGATATGAAATTACAAATCCGTACTTGTATGCATTTTGAGAAAGCCATTTACTTGCTTTTGTGTTTGAGAATTCATCACCCAGTTTATCCCTTATTTCATTTGTACTAAAGTCTATAGCTGTTCCAAGCTGGTGCTGACTGTGTCCTGCTCTTGCTGAGAAGGTATCAACCAAGTTGGTGTTTCCATTGTTCATTTTCAACCAATAATTGTAGGTATCTATTTGTGTCTGGTATGATCTGTACCCTGATACAATACTTAAATCCACTCCTTCTAATTTGGCATCAGTTATCATTCTTGTTAAATCTGGAATGACTATATTCCTAAGGTAGTAATTCTCTCCCCTTCTTATTCCGCTTTTGCTTGCTTTTACTAAATCTTTTGGTGCATATGAGCTTGGAAGCTTGTACTGTTTATTTACTAAAACAAGTAAATCGTCTCCGTTCCTTTTTGTTGGATAAATAGTATCAGGATATTCCCACCATCTTATACTATTTTCTTCTTTTTTCTGTATTTGTACTATTGTACTTGTATCAATAATGTCTTGTGGATTTTCAACCCACTTATATTTCTTTTTATCTTTGTAATCTGTATCCCAATTAATAGTAAGCTCTGCTGTTTTTTGAGGAATTGAGAGTATTAGTATTAAAAATATTAGTAATATTAATACTTTTTTCATTTTAATTTACTCTTTTAGCATATCTAAAGATTCTCTCTGGAGAGTTATAATATTTACAGGTGTATAGAATTAAATCTGCATTATAATCAGTTATATACGTTCCAACATTTCCATCATATATTTCATATATATATTCCCTTTGGTTCCAATATATACTTACCTTTGTTCCTGGTCCTGTTTTAGGTAGATTGTAAAAAGATATTAAGTTTCTTTTTTTTGTTCCCCAGCTTGAATATCCAAATCTATGTGCAGCAAGTATTATTGGTAGGTCATTGTTTTCAGGTGTACCAAAGTCATTTACAATCCATGTTCCTTTTGTAAGAGCCTTTCTATAATCTTTTGTTATTGTAATTGGTGAATTCACCCCTATTTCTTCTATTACTACAAAGTATCCTTCTGGAAGATTAGGATTAATAGGGGGGATTTTTTCTTCTACAGGCTCTGGTTCTTGTGGAATTTCTTCTTTTGCTTCAACAACATTTTGGACTATTTTTTCTTCATCTTTTTCTACTGCCTTTGGATTAATTCTATACCATACATATGGGGCAGTTGGTATAGCTATGAGGACGATAGTAATGAAAATCAGAATAAAGCCAAGTGTTTGATATATTTTTAGGAACTTTTGATATTTCTCTTTTTTGTTCATACTTTATAGATTATCACATATATATGGGGAAGAGAAAAGCTCAAGGGTGTAATGAATAACTTAAAAATTTATAGTGATAAAAATATAACTGGGAGATATTGGATATTAGGTCAGGAAATATATTTTGGAGTATGAAAGAATATATTAATAAAATATTAGGAGAAGGTATTATGAAAAACAACAATGTACAAATGGAAGATATAATAGTATTAATAAATCAATATTTTAAGATGCTTGATAAAAAGATCTCTGAGAATGACAAGGAGATATCTTTAATACTTAAGGAAGTGAAAAAAATAAAAAGCAGGAAGAATATGGATAACAATTTTAACCCAGACGAGATTAAAATAGTATCATACTTAGACAGCTAAACTTATAGCAAAGCCATTGTTGCTACTTTATCGCCATTGTTTAGATTCATAACTTTAACACCGCTTGTTTGTCTTCCTAATGTAGGAATGGCTTTAATAGAAGATCTAATAACTTTTGATTTTTCAGAGATTACAACTATTTCTGCATTAGGATGATCAAGGACTCTTGCGGCTACAACTTTCCCTGTTTTTGGTGTTACTCTGAATGTAAATACTCCTGTTCCTCCTCTTTTTTGTAATGGGTATTCTGAGAGTTTTGTCATTTTTCCATGTCCATTCTCTGAAAGAGTAAATAGTTTATCTTGATTTTTTCTTACTACCCCCATTCCAACTATATAGTCTGTATCTGTTTTAAACTTCATAGCAGTAACGCCCCTTGTACTTCTGCCAAGTGGCCTTACATCCTTTTCACTAAATCTTATTGATTTTCCTTCTGCTGTAACTAGTATTACATTATCATCTCCAGTAGTAGGTTTAACCCATATTAATTCATCGTTAGGCTCTAGTTTTATTGCAGTTAAGCCATTTGCTCTAATCTTTGAGAATTGTTTTAAATCAGTTTTTTTAATAATTCCTCCCTTTGTTACCATTAAGAAATACTTAAAATCTGTCTTTTTTATTACACCTTTTTCATCTTGTTGCTCTTGTATCTCTTCAGAACCCATTACTCCACCCTTAGGATCTCTTGTAAGAATAGAAGTTATTATTTCATTTTGATCTAATTGAACAAGGTTAATTAAAGGAATACCCTTTGCAGTTCTTCCATATTCAGGTATTTCAAATATTCTTGTACTAAATACCCGACCCTTGTTTGTAAATAGCAGTAGTTCATCGTGTGTGTTGCAAAGCAATACATGCTCAATAAAGTCACCTTCTTTTGTTTCACCACCAGATATTCCCTTTCCTCCCCTCTTCTGTGTCTGATATGTAGAAGGTGGTACTCTCTTTACATATCCAGTATGGGTTATTGTTATTAGTGTTTCCTCCTGTGCAATTAAATCTTCATCTGAAATTTCGTTTATTTTTCCTTTTACAATCTTTGTTCTTCTCTTATCTCCATAGGTTTCTTTCATTACTTCTAAGTCATTGCTAATTACTTCGAGTATTTTATCTTGGCTGTCTAAAATTTCATTGTACTGGATAATCTTTTCTTTTGTTTCTTTATAATCATTTTGCAGTTTCATTCTCTCGAGAGCTGCAAGTCTTCTAAGTTGCATATCTAATATTGCTTGTGCTTGTACATCAGTGAACTTAAATTTATCCATTAAGTTTGTTTTTGCACTCTCCTGAGTTTTAGATCCCCTTATAGTAGCAATTACCTCATCTAAAAGGTCTAATGCTTTAAGTAATCCTTCAAGAATGTGTGCATGATATCTTGCTTCTGCCAAATCATATTCATACCTTCTAATAGTTACAGTGATTCTAAAAGAAAGGAACAACTCAAGCATTCTCTTTAGTGAAAGAGTAATGGGTTCTTGATCTACCAATGCAATCATATTTGCATTGAAGGTCTTCTGCATCTCAGTATATTTATACAGTTTGTTTAATACTGTTTTTGGCTGTGCATCTTTCTTAAGAGCAACAACCACTCTTATTCCATCTTTGTTTGATTCATCTCTAATATCAGCAATTCCTGTAATTTTCTTCTCCCTTACCAAGTCTGCAATTTTTTCTATCATGTAAGCTTTATTTACTTGATATGGAATTTCTGTAATTACTATCTGATATCTTCCATTCTTTCCCTCAACTATTGATGCCTGTGCTCTTTGAAGTATTTTTCCTCTTCCTGTTGCATATGCATTAAGTATTTCAGCTCTATCATATATTATTCCTCCAGTAGGGAAATCTGGTCCTGGAATTATTTCAATTAACTCTTCTGGAGATATATCTGACTTGAAATCAGGATATATTGTTTCCTTTGTTTCTTTAATTCTTTCAACTATTTTTTCAATCTCTTTACTGTAATCGAGAGATTTTGTATCTACATAGTTTTCTAAGTAATTCTCAGGTTTTGCATTAAGTGTTTGAGGTACTTTTTCTCTACTCTCTCTTGCTTTTCTAAGCTCGTTGTATATGCTCACCCCTTGCCATTTATTTCCCCTTTTAATCATTTCTCGGAGTGCATCTACAAGCTCTGTAAGATTATGAGGAGGTATTTGTGTTGCCATTCCTACTGCAATACCTTGACTTCCATTTGCTAAAAGGTTTGGAAATAGTGTTGGTAATACTGTTGGTTCGAGTCTTGTTCCATCATAGTTAGGTATGAATGTAACAGTTCCTTTATTTAAATCACGAAGCATTTCAGGAGTAATCTTTCCCATTCTTGCCTCTGTGTATCTCATTGCGGCAGCAGGGTCTCCATCAATAGAGCCAAAGTTCCCTTGTCCTTCAACTAAAATATATCTAGTTGAAAACTCTTGAGCCATTTTTACAAGAGTTGGGTATACTACACTTTCCCCATGTGGGTGGTAGTTACCTGAGGTATCACCAGCAATTTTTGCACACTTTCTAAAATGAGAAGTTGGTGTTAGACCTAGGTCATTCATTGCAACTAGTACTCTTCTTTGTGAAGGTTTGAGTCCATCTCTAACATCAGGAAGTGCACGAGAGACTATAACGGACATGGAGTAATCAATGTAGTTGGATTTCATCTCATCAACAATGGACCTTTCTTTTATCTCTCCAGGTTTGAATGATAGATTAAAATCGATTTCTGAATTATTTTGCTCCGCATCAGTTGAGTTTTGTGGCTCTTGATTTTCAATATCTATACTTTCTTGTGCATTTTTTATTAAGTCTTCTTTATCTGCCATGTCTTTATATATCTAAATTAGCTTTTTTTGCATATTTTTGAATAAATCTTCTTCTTGGAGGAACCTCTGTTCCCATTAACATTTCAAAAGTTTTTTCAGCTTCTTGAGCATCTTCTATCTGGACTCTTTTGAGAACTCTTGTTTCTGGATTCATAGTTGTTTCCCAAAGCTGGTCTGGATTCATTTCTCCTAGACCTTTAAATCTGTTTGCTACTGGAGTTTTTCCTTCAGTTTTAGCCTTTCTTACAAAAGCATCTTTTTCTTCATCGTTTAGAAAGTAATATTTCTTTTTGCCAATTTCTACCTTATGTAGTGGAGGCTGTGCAACATATACATACCCTTGTTCTATTAGAGGTTTAAAGAATCTGTAAAGAAGGGTAAGTACTAAAGTTGTGATGTGTAAACCATCAACATCTGCATCACTCATTATTATAATTTTATGATATCTTAATTTGCTTACATCTAGCGATGCCCCTATTCCTACTCCTAGAGCTGTTGTAATATCCTTAAACTCGTTATTGCTTAATACTCTATCTACTCTATATTTGTTTGTGTTAATAATTTTTCCTCGCAATGGCAGTACTGCTTGGGTATGTCTGTCTCTTCCTTGTTTTGCACTTCCGCCTGCGGAATCTCCCTCTACAATGTACAGTTCACACTCCTTAGGATCGTTACTTATACAATCAGCAAGTTTCCCAGGTAGTGTTGTACTTTCTAATGCATTCTTTCTGATTACCGCATCTCTTGCAGCTTTTGCGGCTGCCTTTGCTTTGTATGAAAGTACAGCTTTATCAATAATGGCTCTTGCTTCTTTAGGATGCTCATCAAGGTATGTTAAAAGTTCATCTCTAATTACTTTTGCAACAGCAGTTTTAACTTCTGGATTATTTAATTTTATTTTTGTCTGACCCTCAAATTGAGGATTGGTTACTTTTACTGATACAACAGCAGTGAGCCCTTCTCTTACATCATCTCCACTTAAAGAATCTGTTAAACCTTTTAATAATTCTGCTTTCTGTGCATATGTATTTATTGCACTAGTAAGTGCAGTTCTAAATCCTGACAAATGAGTTCCACCTTCTGGATTAATAATATTGTTAGTGTAACACCTAACATCTTCATCCATACTATCTGTATACTGAATTGCTGCTTCTACAATTATTCCATCACTTTCTTTTTTTACATAAAAAGGTTCTTCATTTATAGGTTTTTCATCTAAGTTCATAAACAAGACATATGACTTAATTCCATCTTCAAAATACAGATTAAAGATTTTTGGAGGTTTCCCCTCTTCTACCCTTTCATCTGTTATTGAAATTTTAAGTCCTGCTGTTAAATATGCATGCTGTCTGCAATTTTTAACAATCTCTTTAAAATCAAAATCAGTTTCTGTAAATATCTCTTTGTCAGGTAGGAATCTGTGCTCTGTACCTGTTTCATTGTCTGGTACAGTCCCCACTTTTTTAACAGGAGCTACAGGAATTCCTCTCCTGTACTCTTGCTGATATATTCCGCCATCTCTTTTTACTGTAGTTATCATCCACTCTGATAAGGCATTAGTACATTTCATACCAACACCATGCAACCCTCCAGATACCTTGTATGCACCTTCCTCAAACTTTCCTCCCGCATGCAAGTTTGTCATAACTGTTTCAAGTGTAGAGACTTTTGTTTGTGGGTGCTTTTCAACAGGTATTCCTCTCCCATTATCTTTTACAGATATGGAGCCGTCTTTGTAAAGAGTTACCCATATGTTAGTACAATATCCCGCAATGGCTTCATCTACCGAGTTGTCAAGAATTTCTGTAAATATGTGCTGTAGACCATTTCTGTCTGTAGATCCAATATACATTGCTGGTCTTTTTCTTATAGCTTCAAGTCCTTGCAGTACCTGAATATTTGATGCTTTATAATTGTTTTCTGACATTGCCTGTTTCGTTTAAGTTATTTTTCAAAGTAATTTTCATTCTAATACATTTTAGAAAGAAATGTTAAGAGGAAGAGTGACCTCTTAAGACAAGAAAAAGATTTTCTAAAAGAAGTCTTTTATTGCCATTTGCATTTATTCTTCTTCTTGTTTTTTCTACGCATTGGATATTATCATAAATTTGTTTTAATTGCTCTTTATCTTTTAAATTTTGTTTAAGAAGAGCTTGATAGTAAAGCTCTACTTCGTTTAAGAAGTTATCTGTACTATCTTTATCTTTAGCAATTTTTTCTATATCCTTGAATGCATCGATTAGGTTTTTAGTTAGAGTTTTAGGTACTCCCTTAGAACTGTCTTGTACACTTATATCCTTTGTATATACTTTTAGAGATCTTGAGATAATGGTAGGAAGAAGGTTCTTTTCGTTTGATGTTGTAAGGATATATGCAGTATTGTTATTGCTTTCTTCTAATGTTTTAAGGAATGAATTTTGTGCCTCTTCTGTTAATTTATCAGCATTAAAGATTAGAGCAACTTGTACACTTTCTGAGTAAGGAGTAAAAATCATCTCTTTTTGGAGTCTTTTTATATCCTCTATTCCTATGCTATTTATGTTTTCTGTTGTAATTGTATGAATATCTGCAGATCTAATTTCAAGTACTTCCTTATTGATTTTTTTGTTCCAAAGTCTTGAGATTAATCTTGTAATTTCTTCTTTTATACTTTCACTATTATTTCCAATAATCAGGTATGTCATATCCTTTATTCTATCATATTTTAAGGTAAAAAGCTTGTATTTAGAGTGCTTAAACTGCTTGATTTTACCGTATTTTATAAGGTTTTAGTTTTATTTACATTATAGGTCGTGAAATTACTCTCTTCTCTTGCTATTATTATTTAATATTAATTTTACTGCCTATATTTGTGGCTCAGGAAACACTGCTTTCATATTTACAGAGACAGGGAATAATTAGTGAAGCTGATGCTGTTAAGGTTCAGGTTGAGAGAAGCCGTTCTCCTAAAAATGAAGAGACGATAATAAGGGAGATGAAGCTTGCTGATGATGAACAGATAGCTAAGGCAAAGTCTGCAATCTTTAATATCCCTTACGTTGATTTAATGGAGAATGATGTCCCAGAGAGTGTTATTGCTGAAGTACCTGTTGATAGTTTAAAGAGATATAGGGCAGTTCCTTTTGAAAGGGGAGATGATTATGTAAAAATAGCAATGCTTGATCCTTTTGATATACAGGCTATTCAGGCATTACAAAGGAAGTATCCGCCTAATACAAAGGTGATTGTATATATTACAGCAGAGAATGGATTGAACTATATCCTTGATAGAAGGATGGGAGACCTTATGAGCTCTGAGGTTACAGAGGCACTGGAAGATGTAGATGTACCTGTACAGGAGATTAATGAAGATCCTAATTTAATTAGTAGTATTGATTTAAAGAATGCTCCTGTTGCAAGAATTGTTAACTCTATTTTACAGTATGCTGTTGTATCAAAGTCATCTGATATTCATGTAGAGCCAATGGAAACGAGATTAAGAGTAAGGTTTAGAATCCATGGTGTTATGACAGAGAGACTTTCCCTTCCTAAAGCACTTGCACCAGCAGTTGTCTCGCGTATTAAAATTATGTCTAATTTAAAGATTGATGAGAAAAGAGTTCCGCAAGATGGGAGATTTCAGGTTAAGGTGAAGAATTCCAAGATAGATATCCGTGTTTCTGTTATGCCAACAATTCATGGGGAGAAAGTGGTTATGCGTTTACTTGAATCTGATACAGAGGGGCTAACTTTAGAGGGTACTGGATTAAGAGGAAATGCTTACAAGCTTTTTATGGATGCACTATCTGTTACGAATGGAATAATACTTGTTACTGGTCCAACAGGAAGTGGTAAAACTAGAACACTTGCATGTGCACTAATGAAAGTTAACGATCCTTCCGTTAATGTGATTTCTTTGGAAGACCCTGTTGAAATTAGAATACCTGGAGTTACACAGGTACAGATTAATCCTGATGTTGGTCTTACTTTTGCCACTGGTTTACGATCAGTTTTAAGACAAGATCCTGACATAGTAATGGTTGGTGAGATTAGAGATCAAGAAACTGCAGAGCTAGCTATACAAGCTTCGCTTACTGGACATTTAGTTTTATCTACACTGCATACAAACAGTGCTGCTGCAGCAATACCAAGACTACTGGATATGGGAATGGAGCCATATCTTTTAGCGTCTACTATACGTCTTTTAGTTGCTCAGCGTTTACCAAGAAGAGTATGTCAAAGGTGTATGAAAGCTGTACCTGCAACACCAGCAGAAATGGAGGTACTTAAGGAAATATTATCAGGGATTGAAGGTTTTGATTTGTTTAAGTATACAACTCAAGTTATTAATGCTAAAAAGGCAAAGGGAGAAGAAGGAGCTTCTGCACTCAAGGCTCCTGAAATAGGGCCAGATGGAGAACCAATCATATATCTTTATAAAGGAAGTGGATGTGATAGATGTGGGGGTTCTGGGTATGTTGGTCGTATTGGTATTTTTGAGGTATTGGATGTTAACGAAAAAATTAGTAGAATGGTTATGGAAAATGTTACAGCTCAGGATATAGATAAAGAGGCAAGAGCAAATGGGATGATTACAATGACGCAAGACGGGTTTTTAAAGGCACTAGAAGGCATTACCTCCATTGAAGAGGTCATGAGGGTGTCAAAAGAATAAATTTAAGATATAATGAAAAAGATGGAAGACAATACTGCCCAAAACAATACAATTCAGTATCCTAATGTAGCACAGGATAATTCGCAGATTATAAATCCCAATATTTCTACTACCCCTACTCCAACAACATCTACTAGTGGTGTACAGCCATCTGTCCAAACACAGACAGGAGTTTCTCCTACTGCAGAAGTTACAGCTGATGCTCAAAGTATTAACCTAGCTCCCAGTCCAAGTGATGAAGGTGTTTTGAAAGGTATTGTAAGTAATCCTCTTGAAGAGATTATTCCAGGTGAAAAAGTACCAAAAGCACTAAAAAGAGAGCCAAAAGAGGTTAATCTTGCTCAGCCTATTTCTGTTAAGGAACCAGAACCACCAGTAATTCAGAAATTAAATGAACCCAAGGAAATTGATGAGCTTCTTCTTTATGCTATTAAGCATAATGCATCAGACCTTCATATTTCCGTAGGTTATCCCCCTATTGTAAGAATAGATGGGCAGCTTATGGAGATAAGTGATAAAGTTATAACAGCAGAAGAAGCAGAGGAACTTATCTTTTCTGTACTATCTGATGAGAAAAAAGAGCTTCTGGAGGTAAATAGAGAAATAGATTT
>ERZ1026796.1951-NODE-1951-length-12765-cov-2.249169_pt1 | contig 12765 bp, 9 predicted proteins | sample MGYA00520874_ERZ1026796 | MGnify/ENA primary metagenome ERZ1026796 (study PRJEB33270, sample SAMEA104284474) | anaerobic digester metagenome | biome: Anaerobic digester microbiome; feature: mesophilic sludge digester; material: Anaerobic digester biomass | place...
CGGGACGTGCGCGACGCGTTCATCGCCGAGATGGGCGTGCGCAACATGCCGGTGTTCCGCAAGGACGTCGCCGCGGCCAACTGAGGCGCGAGCGACGCCGTCACGGACACTCCGGGCTCTCCCGGGAACGGCGAAGGGCCGGGGCGGCGCGCCGCCCCGGCCCTTCGCGCGGACACGTTCAGTCCGCGTGGATCCGACGCCGCCACGGCGCCCACGAGGTGGGCCGCGACATGTCGGCGTACTGGTGCACGGGCGTGCCCCGGACCTCGTCGAACACGAGCAGGCCCTCGGTGTCGAGCACCGACACGCCGTGGCCCTGTATGAAGGCGAACAGGCTCACGATGCCCACGCCGTCCGCCGCGCCGCCGAGCTCGTCCACGGTCAGCGTGTGGTTGGAGAGGAACCGGCTCCAGGTGCCCGCCAGCCGCTCCCAGGTGAGGTCGACGCGCACGCCGCGCACGAGAAGCGAGACGGCGACGTCGTCCGACGCGACGATGCGGCCGTTGCCCTGCCACAACACGAGCGGGAACTCGGCTCCGAGCAGCTTCGCGCTGCGCTCCTTCATCGTCTCAACGGAGATCATGACGTCGACGACGTGATCGATCAGGTCGCCGGCGTTGCGACGACGCATGAGGTCGTTGGAGATCATTGCGCCTCCATGAGGGGACGTTGCCGACGCCAGTCTACCGGGAGGCCGCGTCGCTGACGAGCGCGGCCGGGCCGCAGTCGCCTACGGCCGCGGCACGAGCCCGACGCGTTCGCGGACCTTCGCGAGCGTGCGCGACGCGATCGCCTCGGCGCGCTCGGCTCCGTTCCTGAGCACCTCGAGCGTGTAGCCCTTGTCGGCCTCCAGCTCGCGCATCCGCTCCTGAAACGGCGCCAGCGCGCGGATGACGACCTCCGCGAGGTCGGTCTTGAACTCCGCATAGCCTCTGCCGGCGTAGCGCTCCTCGATGGACGGGACGGGCTCACCGGCGAGCACGCTGTAGATGTCGAGCAGGTTGGTGAGGGCCGGTTTGTCCGGGCCGCCGCGGACCTCGGTGCCGGAATCCGTCACAGCTCGCCTGATCTTGCGACGGATCACGTCCGGCGGGTCCATCAAGGCGATGTAGTTGCCCGCGGAGCCGGCGCTCTTGCTCATCTTCCGGGTGGGGTCGTCGAGGCCCATGACGCGCGCGCCCTCCGTCCGGATGATCGGCTCCGGCACGACGAAGGCCCTGCCGAAGGCGTTGTTGAACCGCTCCGCGAGATCGCGCGTGAGCTCCACGTGCTGCTTCTGATCCTCTCCGACGGGCACCGCATCGGCCTGGTAGAGCAGGATGTCCGCCGCCATGAGGACCGGATAATCGAAGATCCCGACACCGATGCTCTCCCCCTCGGCGCCGGCCGTCTTGTCCTTGAACTGCGTCATGCGGCGCAGCTCGCCCATATACGTGATGGTGTTGAGGATCCACATCAGCTCACTGTGCGCCGGCACGTGGCTCTGTACGATGACGATGGAGCGCTCGGGGTCCACGCCCGAGGCCAGGAACGTATTGGCCAGCTCGATGGTGTTGCGCCGCAGTTCGGCCCGCGTCTGGCGGACGGTGATGGCGTGGAGGTCGACCACACAGTAGACGCAGTCGTGCGTCTCCTGCATGGCCGTGTAGTTGCGGAACGCGCCGAGGTAGTTGCCGAGATGCGGGGTGCCGCTCGGCTGCGTGCCGCTGAAGACGCGCGGCCGACGCCGCGGCTTGTCTGGCTGGTCGCTCACGGCCCCGCAGTCTACCCAACCGGCGCGGTCGATGCGACTGTCGCGGCCCGGAGACGTGCCCGGCGTTGCGGCCGGCGGAAGCGCGATGCTACAGTGCCGGGAGTCCGGGACCGCCATGACGCGCTGCCACATCCAGCGGGCCGACACAGGGCGGAGCGGGCCCCTGGAGCGACGGACGACGTCGCCACGGGCAGGGCGGTGCGGACGACACCCTGTCCATCGATGCATGGGGGATGAGCAGCATGAGCGAGCCAGGGACGACCCCGATGGCCGAGCGCATCAGCCACCTTGGCACCGAGACCGCGTTCGCCGTCTCCGCCGAGGCGGCGGCCTGGAAGGGCCTCGGCAACACGGTCTATCCCTTCCACCTCGGCGACATGGACCTGCCGACCCCGGAGAACGTGGTCGAGGCCGCGTTCCGCGCCGTGCGCGCGGGCAAGACCGGCTACTGCCCCAACGCCGGCATCCCCGAGCTGCGTGAGGCGCTGGCGGCGGAGATCGCCGCGACCCGCGGCGTCGCCTGCGGGCCGGCGAACGTCGCCGTGCAACCTGGTGGCAAGCCGGTGATCGGGAAGTTCCTCCTCGCCCTGATGGACCCCGGGGACGAGGTCCTCTACCCCAATCCGGGGTTCCCGATCTACGAGAGCCAGATCGAGTTCCTCGGCGGCGTCGCGAAGCCCTACGGGTTCGTGCCCGGACGGGACGACTTCCTCCTCGATTTCGAAGCCGTGGAGGCGGCCGTCACGCCGCGCACGAAGCTGCTCATCTACAACAACCTCCACAACCCGACGGGCGCGGAGAGCTCCGACGAGGAGATCGAGGCGCTGGCCGACCTGTGCCTGCGGCACGATCTCCGCGTACTCTCCGACGAGGCCTACTGGGACGTGCGCTACTCAGGGCGGAGCCGGTCGATCGCAGCCCTGCCCGGCATGGCCGAGCGCACCGTCATCCTGTACACCTTCAGCAAGAAGTACGCGATGACAGGATGGCGCCTCGGCGCCGCGATCGGTCCCGAGGACGTGATCGCCCACATCGCCACCCTCAACGTGAACCAGGAGTCGTGCACCTCCCACTTCACCCAGTGGGCCGGCGTCGAGGCGCTCACCGGCGACCAATCCGGGGCGCGCGAGATCGTCCGCACGCTCGAGGAGCGGCGCAACGTGGCCGTCGACCTGCTCAACGACATCCCCGGCGTCTCCTGCTACCGGCCGGAGGCGACCTTCTACCTGTATCCCGACGTGACGGAGCTGATGGATCGCAAGGGGCTCGCCGGTTACGAGGATCTGCGACGCACGGTGCTGGAGCAGACGGGGGTCAGCTTCTGTACCCGTCAGCACTTCGGCCGCGCCCTCCCCGGTGAGCAACGCCGCTACGTACGCATCGCCTACTCCGGTATCAGCACCGCGTTGATCCGTGAGGGGCTCGGCCGACTGAAGGAGTGGGCGCAATGACCGTTGAGACCATGGGCGGCGACCGGCTGCTACGCACCCCGTTCCACGCGCAGCACGTCGCCGCCGGCGCCAGGATGGTGGACTTCGGCGGCTGGGAGATGCCGCTCCAGTACTCCGGCGGAATCCTGGCCGAGCACCTCGCCACGCGCCGCGGCGCGGGCCTGTTCGACGTCTCACACATGGGCCGTTTCGTGTTCCGCGGCCCCGGCGCCGTTGCCTTCCTCCAGCACGTGCTCACCAACAACGCCGAGGCGCTCGACCTCCTCCAGGCCCAGTACACGATGGTCCCCACGCCCACCGGCGGTGCGCTCGACGACGCCTACCTCTACCGCTTCGTGGACGGGGAGTACACCCTGGTCGTCAATGCCTCCAACCGGCTCAGCGACTGGCAGCACTTCCGCGACGGGCTCGCCCACTTCCCCGAAGTCGAGATGAGCGACGTGACCGGCGAGGTCGCCATGGTCGCGCTGCAGGGCAAGGCGACGCGGGAGATCCTGGGGAGCCTCCTCGAGGAAGGGCGACTCCCGGAACCCTTGCGCAACGAGCTGAGCATCGCCACCCTGCGGCTGCCGCGAGACGGGCGGCTCGTGGAGACACGCATCGTCCGCACCGGCTACACGGGGGAGCCCATCGCCTTCGAGCTCTTCGTGGCCGCGTCCGACGGGCCGGCGCTCTGGGACGCCCTGGTCGACGCGGGCGCCACGCCCGTCGGGCTCGGCGCCCGCGACACGCTGCGTCTCGAGGCAGGCCTGCCTCTGTACGGGCACGAGCTCGGGTCGGCCCCGGACGGCGCCGAGATCCCCATCTTCAGCTGCCCTCCGGCGGCCTTCGCGGTCAGCTTCTCTCCGCGCAAGGGCGACTTCATCGGCCGGACCGCGCTCGAGCGGCAGCAGCGCGCCTACGCCCGCATCCTCCAACGCGACTACTCGCTCCTCGAGGACCTGCCGCGGCTCACACGGCCGGTGGCCGTGACCGGCCGCGGCGTCGCGCGGGAAGGCGCGCCCGTGTACGCCGGGGACGACGCACGCCTCGGCGAGGACGCCTTCCTCGGCTGGGTGACGAGCGGCACGGCGGTGCCGTACTGGGGCGTGGAGGGCGAGGGGCTCTGTTCCCTCCAGACCGAGGAGCACGAGCTGCGCTCCATCGCGCTGGCCTATCTCGACAGCCGCGTCCTCGAAGACGACGAGGTCGAGATCGACGTCCGCGGCCGGCGGCTCCCGGGGCTGGTCGTCCCGCACCACCTGCGCAGCGACGCGCCCCCCTGCGCCCGGGCCATCATCTGGGACCACACGCCGCAGCTCACCGAGCTCGAGGGCGGCGAGGGCGGCGAGAAGGCGCTGCGTCTCCTCGACAAGGCGATCACGAACCATGTGTGGCGTCAGACCGCGTGCATCGACCTCATCCCCAGCGAGATGACGGCCTCCCCGGCCGTCCGGCTGCTCAGCGTCACCGACCCCTCCGGTCGTTACGCGGAGCATCGCAAGACCGAGGCGTTCTACGATGCCGACGTCTTCTACTACCAGGGGACCGGGTTCATCCACGAGGTCGAGCGGCTCCTGGTCGCCGAACTCCGTGCCTATCTCGGCTGCCCTGAGGTGGAGACACGCACGGTGAGCGGCCAGATGGCCAACGCCGCCGTGTTCAGCGCGCTGGTCGACTACCTCAACCGGGCCGACCGCCGGGCGGAGCCGCGCCGCATCGCCAAGGTCGTCAACAACCACATCGGCAAGGGCGGCCACTTGAGCGCGCAGCCCATGGGAGCCCTGAGGGACTACGTCGCTCGCGACCCCCGCACCGAGCTCCCGGCCGTGGTCGACATCCCGGTCCTCCACGAGAACCCGTACAAGGCGGACGTGCCCGCGCTCCTCCGGGTCATCGAGGAGGAGCGCCCCGAGCTGATCATCCTCGGCAAGAGCATGGTGCTGCACCCGGAGCCGGTCCGCGAAGTCAGGCAGTTCCTGGAGTCATCGGGGATCCCGGCCGTGCTCATGTACGACATGGCCCACGTGCTGGGGCTCGTGGGCCCGCACTTCCAGGAGCCGTTCGCGGAGGGCGCCGACGTCGTCACCGGCTCCACCCACAAGACGTTCTTCGGCACCCAGCGCGGCATCGTCGCAACCCGCTGGGTCGAGACCGACGAGAAGTACGACCTGTGGGAGGCGATCGAGCGCCGGACCTTCCCGGGCTCGGTCAGCAACCACCACCTGGGCACGCTGCTCGGCCTGCTCATGGCGGCGTTCGAGATGAACCACTTCAAGGACGCCTGGCAGCGGGCGGTGACCGCCAACGCCAAAGCGTTCGCCGTGGCGCTGCACGACGCCGGCCTCGACGTGGCCGGTGATCCCGACGTGCAGTACACCGCGACCCACGAGGTGGTCGTGCGGGTCGGTTACGGCCGGGGGCCGGAGATGGCCGGCCGCCTGGAGGACAGCGGGATCATCGTGAACTACCAGGCGGCGCCGGACGAGGAGGGCTTCACCGCCGCCGGCGCGCTGCGCCTCGGCGTCGCCGAGATGACGCGGTTCGGCATGGGGCCGGCCGAGTTCGCCCAGGTCGCGCACCTCATGGGCGCCGTCATCCTCGAGGGCCGCGGCGTGGCCGCCGAGGTCAAGGCGTTGCGCGAGCAGTTCACGGACATGGGCTACTGCTTCAAGGGGCCGGAGTTCGACCCGTTGCTGGAGCGTCTGCACGGACTCCTGTGACCAGACGCGCGAGCGGAGCCCTGTGACGACCGGGCGGGCCACGTCGGCGCCGGCAGGCCGGGGCGACGCGCCGGCGGACCCGCCCACGGCGATGGACAACGCCACCGGCAAGCGGCTGCTCGCGCTCGTCCGCGACGGCGACTACGCCCACCCCGGCGAAGAGGAGGCCAACCGCCTGCTCTTCGCCGGGCTGTCCGCCTCCCCGGCCCGCCGTGTCCTGGACGCCGGGTGTGGGGCCGGAGGCACCGCCGCCTGGGTCCAGGCCCAGGGACTCGGCGCAGTGACCGGCGTCGAGGTCGATCCGGCGACCGCACGACTGGCACGGGAACGGCATCCCGAGGTGACGGTGGTCGAGGGCGACCTGCAGGCGGCCGGCCGGGTCCTGGCCGGCCCGTTCGACCTCATCTACGCCATGACGGCGATCTACGCGGTCGGCGACCAGGCGGCCGCTTTCCGCGAGCTGGCGATGCTCGCCGCGCCCGACGCCGAGCTGCGCCTCCTCGAGTACTCCGCCCCGGAGGACGACCGGGCGGGCGCCTTCCGGGGCGGTCTGGGCCGCCGTCGGTGGCGCCCGCTGCGACCGCGGGAGCTGCCGACGACCCTCGCCGCCTCCGGGTGGACCTCCGTCCGTGTATACGACCTGCGGCCGGAGTTCGTGCTCTGGTACCGGCGTCTCAGCGAGCGCATCGCCGCCAGGCGCGCGGCGATCGTGCGGGACTTCGGCGCCGAGTGGCATGCGTTCGTCGCCGACGAGTATGCGGGCATCCTGGAGGCGATCCGGGCCGGCGGGCTCGGCGGCATTCTGGTGCGGGCGCGCCGCAGCCGGCACCTCGAGGGTGCCGCCCGCGGCCCCGCGCGAGGCTAATCGGCGTCGATCTCCTCGTCGGTGGCGCCGCTCTCGCTCACGACCATGCGGGCGATGGCGCTGACGACGTCGCCCTCGCGCATGTTCATCACCCTGACGCCCTGCGTGGCGCGACCGTGCCGGCTGATACCGTCGGCGCGCATGCGGATCACCACGCCGTCGCGGCTCTGCAGCATGATCTCGTGGTTGTCGCGCACGACCTTGACGCCGACGAGGTAGCCCTTGCGGTCGGTGAGCGCGATGGTGCGCACGCCGATGCCGCCGCGGCCGGTGATGCGATACTCGCTGATGGGCGTGCGCTTGCCGAACCCGTTCTCGGTGACGACGAACAGGTCGCTGTCGTCGCGGGCGACGTCCATGCTGATCACCTCGTCGCCCCTGCGCAGCTTCATGCCGCGCACGCCGGAGGCGCTCCGGCCCATGGGCCGGACGTCGCTCTCGTGGAAGCGGATGGCCTGGCCCAGGCGACTGACCATCATGACGTCGTCGTCGCCGGAAGTGTGGCGCACCGCGAGCAGCTCGTCTCCCTCACGGATGTCGATGGCGATGATGCCGTCGCTCTTGCGCGGCGTGTTGTAGCTGGCGAACAGGGTCTTCTTGATCACGCCGAGCTTCGTGCCGAAGACGAGGTACCTGCCCTCGGTGACGTCGAAGTTGCGCGTGTTGATGACCGCGCAGATCTTCTCCTCCTGCCGCAGCGGCAGAAGGTTGACGATGTGCTTCCCCTTGGCGTTGCGGCCGGCGAGCGGAAGCTCGTGCACCTTGAGACGGTACACCTTGCCGACGCTGGTGAAGAACAGCAGGTAGTTGTGCGTGCTCGTGATGAAGAGGTGGTCGACCTCGTCCTCTTCCTTGAGCTCCATGCCGGCCACGCCGATACCGCCGCGCTTCTGCTGCCGGTAGGTGGCCACCGGGATGCGTTTGACGTAGCCGGTCTTGGTGATGGTGATCGCCATCTGTTCCTCGGCGATGAGGTCCTCGAGATCGATCTCGCCTTCGTCGGGCACGACCTCGGTGCGGCGGTCGTCGTTGTACAGGCGCTTGACCTCGAGCAGCTCGCTCTTGATGACGCCGTAGATGGCGGATTCGTCGCCGAGCAGCTCGCGCAGCTCCTTGATCCGCGCCAGCAGGCCGGCGTGCTCCTCCTTCACCTTGTCGCGCTCGAGCCCGGTGAGGCGATGGAGGCGCAGGTCGAGGATGGCCTGCGCCTGCGGGCGCGTGAGCTCGAAGGTGTCCATGAGCGCCTCGCGCGCCGTGTCGGCGTCGGCCGCCCGGCGGATGATACTGATGACCTGGTCCAGGTTGTCGAGGGCGACCAGGAGGCCCTCGAGGATGTGCGCCCTGGTCTCGGCCTTGTCCAGCTCGAACTTGGTCCGCCGGACGACGATCTCCTTCTGGAAGGCGATGTACGCCTGGAGCATCTCCGGCAGGGTGAGCGTGCGCGGCACCCCGCCCACGAGGGCGATGTTGATGACCCCGAACGTGGTCTGCATCTGGGTGTGCTTGTAGAGCTTGTTGAGCACCACCACGGGGACGGCGTCCCGCTTGAGCTCGATGACCAGACGCATGCCGGCGCGGTCTGACTCGTTACGCAGATCGCTGATCTCGGTGATCTTCTTCGCCTTGACCAGGTCGACGATGCTCTCGATGAGGGCGGCGCGGTTGACCTGGTAGGGCAGCTCGGTGACCACGATGGCGCTCTTGCCCCCCTTGAGCTGCTCGGTGTGCGCCTTGGCGCGTACGCGGATGCGTCCGCGCCCGGTGCGGTACGCCTCCTTGAACCCGGCGGTGCCGAGGATGACCCCGCCGGTGGGGAAGTCCGGCCCCTTGATGAACCGCATGAGGGCGTCGGCGTCGGCCCCAGGGTGGTCGATGAGATGCTCCACGGCGTCGACCACCTCGCCGAGGTTGTGCGGCGGGATGTTGGTCGCCATGCCGACCGCGATGCCGGCCGCGCCGTTGACCATGAGGTTCGGCATGCGGCTCGGCAACACCACGGGCTCGCGTCGCGTCTCGTCGTAGTTGGGCATCCACTCGACCGTGTTGGCGTCGATGTCGCGCAGCATCTCCACGGCGATCTTGCTGAAGCGGGCCTCCGTGTAGCGCATGGCCGCGGGCGAGTCGCCCTCCACCGAGCCGAAGTTGCCCTGGCCGTCGACCAGCGGGTAGCGCATGTTGAAGTCCTGCGCCATGCGCACCAGGGTGGGGTAGATGACGGCCTCGCCGTGGGGGTGGTAGTTGCCGCTCGTATCGCCGGCGATCTTGGCGCACTTGCGGTGCTGCTTGTTGGGGGCGAGGCCGAGGTCGTTCATCGCCACGAGGATGCGGCGCTGGCTGGGCTTGAGACCGTCGCGGACGTCGGGGAGGGCGCGGTCGGTGAGGACGCTCATCGCATAGTCGATGAACGACGAGCGCATCTCGTCTTCGAGCTCGACGGGCTCGATCTTGCCCTCCAGCGTCTGCAACGAGTCAGACATCGAGGAACCGCACCTCCTTCGCGTTCTTCTCGATGAACTCGCGCCGCGGCTCGACCTTGTCGCCCATCAGCATCGTGAAGACCTCGTCGGCGGCCTGCGCGTCCTCCATGGAGACGAGCATCAGCGTGCGCGTCATGGGGTTCATGGTGGTGTCCCAGAGCTGCTCCGGGTTCATCTCGCCGAGTCCCTTGAAGCGCTGCAGCTGGATGCCCTCCTTGGTGAGCTCGACGATCTGCACGCGCAGCTCCTCATAACTCGTGGCCTCGGCCTTGCGGCTGCCGAGGCGGAGCGTGAACGGCGGGCATCCGACCAGCTCCCGGACGCGGGCGTGGACCTTCTTCAGCGCCTGGAACTCGCGCCCGGAGAGGGCCGCGAACGGGATCCTCAGGTTCGCGGCCAGCCCCGTGCGCCGCTCGACCAGGCGCACGTCGGCCGCCCGCTCCTCGTCGTCGACGTCGAGGACGTCGATGACGTAGCGCTTGTCGATGTCCTCGCGCAGCGCCGCCAGCAGCTCCGGGAAGCCGGCGATGTCGGCCTCGACGATCGGCCCGTTCTTGAGCCAGTCGATGAGGTCGCCCCCCCACTGGCTCTTGAGCTTCTTGACCCAGCCGTCGTACTCGCCGAAGAGCTTGAGGAAGCGCTGGTACTTGGCCTCGCTGAACGTGAAGCCCGTGTCGGTGTTGTCGACGCGGATCTGCTCGAGCCGGCCGCGCAGCAGGATCTCCTCGAGCTGCGCCTCCTTGTGGATGTACTGCTCCTGGTTGCCCTGCTTGAGGCGGTAGAGCGGCGGCTGGGCGATATAGACGTAGCCGGCCTCGACCAGCGGTTTCATGTGTCGGAAGAGGAAGGTGAGGATGAGCGTCCTGATGTGCGAGCCGTCCACGTCGGCGTCGGTCATGATGATGATCTTGTGGTAGCGCGCCTGCTCGACGGCGAACTCCTCGCCGATGCCGGCCCCGATGGCGCTGATCATCGTGAGGATCTCCTGGTTCTGGAGGATCTTGTCGATGCGCGCCTTCTCGACGTTGATGATCTTGCCGCGCAGCGGCAGGATGGCCTGGAACGACCGGTCGCGCGCCTGTTTGGCGGAGCCGCCGGCCGAATCGCCCTCGACCAGGTACAGCTCGCTCAGCGCGGCGTCCCTGATGGAGCAGTCGGCCAGTTTGCCCGGCAGCGTGCTGCCCTCGAGCAGGCCCTTGCGGCGCGTGAGGTCGCGCGCCTTGCGGGCCGCGCTCCGCGCCCGCGCCGCGTTGATCGCCTTCTCGACGATCTGCCGCGCCTCGCTTGGGTTCTCCTCGAGGAACTCGGACAGCTTGGCGTTGACCGTGGTCGCGACCAGCGAGCTGATCTCGGTGTTGCCGAGCTTGGTCTTCGTCTGGCCCTCGAACTGCGGGTTCTTGAGCTTGACGGAGACGAGCGCCGTGAGTCCCTCACGCATGTCCTCGCCGGTGAGGTTCTCGTCCTTCTCCTTGAGCAGGTTCTTCTGCCGCGCGTAATCGTTGACGGTGCGGGTGAGCGCGGAGCGGAAACCGGAGAGGTGCGTGCCGCCCTCGGTCGTGTTGATGTTGTTGGCGAACGTGAACACCGACTCGTTGTACGACGAGTTCCACTGCATGGCGATCTCGGCCGCGCCGTCGGGGGTCTCGTTCTCGAAGTAGATGATGCTGCGGTGGATGGCGTCCTTGTCGCGGTTGATGTACCTCACGAAGTCCCGGATGCCGCCGTCGTATTTGAAGGTGACACTCTCGCCGTCGGCGCGTTCGTCGTTCAGCGAGATGCTGAGCCCCCTGGTGAGGAAAGCCGTCTCCCGCAGCCGCTGGGCGAGCACGCGGTAGTCGTACTCGACCTCGTCGAAGATGTCCGCGTCCGCGAGGAACGAGACCGTGTTGCCCGTGGGGGCGCGCTTGCCGAGCTTCTCCTTCTTGACCAGGTCGGTGACCGGGGTGCCGCGCTCGAAACGCTGGTACCAGTGGTAGCCGTCCCGGTAGATGTCGAGCTCGAGCCACTCGCTGAGCGCGTTGACGACCGACACGCCGACGCCGTGCAGACCGCCGGACACCTTGTAGCCGGCGCCGCCGAACTTGCCGCCGGCGTGCAACATGGTCAGTACGATGGTCGCGGCGGGCTTGTCGTACTTCTCCATCATCCCCACGGGGATGCCGCGACCGTCGTCGCTCACCGTGATGGAGTTGTCCGGGTTGATGGTGACGACGATGCCGGAGCAGTGTCCGGCCAGAGCCTCGTCCACCGAGTTGTCCACGACCTCGTACACGAGGTGGTGCAGGCCTCGCGGCCCGGTGGAGCCGATGTACATGCCGGGGCGTTCACGGACCGGTTCGAGGCCCTCGAGGACCTGGATGTCCTGCGCGTCGTAATCGGACTTCTTCACACGACCTCACAGTGGCCGAGGGGTTGGGCGACGTCGTGGGGGGCAGGCTGCGCCTGCCTGCGTGAGTATACCAGAACGAGGGTCCGGAGGCGACCCGAAGCGAGCGCTAAAAGCGCCGCAAAACGGCGCTTTTCGTCACTCTGGACGGGGGTCGCCGACGGGACCCTCCGGAGGCCCCTCAGACGACCGCCGCAGGGCGGCCTCGATCGCCGCCCGCAGCCGTTCGTCGCGCACTCCCTCCACGCCGGTCTGGGCCGCCTCCCGATCGTCCGGCCGGGACCGATTCTCCTTCTTCGCCGCCGGCCGCCCGGAGTCCTGCCCCGGTGGACCCGCCGGATCCGCTGCGGCGCCTCCGGCGGACGCGATCTGGTCGGCGGAGCCGCCGGGCGCTCCGGGCTGCTCGCGCGCCGGCGGCGAAGAGGAGGCCGACGTGCACGGACGCTCTGCGTCGTCGCCCATGACCGACGGGTGTGCCCGAGCCCTGTCCCCCGGAGCCGCCGGACTGCCGATGATGAAGCGCAGGCGCTCGACCGGGTGCCCGGGGGCCACTTCTTCCATCCTCCTGAGGATCTGCGGCCCCAGGTACGTCAGTTCATTCGCCCAGACCGAGGAGGCGCATTCCACGGTGAGCAGCCCGCGGCGGAAGGCATAGAAGGCGAAGCACCGTCGCCGTTTACAGCCCGGAAAACTTGCAGGATCGGACGAACACGACATCGTAGGCCTTCGGCACCCTTCGCACCCACGCCTTCTCGCAAATCTCGACGCCGCGCAGATGCTGAATCGATACGTAACACGCGCGCGGATGCGCCTCTTCGTCCCAACCCGCCAGCCCGTTAAAGGAATAGGTGCCGGCCTCCAACTGCACCCTTGCGGCGCCCGTCTCTCGGGCTTGTTGGATGGCTGCCTGCAGGCCGGGGGCGGCGTTGTGGCGGCTATCGGGCAGGGCGCCGAAATCGCGCGCTTGAATTGTTCCGTCGGCGGGTGTAGCTGGCATGGTCATGACCTCGCTGGTTATGTGTGTCGGTGGATGGGGTTTGTATAGCGGAAGGTGGTCGGGGTGTCAAGGCCGCGAGAATTGGACGCGCTGGAGGTTTTACGCCTATAATCTTCACGATGTTGCGGCACGTG
>ERZ1026796.1952-NODE-1952-length-12749-cov-3.811044_pt1 | contig 12749 bp, 10 predicted proteins | sample MGYA00520874_ERZ1026796 | MGnify/ENA primary metagenome ERZ1026796 (study PRJEB33270, sample SAMEA104284474) | anaerobic digester metagenome | biome: Anaerobic digester microbiome; feature: mesophilic sludge digester; material: Anaerobic digester biomass...
AGTCTGAGCTGATTAATGCACTAATGCTAAAACGCTATCCACGTGTTCTGGCAGAGGAAATGCTAGAACTACTACCAGATGCGACGCTTGAAAAAATCGATGTTATTCCAGAGTACGACCTAACAATGCTCGAACAGCGTATTGATGTCCTATCTGACAGGTCAAAACAGCCCGAGAAGTGTGAGAAGGTCATTGAAGAGATCGAGGAGGCCCTTGAGATCTTCAAGGATGACCTAGCATCACAAGAGAATGCCAAAATCAAGAAATCTCTAGAAGATGTGCTTGCAGAGGCCAAGAAAAATAAGGGCACCACTGAACTAGAGGAGGCAATTGCCAAGGAAACTCCGGCAGAGGAAACGTACCCGAAAGCCGAGCAGTACCCAAGTGTTCCTGAGAATGTACAAATCGACCTGCAAAAAATGGAGGCAGAGCTAAAGCGACGGGCCTTGGGACTTGTAAAGGCTACGGTTGAGAAATTCCAACTGTCTGGATGGGATCAAATGCAGTGTCAAAAGCTTGAGGAAATGTTGATTCAACTTGATCCAGCCCTTACACCAACCCCAAATTCTGGCCATGTAAGGACACTTCTATTCCAGCTGCTAGACTCAGCTCCAAGGCGAGTTGACACATTCCAGCAAGCTGTGACACCGGATGCTTATACTCAAGATCTCGTAGAGACAATTCTTTCATCTACGAAGAGGGCGCGTGCTAAGCATTAACCAAGAAGAGCTAGAGACAATTATCAAGCTTGTGGAAGCTGAAATTGACAGCTCCCCAGAGGAAGAGATTGCCTCTTTGGTCGATAACAAGAAGAAGAAGATAGATGCCATTAAGAGATCTATGAAACAGGCCGCCGCTGCCGGGTGTAGAAGGAGTTTAACTGGCAGAGACTTTAAAGGACCCTTCGATCTCTTAATGGAAACCTTAAAGATTGTAGACGAGGCCAGACTAACAACTCTTGCATCTATAAAAGGGATTCCGCTTGGTCCAATGGACACTGTCCGTGAAGCGTTATCGAAAAAGCTACTAGCTGAATTAGCGAAAATAGAATCAGCTTCGTTGTTCGCTTCAAGGATGGGCGTAACAGACCTAGCTGAAGTGGCTATTCGTGAAAAAATAAAGTCAAGGCAGCATGTAGACGGATCTACGTTGCTAAAACTTGTTCACCAGCTTGCCAAAGAGAAATCTAAAAAGGCCCAAATAGACATGTTTACCAAGGAAGATTCGGAGAAATTAAATAACCTTGTGCGAAGTGGCAAGATTTATAAATTCGAGTCTAAAATACTAGAAAAAGCGTTGAACACCTTTTATGATACAGGCAATGGAGAACAAATAATGAAGGCGCTACAAGGACTTGCGTCTTCGAGGAGGTAAAAATTGTCAGTTACCAAAAACGGAATTCAGCGTTTTGATGCCGAGGAGTTCGGCGATATTCTTGCAGCTCCTACTGGCGCAGTTATTACGTCTGGAATTATTTCAAGCACAGCACGGGATGATGGCAGCTCACCAACTACCTATCTTCGAGCTGGGCTGGTGCTTTCAAAGCTTTCTAGCGGCCTACTTAAGGAGTTTGGCGAGAACTTTACCAGGGTTACCGGTGAGGACGTTGGTACTGGTACTGGGTCAGTAGCAGAATTTTCTCTGGCCAAGGAGCATGTTGTCCCACACTCGGAAACGATTTATATCGACGGTGCTGCTCAAACCAATGACCAGTATTCAGTTGACTATCAGCTTGGAATCGTTAAGTTTAAAACAGCTCCAAGTTCGGGAGAGGCAATTACAGCCGATTACACCCATATTGACTATAACTCCACATATGGATACGTAACGGATGGTACAGAGGTTCCGTACGCGGTGCTCCTAGATCCAGTGTCTTTGCTTGATATGGAGGGAGTAGCTCAAAACACTAGCGCCAGGATTATTCTGGCTGGACTGATTAAGCCTGATTCTCTTATTGTTGAGAAAGAAGGCGCTCTAGATTATGCAAAGGCCTATTTGTCTCGCCATGGCTTCTTTGGAATCCCAGACGAGACAGAGTTCTAGGAGGTGAATAATGTCAGTACCTGCTATTCTTGAAACTCAGAATCTTACTGGGGCAGTAAGGAAATTTAAGTTCCCTGAGGAGTTTGTAACTCAGAAGAGCGAGCTTTCTTTCCTGTTTCCAGATCAGCCAATAGAGGGCGATCACGCTGAGATCGACGTAATTGAGAACATACAGGCAGTGCCAAAGTATGTGTCTCGTGGTGGACAATCAATTTCTCGTCCGCTTGTTTCGCGGTCTCAGATCAAAATCCGCATGCCTTACGTTAAGGAGAGCTTTCTAGTTCCAAGCGATGTTCTTAACAACCTTCGCGGCCTTGGTACATCCAAGTCCATGAGGGCGGTGGAGTACATCTCTGAGGAGCTAGAGGAGAACGCTCGTCGTATCGCAAGGGCCAAGGAGGTTGCAAAGTGGAAGGCTCTATCTACATCTAACCAATTGGTTATTGATAACGTCCTTTACACTATTGAGTCTCCTTATTCAATTGACAATACACCCGACGTAAGCGGAACAACTCCATGGGATACGACCTCCACAGATATCCGAGCCACTGTTAAGGCTTGGAATAACATCGTGGTGCAAAAGACAGGGCGTGCGCTTAACTACGCATTTCTAAACTCAACAACCATGGGTTATCTAATCAAGAACGATCTGATCAAGACTTATCTACAGTCAACAGAGCGCGGGGTTAATATCATGGAGGGCATCGAGTCCTATAATCTATTCGGCCTTACATGGGTCGTTTGGGATCAGTATTACACCGATCCTTGGACTGGCAGCTCAACCATGTATATCCCTGATGATACTGTGATAATGGTTCCTGGAACCGCAGATTGGTCAGAGTACCAAGTTGGTGAGGTTGCCTATCTGAGTGATAACGGCGAGGAGGCTGTAGACTACGGGCCGGTTTCCTATACTACTATGAACGAGGACCCGGTTGGGCGTAAGTGTTACACGCTGTTCTGTGGACTTCCTGTAGTTAAGATCCCAGATTCAGTTATTATCGCAACCGTAGCAGCCTAAGCTAGTTGGTGTGTTGATTGAAAAGGGGGCCTTAAGGCCCCCTTTTCTTGTGGTCTGTATGCTGATAAAATCGGATTACTTCATTATGTTTAAGGAGGTTCGCCATTTACGGTTCAATCGAAGATCTTGAGGCTCTTATAGCCACAAAATTTACGGTAAGTTCTAGCCCGACAAGAGCTCAGGTTCTGTCTCTCATGGAGATGCATTCAGAGGTTTTAACTGTTATTATTCGGGCTAGAGGTGTCCCAGTTCCTGATACTGGAACTTCAGCATATAAATTCTTAACAAGGATAGTCGTGCTAAAGACAGCTGCCGATATCCTTAGACGGATTGCAATGGAAAAAGGAGATGCATCTTCTCCGTTGGCTGATTCATACGAGCGTCAGGCAATTGAGCTTACTGAACATGCTATTAACGGCCCAGCTGGGCTAATCGAGACTTAATATGAAAGGATGGGCTACTCCAGAAGATGTATACGCCTATTGGCCATCTATGGCTAACAGTACAGAGATGACCGACGAGCGTATTAGGGATCATATTAGAGAGGCTGAAGAGATAGTTCAAGTTGACCTTGAATCACAAGGTTTCTCTCCGCCATTTACTGGAGACAGGGTTGGCCTTATCCTAAAACGACTGGTTGTTCTAAAGACTCTTTCCACGCTGCTTCTTTACCCGTTTGGGGACGGTGGTACGCCATCTCGTTATACACGCACTGCCCTTGATTTTGATGCTAGATATAGAGCTGAGCTTGCATGGGCTACTAGAACTTATAGAGCATTAGAGGGAATTGAAAAAAGAACACCGTGGGGTCCAATAACCGGATAAGTGCTGTAGTCATAACACATAAGAAAGGGGAGTCGTTGAAAAAGACTCTCCTTCTTCTTTTAGCGCAGATTGAACCAATTGATGAAATCATTGTTATAGATGATGGGTGTTTTGACTGGAGATTTGTTCCAAGAGATAGGAGAATTTATTATTGCCCAGTTCGTCATAAAGGATTTAGATTATCAAGACTGTCGAATATCGGAATTCAGCTAGCACAAGGAGAAGTGGTAACCAAATTAGATGGTGACACCTACCCAAAACCAGGTTTTATAGAAAGTTTGCGAGCATACACCAAACCAGGAGTTTTAATCGTTACATCTGTTGACTGGGAAGATGGTAATAAAATACATCCGGACTTTAGATTTTCTAACAACTACTACAAGAAAGAGCTACTATTTTCTAGTGATGGCAATGTCAACTACCCACAACTAACTTGGGGATCGGGTATTGCCATGACAAAAGAAGACTGGATTAGATGTGGTGGATTTGATGAGTCAATAGAATGCTGGGGAGGGGAAGAGTCTGACCTTGGGTGGCGTTGCTATTACATGGGTATCCAACACTTCTGTATTCCTAACACCGGTGTTGTTCATCAGTTTCATCATCGAGAGGCCAATAAGACCAAAATAAAAGTCAACACAGACCCAAGATTTTTGCCGCCTCTGAAAAAACCAGAAGAGCTTGTTGAACCACATTCTTTATCAACCAGATTAATGCGCGCCTTGTTCGCCATTGGAAGGACAGAGGAGTGCAAATATGTCTATTACGAACAGTATCCAAAAAATCCTTCTAGATGGATAAGGGAAGGGCCGAGTAGCGGCCATTATCTAGAGTTTCTCAGTGGCCGTGGAGCAATCTCAATGTGTCACATATCAGCTATGGACCCTGAATAGCTGCCCGCATGGCCCTCTTAACATCTTCACTCATCGTCTTAGGCTGAACTTCTTCAGGCACTTCTTCTGTAACTTCCACAGGTGGCTGTATTTCTGGAAGCGTAGTTGGAAGCTCAAGGCCTTCTGGAAGTTGTATGCTTTGAGGCATTGTCAGACCGCCGAGTGGCATACCACCAAAACCACCAAGACCTGGCAATGTCTGAGCTTGCTGTGGCTGCTCTTCCTCCTCCTCCTCCTCCTCTTCCATGGCGAGTGGCAATCCAAACATCTGTAGAAGTGCATACCAATCAAGTAGCTTCAAGATTCGTTGTCTGTCAGCATCTGAGAACTGGATAGATGACCTTACGATATCTCGCACAAGACCAATATCAGCCGCTTGATCGGCAGGCTCTACGTAAGCCCACTCCTCAGGGCCCCAGTTAAGGTAGACCAAATGTTTAACAATCTGTTTATTAAACGAATCAAGCAATTCCCTTAATATATATCCCGGCAATCCTGCAGGAATTTGACCAGTAACCATTGTTGATTGCTGTTGGTTTGGTGAATAGATTGCTTCTTTCTTGAATTGACGAACAATCTCAAGAATTCTGGCTATTTCAACTGATCCAGCTGGAGTGGCCCCTGTCTGAAAATCTACCCGCCATTTCGGTTGGCCTTCTGGAGTTAAATCGGTTGGGAATACTCCAATGCCTTCCGATCTTAGCTCCTTAAGTCTGTTCATTAAGTACTCAAGACCATCAACTACCTCGCCAGTCCGGTAGTCTCGAATCTCTCCTGGTGGAGCATAGCCGATAATTGGTGGCATTGTTAAGTTTTCTACATATGCACCCAAAAGATCCATAGCATCGGAGAACATCTCATGCATTGGCCTCACTTTCTCAAGAATTGATACGCCAAATGGCCAAGACCTATCAGTTGGGCTGAAAGAGTACCAAATGACTTTTTCATCTGTAAGGCGGATTGGGCCTTTTGGGCTTTGATAAGTAACTCCAACTATAGCGCGTTGTTCCTCATCCCAAAGGAACTTAATAGACCGTTTTGGAAGAGTATAAAAGTGTTTAGGCACAACAGAAGCCGGATAATTCCTACCCAACACTCGTACATCTTCAATATCCCAAGATACTTCACATACTTGCGTGCCTTTGGCTATTGCATTTAGCATAGTCATCGCAAGTTCTACCCATATACGTGATAGGATGTGACGACAGAATAGTGCTACATCATTAGAAGATCCTTTTACAACCCAGCCAGAGATCAAAACATCCATTTTTAATTGAATCAGACATTCCCGGATAACCGGATCTGTAACCAGAGATTCAATCTCTGATTCAGAAAGCTGGGCCTTCTCCATCAACTCTCTATAAGTAGGCTTTGTCATGTGATGCTACCTTCTTAGAATATTTTCGCTGCACGCTAAATTTTCTAGTGACATCGGGTTTATTATACCGCTTTACTGGTGTTGGGCGAATTTGTACAACGCGTGAGTATCTGTCATTTAATCCGATGGCGGCTAGTCCAAGCGCAATCACACCGTCATCGTGGATTCCTTGTCCAGCCTCATATTTAATTAATCCATTTGGCATGAACTTATAGTCCATTGAAGACAGCTCTTTAATTAGCTCATCGAGTGATGGTTCACATTCTTGCGGGAAGTCAGTTGGAAGAGAGAAATGCTCCGGCCTAGACGGATCTAGCTCCAGTGCAAGTGTTTCAATCGCAAGTGCCCGCGCTTTTGGATCTTTAATTGGCCATGCAGTAACTCTCATGCCAACATCAGATGCTTTCAGCATGTCATACAGTCCGTATCCGAGTACGTGTGAATCGATATAGACGTGACCATCATAAGTCTTGGAGAGTTTTCGAATAACCTCTATTTGCTCATTAAACGGCATTCCACGATAGTGCATTAGATAAACAATTTGTCTCCGCGTATTAACTATGGCTATAAAGAAAAAGTCTCGTGTTCTTCCAGGATCTACGCCAATTATCGTTGGAGTATAGTATCTCGGTAGTGTTTTAACTAGCACGTCCTTGGCATTTGGAAATACAGCAGATGCTCCTTTTACCCATTGCGCAGCATATTCTGCCTGGAAGATAGCGGGTGGAAGTCGCTTCTTTGCTGCTTCCCACTCTTCTGGTGGGAAATATGGGTTCTCACGCGACTCAAAATACATAACTGTGCCTTCATCCGATGCTTGAATCTCTTCACACAAATCATAGAACCAGTTTCCATAAGGCCTTGAGAGTAGTAATGCCTGTCCACGCTTGTCAGACAGACAAGGCAGTAGATACATATACCATGATTCTGGGCTGCCTTCAGCTATTTCATCATATACCACGAAGTTTAGACCTTCTCCAAGTAAGCCTTCTGGTCTATCGCTGGATTTGAATTCTATAACAGATCCGTTGATAAGTTTTATATACATGTCTGTATCAGAAATATATGAAATAAGACTTCTGTCACAGATGGTTTTGAATAGCCGATAAGACCGCTTTGAAATCTTGTAAGATGGAGCAACCCACCATGCAATGTAGTTTGGTTGTTCGAGGGCCTTGTAAAACATGATAATCAGTGCACCAAGAGTTTTTCCCCACCTGCGTCCAGTGCAGTTGTGCGTTACTGCGTTTGAAACGAGATATGTTTCATCTTCACACGAAAGGTTATAAACGTAGTCCTGATAATCTTCTTCACAAACTTCTTCAATTGGCACAAGAAAAAATCCGGGTCGCCTCCAATATTTTTTATTTGGGGCGAAATCCACTATAAAGCTTTGCTTGTGTCGTTGAAAAAAGCCTGCCTGTTTGTGTGAAACTGCAATCATCCCATTTAGCCTGACTGATGCGAGTTGTAACTGTTGCGCTAGTGCCTCGCTGGCAATCTCTTTCGCTTGTCTACTGTGCCCAGTTCCATCTAAATACCCTTCAATAAACGATCTCAAGATAGAAAAGTCTTGATGAAATAGAATCTCATCTGGTATGTGTCTGTCTTTTTCTTGTTTGCCAAGTAGCTCGCCAAATATTCTCGAAATACTGGTTGGCAACTGTACTGTATATCGATCACGCCATTTATTTAATACCGTCGCAAAGCCAAGCCTGGATAGTGTGTTTTGAAATCTTTTTGCTGTATTCTTGTGTTTGAACTTAGCAGAAGTCAAATCAAGCGAATTGGCTATAACAGCTCCAAGAGCCCATGCAGTTTCCGTGGTCAATGGAAAACTTCTATTCTCAAATTTCCACTCTTTGGTATCATAAGAACCATCTAAAATCGGGATGTTGAGATAAAACCTACAATACTTGTCTTTGTTAAAAGAGTTTTTTATTTCTTTGGCAGTCATCCAAACTGTATCTGAAGTATTGCCATCATTGGTTACTCTTGTCACAAGCAGAGGATGTTCCTCGGTGCAACGAATTGGTAGCAGAAATCTAGCCTTTATTGTGTATAACGTTCCACTATAAAATCTCTTGAATACTTCCTTAACTTTGGTTTTTCTACCACATCTTGAAACAACCTCATCCCCAACCTTTATATCGCAAATTGGCTTATTACTTCCAATAAGGAATGTATTTGGTGGTACGCAGGCCACAACAAATCTATGCGTGTTGAGGGCTTCGAAAAGCCTCATTTGTCCAGGGTGGAGCTTTGGCAAAATAACTTGGTAGCTCTTGCTGGTTTTCATTCAGAATTCGTGTTTTCGATTTTCTCAAGACCACGCGGATATTCAGGGAAATCAATCTGAATCCTGGCAACTTCGTCTCTCTCGGTTTCAATCGGAGGACGAAATGCAGTAAGAATTTGCACGGCAACACCAAGAATTTGTCTAAGCGCAAAGGCATCTTTGATCTGAATATCTGGTAGCACTTCCCTTACGCGAGACAAAATCATGTATGCAGTCGATATCATATCGGCCTGAAGGTCGCCAGTTAATTCTTTGGAAATATTTACTCCAACGGCATCAGATATGGCCTTAAGCAGTCCAGCGGACAGTACTTCTTCGGGTCCTTCGATCTCCCTCTCTAGCTCATCAAGTGATCGCTCGTCTTCAGGGGTGAGGCTTCTTTGGACTTCAATTTCCTGTCGGCGCAAAGCAAGCCAACCGTGATATCCACAGTCACACTGATAGTTTGGTTTCATCCACTCTCTAAGCTCACGCCTATCAGGCATATTTGGCTGCATGCTAATACGCTTAGCAGACCAGCCGCTCTTCCATAGCTCGTATGCTTCTTTGTGTCTAGATTTAGGATAAGACATGTGCTTATTTTAACCAGGAGTTGAATATCCGTCTAGTAGGACATTAGGGTATGTTCCAAAGGAAACTACAGGGCTTTTATCCCAAATGCTTAAAGCACTTGCAATGCTAACCGAAAGACCGCTTGCAAGCCTAAGCTTGGACTCAGAGGTCCTGATATAGATATCATAAATTCGTATCATTGAGATACGGGAAAATGCTGTTGAAATATACAAAAGACTTGGAGTGATCAGACTTATTTGCCCACAAATCCTTATTTGTGCTGGCTTTCGTATAATCGATGCCCTGCTCTCGCTCTCCCTGTTAGCAATGTTTATTCTACCAAGTGGCCTTACGCCTATATTCCCATCTATATAGCCTAATGGTTCATCCCAAATACGAAGCGAGCTCCCAATTGCACGATATTTTGAACCAGAAATACGGAAATTTGAATTTATGGTATTCTTGTTTGTGCCATAAATCCTGAGAGATGAAGCTAGTATTTCAAAAATATTATCGCATATTCTAGTTCTTGATGCTTTTATACTTGTTTTTCTTCCAGATAGTCGAATTCTAGAGATCTTTGTAATTTTTCTGTCTGTAAAGATACGTATATCTGAAGCTAGGGTTTCTGTCCCTCCTTCAGACAGCTTAATATCCGAAGAGAGTGTTTTTGACACTTTATCAGATATTCTAATGTTAGAACTAAGCGTACTAAGCAAGAGCCGCCCTTACTTCAATACGACCGCGTCCACCAAGCTCAGCCCTACCAGATGGATATGTTATGTAAATACCCCAATAGTAAGTTCCTGGTGATACCTTCTTCCAGTCTGTGGGCGATATTTCTATTCTTGCCCTCCCAGCCTCAGGTTCAACAAGAACTCCGTTAATGCTCAGCTTGGCTGTAGCAGTTGAGCTTTCAGCTTCTTTCAATACAAATAGTATCGAGGCATCTGTAATATCTCGATACGTGCCAAAAATCTCAAGATCAATTTGTACCGGCTGATCTTGATAGACTTCGCTTAATCCTTCATCTGGATAAAATATTCTCAACTCGTCCTCCGATTTTATAACCCCAGAAACATGTTTTACGGCCTGATGTTCCATTTCCCAAACTAAAGGCCGCTCTTCAACAAATGATGGATAAACACGCAAACTTATTTTTTCTTCTGCTTTTTGCCCAAGCTCGTTCCAGGCAGCGTGAATAATCTCGTAAGTTCCAGCTTGATCAATGGACAGCCTTTGAACTGGCCCCTCTAGTTGCTCTCCTCGAACAACCCATCGTACATTGGCTATCTCGCCAAGGATTTCCGATGAACGATCTATAAGATAAAACTGTTCTTTTGTGTGAACTGTTTTTGGCCACACTTGGTATCCAATAAATGGCGCTCTTGTGAATGACCCATAAACAAGCAATCCACGTTCCGATGGTGCAAGAAGTGTCCCTGTCTTCATAATTACAGGAGATCCGGTAAGTTCTTCTTGTGGCAGTACCTCATTTACGACGACACCATAAGGCGAGACCACCAGGATACGATCTTGGAGGCTAACAACCAGGTTATCGCCGGCAACAGAAGGCCATCCAGATGGATTTGAAGGTAGATTAAGTTCCCAACTAGTCTCCAGGCGCTGATCAAGTAAATACAATTTGTTTTCTGTTCCTACAAGTAATGGAATTCCTTTAAACGGCACGTTAATAACAAATTGAACAGATGAGTCCAACTCTCTCTCAAATAGAACCGCTCCTGTCTCAGCTGCAAATGTTTTTATATATCCATCTGCAAACCCGGCATGAACCAAGCGCAAAGTTGATCCATCTTGGCCGATGTCATCGTTGACTACGGCAGCAGTTATCCTACTATCACTGCTAATTACAGAAACAACTGTTCCATCCTGATCAAGAACGATTGCAAACGCTGGAAAAACTAGAAGAATATCATTCCCGAAACCCTCATCCGTGAATTGAACACCGCGTCCACTTGATTCTTCAACTGTAACATCTGAGTAAGGTTCGTCAGCATGTACAGAATCGCTGTGTGATGTGTCGCCATGTGTGACATCAGTATGTGCTACATTTGCATGTTCTGTTTGATCAACAACTAAGGGAATCCCATCAGGGGGTTTATGGTTCGTATGTGACCCTCTAATATCGATTCCACCCACAGTATAAAAAATTTCAGAACTCCCTGCGCTATAAGTATCTGTCCAGTTTGTATGATCTGAGTAGTCGCTGTGGTTCTCATATTTAGCCGGAAAATCAACGTGGTAGGTTTCAGTATAAGGTGTATCAACATAAGCTGAGTCCAGATGAAACCCACCACCAAAACCGGAGTCTATTTCTTTAATTAAAAGCCCGGATACGCTTAAAAAGATTAGTTTTCCATCTATTAACGGAGCAAGAATAGACCCATTTTCTAGTAAGGCCAACATTCCAGATGGGGGGGCTGATGGTGAGTAAACCCATACCAGTGATCCGTCTCTTAGATCAACACATCTAATATCGTGTGTTGTAGGGAAAAACAAGAATTTATTGTTAGTGGTCCCTTCTCCGATAATCGGATATTCGCACGATCTAAACCAAAGCTCTTTCCCAAACCCGTCCCAAGCGAACCAGTCAGATTCCCCATGGGCCAGTATTGCGCCTTCCTCTGTAACCAGAGGCTGTCCAAGTATTGGAGTTGGTGTTAGAAGCGGGCCAAGATACCAAAGCGGTGGCGAAATGTTGTATGGCGAAATGCAATTTCTGTTAGACAATCTTGCAAATTCAGGCCATCCCTTTCTTGGCCTAATCTTTCTCTGGAACTGGATATTTCCAATCTTTGCTATCAGATCAAGTTCTTTAGACTTTGCAGTTATAGCAGAAGGGCTGGACACATCACCTGCAGTGATTTGGATGTCATCCTGCTCCGGCAATCCAGTGGCCTGAATATCCTCTTCTGGAACAACAGAAGATGGAAAATGTACTGGCGCGAGATACGGATAGTCCCCAAAGTGAAGAGTTAGATTTTCTATAACTGGTAGATCCTCTGGAACCAGAGAAGCCATTTCAATGGTTACTTGGCCATACTGGCCATGTACCATATTCGGTACTATGTATGTCGTGGGCTCATTTGTTTGAAATTGAGCTTCTTCCAATGCGGCTAGATTCGGTGTTTCTGAGAAGCTCGCTTTGCATTTAACTACATGGCTTTTATTGATATTTCCTCTTATTGAAATAGCAGTTAGCCGTTGGATGTATCCAATATCAAAAATCTCTGATACCCATGCACCCTCTTTAATTGGGGTTGCCCTGGTTTTATAATCCCCTTTAAGCAACCAAGCTTCAAATATATCCATGTGCCCGGGCCCTATTTGTATGTTATTTTTTGACACGTTAAATGTTGAGCTTTCAACAGTCCCAACGTATGCGCCATTCATAAATCCGTGGAACCCGAGAAATCTCCCAGAGTTTGCTTCAGTTGCTAGCGTGACAGACACTATCTGGTTCTTTGGAAATCTCTTTTTACTTATGGCCGCTTCTTTTCCTGGAACATTTGGAACTTTTATATACCCGTCTGATGTCAGGTAGATGGAGAAGATTCCTGTAGGATTTCCGATAAGAAGCATATCACCAGAAGGGTATTCACTGATACGTACCAATACACCCATTACATAGTTATCCGGTCCCCAGCTAGTGCTTACCGGGATAGATACTGATCCGCCACTTAGACGCAAATAATGCCTCTTTGGACCTGTTAACTC
>ERZ1026796.1965-NODE-1965-length-12708-cov-2.502345_pt1 | contig 12708 bp, 17 predicted proteins | sample MGYA00520874_ERZ1026796 | MGnify/ENA primary metagenome ERZ1026796 (study PRJEB33270, sample SAMEA104284474) | anaerobic digester metagenome | biome: Anaerobic digester microbiome; feature: mesophilic sludge digester; material: Anaerobic digester biomass...
AGATGCCAATGACTACCCCGCCAGCGTTGACCATTAACCTCGCGGCACGCAAAACGTTTTCACTCCTCCCACTCGAGCTGATTGCTATCAACACGTCACCAGGCTCCGCATTGCGCAGTTGCGCCGTGAAGATATCGGCGTAACTAGCGTCATTGGCCGTTGCCGTTAAGACGGCAGTGTTGGATGATAACGATTGAACACGGCTATGCCCGGCCAGCTTCATAAGGTCAATCACGAAGTGGTCAGCCATGGAGGCACTCCCGCCATTGCCGCAGACGTATATCGTGGCATCACGCTGTATAGCCGCTAGCAGCGCCACGACGATATCAGTCACCCGCGGGCTGCTCAATGCCTCAACGGCATCGCGCAACGCATCAACGTAGTTAGCCTGATAGCTCAGCACGTCACTCCCTCCAGAGATTGCTCTCGGCGAGGCGCTCAAGCTCAATTACGTCGCACCACGGTTGCGATGCGATATCAGCCTTGGGCACTAGCACGCCGGCAACCTTGTTATCACCGTTGCGGAATCTCTTAATCTCATAAGTGCCCTCGTGGAGCTTGTCATGCAGGAAATTGCGCATCGGCTGCGTCTTAAAGAGATAACACTGCTCACCGAAGACGTGGACCTGAAGATTGGCCTCCGTGGTGTAAATCCCCGAGGGGTGTTCATCCTCCCCGGCGTGAAACTCAAGGCAGAGATTGGGGCTGGAGGCGTAGTTGCTCTCATCCTTAACCTCAAGGAGATGACAACGCAACCCAGGGATGCCTACCGCCATATCGTAGGCATAAGTATTCGGCCCCGCCATCACGCGCAAGCCCGCCTCAACTAGTATCCCGGCTATGACGCTCTCCGTGCTCCGCCCTATCGCTAGGTCAGTCAGCCAGTTGCCTTTTGCCATCTCCTCGCCTCCCGTGAAATAAGCCTCATCTACCCGCTCAAGACTATTATAGTCGACAATTGTAAAAAAGCAAGTCGACTCCCCCTGATACACCATGCTACTCCGCCGCCGTTATGTCAAGCAGCTTGTCATAACCACGCTCGCGGATAGCATTGGCCGTGACGGTATAGTCTATCCCGTACGTGCGCGTCAGCTCCTCAAGGTTGTTGTAAAACCGGCGACACGCTATCGTCTCCTCCGAAACACGCGGGCGCACCTCGTTGATGTTCCACTGATTGATAAACTTGTCCCAATCACCACGGAGAAACTCCGGCGAGCTCCAGTACGTCTTCTCAAAAGCCTCTGACCAGTCTTCGTCACGCATCCGCATGGCTAGCGCACGCATCACGAGTACCCGCGAGGTGTTGAGCCTATCAGCCGCCTGCGCGGCTATCTCCGGCAACACCTTGCGCCAACGGTTGATAACCGAGTTGACCTGCGCGTGACGCGCTTCCTTATATGAAGAGTGTATCTGACCCATCACCATCTCAAGCTCAACGTCAAACTCCCCAGGACGCTCCGCGTCACCACGCCCACCACCTGCGCGCGGCGAAAACCTCTCGCGGCATTTATCCAGATAAGCATCAACCAACTCGCGGGAGGCCGTGTCGTCTTCGTTGTGATTGATTATCTCCGGGGGAGTTGCGACGGAAAACCCATAACGCGGCGCGGCAGAAACTTCAGCGGCAATTTCCGGCGACGCCGCGATAAAACTCTCTGGCTCATCTGCGGCCCGATGATTGTCATTAGACCGGTCAGTCTGGTTAGAAAAGAAAAATTGTTTAGTCCCGGCCGCCGTAAGGCGGCCTTCAAAAGGCTCGTCCTCCTTCTCCTGCAGCTCTGCTGCTTCTGCAGCTTCTCTCTTACTAGAATTGTTGCTATCCTTGTCAGAGCTGGCAGGTGCCAGCGCACCCTCGACTGGTTCTACCGGTTCAGCGCTCGCCTCTCCTGTTGCTTTCCCCTTAACCAGATTTTTTTGCTCGCGCTTAATAATAATCTCTGTAGTATTCTCTGTAGTACTCTCTGTATACGTGTCACCCTGGGGGGCAATAGGTATTGCCCTGGAAGGTAATAGGTCATGCCCTGCAGGGTAATACCTATTACCTTGGCTTACAGTATCAACAACTTGCGCGCTCAGGGTTTTCAGGGCTTCAACGTTGATGCCGATGAACAAAACGTTAGAGAGTGTTAGTCCCTCGTCCGTGGAGATGTTCCTCAACTCCCGGGAGACTACCCCGAGTTCCTCGAGGGTATCCATGGCTTCACGCACCTGCTTCTTCGAGATACCGAACTGGTCTGCGAAGCTCTGATAGCTGCGCTGCAGCTTATCAGCCTTGAAGCGCTGGGTGTAGCCCTTAAACTCGCCGGTGGCTTCATCGCGCACCTCAACGGGCCTATACCAATAGACAATCTCCGCTAGGATGATGATAGCGTTGAGATTGGGTTTCCCGCTAGGGAACGTGACGTTCTTATACCACGCATGCGGAATGACGTTACCGGTGATGTTGACCTCCGCCATGTCAACTACCGTGCGCGTAGCCGGATATCCGGTCATGGTTCTCCCTCTCTGGGTTGAATTGCCCTCGGTTGACTGATAACCCCTCCGCTCTATAAACAATTTAGAAGCCGAAAGGTTCATCTCTCCTCCTTGCCCTTATTATAGTACAATAACGCGATTTGTCAAGTCCTAGTTCCCGCTCCCGCATCAGTTTAAGCATCATTCACCTCCCCGTTCAGCAATAGTATAGTCGCCCCCGCAGGCGTGTCAAATTTCCGAGCCCGGCCTCCCACCACGGCTTGATTGCCACCGACCCGGCCGCCGCACAAGTCCACCCTTAACCAGAAAACACCCCCGCGTCTGATATCTCCCGGGTATACCCGCCCGATTGGGTTAAAATCCCCGCATTGGCCCCTGAGAGCCCGTATTTGAGGTTTTAGCTATTTCCGCGTGTAGGACACCCACCCGTGGTTAAATAACCACAAAACGCATCACAAGCCCGGCTAGGGTATTACCCTGACAAAACGCAGTGCTGCATTGAGATGCACGGATTGGTGTTTTGGGGAGGGTGAGGTTTTCATCACTCACCTTTTGTCGCGATTGCGTATCTTTGAAACCCTCAACACGTTATGTCATAAATGCGGATTAAGGGTGGCTTAAGCCACCCTAAAAAGTCAGGGCAACACCCCCTACCCTGGAGGGTAATACCTATTGCCGTGGAGGGTAATACCTATTGCCCTGGCGTGACTGATAAAAAGAGACCCGGAGGCTGTTGCACCCCCGGGTCCCAGGTTGAGTGGATGCGCTTTATCTAGGACGCAGGTTGCCCCTGAAACGCCTATATGCACCAGCGCGGCGGTTAACATCACGCCTGCAGCGCATCACGCGTCCACGGGGTAGCCTGCCGGTGTCGGCATTGAGACGGATTGCCTCGTGAAGCTTACACTGACGGCAGACCGCCTCCTCCCATACCGCGCTCTTACGAGCTAGCGTGGGGGCACCGCAGTACATGCAGGCAACAACCCCTAGGTCATCAGGGTTAATCCCCGCCTCTTTAGCCTCGGCTTCATCCAGGGCTAGAGCGGCACGCGCAACACAAACGTCCATGGCATCCAACAGTTGACGAGTCTCTTCATCGTTAGAACGCATGATAAGCCTCCTCTGCGGAGCGGTCATGCTCCGCCGTGTCATCTCGCCTAGCAGTCACGTGATTGTGCATGGGGCAGAAGGGGGAGTCATCGCTGGGGTCTATCAGCCGGTCGCAGCATTCGCAGGTTGACATCTCGGGCTCCTATCTGTTTATGAGCAGGGCCTTTTCCCCACTCGCCTATATTATAGGTGCCTTTTAACCCCTGTCAAGTTTTGAGTCAAAACACAACACGTTTTCTATCACGCAGTTGCACGAGTGAACGAAACCCCTCCGATTTTGTTATATAATTGTCCCCTTTCTTTTGGAGGAAGCCATGGCGTTGTCAATCTGGGTGCGGTACGGTGCTGATATGAAGACTGCGCGCGTCAGCGTGACTGACGGAAAGGCGTTGTCCAACGTCACCTTCTATGAAGATGACGAGAGCGATGCTGGACACACCATCATCGCAGAGCTGCCTGACTTATTCGGGAGGTTGCTTGATGACGGAGGCAGAACCGGGACTCGGCGCGTTTCTTAGAGACTTATATAACCGGGAGCTGACCGTCCGTTGGATTATCGCCGCGGGGAAACTATACACGCCACCGCCCGCGCCACCTGATTGGGAGGATTATGAGTACGAGCTTGAAGAAGGGTGACGGCGATATTAAGGCCGTGCCGTGCGAGGTGTGGTCACGCGTCGTCGGATACTATCGCCCGGTGTCGTCATGGAATGAAGGTAAGCGGGAGGAGTATCGCGACCGCGCGGTGTTTAGCCCGGATGACTTAACCGCACTGCCACTTATCGAGTCTGATGATTACGGAGAGGCGTTGTGAAGGCACGGACGCGTACTGCGCTGATTGTCATTGCTGCCGTCGCGGTAGCAGCTCTCCTCGGTGTGGTTTTCCGAGAGCATCTGCCGGCGAGGGCTTGGCCGGTTAAGCTAGCGCTGCCGACTCTATCGCTCCCTAAACCCGCACCGCTGATGCCAGAGAAGGTTACCGTCGAGGTTGACGGACGCTGGGTGCCTGACGAGATATACACTCCGAGAGACACGCTACCCGTACACGTTGACGTTGCTATCTCGAGGAGAGATACCTCGGCCGTGGTGACAATAGGAGAGCAGGCCGTGCTTGTCGACTCCGTGCGTGTTGTTATAGAACCTGCGCGGCTGCGCTGGAGTGTATACGGAGAGCTGGCGTCTAACGGCGAGCCCGCGGTGGGTGCGGCTTATCAACCGCTGCGCGTTATCGGCCTTGATATCGGCCCCACGTTAAGCGTTGACGCCTCCGGATTAGACTGGCTGCAGGCGGGGGTGCGCATCTCGCGTCAGGTGCATACCACGCTTAATGCGGGTCTTGAGGTGGGTTATCGTTTCTTCGAGGATGATGGGCTGCACGCCGGGGTAAGCTTCGGCATCGGGCTGTAGACTTGACAACCCGCGGTGAGTGACTATAAGTGGAGTAACGGGGCCGTCCTTGCTAGTCGGGGGGCGGCCCCAGCCTTTATATAGAGGGTGTCATCGGGGTGTCGTAGGTGCAGCAGACCAGGTGGGTCGGAACTATATTTTCAGCATCACTTATATAAGCGGGGAGCCTTACCTCAAGTGTTAATTTTTGCCAACCGGGGTCTTCTTTTTCAAAAACTATCATCCGCGTGAAGGAGGCTTTATAGGTGTCCTTACCGTAATCGTTGGCAACGTCCCCGTCAAGAGCCTCGCCATACTCGTGCCGGAAATGAATCATCTCCAGCCCGCCGACCGAGTAGCGGGCCTCCCAGCGCGTGGAGGAGAACCAACCGGTTAGCGTCACCGTCAGGTTGTGGATTCCTCGCGATATCCACGGCTCGCTGTTGCATAGGGCAATGCGGTTATAAGAGTCCGAAATGTACTCGGTTTTCCTCCACACCGACATCGTTGAAATCAGGCGCGGTTCCTGCGCGGCAAACTGAAGGTTGTTTGCTATCCCGTGCGGGAAATACAAGTCCCCGCGACCTGCTTCCGGGAGCATCTCGCGCGTGACGTAGGTCTTAATGGCTTCGTCGTTTATCTTCATGCTAGGACTCCTGCTGCCGGATTCCGTGGATATTGATATACCCGCAGACCACTGCGTTGTCGGTGTATTTTTCAACCAGTATCCGCAGGGTGTTGTCCACTATTGTGAAAAGCTGCGTGACCGCAACGCTGGGCCACTTGCCCTGCCCGTTCACTACCAGCTCTCCGTTGATTGTGATATTCGGGCAATGATGCTGGTGGGACGAGCCGGTATAGCCTGAACCAAAGTCTCCGGCTGAAGAGCAGCAGATAAGCCATTGCCCGTTGTGGATGGGCACGTCAACTTCAGCCAGTAGGGCCTGCGGGCTGCCCCCGACTTCTGCTGTCACCGGGATATTGCACGACCACAGGCAGATAGGTCGCCCGAGTATCCACCCGGTGTTATTCGCGAGATACGCCCCGTAGGAGGTGGAAAGCTGTTCCGAGCCGTCGAGGACCATGCCGCCTGCCGTAAAGGTCGCGGTCTTGATATCTATATCGCCCATCAGAACCTCCCGCGATAGCCTATTGAGTAATCAAGAAGCAGGGTTTGGGCTACGTTGTAAGGGGTCAGCGTCACGGACACTAGATACCACCTTGGGGCACCGGTTATTGTGATATTCTTAGTGAAGGTTATCCCGGAGTTGAAACTCGCGTGCAGGACATTATCCAGATACACTCTCCCGGTGAATTGCGTGCCGGAGCCTGATTGGAGGGTAATTTTCCCGCGAATTGTGTAGGAGCCCGGCTCCATATAGGTATAGCTCTGCATGATGTTACTGTATTCGTAAACCGGAGAGCCTGAGGTTTTGGGGGTGCATTTAAGCCGGTGCGTTGCGTGCAGCATTGGAGTGTATTGTTGCGCGAAGTACTCGGTGTTGTACGCCAGTGTGTTGAGTTTTTTATGCGTGAAATTCTCGCCGGGCTCCCACCAGCATTCGGGCTCGAAAACGCCTTCCGTGCCGTTCGGATTCAGGTTAGGCACTAGAACCACCTCCTGCCTGAGTTCTCCGCAAGGCTATCGCCCCAAGTCACCCACTCGGGCTCAGCGCCCTTCGAGATAAGAGTGAAGACCACGGTGTCGGTTGCCCACTTGTAGGTGCGGTTGGCTACTATCCACGGAACGCTCTCTGGAGCGGCGTCACCGAGATAATCCTCCACCTCGTCGATAATGACACAAGTCCCCGCCGGTATCCGTCCCCATTCCCGTCCGTCGAGTTCAACCACCAGAACGGGTACTGCACCCGTGATACGCCGTGCAGCGCGGTATGCCAGAGTTGAAGCCCCGACGTTCGAGGAAATAAACCGCGTGCTTATCGAGCGGTCGGACACGTGTTGAGGATACTCACCGACTTCAACGGATAGATGCCGCGTGGGGCCGCTGCCGTCCTTCTCGTCGAAGCCGTAGTCAATCTCCACGCGGTTGACCGGCTGAAGCAGGGAGATGCTGAAGTCCTCCCCGTAGTGTTCACTCAGGGCAACTTCTTGACAATTGGCGGACACGCAGTCCAGAGAGTAGAGCCGCACGCGCCCTTCGGGGGAGACCGTGTGCGCGGTATTCAATGCCGCGCAAACCTCGTTGAGGGTAGCGATAACGTTGTCACCGTGGCGAATACGCGGCAGCTTCTCAAAAAGGTTTTTGGATACGCTAGTCAGCCACCCGGTTGTTGTCGGGTCCGTTTCGAGAATGAGCCCTGCATTATCCATGATACCCTGAATGAGCAACACGGGGTCTTCAAGAACTTGCTGAATGCAATACTCGTCCGGCCACGTCAGGCGGGCGTAGATAATCGCGTTGAAGACAAAAGACCCCGGCACGGTCGCCTCCTCAATGGTGAAGACCGTGTACCGGTATCCTCTGCTTGAGATAGTGTTGATAACCTCCTTAACCGTGATAGTGTCCTCTTCATGGTCCTGCGGATAGAGAACGTCACCTGCGGCAACAATAGGCGCTGGGGGTATTCCCGGGAAACTCCCCTCGGATTTATACCGAACGCAGTGTTTTCCGTCTGCAAACGAGGCATCCCAATTGCCTACCGTGCCTAACTGAAACGGTGGCTTGTGGTAGTCGAAGGTAGCGTCCTCGTAGCCCTTGAGCACGGAGTCCAACTGGATATTCACGATATTGCTCTCGTAGTCGTACTCCGGCTGTTCGTTCAATATCCCGGTGAACATTGTGTACCAGACGCCGCCTATCTGCTTCTTGATGACGAACCGCCCGAATAGATGGTAATCTCCCGCGAGACGGCCTAGTACGTTGTTGCGTATGAACTTATCGCTATCCGCGAGGGATAGCGAACACGAACTCGACCAGCCACGGAACTCGAACGGCTCGTAGGCGTAGTCCACAATATCAGAACAGCTTATCAGCCGGTCGCCAAGCGGCAGATACCCGGCCATCTCCGTGTCCCCGTCGTACCAGGTGCCGACGTAGGCAACTTCGGAGGGGGCTTGCCATTCATTGTTCCGGTACGGGAAGGAGAAGCTGGAGGCGGTCCAGCGCAACCCGGTCGTTGAAGCTCCATAGAGACCAACTCGCAGCCCGTGTCGGGTGCAGGATGGGGTATAAACCTCCGCCCCTTGCGGGCCGACAACGAAGGTCTTTTCAAAAGCCGACCCGTCCTTGATACCTCCGAAGGTGCATTGCCAAGTCCCGTTCCCAAGATGCTTAACCTTCAGATACGCGCTGCTCTGCGCCCAAGTGCCTTGTTCCACCCAGCTGTCCCCGTAGCTCATTGTCGTAGGCTGTTCAAGAGTCATCGAAGCCATAAACCTGACGGTGCGTGCATCCGTGCGGAAGGTGTCCTGAATCCATAAGCATTGTTTGGTATCGCGGTCATACGCAACGAGATACTCAAGGGTACAGTGATTGCCCGTGGCTAAGCCCGCCAGCCAATAGTTGAGCGTGTACTCCCCGTCAATCTGGTCCGGGGTTAGCGGGTGCCAAGTATATACCTGCGAGACGTATTGCAGATAGCCTTCACTCGGTGGGGAGACGAGTTCTAATCCGTTAGACGATGCAGAGAACCGATTGTAAAGCCCGCCCCCGGCCAGCAGGTAGAAGCCGTACTTGTTCCACCCCGCGAGGCCCTCAACGTTCTCAGTCCAGGTTTCGTTAATCATCTCTTACGGGTTCTCCACTTCAAGGAAGCTCAGGGTAGCCGTGTTGATATCATCGAGGAAATGCTGGCTACTGAAGCTCCCGGGGACGTACTTTGCGTGGAAAGTCCCCCATTCGCAGTAAATCTTGAGCCCGGTGTTTCCGGTCTCCGTCAGAGCCTTTATCTTCACGAGCGTGGCGTCGGAACACTGATTCCAGGTTATTGTGCATTGGCACTTGAAGCCCGTTGACGGGCGTGCATTCACCACGTGCATGGCCCCCGTGCGGGTACGATAACGTATAACCACCCCGTCGTCCCGCCCTTGAAAGGCCATCGTCGAGGGGCGTTCCGCGTCCGTTGGATTCCACACCAGCCCGGCACCGTACTCGAACTTCAGCATCGCTCTACATCTCCGCGAAGGACGCTGATACGGTGAAGAGACCGTACCCGCTGTCCGTGCATGAATAGCTACCCGGGAGGGGTGCTACATCCAGTTGACCGTACTCGTCCGTGGTCCAGACGACTTTTGCGGGGAAGAGCGGGCGCTGATAGACGTTCATCATCGACCGGATATTCAAGTCCACGGTCGCGCACGCTGCAGGCCAGTTGAAGGTGAACACGCGCTTTTCCCACAAGGTGTTCACACGGTAATCACCGTGAATGTTATGCAGGGAACTCGACTGGCTCTCGCGGGTGATATCCCACGGGCGGGTGGGCTCCTCCTGCGGAGTGAGCGTCCAGAGCTTTGCGCTCCCGTCAGCTAAAACCCACCTGAAGGTCATTTACCGCCCCCGAGGAATCCGCCGACGCCCTTGCCGCCTAGCAGCTTGCCACTCTTGCCTCCGCCCGCGAAGCCGAGGATTTTGCCGCCCAGCCCGCCGGTGAAGGCATCTGTCAGGGTTTGGACCGCAAACGCCTTAATCAAGTCCTCCGCCCACCGGCGAATCATGTCCGTCACGAACTCGTCAAGCCGGTCCATGTTGTTCAGCATCCCCTCGCCGAGGTCTACGAGTTTTTTTGCACGGGATTCGGCCTCTGCGATTTCTTGTTCCTGTTGTTGCTCAAGAAGTTCGTTCTGCTTCTCGGCAATCTGGTCAAGGAGTTCGGACTCCAAGTCCCACGCTTCTTGCAGGGCTTCAAGCCGGGCCTGTTGGGCCTCCTCCATAAGCCTCTTGCGTTCGCGGTTAAGCTGGACAAGCTCCTTCTCCCACTTGACGGCATTCTGAGCCTTGCGCTCTTCAGCCGTGAGTTCGGTGTTCCGGGCCCCCCCTGCAGCCGTGAGTTCGGTGTTCCCGGCCCCCCCTGCTTCAACGGTTTCTCTCGGTGCTCGAACTTCAACTGTATTCATAGAAGCCTGAAGTTCAAGCATCTGAGTCTCAAGTTCGGCTATCATAGGTGACATTGCTCCCATGGTATTGTACCGCGTGAGGAGAGCCCGAGCGTACATCAACTCGGCCATCGTCATTTCTTGAATCTGAGTTTTGAAAGAACCTTGCTGGACGTAAACTTCGTTAAGAATCTCCTCTGTGGACTTAAGCGAGGCGTTTGTTTGGTCATTTATGCCGAGGAGTCCACGAAGCCAGTCAGCCGCATCCTGAGCGGCGTCAGCAAAAAGTTTTGTTGTGTATGCAAGTCCTTCAAACAGGTCGATAGGCGGTCCTATTGCATTCACAAGCTGTTGGAAGCCGTCCCACAGTAAATCTATAAGCTCCACTACAAGAGTGATTATCGGAGTAATAGGTATGAGAGCCGCTCCAATCAGATAGGACAGAAGCTCCGCTACTCCCTGAATCGCGGGCATCGTTTCTGTTAGGAGATTCAAAAAGACTTCTGCCACCGGCGCGAGTGTGTCCCCCAACTCCGTTGCCATGTTCTCGTATGCGGTACTGAGTTGCCTCTGCGCCCCCTCCAGGGTATCCATCTCGGCCGCAGCCGCGCCGGAGTACCGCGCGGTGGCCTCCATGATGATGTTGTAGCGGGCCTGCATCTTCGTGGCTTCATCAACAGACGAGGCGGTGCCGCTGACACCCATTGCCGCGAGTTCGGCGTTCATCGCAGCTTCAGAGAGGTCGATACCTAGCTGCCGCGCCCCTCGCGTAGAGCCGCGTAGGGCCTGCTCGACCAGTCCGGCGGCTTCGCTGAGTTCAAGGCCTAGCGCCGCCGCTGCATCCGCTGATGCCGTGGTCAGGTCTTCAGCCATCTCGGCGGCCTTATCGCCTGCCACACCCATCGGTACAATCATCTGGCCGATGTCGCGGGAGATTCCGTAGAGTTTAGAGCGGGCATAGCCGGTGGATGCCGACAGGTCGTCAAGAGCCCCAATCAGCCCCGGGGCGGCCTCTTCATAGAGGAACGTCATCGCGTCGGCCAGGTCGGCCATCTCAACGGTAAGGTTGATAGCGTCAGTGGTTAGCCGCTTGAGGGCGTCAATGGCGGCTCGTGCGGCCTGCTGAGCAAAACCACCGAGGGCAGCGCCGAGAGCTACGGTGGAGACGCTTAGCCCGTCGGATTTAGCGCCAGCCTGTTGCGCAGCCCCGCCGAGGGTCTGCATCTCCGCGGCAGCCTCGTTGGCGCCGGATACCTTTAGTACGTACTCTACCTGGTTGGTGATATCAGGCATTACGCCCTCTTCTTTTCCTCGCGGGTTAGCTCTCTCTGGAGACGCGATGCGGCGTTGATTTCAGATGATATAATCGAAAACGCGTCGGCAATCCACTCGGGGGCTTCGGTGTAGTTGATGCCTAGTGAACCGTTCTCCCACCACGTGCGTGCGCGGAAGGTTTCCGTTGTGAACGGCGTTATGAAGCACTTCGGGCATACCCCGTTGGCGTCTAGCAAAAACACTAGCGGAGTAGAGCGCCCTCTATGTTCTATAACAACTCTAGAGGCTATTGGTTCAGCTAAGTCGTACGCGTTCTCGGCCCGCAATGGACAGACGACAGTAGCGCCGCGGGTGCAACTCCTGCAGTCCCAGCGGTCTCTGAATATGGCAGTCCACGCGGTTAACTTAAATCCCGTGCCTCTGACTTAACAAGCTTACTCGCACGGCTTATCTCCACCCACAATGAAGTCTGAATAGCCGGAGGCAGGATGGCCGTCCAGTCAACCTTCGGATAGCCTTCCCACTTCTCGTACTCAGTCATCGTCACCGTGCCGTCCTTGTTCTCAACGGGTATCTCGATATTGGTGACGGAGACGATGCCGTAGGAGAGAAACTGCTTGACCAGATACCGCGTAGCATCGCCGACGTCACTGGAGGGCGGGACTATTGGCCCCGCGTAAGCGCGATACTCGAAAACCGTATCAGGGTCGGACTCTGGGGACCACGTATAGGTCTGGCGCGGGTTAAGTGTCTTAAGCATGGCTCCTCGCATTCACCTCGCTAGTGTTTAAGGAGGGAGGGGGCGGGCGCCCCCTATCACCCGGCGAGGTAGCGGGTGCCCTCCTCTTATTGAAATTATATCTGCGATTGGTCGCAGAGCGTGCGGACAGACACCATAATCGGCACCTCGCTGGCCGGGGGTGGTGTGCTCACACACGAGAGATTCACGGTCTCGATACCCGCGCCCTTCTTCAAGTTCATGGGTGCGAAGTTCTGCGGAGTAACGAACGTGGTTATCGTGCAGTTGTGATAACCCGTCGGGGTCGGTGGGGCGTCGAAGAAGAACTCCAACTTCTGCACCGCTCCGGTCGCGAAGGTGTCCTGAAACCGGCTAAAGAAGTCATCGTCAATCCACATCTGTAACTGGATATCACACTGATAGTTACCGAGAGCGAAGCCCTGTCTGCCTGCGGTTGAGCGCTGCAAAAAGACGACAGAGGCACAACTTGCTCATGCATTCACGTAATCACCGTTAATGTCCACTCGATGGTCAAGATCGGTCTGCCATGCCTCAAATTGCTCATCGGCGATGATCTCTTCAATGCAAGAGGCGGTTCCTCCAACATACGTAGACATCATATCGATTTCCGTCGCCACACACCACGCGCGGTCTTTCGGCCACCATATGCT
>ERZ1026796.1983-NODE-1983-length-12652-cov-1.847106_pt1 | contig 12652 bp, 8 predicted proteins | sample MGYA00520874_ERZ1026796 | MGnify/ENA primary metagenome ERZ1026796 (study PRJEB33270, sample SAMEA104284474) | anaerobic digester metagenome | biome: Anaerobic digester microbiome; feature: mesophilic sludge digester; material: Anaerobic digester biomass | place...
CGATACTCCCGCGCGTGAACACGCTCGTCATCGCCTGCTCGGACGGCCGCGTCTCCGGCTGCATCGAGAGCCTCCTCCGCGAGGTCGGTCATCCAGACGCCAACCGTCTGCTGATACCCGGCGGGCTGCTCCTGCTCACGCGACCGGGCTCGGAGCGCCGCGTCGCGCTCGCCTGTGTGCAGGAGATCGTCGAGGTCCACGACGTGCGCACGATCTTCCTGGTGGCACACCAGGACTGCACCGCCTACGAGCGGGCCCTCGGCGGCCTCGGCTTCGACCAGCGGGAGCTGCTCGAACGGGACCTGCGCCGCGTCAAGACGCTGCTCGAGACGACCTTCGCCGCCGTCGACGTGCACTCGTACATGATCCCCTGGTGCGAGAACGGCGCCGGCGCCGCCTACGGGCCGGCGGTCCGGATCGACTGACTGCAGGCCGCCGCGGGCCGCCGGCGGCCGCCTCTTCAGCGGCCGATGACGTCCCGGCCCATCAGGGGGCGCAGCACGGCGGGCACCGCGATGCTGCCGTCGGCCTGCTGGTGGTTCTCCATGATGGCGATCAGGGTGCGGCCGACGGCCACGCCGGTGCCGTTGAGCGTGTGCACGAAGCGCGGCCCCTTCTCGGTGCGGAAGCGGGTGTTGAGGCGCCGCGCCTGGTAGTCGGTGCAGTTGCTGCAGCTGGTGAGCTCCCGGTAGCGCTGCTGACCCGGGAGCCACGCCTCGCAGTCGAACTTCTGTGCCGCCGGGGCGCCGAGGTCGCCGGCGGCGATGTTGACCACCCGATACGGGATCTCCAGGCCCTGCAGGATCTCCTCCTCGGCCGCCAGGATCACCTGGTGCTCGGCCTCGCTCTGCTCCGGGGCGCAGAAGCTGAACATCTCGACCTTGTCGAACTGGTGCACGCGCAGGATCCCGCGCGTGTCGCGCCCGGCGGCGCCGGCCTCGCGCCGGAAGCAGGTCGAATAGCCTGCGTACCTGATCGGGAACTCGGCCTCGTCGAGGAACTCCTCCATGTGGATCGCGGCCAGCGGCACCTCGCTGGTGCCGACCAGGCAGTCGCCGTCCACCGTCTCGTACACCTGGGCCCGGTCGGTGGGGAAGAAGCCGGTGCCCCACATCGCCTCCTCGCGGACGAGCACCGGCGGGATCACGGGGCGGAAGCCTCTCCTCTCGATGATGCCGAGCGCGTAGTTGACCAGGGCGAACTGCAGGCGCACCAGCTCGCCCTTGAGGTAAGCGAAGCGCGAGCCGCTCACCTTGGCGGCGCGCTCCATGTCGATGAGGTCCAGAGCGAGGCCCAGGTCGAGGTGGTCCTTGGGCTCGAAGTCGAACTGCGGCGGCTCCCCGACTTCGCGCAGGACGACGGAGTCGTCCTCGCCGCCGTCGGGCACGTCCGGCAGCGGGATGTTGGGCAGGGCGAGCAGCATCTCCCTGAGACGCGTCTCCGTCTCGGCGAGCGCCGCCTCGTGCTGCTTGATCCGCTCGCCCAGGGCGCGCATGGCTTCGGTGATCCGCTCTTCCGGGTGGGCGGAGAAGTTGAGGCGCATGGTGTTCCTCGGACCGTCGTTGGGGTAGAAGGGCACGCCGGGCACGTAAGCGACCTTTTCTTCAACGGCTTTCGGGAAGAGCTCGAGGCTGTCGCAGCCTTCGGGCAGGCGCAGCCAGAGGAAGAGCCCGCCGCGGGGGGTTGTCCAGGAGGTTCCTTCGGGCATGAAGTCCTCAAACGCCTGAATCATGGCATCGCGGCGTTCTTTGTAAACGCGGCGGATGGTGGCGATATGGTCTTGCAGCCAGTCACCGGAAGCCAACTCGTAGGCAACGTACTGGTCGAAGGTGGAGCACTGCAGGTCAGCGCCCTGCTTCGCCTGGACCATCTTTTTGATGACAACTGCAGGGGCGATGACCCAACCAATGCGCAGTCCCGGAGCGAGAATCTTCGAAAAGGTGCTGGTATGAATGACATTGCCGTCGAAGCAGTTCGAACATTCGTGATACTGAGCGTCCAGAGCAGCGATGGGAGGAAGCATCTCGCCTTCGAAAATCAACCTTCCGTAGGGGTCGTCTTCAATCATCGGCACGTTGTAGCGGTTTGCCAGTTCAATCAAATGCTTGCGCCGTTCAAGGTTCAGGGTAACCCCCAGAGGATTTTGGAAGTTGGGCAGAACGTACATAAATTTGACATTTTGCTTGATGAGATTTTCCAGTTCGTCCGTAATCATGCCGTCAGCATCGGTGTTCACGGTCACATACTGCGGACCGTAGGCATTCCATGCCTGGAGAGCGCCAAGATAGGTGGGTGATTCGGTCAGAACACGGTCGCCGCGATTGATGAAAATGCGACCGACGAAATCCAACGCCTGCTGTGAACCATTGGTGATCAGGATGTTGTCGAGCGTGATGTTGATCCCTCTGTCTTTCGCGTCGTCCACGATCCACTGGCGCAGGGGGTTGTAGCCTTCGGTCGTGGAATACTGCAATGCTTTGCGACCGTTTTCCGTTAGTACTTTGTCGCAAGCAGCCCGCATTTGTTCAATCGGGAAGAGTTCCGCAGCAGGAAACCCTCCGCCAAATGAAATCACATCGGGTTGGTTGGTAACCTTGAGGAGTTCACGAATGAATGAGCTCTTCATCCCTTCAGTTCGGTGAGCAAATCTTAGTTCCCAGGGTGTTGGCATTACTGTTTCTCCTTTTTTATGATGCTTCCGGTTTAGTTTTTCATGAACCGGCTGATGATTGTGGCTGCACCTGGCAGTGCAACCCGGTCCCCATGTGTAAGTTCCGCAGGGGATTTCTGTCTCCAATCAGGGGCGTTCTGGAAGATAAAGACCTTGGTGCCTTCCACCGCCACCTTGTTATCCACGAAGGCTTGTCCGGTGAGATAGCCTTCCTGGTCAATCGCGCAGCTCGTAACCACGCCGACCATGCGCCCCTTGAGGTCGCAGACTGGATCGCCATGGCGCGCCATGCGAACTGCTTTTTCGTCGAAGCGGAAGCGGGCGACCACACCGGTGCGCTTTTCTTCGCGGTCAACGAAGGATTTTCTGCCGATAAACCAGGCGGAGTTGAGTTTCAGGAAAGGCAGGAAGCCGGCTTCGCCGATGGTGAGGTTCAGGTCGCCGCCCATTTCGTGCCCATAGAGAGGAAGCCCGGCTTCCGTACGGAGGGAATCGCGCGCGCCAAGTCCGCAGGGTTCAAGCCCGAAAGGTTTGCCGGCTTCAAGCAGGGCATTCCAGAATTTCACAGCCTCATCCGGATGGACGAAGAGTTCAAAACACATTCTCTCACCGGTGTAACCAGTGCGTGAAACAACCACATGCATTCCGCCCAATACTGCTTCGCAGAGTTGTGAGCGGTTCAGGCGGCGGATACGGCGTTCCTCAGCCGGCTCAGCAAGTTTAAGCAGGATATCACGGCTGTGCGGACCCTGGAGAGCAATATCCACCAATTGGTCTTCGCCTTCATTGGGATCCTTGAGGTTGCGCAAAATCACTTTGCGCCCCGGCGCCCGAACCCACGGGCGGTCCGGGTCTACCATGACCTCGCCATTGCGGACGGCGTTGAGCCATGCCCAGTCCTTGGCTTCGTTGGCGGCATTGACCACCACCAGGTACTTGTCGACATCACGGCGGTAGACCAGCAGGTCGTCAATGACGTTGGCGTGCGGATCCATGAAGTGGGTGTAGATGGAATCCCCCAGCTTGAGCGACATCACGTCATTGCCGCAGACAACGTCCAGAAATACAGCAGCATCCGGACCTTCTGCCTGGAAGACACCCATGTGGGTCACGTCAAACAGACCGGCAGCTTTGCGTGTGGCGATGTGTTCCTGGAGGACGGAAGAATACCAAAGCGGCATCTCCCAGCCGGCAAAACCGCTCATTTTCGCGCCCAGCGCAAGGTGAGATTCGAAAAGCGGGGTGCGTTTAAGTTCTTTTTCTTCAGGCTCCGTCCAGGTAAATTCGGGCAGAGCGGGCAAATCCGCCTTTTCGGGCATGCCGACAAAATACGGCTTGCGCAGGTCGACCCGGTCGTTCTCGGGTTTGACCCAAACAGGATCGGCTCGCAGGATTGAAACCGGACCAGGGATTCTTTGGGTCAGGTCGGGGTCGTAGTAAATAAACGCGCTCGAGAGACCAACCAGCCAACTGCCCGCCAGTCCGAGTTTTTCGGCAGGCACGGTGAGTGTGAAGCGTTTGCATTCGTTGCAAGTCAGGACACCTTCGATATCGCCATCGGTAGTGTGCATCATGGTCAGTTGCGAGGCGCCCGGTTCGAGAGCTTCGACGTCGCTGGTCATCGTGTAGTTGAGGAAAGCGCGCACGTTCTCTCCGGTGACCATCAGAGCGCCGATGCCCTGGCGGGGATGGTCTTCATTGTAGAAATAGTGCGGGTAGCCATGGCGCTGATGAATGTCGTCCATGGCGGGTTTCCCATCCGCCAAGGCGCGGACATCGGTATTGACCTTGCCGAGGGTCGCAAAATTGACCTTGGCGCGGGTGAGCTTGCCGGAGCGACCGATCATGTGATAGGGAGTTGTTGCGCTGAAAAGTTCGTGGATCAGGTCTGCAATCTTTACGAAATCTTTCTCCTTAAATCCGCGCTGGGTCAGCCAGGTAGCGCCCATGCGGATGCCTGTGGAGATGAGGGCGGATCGGTCACCGGGTACGGTGTTGCGGTTGACCACGATACCGACAAGGTCCAGGATTCTGGCGCCGATGTCGCCAGTGAGGGGGATGCCGCTCGGGCTCTTGTAAGACTTGCAGTCAATCAGCAACATATGGCTGTTCGTGCCGCCGTAAGGAACGCGCACGCCCAGGTCCATAAAATGGTTTGCCAGGGCGGAGGCGTTGCGCAGAGTTTGCTTTTGGAGTTCGGTGAACTGTTCGGTGCGGGCTAGTTTAAAGGTCAGCGCCATTGCAGCGATGTTGTTTACATGAGGACCACCCTGTTCGCCGGGGAAGACGCCTTTGTCGATCTGCTCGCCGAGTTCGCGGTCATGGGCGATCAATACCGCTCCGCGGGGACCGCAGAGGGTTTTGTGCGTCGTGAAACTGACAACATCCGCGATGCCGATCGGGGAGGGCACTACCTTGGCGGCAATCAGACCGGCAATGTGTGAAACACCCGCCAGATGCCAGGCGCCGACTTCGTCCGCGATCTCGCGTAACTTCTGCCAGTCGGTGATCCATGGGTAGGAGGTGTAACCCGCCACGATGACCTTGGGTTTGCATTCTTTTGCCTGCGCCAGGATTTTGTCGTAATTGAGGCGTTCGGTTTCGGGGTCCACTGTGTAGTGGAAGGCGTTGTAAAACAAGCCGGAGCGGTTCACGGGCGAGCCGTGGGTGAGATGACCGCCAACCAGAAGGTCCATCCCCAAAATCGCATCTCCGGGTTGGGTCAGCGCGGTGTAGACGGCTGTGTTGGCGGGGGCGCCTGAGAGTGGTTGGACGTTTACCCAGAGATCGTCAGCGTTGAGGTCATTGGCAGCGAAGAGTTCCGCCGCACGCCTGCGGGCGAGGGCTTCGAGCATGTCCACGTATTCAACGCCTTTATAGTAGCGCGGATCACTGTGACGGCGATAGCGTCCGAGCTGGTAGGCGTAATCCATGATGGTGTCTTCGTCCTGGTAGCGTGTCTCCGGGCGAGGGTAGCCTTCGGCGTAGACATTCGTGAACGGAGAAGCCAGCAGGTCGCGTACTGCCTTGGGGGCGATGCTCTCACTGGGGATCATGATCAGACGGCGAGCCTGGCGTTCAGCTTCGAATTCCACCAGTCCATTGACGTTAGGATCATAGATTTCAACATCTTTCTTGAACAGAAAATCACTCATGGTTTGTTTCCTTTAGATTGGAGGATAAAAAACGCAGACGCAGCTTGATTCCGGGCTGCGTCTGAAATGGAAAAAGGGGTGCATTAATATAGCAGGGAACAGGAATCACAACAAAACTGGCGCAAATTCTTCCAATTGGTTTGCCGAAATGTCCCATTGTGAGTATTGTACCTCAAAGCGGACGCTTAAGCGCCTGAATCGAGAAAGGTTCCTTGGTTTATAATCAAGTTTTAGAAGGTCATTTTGACAGAAGAACTTGATGAAGTAAGCCTTATCAATCTCGCCCGAACGGATCCTGAAGCCTTCGGCGTTTTATACGAACGCTACGTAGAGCGGATCTATAACTACGTCTATTTTCGGGTCGGCAATCCCAATGACGCGGAAGACCTCACTTCGAAGGTTTTTTTCAAGGCGCTGAAAAGCATCGGTGGATACAAACACATGGGGCTGCCCTTTTCTGCCTGGCTCTACCGCATCGCGCATAACCTGGTCGCCAATTATCACCGCGACAGGCTGCGGGCGAAGGAGATTTCCATTGAAAATCTTACCATCCCGGATACGGGCAGGCACCCCGCTCCGGAACAAGCAATCCAACAGAGCGAGGAAATGGATTTCCTGCTGCGCATTATCAACGATCTCAGTCCGCAAAAGCGGGAGCTGGTATTGCTTAAGTTTGTGCAAAATTTGACCAACGAAGAAATCAGTTACATTTTTGGCAAAACAGAGGGAGCGATAAAGAGCCTTTACCACCGGACCCTGCTTGAGCTTCGCGACCGCGTGAAGGAATTGGAGAACCCTCGTATCTAAAGCAAAGAAAAGGCGTTAATATAAGCGAAATGACAGAACAAAGCAGCACCATACTATTCAATGACTTCCAAAGCCTGGAGGAGCGGTTTTCGCGGTTCTTACGCAAGCAAAGACCTCGGGCGGCTTATGTGAAAAGGTTAAAAGAGGAACTAAAAAACTCGCGGGTTTTTGAACTGCGCCGCTCTGTGGGCGCGATTCTTGTCGCGAGTTTTGGTGTTTTGTTTGCCGGCACGCTTTCCGTGAGCATTGCTGTTCTGGTTCAAAAAGCGCGCCGTCGATTGAAAGTTTAGGAAGGGCAGTCGGTTTTGAAAGCCTCTAAAACTTTGCGCAGTTGAGCAGAATCCGGTTCCACCAGCATGGAACCATCCGGAAACACAATGGTCGGCACGCTGCGGTTTCCGCGGTTCGCCGCCAAGACGAATTTCTCTCCCAGCTTGTTCGCGTCGATATCAATCCAGATGTACGGCACGTTTGTCTCCGCGAAGACCGCGCGGCTGCGCCGGCAGTCCGGGCACCACTTGACGCCATAGACTGTTATCGCGCCGCGCGGGGTGGAGTTTGAAGCGGGAGGCAAGGATTTTTTCTTTTGGAACAGTCGCTTTATCATCCCTCGTAGGTCTTGCGAAGCCACTGCCCAATCAGCCAATACTGGAAGTCACGTCCGTGGTAGGTGTCTACCGCAGCTACAATGCCGTAAATCAGCGCGCCGATCGGAACCAGGGCAAGTAGAATCGCCAAAAGTATCCCAAAAAGTCCAACACAAACCAGCACCAGCGGGGCTGAGATCAGGGCGACAATGCCTGCCAGAAGAGCCGCGCCAAAAAAGAATACCAGTTGGAAGACGATTGCCTGCAGGCTCTGATACGCTACGTAGCGTGAGCGGTCCTTATACGCAAAATAAATGACCGCTGCAGGAACCAAGCCCAGAAAACCGGTCACCAGGTTGAGCAGGATGGACAGGTGCGCGAATAATGCCAGCGTGTTTTCTTCGCTGGTAGAAAGCGGCACTTGCCCAGCTCTGGGGTTCGGCTCCACATCTATATTGTTTGAATCAACATTTACGTAATCTTGTGAATCAGTCACATTTCACCTCATTTCAAGTTTGCTTAAGCTTAACACAGAGTAGAAATATCGTCGCATTCTTGTAGAATTTTATCAGGACAGAAATTCAGCCTATGTTAGAATATCCGCCATGAGCGTACGCATTGTCTTTATGGGGTCACCCGATTTTGCTATTCCCAGCATGGAAGCCTTGCACGAAAAATACGGATTGACGGCTGTCGTCACCCAGCCCGATCGCCCAGCCGGCAGAGGGCGAGCGTTGACGCCCTGCGCGGTAAAAAAACGCGCCCTGGAGCTCGGATTGCCCGTCCTCCAACCGCTTTCCTTGCGCAAGCTCTCCGCCGTTACAGAGCTGGCAGAGTTTAAGCCGGACCTGATCGTGGTGGCTGCTTTTGGACAAATTTTGCCGAAAATGGTGCTCGAAATGCCCGCGAAAGGTTGCGTGAATGTGCACGCATCGCTGCTGCCCCGATGGCGTGGGGCCTCGCCCATTCAGGCGGCGATCGCCGCCGGCGATGCTGAAACCGGCGTTACCCTCATGCTGATGAACGAAGGGCTGGATACCGGTCCCATCCTTGCGCAGCGCAGGGTGCCCATTCGCCCTCGAACCAACGCGGAAGAGCTTTCGCACCAACTGGCTTTCCTCGGGGCGCAAACTTTGATCGAAATTCTGCCCTCTTTTCTGAGCGGAATGCTCGCGCCGCTCCCACAGGATAACAGCAGCTCGACCTACGCGCCGATGATCCGTAAAGGCGAAGGTGAACTCGACTTTTCCATGTCCGCAGTGGAGTTGGACCGCAAAGTGAGGGCTTTTCACCCCTGGCCCGGCACTTTCTTTATACTGGACGGCAAGCGGGTGAAGGTGCTCGAGGCGCACGTTCACGACAGTTTTGCCAGTGAACCCGGAGAGCGTTTTGTGGTCAACGGACTGCCAGCGGTCGGCACGGGCGAGAGTTTTCTCGTTTTCGACTGCCTCCAGCCTGAAGGCAAAAAGCCGATGAGCGGACAGGCTTTCCTGAACGGTCAGCCCGGGTGGCTGCATTAACCTGCCTGGATGTCAATTGATTTTCGCTAAGCTTTTGGTATCAGGATTCTTCGTCTGAGAAGTATTTCCGTTTCCACTCGTAAAGCAAATTGAGCGCCTGAATTGGAGAAAGGCTTTCGAGGTCGAGCTTCTTGAAGGCTTCGATCATCGGATTGTTCTCAGGGAAGAGGCGCAGTTGATCCTGCGTGGCGGATGCTGCCGGTAGCGTTTTGCCTGAGGATTGCTCAAGCTGTTTGAGGATCTCGTTGGCGCGCGTGATGACCGAGGGCGGCAGCCCCGCCATTTGCGCCACATGAATACCGTAAGATCTGTCAGCCGCACCGGGAACGATCTTGTGCAGGAAAACGACCGTGCCATCCGCCTCGGAAACAGCGACGTTATAGTTGCGCACGCCCGGGTAAAGGTCTGCCAGTTCGGTCAACTCGTGGTAGTGGGTGGCGAAAAGCGTGAGCGGTTTGAGCTTGGGGTGGCTGTGGAGGTGCTCGATAATCGCCCAGGCGATCGAGATGCCATCGTAGGTACTGGTGCCGCGACCGATTTCATCCAGGATCAAGAGGCTGCGCGGGGAGGCATTGTTGAGAATGTTGGCAGTCTCGAGCATTTCCACCATGAAAGTCGATTGCCCCTGGTGGATGGCGTCCTGCGCGCCGATGCGCGTGAAAACCCGGTCCACCAAACCAATTTCGGCATGTTCAGCCGGCACGAAGCTGCCGATTTGCGCCATCAGCACGGTCAGCACCACCTGGCGCAGATAGGTCGATTTACCGCTCATGTTCGGACCAGTAATCAGGCGCACGATTTCCCCTTCTTCAAAAACAACGTCGTTGGGGATATAGCGCGTTTCGCTGCGCATGCGTTCCACCACTGGGTGGCGACCGGCGTTGATCCGCAAACCTTTTTCAGCGCTTAGTTGGGGACGGGTGTACTTATTGAGCGCCGCGACGCTGCCGAAAGAAAGCAGACAGTCCAGGCTGGCGATGGCGCGGGCGGTTTGCGTGAGTTCTGCGGAGGCGGATGCAAGTTGAGCGCAAATTTGCTTGTAGACCCGCAATTCCACTTCGTGGATCTGCGTTTCAGCGTTGAGCACGAGCGACTCGTATTCTTTTAATTCAGGGGTAATGAAGCGTTCATTATTGACCAGCGTCTGCTTGCGGATGTAATCTTCGGGCGCCTGGTCAGCCATTCCGCGGGAAATCTCGATGTAATACCCGAAGACTTTGTTGAAGCCAACCTTGAGGGTCTTGATGCCGGTGCGCTGACGTTCGGCGGCTTCGAGCCCGGCGATCCACTCGCGGGCGTGTTTGGAGCTGGAGAGAATATCGTCGAGCTCCTGGGAAAACCCGGGCTGGATGATGCCAATATTTGCGGTTGTGGCTGGCGGGTCTTCCGTGATGGCGCGTTCGAGCAGGTCAAGCTGGCTCTCAAAACTCCCGATTTCGTCAAGCAGGGGCTGGAGAGCTGGCGAGCTGGCAGGCAGCAATGCCTTGAGGCGCGGGATCGCGCGCAGGTCTTCGCGTAGCGCCACGAGGTCCCCCGGGCGGGCGCTATTGTTTTGCAGCCGTCCGACGATGCGTTCAATGTCGTGCAGTTCTGCCAGCAGAGGCTCCAGGTTTTGCCGCAAGACGCCGTTTTCGTAAAAGAACGCGACCGCGTCAAGACGGGCGTTGATCTGATCAAGGTCGAGCAGGGGTTTTTTGACCCAAGCACGCAGCAGGCGCTTGCCCATTGGGGTTTTGGTGCGGTCGAGCACGCCCAAAAGCGAGCCTTCAGGCTTGTTATCGCGCAGGGTTTCGGTCAGCTCCAGATTGCGGCGGGTTTCCGCGTCCAAAACCATGAAGTCGTTCAGGCTGTAGGTGCTGAAGCTGAACTGCACCTCGGAGAGTCCTTTTTGGGTCTCCTGGAGGTATTTCAGCAGAGCGCCAATTGCCCGCACCGTCAGGGGCATGGACTTCAGCCCCAATCCATCCAAGCTGCTGACCTTGAAACGGCTCTTGATGAGTTCCTGAGCTCGACCGGGTTCAAAATACCAGTTGGGGATGACTGTCTGGCTGCCTTGAATGTCGTCCGGGAGGGTTACCGCGTCGGAAATAAGCACTTCGGCGGGAGAAAGGCGCTTGAGCTCTGCTCTGAGCTGCACGAAAACGTCCTGATCGGTCAGTTCGGTGGCGGAAAACTCGCCGGTGGAAACGTCCACATACGCCAGACCGGCGCTGTTTTGCTGGGTGAAGATGCAGGCGAGGGAGTTATTTCGCCCGGATGGAAGCAGGTTGGGTTCCACCACCGTGCCGGGGGTGACCACGCGTACTACTTCCCGGGGGAAGAGCCCCTTATCGGGCTGTTCGCCTACCTGTTAGCATATGGCGACGTGGTAGCCTTTCTCGATCAGCCTTCCGATGTAATTATCGACAGCGTGGAAAGGAATGCCCGCCATCGGCACGCGCACGCCTTTTGCCACCGGGCGGGAAGTCAGGACGATGTCAAGCGCCTCAGAATTGGCTTTGGCATCGTCATCAAAGGTCTCATAAAAATCACCCAACCGGAAGAATACAATCGTCTCCGGATACTGCTTTTTGATATCCAGGTATTGCTGACGAAGCGGGGTGATATCCTGAGCCATGGCTTACTTCAGATTCTCCCGAATATAGACGGAGACCTGGTCGAGGGCTTCGGGAAGCTTGCTGGCGTCTTTCCCGCCGGCTTGCGCCATGTCGGGACGACCGCCTCCGCCGCCGCCAACGACTGCAGCGACGCGTTTGATCAGGTCGCCGGCTTTGATGCCGCGGGCGATGAGGTCGGGCGTAACTGCCGCGATCAGCATGGGCTTGTCGTGGATGACTGAACCCAAGACGACCACTCCGGAAGGATATTGCTGGCGGAATTGGTCTGTCAGACCGCGCAGGGCGTCGGCGTCCGCGTTGGGGATGATTGCGCTGAGCACCGGCACGCCTTCCACTTGCTGGACCTTTTGCAACTTCTTGCTGAATTCTGCCTGGGCGCCCTGGACGCGCAGGTGTTCGAGCTCCTTGTCCAGTTCCTTGATTTTGTTTTCGAGCAATTCCGCCTTCTGACGCAGTTCGAAGGGACTGGTCTCGAGGAATGCCGCGGTCTCATTGAGCAGGTTCAGACGTTCTCGAGCCCAGGCGTAGGCTCTTTCTCCGGTCACCGCTTCGATCCGGCGGATGCCGGCAGCCACGCTTGACTCACTGGTGATATAGAAAGAACCAATTTCAGCGGTATTATCCAGGTGCGTGCCTCCGCAGAGTTCGTAGGAAACCCTTCCGCGTTGATCCGCAATTTCAATGGTGCGAACTTCACTGCCGTATTTCTCGCCAAACAGCGCGATGGCGCCTTCAGCTTTTGCTTCTTCAAGCGTCTTCACCTGCTTATGGACGGGATATTCGCTGGCAATATAGCGGTTGACCAAAGCTTCGATTTGCAGCAATTCATCGCTGCGGAGAGCGCGAGGGAAGTTGAAGTCGAACCGCAAACGTTCCGGGTCCACCGCGGAACCGGATTGGTGTACTTTTTCGCCCAGGACATTTCGCAGAGCGGCATGCAGCAGGTGCGTGCTGGTGTGGTTGCGCATGGTTGCCCGGCGCGCGGTTTCATCCAAGCGCGCCAAAGCCTTGTCATCCGCGCGCGGTGTTCCATGCCGGACGATGCCGCGAAGCACGATCAATCCCGTAACAGGCTGGCGGGCGGAACTGATCTCCACTTCCCATCCGGGCTGTTCGGTTGAAATGACCGTGCCGCTATCCCCAACCTGCCCGCCGGATTCAAGATAGAAGGGGCTCTTTGTGAGGATGAGCTCAACTTCATCGCCGGCTTCAGCGGAGGTTACCAATTCTCCATCCCGCAGGATCGCCGCCAACCGGGCTTCGGCAGAGAAAGAGCTGTAAGGGTCATAGAGGA
>ERZ1026796.1986-NODE-1986-length-12646-cov-3.077083_pt1 | contig 12646 bp, 7 predicted proteins | sample MGYA00520874_ERZ1026796 | MGnify/ENA primary metagenome ERZ1026796 (study PRJEB33270, sample SAMEA104284474) | anaerobic digester metagenome | biome: Anaerobic digester microbiome; feature: mesophilic sludge digester; material: Anaerobic digester biomass | place...
GCCGGGGAGGAAGCCGGCGACGAGTGGCGGGAAGCCCACGACTGGTGCACCCGGCTGGCCGCCAGCCTGGAATCGGCGGGTCTGACAGCCGGCGGCCTCGCCGCGGGCCTGGAGGAGGTCGGTCGCCAGGCGGAGGCCTACTTCCGCGAGACCGACTTTGCCTTCCTCTACGATCGGCAGCGCGACGTCTTTTACCTGGGTTATGACGTGGCCGCCGAAAAACTCGATGAGAACCACTACGATCTCCTGGCCTCCGAGGCCAGGACCGCCAGCCTCATTGCCATTGCCAAAGGAGACGTGCCCCAGCGCCACTGGCTGCACCTGGACCGTCCTGTGGGCCGTGTGGGCAATACGCGCGTCCTCCTGTCGTGGAACGGCAGCATGTTCGAATACCTGATGCCCGCCCTCTTTACCCGCACCTACGAAGGCCTGATGCTGCACCAGACCCAGCACGGGTCCGTGGAGCAGCAGCGGCGCTATGCCCGGCAGCACAACGTTCCGTGGGGCATTTCGGAGTCGGGTTACTATCGCTTTGACGCCAGCCAGAATTATCAGTACCGCGGCTTTGGCGTGCCGGGCCTGGGGCGCAAGCGTGGCCTGGACGAGGACCTGGTCATCGCATCCTATGCCTCCCTCCTGGCCCTGCCTGTGGACCCCCGCGCCGTGGCCGAGAACCTGGAGCACCTGGTGAGCGAGGGGCTGATGGGCCATTACGGGTTGTACGAGGCCATCGATTTTACGCCGCGGCGCATGCCCCTGGGCCGCGACCGGGCCATCGTGCGCTCGCACATGGCCCATCACCAGGGTATGATCCTCGCCGCCCTGGCCAACACGCTCCTGGACGATCTCCTCGTGGACTATTTTCATGGAGACCCGCGCATCCAGAGCGTCGAGCTGTTGCTGCAGGAGCAGGTGGCCCGCACCGCGCCCCTGGAGGGTGGGACCGAAGAGCCCCTGGGGACGCGCCGCACCGTGGAGGCTCCTACCCTGCTGGAGCCCTGGTTCGTGCCCGTCGACGGCCCCCATCCGCAGGCACACCTACTCAGCAACGGGCGCTACAACGTGATCATCACCTCCGCCGGGGCGGGCGTGAGCAGTTGGCGCAACCTGGACCTGACCCGCTGGCGGGCCGACACGACCCTCGAAGATTGGGGAACCTGGTTCTATGTCCAGGACCTTGACGCCGAGGGCGGCGAGCTGTGGTCTGCCGGGCTGCAGCCGGTGGGCAGGCTGCCCCAGCAGGCCAGCGCGCGCTTCTCGTCCCACAGCGCCGAGCTCCAGCGCCGGGACCACGACGTGACCGTGCGTGCCGAAGTTGCCGTCGCTCCGGGCGACGACGTCGAGGTGCGGTTGGTGACGCTGACAAATCACGGCTCCCGGCGGCGGCGCCTGCGCCTGGCGAGCTATGGCGAGGTAGTGCTCAATGCCCAGGATGCGGACCGTCGCCATCCGGCCTTTAACAAGCTCTTTATCCAGAGCGAGTACCTGCCCGAGCTGAACGGCCTGTTGTTTTGGCGGCGCCCGAGGTCGGGAGAGGAGTCGCCCGTCTACTTGTTGCATCTCCTGTTGCCGCCCGAGGGCACGCCGGCCACGGGCGCCCACGAGATGGACCGGGCTCGGTTCCTGGGCCGGGGCGGCTCGCCCCGGCAGCCCCTGGCCCTGGAGCGAGATCGAGCCCCGTTGCATGAAGGGGGCGATCAGGATGGACCGATCGCAACCCTCGATCCCATCTTTTGCATCGCCCAGGACGTGGTGCTCCGGCCCCACGAGAGCGTACGGATGGCGTTCCTGACCCTCGCTGCCCCTTCACGGCGGGAAGCTCTCGACCTGGCCCGGGGCTACCGCTCGCTGCCGGCCGTGGGCCGCGCCCTCGAGCAGGCACTGTCGCAGAACGAGGCCGAGGTGCACAACCTTGGCCTTGATACCCAGGGCCTGCGCCACGCCCAGCAACTGCTCTCGGCGCTGATCTACCCCAACCGCGCGCTGCGCGCCCCGTCGCAGATCCTGTCTGCCAACCGCCGCGGGCAGCCTGGCCTGTGGGGCTATGCTATTTCGGGCGATTATCCCATCCTGCTGGTGCGCATCAAGGGCCAAGACGACCTGGACCTTGTGCGAGATCTGCTGCCGATCCACGCTTATTGGCGGCGCAGGCAGCTCAAGATCGACCTGGTCATCCTGAATGCCGAGCCCTCTGGCTATGCCCAGGAGCTGCACGGCCAACTGCTGTCGCTGCTGCGAGCCACCGACGCCGACGCCTGGATCAACAGGCGCGGCGGCATCTTCTTGTTGCAGGCCGGCCAGGTGGACGAAGCCGGGCAGGTGTTGCTCTTCACGGCAGCGCGCGTGGTGCTCGACGCCGAGGGAGGGCCCCTGGCGCGCCAGCTCGAGCCCCTGGGCGAGCGGCCGGTCACCCTGCCTCATTTTGTGCCCACCTTTTCGGAGCCGCCAGACCTGAGCGTCCTGCCCCCGGTGCCCAGGCCCTCGGATCTCCTCTTTGACAACGGCCTGGGCGGCTTCTCGGCCGATGGACGCGAGTACGTCATCTATTTGGAGCCGGGCCAGCACACTCCCGCGCCCTGGGCCAACGTCATCGCCAACGAGCGCTTTGGCTTCCTGGTCTCGGAATCGGGCATGGGCTTTTCCTGGGCGACCAACAGCGGCGAGAACCGGCTCACTCCCTGGGACAACGACCCGGTGCGCGATGTGCCCCACGAGGCCTTTTACCTTCGCGACGAGGAGACGGCCCGGGTCTGGTCGCCCACGCCCCACCCAGCGGCAGCCGACGCGCCCTACCTGGTGCGCCACGGAGCCGGCTACTCGGTCTTTGAGCACCACAGCCACGGGCTCAGGCAGCGGCTCAGCCTCTTTGCCACCCGCGATGACCCGGTCAAGGTAGCGCGCCTGCGCCTGGAGAACACCTGGGACCGGACGCGGCGCATCACGGCGACTTATTATGCCGAGTGGGTGTTGGGGGTGCACCGCGACCAATCGCAGCAGTTCATCGTGCCGGAGTACGAGGCCGGGCACAGGGCGCTGCTGGCCCGCAATGCCTATCACGAGGAGTTTGGCGAGGCGGTGGCCTTTGTCGCATCCAGCGAGGTCGTCCACGGGCTGACGGCCGACCGGACCGAGTTCCTGGGGCGGAGGGGGAGCTACGAGCAGCCGGCCGCGCTGCGGCGCGTCGGCCTGGGAAGCGGCGTGCGGGCCGGGCTCGACCCCTGCGCCGCCCTGCAGGTGCACCTCAATCTGGAGCCGGGCGCCGTGCAAGAGATCCACTTTCTCCTCGGCCAGGGCGCGGACCGCGAGGACAGCCTGGCCCTCATCGATCGTTACACGGACCCCGCCCAGGTGGAGGCTGCCTGGGAGGACGTGACGGGCTTCTGGGAAGACCTGTTGACCACCATCCAGGTGTCGACACCCGACCCGGCCATGGACTTGCTCCTCAACCGCTGGCTGCTCTACCAGGACCTTTCCTGCCGCATCTGGGGCCGCTCGGCCCTTTACCAGTCGGGCGGCGCCTATGGCTTTCGCGACCAGCTCCAGGACGTGATGGCCGTCCTCCACACCGTCCCGGAGGTGGCGCGGGAGCACATCCTGCGCGCGGCCCGCCACCAGTTCGTCGAGGGCGACGTCCTCCACTGGTGGCATCCGCCTTCGGGGCGGGGCGTACGCACGCGCATCACCGACGACCTGTTGTGGCTGCCCTTTGTCACGGCCGAATACGTGGAGACCACGGGCGACGAGTCGATCCTGCACGAGGAGGAATCCTTTGTCGTCGGCGACATCCTGGAGCCCGAAGAGGCAGAGCGCTATGCCCACTGGGAGAGGACGGCGGAGCGCTTCACGATCTATGAGCACTGCTGCCGGGCCATCGAGAGGGGCACCATCGCGGGCCCCCACGGGCTGCCGCTCATGGGCGGCGGCGACTGGAACGACGGCATGAACCGCGTGGGCATCGAGGGACGGGGAGAAAGCGTCTGGCTCGGCTGGTTCCTGTACACCACCCTGCAGCGCTTTGCGCCCATCTGCGAGAAGCTTGGCGACCGGCGGCGGGCAGGCAGGTACCGGGAGCGTGCCCGGGAGCTTCAGGAGGCCCTGGAAACCCACGCCTGGGACGGCGAGTGGTACTTGCGGGCCTATTACGACGACGGCTCACCCCTGGGCTCGGCCCAGAACCGCGAGTGCCAGATCGACTCCCTGGCCCAGTCCTGGGCGGTACTCTCCGGGGCGGGCGACGCCGAGCGGGCACGGCAGGCAATGGAGGCGGTGGCTCAACGCCTGGTAAGGGCCGAGGACCAGCTTCTGCTGCTCTTCACGCCGCCCTTTGACCGGACGCCCCGCGATCCCGGCTACATCAAGGGCTATCCGCCTGGCATCCGCGAGAACGGCGGCCAGTACACCCACGCCGCCCTGTGGGCCGTGTGGGCCTTTGCCGAACTGGGGGATGGGGACCGGGCCGGCGAGCTGTTTCGCCTGCTCAACCCCATCTATCACAGCGACAGCCCCGAGGCGGCCAGGCACTACCAGGTGGAGCCCTACGTGGTGGCCGCCGACGTCTATGGGGCGCCGCCCCACACCGGGATGGGCGGCTGGACGTGGTACACGGGCTCCGGGGGCTGGACCTACCGCCTGGGACTGGAAGCCATTCTCGGCTTTCATCGCCAGGGAAACACGCTGCGCTTGCGGCCCTGCATCCCGGCGGCGTGGCAGGGCTTTCAACTGATCTACCGCTGGGGTGAGAGCCGCTATCACGTCCGGGTGTCCAGGACCGCCGGCCCGCCGGAGGCGCTCGAGATCCACCTGGACGGCCAGCGCCTGGCCGGCGATGCCATTTCCCTCGTCGACGACGGACAGGAACACGAAGTGCTGGTGTGCCTGAAGGACGGCGCCGCGCCGCAGGGTGTTGGCGAGGTGGGCGAGATGATTGAAGGAGGGAAAACGTGAGCAAACTGCTGGTAGCGACGGCCCAGGGGCTCATCTACCTGGAGCGAGAGAACGGAGCGTGGAACGAGGCCGGCGGCACGCAGCACGGCCGCAGCTTTACCTGCATCGCCCGATCGGGCGAGAACCTGCTGGCGGGCAGCCGGGACGGCATTCTGCGCTCGGCTGACCTGGGCCAGACCTGGTGGGAGTCGGACGAAGGGCTAACCGAGCGGCACGTGCGCTCGCTGGCCTATGACCCCAAAGACCCGGATCTCGCCTTTGCCGGCACCGAACCGGCCGCGATCTTGAGCTCGGAAGATGGCGGTCGTACCTGGCGGGAGATGCCCGAAGTGGCCGCCCTGCGCGACGAGAACCGCTGGTACCTGCCCTATTCGCCCCGTGCCGGAGCCATTCGCGGGCTGGCCTTCCAGGGAGGGCGGGGCTATGCCGCCGCCGAGCAGGGAGGCATGCTCCGCTCGGACGATGGCGGGCGCTCGTGGTCCATGGCTGAGGGCAGCACCGGGCGGGTCAGCGGCCCGCTGCCCGATGCCCACATCCATCCCGACGTCCACTCGGTCGTTATCCACCCCTCCTCGGAAGATCAGGTCTTTGCTCCGACCGGTGGGGGACTGTACTATTCAGCCAACGGCGGCCGGAGCTGGGACCGCCTGCACGACAACTACTGCCGGGCGGTGTGGGTCGATCCGCTGCGGCCGGCCCACCTGATCCTCGGCTTTGCCGACGGGCCCGATCGTAACGGGCGCATCGCCGAGAGCTGGAATGGGGGCTCGTCGTGGCTGCCGGTCGAGGAGGGCCTGCCGGTGCCCATGCGCGACCACATGGTCGAGCGCCTGGTGCCCATCGGAGACGAGATCCTGGCCCTCCTGTCCAACGGCCAGATCTTGATCGCCTCGCTGGAGGGCCTCGCCTGGCGTTCCATCCTGGCGCCGGCCTTTGGCGCCCGCGACGTCGCCGTGGTCCTCGAGGATTGATAGAGACGTGGGTTGTAGTGGCAGGGCTTGCTGTAGATACTCGTAGGGTTATGCCCCTGATTGCTCATTAACAACTTACCCCTTCGAGGGCCGCAAAGTTGCCAGGTTGCGCCATTGGGTGCATTCTATCGGCAAATAATGTTGCCGGAGAAAGAAGTTATGGCAACTCGAACAACGCCAGTCCAGCGTCAGCGATTCTGCGACCGCCACCAAAACGGACAGACCTATGAGGCCATCGCCGCCAGTGAAGGCGTGTCCCCATGGACTGTTCGCTACTGGTGCCGTCGGGAGCGAGACGGTCGTTCCGTTCGAACCGTGTACCGCCGTGAACCGGCCGGCTTGCTCCGGCGTTTCGACCCGAAGGTGCGGTATTGTCTCTTGCGTCTGCGGCTCGAACATCCTCGCTGGGGGCCTAACCGCCTGCTGGCCAAGCTGCGAAAACGTCCTTCGCTGCGCGGCCTCCCTTTGCCTAGCGAAGCGAGCATCGGACGCTACCTGCATCAGTGGCCTCGGTTTCGACGTCCGAGCAAGCAGGCGGTGGCCCGACATCGGCCCAATCAGCCCACGCAAGTGCACCAGCGCTGGCAAACCGACTTCAAACTCGGCATCGCCATGAAGAATGGCACCTGGGCCAACTTGTACACGGTCCGTGACCCGTTCGGCGAAGCCTGTATCGGCGCTTTTGTCTTTCCTGCCGGCCCGATGGAGCACACCCCCCTGCCTGTCGACCTGGAGCAGGTGCGCTCGACGCTCCGTACCTGCTTTGCTCGCTGGGGAACCTTGCCCGACGAAATCCAGACCGACGGTGAGGCGGTTCTGGTCGGACACCCAGCCGCGCCCTTTCCCACCGTTTTCACCCTGTGGCTCAAGGGACTGGGCATTGAGCACCTGGTCATTCGACCCGGAAGACCGACCGACAATGCCGAGGTCGAACGTTGTCACCGCACGGTGACTGACTATGCCATCGTCGGCAACGAGGGAGAAGAGATGGTGCAGCTCCAGCAGGTCCTGGATGAAGCGGTGTACGAGTTGACCTATGAGCTCCCTTCCCGAGCCAAGGGCTGCAAGGGGCAACCGCCCATCAGCGCTCATCCCGAACTGCTGCAGCCGCGGCGCCCTTACCAACCTGACCATGAGTTGGCCCTTTTCGATCTGCAGCGTGTCGATGCCTACCTGGCGACCTTCACCTGGCAGCGGACCATCGGCAAGACCGGTCAGACGGAGATCGGCAGGTATCGCTACTCGGTGGGGCGTACCCATGCCCGTCAGCAGGTCAAGGTGCACTTCTCCCCCAACGACCGGCACTTTGTTTTCAGCGACAGCGCTGATCCCGAGGTGGAGATCTGCCGCCGCCCGGCCAAAGGGTTAGACGTCTCCGATCTGACGGGTCTGGCTCCGTGGCCCACGGGCCTAGGGATTCAACAATTGCCTTTGCCTTTGTTCATCCCTGAAGGGGTAAATTGTTAATGAGCAACTCGGGGTAAAACCCTACGAGTATCTACACTTGCCCCTGCCCGGCTTGCCCCTGCCCGGCCCGGGCAACCGCGAGGGTTGCCCCTACGGGGTGGGGTGCCGCATGCATGGTAGGGGCAGGGCTTGCCCCTGCCCGGCTTGCCCTGGCCCGGCCCGGGCAACCGCGAGGGTTGCCCCTACGGGGTGGGGTGCCGCATGCATGGTAGGGGCAGGGCTTGCCCCTGCCCGGCTTGCCCCTGCCCGGCCCGGGCAACCGCGAGGGTTGCCCCAACAGGATGACAGGTCAACATTGCGAAAAAAGCCACAAGCAGCCCTGTGTTTGACAGGTTTCGTTGCCTCTGCTATAATCGAAAACGAAAAGCGGAGAGGGGCAACGATGTCCTACGACCTGGATGCGGTGGATCGCCAGATTATTAGCATACTGCAACAGGATGGGCGGACGGCGAACGTAGAGATCGCCCGGCGAGTGGGAATCTCCGAGGCAACCGTCCGCAAACGCCTGGAGCGACTGATAGCGGATTGTACAATCCGCATTACGGCGGTTCCCAATGCCACCAGGGTCGGCCTGGCTACCGTTACCTTTATCACCCTCCACGTAGACCTCTCCTACCTCGACCGGATTGCCGAGCAGTTGGCCAGGGCACCGGAGGTGCGCTCTCTCTATTACACAACAGGTGAAAGCGATTTGATGATCGAAGCCTGGTTCCGTTCCAGCGAAGATCTCTTGCGCTTTCTGACCCACGAGATCGCCTCCATCCCGGGCATCAAGCAGGCGGCGACGTCCCACGTGTTGCGCACCCTCAAGGACAGCAGTACATGGGTCCTGCCCTCCGAGTCTCCTCCCTGCGTCCTGGTGGTGGACGACGATCCGGACTTTTGCGAGGTGGTGCGCATTGCCCTGACCGCCGAGGGCTACCAGGTGGTTGCGGCCAACAACGGCAATGAGGCCCTGGCCGCCATGCGGGTCGCCAAGCCGGACCTGGTGATCCTGGACATCATGATGCAGGGTATTCTGGATGGGCTGCGGACGAGCAAGGCCATGAAGGCCGACGGTGACCTGCGATCCGTACCCATCCTGATGGTGTCGTCCATAAACCAGTCGGCCTTTGCGGATCTGTTGCCACAGGCGCGAAACCTGTCGGCGGACAATTTTCTGGTCAAGCCGGTAGAGATCGATCAGTTGCTGGCCGAGGTCGGACGCCTCGTCCATTCGCGATGACTGGCTTGGTGCGTAGCTGCATTTCCTGGAGCCCGGGCAGAGAGATCTGCCCCAATACCGACAAAGGAGACGGTTCATGGAGCACGATTTAAGACTGACGATCTTCTGGATCGTCCATCTGCTGATGCTCGGCCTCTTTGGAGTCGAGATGCTCTTTGTCATCTCGGTCTGGTACAAGGCCAGGGTGCCCGGGGTCCCCGCCACTGCCTCCCGCTGGCGCAAGCTGTGGGCCACCGTCGTTTTTGCCATCCGCCTGATCTTTAGCCGGCGCATCTGGACGCTGCTCAAGGCGCTGGTGGTCGACGGCATGGTTCACCGCCGCTTGTTCCGCACCAGCACACGGCGTTGGGCAGTGCACATCTCGGTCTTTGGCTCCTGGCTTCTCCTGGGTGTCCTCTCGACCATCACCGGCGTGGTGGTCGAGTTCCTGCCCCTCTTTGGCATGAGTCCCGAGCAGGCCGCGTCGCTGCCGCTCATTGGCCACATGTTCCACGCCGACGTCTGGTGGGTGGCCCTCGTCAACGAGCTCCTGGGCCTGATCGTTCTGGCCGGCATGTTGTTCGTCATCTATCGCCGCTTTATCGCCAAGGACCCGCTCGTGAAGGGCATTCCCGCCGACAACTTTATGATCATCTTGTTGGCCATCGTCGCCTTCAGTGGCTTCCCGGCCGAGACCTTTCGCCTGCTGGCCGACTATACGACGGCGGCCGGCGTCTTCCAACCCGATCCCACCATGCTGTCGCCCGAGAAGCTGCCGCCGGTTCTTCACGCGGTCTGGGGGCCGGAATGGGGCTTTCTCGGCTTTTTGTCGGCCAGGATTCTGGGTGGCCTCGGCCTGAGCGCGAGCGTGTGGGCCGTGTTCCACAACGTCTTTTTCTGGCTGCACTTTGTCATCGTCACCGCGCTGCTCTACTACCTGCCCTTCAGCCGGTTCTTCCACGTCATCATGAGCCCGGTGATTGTCGCCTACAACAGCCTGCGAGAACGCGAGATGCGTGGGATCCACACCGGTGCGGAGCGCGAGGCTCCTCAGACGGCCCTGTGAGGAGGGGGCAGCCATGAGCAAAAAAGTTGACCTATCGCACTATACCTTGCGCCAGCTTCTGGAGATGGAAGCCTGCACCCGCTGCGGCGAATGCGTCGCTGCCTGCCCCACCTACGCCGAGTCGGACGAGAACGCCGAGATCCATCCCCAGCGCAAGATCGCCCGGGCGAAGGATTTCTGGAAGGCCGATCACCTGGGCTTTCTCGCCCGGCTGTTCGGCATCAAGCCGGCGACGGACGGGGATCAGGAGGCCCACAGCGACGGCGTCTATCGCTGCACGCTGTGCGGGCGGTGCCACGTCGTCTGCCCCGTCCAGATCGACACCCGCTCCCTGTGGATCTCGATGCGGGAACAGCTCGTCGATTGGGATCTCTATCCGGAGGTTTTCGATGGCCTGCGCGACCGGGTGACCACCCAGTACAACATCTCGGGCGACGACAACGCGAACCGCCTGGTGTGGACGCAGAACATGGATCACGTCCCCGAGGGGTTGGAAGCCAAGGAGGGCGCCGAAACTGTATATTTCATGGGCTGTGTGGGGGCCATGTATCCCCGCGCCTATGGGATTCCCCAGAGCTTTGCCCAGATCCTGGAGCGCGCCGGAGAGGATTTCACAACCCTGGGCAGCGGCGAGTGGTGCTGCGGCTTTCCGTTGCAGATCGCGGGTATGGGCAAGGACGCCTACGACCTGGCCCGGCACAATGTCGAGGCGGTGCGGGCCATCGGCGCCCGTCGCCTGGTGGCCACCTGCCCCTCCTGCTACCACACCTGGGCGCACGAGTACCCGCGCATGCTGGACGAGCCGTTGGGCTTTGAGGTGTATCACAGCGTGGAGCTCCTGGACGAGCTGATCGCCGAGGGCAAGATCAAGCTCCACGGCTTCTCTCAGCCGATCACCTATCACGATCCCTGCGACCTGGGGCGCACCAGTGGCATCTTTGACGCTCCCCGGCGGGTCATCAACGCCATCCCGGGCATCCAGTTCACCGAGATGGAGGATCATGGCGAGCTTTCCCTGTGCTGCGGTGGCGGCGGCGACGTGGAGATGGCCGATGCCAGTGTTACGGCCGCCGTCAGCAAGCGCCGCATCGAGCAGGCGCAGGCCACGGGAGCCCGGGTGGTCGTTTCGGCCTGCCAGCAGTGCAACCGCACGCTGGCCGAAGCGGCGCGCAAGAACAAGATCCGAATGCGAGCCATGGACATCACCGAGGTGGTGTGGCAGGCGATGCAGGAATAGTCGGTTTGGATTCAAACACAGAAAGGAGTCCTAGGAAATGAAGATCGATCAGTACGAGTTTCCCGACGACCTGTTGTACGACAAGGAGCACAACTGGGCCCGTATCGAGGGCGACACGGCAACCATCGGCCTGACGGCCTTTGGCCAGGACCTGGCCGGCGAGATCGTCTATGCCGAGGTGCCGCGCGTCGGCCGCGACCTCGTCCAGGGCGAGCCGTTCATGTCGCTGGAGTCGGGCAAGTGGGTCGGCCGCATCAAGGCCATCGTCAGCGGCAAGATCACCGAGGCCAACGAAGAGATCGAGTGGGAAAGCGCGATCATCAACGAGGACCCCTACGGCGGCGGTTGGTTTGCCAAGGTCCAGTTGTCGGGTGAGCCTCAGGGGCTGTACAAGGCGAGCGATGCGGAGTTTGCCGATTTCATCGCCGCCGAGCGCACCAAGTACGGCAAGTAGGCGACGGTATCCCATGGAGAGCGTCGGGTGAAGCTGTATCGTCTGGGCACCGTTGGCTGGCAAGATTCGCAGCTCCTGTACCACGCCCTGCCGCGGCTGGGGCGAGAGGGACTCATCCTCCTCTCGCCCGGCTCGCCCTACGTCTGCACCGGCTACTTCCAGGACGTCGAGCAGGAAGTAGAAGTCGAGCTGTGCCGGCAGTCGGGCATTCCCATCTTTCGTCGAGAGGTGGGCGGCGGCGCGGTGTACCTGGACGGCGAGCAGCTCTTCTACCAGTTGATCCTGCACCGGGACAACCCGATGGTGCCCGCCGGCTGGGAGGCCTTCTACCGGCGCTTCTTGCAGGCGCCCATCGAGGCCTACCGGGCGCTGGGGATCCCGGCCGAGTATAGGCCGGTGAACGACATCCTGGCCGGCACGCGCAAGATCTCGGGCAACGGCGCGGGGGAGATCGGCGACTACTATGTGCTGGTCGGCAATCTCATCGCCGACTTTGACTATCAGATGATGGCCCGCGTTCTGCGGGTGCCCGACGAAAAGTTCAGGGACAAGGTGTATCACACCTTGCAGGACAACCTGTCCACGGTCAAGCGCGAGGTGGGATCTCTGCCGCCTCGGGAAGAGCTGTGGGATCTCCTGGCGGCCCAATTCCAGGCAATCCTGGGGCCGCTGCCCGTGGAGACCGTCGTGGACGCCGAATGGCGGGCCCAGGTCGACACGCTGGCGGCGACCTTGCTCAGCGACGAGTGGACCTTTCGGAAGAACCGGCAGAGGCAGAGCCGCGCCGTGACAATTCGCTCGGGGGTGCAGGTGCGCCAGAAGATGCACAAAGCGCCGGGCGGGTTGATCCGGGCCACGGTCGAGGTGCAGGATGGCGTCCTGGCTGCCGTGGCGCTCTCGGGTGATTTCTTCTTTTATCCCGCAGAACGGTTGTCTGATCTGGAATCGGCCCTGGTGGGAACGCGCCTGGACGAGGCCGAAGCGGCAATCGGGCGCTTTTACGAGCAGCATGCCATCGAGAGTCCCGGGGTCGTGCCGGCTGACCTGGCCCGGGTGTTGGCCTAGCAATCGACAATGATGCGCAACTGCTCGACGACGAGACGGAGTGGACATGGCCAAGATCCTGGTAGTAGATGACGATCCTGACTTTGTGCTCAACAGCCGCAACATCCTGGAGGCGGAAGGGTACCAGGTCATAGAGGCCTACAATGGCAGCCAGGCCCTGCCCCTCATGAGGCGCGAGCGGCCCGACCTGATCCTGCTGGACGTCATGATGTCGACGACGCTGGAAGGGCTGGAAGTG
>ERZ1026796.1988-NODE-1988-length-12617-cov-2.719456_pt1 | contig 12617 bp, 16 predicted proteins | sample MGYA00520874_ERZ1026796 | MGnify/ENA primary metagenome ERZ1026796 (study PRJEB33270, sample SAMEA104284474) | anaerobic digester metagenome | biome: Anaerobic digester microbiome; feature: mesophilic sludge digester; material: Anaerobic digester biomass...
TTGGTGTATCAGACATTCTTTAGGCAGTTAAATATTTATATTAATCAATGCTACCCTTAGCATCAATTTTTTGCAAGTCTATATAGAACTCATAGCACATCTTAAGTATAACCATGGCAGGAACAGATAAAACTGCTCCCCATACTCCAAACAATATTAAGAATGTTATTGCAGCTAAAAGTATAAGTGTTGGTTTTACCTCAACTGCATTTCCCATAATCTTAGGAATTATCAAATTGTTTTCAACCTGTTGATACACTAAGAATATCAAAAGAAGAATTAATGCAGTCATAGGTCCCTTTACAATCAATGCCGTAAGAAGAGGTGGTATCGAAGCTATAGTTGCACCCAACGAAGGAATTGCAGAGAGTAGGGCAACTAAAACTCCCATCGGCAGTGCAAAAGGTATGCGGAACAGAGCAAGTACTAAACCTAATGTTGTCCCAGCAATTGCACTTACTGTTGCTTGACCAATAAGCCACTTTCCTAGTTTATACTCTAAATCCAAAACTAGTTTTTTAACTCTTGCTCTCTTCTCATCTGAATGTATCCTAATTAATACAAAATCCAGCACCTTATCATGATCAAGTATCAAATAAACAGAAAAAACAAAAGATGCTAGTACTATAGAGGCCCATTCAGCAGCACCACCAATAGCACTTGTAATATTTTTAAAACTATCAGCTGATGTAAATCTCTCAAACCATTGTGTAAGTGCTTCATTTATAGCCTCTTCATTTATTACAAAGCCACTAACATCTAACTCCTTTAAATTTTCAGTAATATTTTCAACCCAAACAGGAATATTTTTCCCCAATCCATTAATCTGATTAATTAGAGGTATAACTATTAAAGCAACAACTGCAAGAAGAAGTACAAAACCTAAGAAATATGTAACTGCTATTGCCCATCCTTTTGATATTCCCTCTTTTTTAAACCAGTTTATAATTGGAAGAGCAGCAGACATAATTACAAAGCTTAAGAAAAGAAATACTGCAATACCTAAAAGCTGTTCCCCCCATAATACTACTGCAATAACAAAAAATACTAATGCCAAAAACTTCCATGAAAATTCAATCGTAAAGACAGGCTGTTGTTTTTGTTTTTGACTTCTAGCCTTTTGAAGTTCACTTAACTCTTTAATGTAGTCTCTCTTTTCCTCTGGTTTATTTATATTTAATACTTTCATAATTTATTATTAATATATTACTCAGACTAATAACTAAAGTATACATTATTTCTCATTCAATATGCTAGGTATTACCTTCGCAGCAATTATAGAAGTAATTGGTACTATTAAAAGTATTCCCATACTTGACACTAAACTTCGGACAATTTCCTCTGCAATAAAATCCATCTGTAAAATATTCCCCATCTCTTTGCTATTGTAGATAAGAAGCATTACTGTCGCAAGACTAGAACCTGCATAAGCAATAAAAAGAGTGTTTACCATTGAAGATAAATGATCCTTACCAATATTCATTGCCTTTTTATACAACTCAAAGCCACTTAACCCTTTATCTGTTGTATACAACTCAGAGGCTGCCGATATTTGACTCATTACAACATCATCAAGAACTCCCATTGAACCAATTAGAATACTTATAAAAAAGACATCTGCCAGGCTTATATCTCCGCCAGTTTGACTAAAAAGGAGAAATGCCTCTTCACTTCCTGAACCATTAATATTTGTCAGATTAACAAATAACTTCGCAAGGAGCCCGACAATTAACACACCTATTATGCAGGAAATTACACCAATATGACTCTTTATATTAATACCATAAGAAGAATACATAATTACAACAATCATTACAATTACAGAAATTATCCCTGTAGATATGACATCAGCACCATTAAGTATCCTAGGTATAGCCCAAAGATAAAGGATTAAAACAGTAAAAATTAAGCTAACTAGTGATCCAAAGCCCTGCTTCCCACCTATAATTAAAGCCAGAGCAGAAAAACAACAAACTATTAATAGTATTGAGCCATTTCTATCATACCCTGTTATACTCCATTCTTCATTTCCATACTCATCACTAAGAAAAGAAACAAACACTTTATCTCCTTTCCTAAATCTTGACTCTTCATTCTCTGATAATATCGGAGAAATAACTTTCTGATCATTTAACTCCTCTATATCTACATAATACTCAAAACATTTATAACTACCTTCTAATGCCTTAAAGCATGGAATCTCCTTATATCCATTTATTACACCATGATAGAAAACTTCCTTTTGAGCATAAACAGGAGAGACCAAAAAGAAGGTAATAAATAATAAAATTAACAAAATTATTCTTTTCATACTCTCTATTATACAAAAAAGAGAGGCTTTTACACCTCTCTTCTCATTTCAATGTAACAACCCTTATCTTTTATTCTTCAAATATACAACAGAAGAACTTATTACAAATGCAAGTAAGGCAAGTAAACCAAATATCATCATTAAATTATTCCCTATTAACTCATCAAATGTCCCTGCTGCCTGTGGAATATTCTGATCAACAACTGCATCTCCATTAACACTGCCAAGAGGAGAGTAGTTTACTCTTACTTTCTCATCAAGCTGTACTTCATTTCCTGCTAAATCTTTTATGTATACAGAATACACATTCTTCCCTTCTTCAAGTTTTATACCCTCAATCCTAAAGTTTCCATCTTTATCAGCTAATGCACTAAAACTATCAGTTCCTCTTTTTACCTCTACTGTTGCATTAGGTTCTACAGTACCAACAAGTATGAATGTGTTTTTGTTTGTTTCTGTACCATATTTAAGGGTAACACCTTCTTTGCTTGGTGCTGTTCTATCAACAATTGAAGTTGCAATTTCAGATTTTGGAGATATCTTTCTGCTTGGAAAACCCTTTACACCAGCAACAGCAATTTTATACTCTCCCTCTTTTTCAACAGTATACTCATAGCTAAACTTGGAATCATCATCTACCTTTGCTTCTGCAATCTTCTCATCATTGAGATATATAAAGACATTGTCATATCCCTTAGCACTTCCTTGTATTTTTATTACATCCCCATTAGTTACTGATGTTACATTCTCTAATAGTGGAGATTCAAACTCAGGATCAAGTAATGGCTCCTCTCTATATTTTATATATGAAAAAATTCCAAAAGCTACAAGAAGAACACCTAAACCAATAAAGATAGAGCCAACTAACCTAGAAAGCTTTTCCTGTTTAGCAGAAGAAGGCTGCTTTATCTCAACCTTATTCTTCATACTTTCTTCTTTTTTAGATACTTTTGAGGCAGATTTTTTAATATTTTTTTTCTTTGCCACACCAACCTATATTAAAATTTATATAGTCTATGCATATAGCATAAAACAAAATTAAAAATAGTGCAAGATACTCAATTAAATGATAAAATAAAAGCATGAAGAAAAGTGCCAAAACAGCAATTACAATAATACTAATATTAACGATACTAACCCCTCTTGGGTACTTTCTAATTTATCCAAATTACAACAAATTAATTGGGCCTATAAAAAGATTTAATATACAGAGGAGTGCAGAGGAGATAACCTTCCAAATTATCACAGAACTTGTACCTACAAAAGATGAAGTCTTAGGTGTTGCAATACAAAGTTCTGGAGGACAAAGCATAGAAGAGAGTCTTAATCCCCAAACAGTCCTTGATAAAAAGATATTAGAAGAATTAAATACTAAAATAATTATTAACTCCATTGATGCAGAAGGTCTTGTATATGAAGGTACAGACTCTCATACAATGAACAAAGGCTTCTGGCATTTTCCTTCCTCAAATCTCCCTGGACAAAAGGGCAACATGGTAGTAATTGGACACAGGTATGCAAAGCTTCCTCCCAACAAAGACACCTTTTTTAACTTAGATAAGGTAAAAGTAGGGGATAAGATTGAGGTTGTTCAAAATGACAATCAATTCACATACATAGTTACAGAAACAAAGGTAGTTGAGAAAAATGATATCTCTGTTCTTCAAGATTACTCTGATTACAGAATTACATTAATCACTTGTTCTCCCCTATGGACTTCAAAGCAAAGACTAGTTATAGTCGGAAAACTGGACAAATTGTATAAAAACACATAGAATACAATACATTTCTTAATTTCAATAAATATATTAATGGATACTAAATACACAAGAAAAGATATTAATGAATATACTCATGAATTGAATATTACAATTCCTGCAGACAGCTTTAAGCATTCATATGATTTAATGCTCCAAGACTACTCTAAAGATTTAGATGTTAAAGGTTTTAGAAAAGGAAAAGTACCTGCAGATTTTATAAGCAATGAAGCAAAAGATGTTTTAAGATTAGAAACTTTTCAAAGATTAGCCCCATTATACATTAACAATGTGCTCACAAAGGAAAACATAGATCCAATTGCACCACCTGAATTCAAAGAGCTTCCTAAGTTCATGGAAAACTTAGATATTCCTTTTACAATAACTGTTACAACAATGCCTACTTTTAAACTTGGTGATATGAAAAAGGTAAAAGTCTCAAAAGAAAAGCTCACAGTTGAACAAAGTGAGATTGATAGTGCTTTAAATGAACTTAAGAAATCACAAAAGACTAAAGCTAAAGAAATAAATGATGAATGGGCAAAAGAAATAGGAGAAATAATAGGAGAGAAAGAGATTAAAACTTTAGATGCTTTAAAAGAAAAAATAAAAGATGCACTCTTAAAAGAAAAAGAACATTATCAAATTCATCAAATGCAGGATAGTGCACTAAAACTGGCAATAAAGGAGTGTAATATTGAAATACCACAACAGGCAATAGATTATGAGGCACGGGAAAGAGAAAAAGCTTTTGTAGAAGATATGAAGAGCAGGGGAATTAATATTGATGATTTTCTTAAAGCTAATAATATTACAATAGAAAAGATGAGAGAGTTGTGGAAGCTTGATGCAAAAGAAGCAATAGAGGCAGATGTCTTTCTAACCCTTTATGCTGATTCAAGAAATATACAAATGACAGATGAGGAGCTTGATACAAGAATAGAAGAGATTAAAAAACAAAGACCTGATGTAGATAAAAATATATTTACCAATGCTGAGTGGAGAGAAAATATGAAGAGAGTAGGAAGAAAAGAAAAAGCTTTTAATATGTTTATTGAAGAGGTATTAGGTAAAGAGTATATAGATGAACATAATTAAAATGTAAATATTTAAATATATGGCATTTTTAATACCAACAGTAATTGAAAAAGATAGAGAAGGAGAAAGAGCATATGATATATATTCTAGACTTCTTAAAGATAGAATTGTATTTTTAGGAGGTCCTATTGAAACACATTTAGCTAATACAATAGTAGCTCAGCTTTTGTTTTTAGAAAAAGAAAATCCTGATGAAGATATTCAGATGTTTATAAACTCTCCTGGTGGAGAAATAAATGCAGGTATGGCAATACTAGATACTATGAACTATATAAAATGTGATGTATCAACAATTGCTGTAGGGTTAGCGGCCTCAATGGGTTCACTTCTTCTAGCATTTGGAGCAAAGGGAAAGAGATTTGCACTTCCAAACAGTAAAATTCATATTCATCAGCCATTAGGTGGGGTACAAGGACAAGCCAGTGATATTGCAATAGAGGCAGAAGAGATATTAAAAACAAGAGATTTATTGTATAGAATGCTTTCAAAACAAACTGGACAGAGTATAAAACAAATACAAAAGGATGCTGATAGAGACAAATATTTTACAGCACAAGAAGCAAAAGAGTATGGATTAATAGATAAGGTTATTAGTAAGAGATAAATATATTTAAATTAAGTAAGTAATGATATGGAAAGAGATATAGAACGAGAAGAAAATCCTTTATTAAAATATGTAAGAGAAGTTGACAAATTAAGTAAAACAACAGAAGAAGAAAAGTTAAAGAAAGTTATAGAAGAAACATTAAATCATCTTCCTCAAAATGTAAGATCTCTTTCTATACCTGTTGGAGATTCTGTTTCTGTTACAGCACAAAGAGAGTGTGCAGATATTCCTGAAGAAGAACAGAGGGATTGGAGTTTAGGAGATTTAATTGCATATTCTGTAAGTGAAAGTGGATTAACAAATGAAACGGGCGATTAGCTCAGCTGGTTAGAGCATCACATTGACATTGTGAAGGTCACAGGTTCAAGTCCTGTATCGCCCACCATTTTAAAACTTCCTTTTTTGATATATTATTCAATATGAACCATGAAATGAAACTAAATGCAAAGGCTTTTGCTGATGTGAAAGCAGGTCTACAGAAGTATGAAACCCGCTTATTTGATGAAAAGAGGAGTAAGATTTCCAAAGGAGATACTATAACCTTTTCTAAGCTTCCAGAATTAGATCAAAAAGTCGTAGTAAAAGTTCTTAGAATTATTAGAGCAAAAGATTTTAAAGAATTATTTTTACTTTTCCCAATAAAAGATGCTAATTGGCCGTCAGATTATTCCAATTATGACTGTGCAAGAAATATGCTTAAATACTATTCTTATAAGGATCAAAAAAAATTCGGAGTTGTAGCTTTTGAAATAGAACTAGTTCAAGAAAACGATTAATACTAGTTAGATTTTAAGTTCCATGCCTGAAATTATAGTCCACCATTATTTATTCAAAACATTCATCAATCTGCCTATTGCTAAAGGCATATTCCTTCTTCCTTGACCTACAGGATAATATGTCGGATATATTTCATAACCATTTAATACCTCCCCCTCATCACCAAGATATTTACTAACAGAAATATTCTTATCTAACAAAATAGAAGATACCTGATTACCAAAAGTAACTATCTTTTTAGGATTAATAATCTCTATCTCTTTATACATTAAATCTAAGTATTCTTTGAAAACAGAATTATTAAGAGGCCTTGCATCAATTTGAGTACACTTTGCAAGATTAGTAATAAATGTGGAATGATTTTGGATGTCAGTATATACCTCATTGGCAAAATCATAATCCCATTCTTCTGGTCTAATATTTTTTATTTTCAAATATATCCTAGATTGTAATAATCCAAGATTTTCAAAAATATCCCATACTTGTTTTGTACCAATCCAAGGAGCTCTTAATCCCTTCCAAGAATGGCTACTAGAAATATTCTTACCTGTAGGATTCATAAAGATAAACATAACCTCTGGATTATTTATGCAACCTGCACCATATATAGAGGAGAGAGTAGGGTCTCCATATTTAAGTTGGAGCCTATCATATTCCTTATGTAATTGAACAACTTGTAGCATAGACTAGAAATTATACTTTAAAAAGGTTTTGCTTTTAAGTTCCAACCTTGAAAGTATATTCCACCATTTTATATAATATTATATATGGAAAACAGAGAAGTAATTATAGAAAACAATATAAACAATAATCCCTTAATAGAATATGTTAATGATTTAGCAAATGCTACCAATAAAGATGAAATAAAGGCTATAACAGGGAAAATTCTTAATATACTACCTGAGAATGTAAGCTCTTTATCTATTCCATTTTTTGATGATACAAATGGTATTACACTTATAACTTCAGAAAGAACAAATAATAATATCCCTGAGGAGAAACGGGAGTACTGGGGAATAGAAAGATTAATAAATCACTTGCTAAAAGAAGAAAGTAATAATAAATAGCTATGATTACCTTAATCTCTTCTAATACAAATACAAAGGTCATAGAGAAGATAACCAAATAGTCGGATTCAGAGAAGAATTTCAAACTTAAGAGTGTAAAAATAAAAATGTTTGAGATGAAAAAGGTTTTACTTACTTAGAAATTTATTCCTGCTCTTTTTGATATAATTACCAGATGGAACAAACAGAAATAGAACAAACACCTGAAAGAGAAGATATAGAATATCTAGTTAATAAAATAGAAGCAACACACTTTAATCCATACCTAAATGTAAGCAGAGAAGACTTTATCAATTCCTTTAATAAAGCTCAAGAAGAGGATAAAGAATTCTTTCCCCTTGCAATTCAAGAGTCTCTAGCACTAATTGGGGATGCTCATACATATGTAAAAGGAATATTAAATAACGATTATCTACCAATTGAATGTAAAGAATTTGAAGGACATTTTTACATAATAGGATCATCAGATAATTACAATCATATTATTGGACATGAGATATTAAAAATAAATGAACACCCTTTAAGTGAAATATTCCCTCAAATATCAAGACTATCCTCAAAAGAAAATAGAGAAGTTCTTCTAAGTGATTTATCTAGATACTTACCCTCAAACAAAATTTTAAGATATTATAACTTTAGTAATTCTGATTCTGTTAAATTAACAACAAATAATGAAGAACTTAACATAAAAACAGATTCCAAACAAAAAGTAAAAACTAAGGAGCCATTAAAATGGAAAATGTCCGATAAAAATGACCCTACATATTTTGGTAATAATAAATATCAGTTTAGATTAATAAATAATAATCTGCTTTTTCAATACAACGATTGTACAAATGAAGGACATACAAAAGAAGAATTAAGAACTTTTAAGGATAAGCTACTTAATTCAGCACAAAGTGTTGATAATATTATTATTGATTTAAGAAGGAATAGGGGAGGAAATACAGAAGTAATGAGAGATCTCTTTGAGAAACTCCCAAATAATAAAAGGATATATGTAGCAATGGGAAGAAAAACATTCTCATCAGCTATGCATCATCTTTTATTCTTAAAACAGGAGAAAGAGGCAGTTTTAATAGGGGAGAATGCAGGGCAAAAGCCAAACAGATTTGGTGATTATAAAGAGATAGTTCTACCTAATTCTAAATTAAGAATAGCATGCTCTTTTAAGTACTTTGAATTAATACCCAATAGTAATATTGATGTGATAGAACCAGATATAAGAATACCTGTTACTATTGATGACTATATGAATGAAACAGATCCATTAAATAAATGGATAGTAGAAAATCTTTAAATATTATTTACTTAAAAACTTGTTTCTAAGATTATATCCTCGTTCTATGTACTTTCTCTCTATTAGAATGTTGCTTTAAATGTTTTGAATAATATCCATTAACTTTATTAATATAGTTCTTTCCATTGAGCTTAAATTCCTGAAAGATATTAAGATAATAATCTAAAGGAATATCTGTAGGCTTACTATATCTATTCTTGTTAAGATATTGGTTAATATACTTTAACTGTTTATATGTAAAAAGCTTTTTAAATGTATCCAGCACAGAATAATTCATCTGATTAAAAATATATGTAATAAAATCTCTATACAATTGGAAGTCTTTTTTATTAAAATCTTTACGCCTTATATTAAGCAAGACTATATCTACATTAGGCATAGGCTTAAAATCCTTCTTCTGAAACTTTTCTCTAATCTTAATTTCATACATAAATGATAATATCGTAGCTATTTGTGTGTTTTTAGGTTCTCCAGCAAATCTTTCCGCAGATTCTTTCTGCACAAATAAAAATGCCTCTTCTAACTTAGAATTCACATCTGTAATTTTATTAATAATATCTGTAGTAATAAAGAAGGGGATATTAGAAAATATCTTAAATTCCTTTCTAGGTAATTCTATATTCAGGAAGTTCTCGTTTTTAAGTATTATATTTGAGCTATTATTAAATTTTTCTTCTAACTCTCTAGAATATTTTTGATCTAATTCATAAGCAATAACTTGCTTAGCATACCCCGATAATTCTTCTGTAATAGTTCCAGTACCAGCACCTATATCTAAAACAATATCACTAAAATTAATCTCAGAAAGTTTAATAATCTCTTTCAGCTTTTCTTTATTTGTATATAAGTTTTGAGAATACTTTATGTCTATCATCCCCTATATTTTGTTATATTAAACAGAAACTGTTGAAAAAGTATCTGATTATTAGAAGAGATTAAGTAAAATAAAAGAATTAAATAATATTACTTTTTTTCCAATCTCTAGTAAGAATAGGGTATTTATCCATATCAACGGAAGATAACTTATCATAAAAATCTACCCAGAAATTATTTAAAGTAGGATACCTACCACCACCTCTATTCTCACAAGGAAATCCATGTCTGTAATAATTAATCATATTCCTAGGATCCTCCACAAATGATTCAGGTGTAGTTGTAATAGCCTTAATAATTACTTCCTCACCTTTTGAATCCTTGAATGTATGAATAATAAATAAGAAGTTTTGGCTTGGGTCGAAGTCTACTGATTTTGCCATATTCAAAAAGTGCTCAGGATTAAGAACTTCTTTCCAAAATCTTAAACTTTTTTCTGCTTCTTTATCCTTAATATCCAAAAATTCCCTATTAGCATATGAAATAACAGGATAATTAGCACTTTTCCATTCTATCGGAGATATTGATTTTATCCCATTTAGAATATCTTCAGTAGTAACCTCCCTTTCCTCAAAATCCTCTATTCCGTTATCCATTATTCAAATTCTGAAACTTAATATTAATAATTCTTAACTAAGATATAGTATATCAAATATATTAAATATAAAATATTATTAACTTAAAAAATCACTTCCTTTTATATAAAATCTCCAGTTCTCATTTACAGCATTTAATGCATCTCCCTTTTCTTTACCATGCATTCCAAGATTAATCCTTTTACCACTAGATATCGTTATTTTAGGAGGAACAATTGGTTTAAGAATATAAATGTCCGAATTTGTATCTATCAAATCTTTTCCCTGATCTTTAATATTGACACCCAGGCATTCGGACAATCTACCTGGGCCATTTGATAAATTCTTTTCATTGTTTACACCCCTTCTCTTAAACATAACCTCTTTTCCATAAATTGGCTCTATAGAACGAATAAAAGATACATCTGGAATACCTTTATCATTTGTAACAATTGAAGTCATAATGTACATACCATATATAAGATATAGATAAAGATGACCACCCTCTAATAATTGATATTTAGTTCTCTCTGTTACATTTCTTTTAAAAACATGAGAACCCGCATCTGTATATGGATATGCTTCTGTTTCAACAATTCTTCCACCTGTAAGTATATTATCCTTTTCAGAAACTAGTATACAACCTAACAACTCTTTAGATACTGTTATAGAATCTCTTTTAAAAAATAGCCTGTCAACAGGTACATATCCATCATCTTTTAACTGTGCAAGAAATTCTTTATTCATATTCCTCAATCCATTTACTCATATCTTCACTTCCCTTCATTACTAAATCTTTTATAGAAAAACCTTTATCAACCCTATCTTTCCAGAACTGTTCACCAATAAAATAACCAAAACCAGCCTTTTGAATTAATACAAGAAAAGCATCATCTGCTGATTTCTCATCTTTAATCTGCTCAAATATATTATCAATTAGATTAAAATGATTAAGGCCATATCTCTTTTCCATAACTAATTTAAAAGACTCCCTGTTAATAACATCATTTACAATATCCTCCTTTTGCCTAAAATCGTTATCACTCCCAAACCACTTTTTAACAGTACCAACCCAAAATTTAGAATCATTCTCAAAGAAGCTGTCAAGATACTCAGGATATGGCTGTACATATTTCGCAAGACCTTCCCACCACAAAAAGTTAAGAACTTTTCCTTTAAGGTCCTGCTTTGTCCAATCAGGCTCTTTTCCTAATTGACTCAAAAAGATATGTGTAGATTCATGGGCTATCGTGTTTACAACTTTCTCTTTCAGCGAACCATCTCTCTTTCTTAATTCATTTACATTAATCACACTTGCATTACCCTTTGAGGCTAAAGCTACTCTTGAGTAAGGTGAAAAGATAAAGATAATTGGAAAAGGTTTAATTTCAACATCATTATTAATTTTCTGAGCATATGACAAACCTTCCTTAACAAAAGGCAGAATTTCTGCAAAATCGTAATCATTTAAGCAGTCATTAAGCTCTTGTTGTATTTTTTCTCTTCCAGCTCCATTTAAATTTTCATCTAAATCATATTCTCTATTAAAATCCTTAACTATAGCATCAATCTCATAGGGAAGCTCTGACCCTTTTATAATATGATCTCTAATTTGAGGTACATAGTCATATATTCCAGGTTTAAGCTCCACAGTTGTATCCTTCTCTTCAGTATCTTCCATTTCTACTTTCTAAAAATTTACCTCTATTTCCGTGGTTTAGTTTTTAACTCATTGGGTTTAAGAAAACACCCCTGTTCTTTAAGCTGCTCTAATGTCTTCTTCCCTGACTCTATATACATATCATACACTGATTGAGGTATATGTCCCCTATCTAACAAATCAATATGTATATTAACTAAACCTTTTTCTAATTGAATTGGGATAACTACTATCGCATTATCAGCTGTTTCAATAAAATACAGTTTGTTCTTTAGTCTAGGATTATATTCTACATCTGAAATACTACAATGCTCACAAATATCTAAAAATGTTTTTTCATCTTTAACCTTAGAATCTGTAATCTTTACTAATTTAAAAGGTAAATCCTGATCTAATCCTATCTTTCCTATATATTTATCAATGTCATCAAGTGTTAAGTCACTCAAAATATAATCAAAAGGAAGCTTATCTTCATTACTCTCTAAGGCAGAATTAATAAAAGGAACAAAATCTAAAGGCTCTTGATTAAACTCCTTACTTTCATACTCAGATGGAATAGGCATACATTAATATCAATAAATTAATGTAATAT
>ERZ1026796.1995-NODE-1995-length-12590-cov-3.373185_pt1 | contig 12590 bp, 10 predicted proteins | sample MGYA00520874_ERZ1026796 | MGnify/ENA primary metagenome ERZ1026796 (study PRJEB33270, sample SAMEA104284474) | anaerobic digester metagenome | biome: Anaerobic digester microbiome; feature: mesophilic sludge digester; material: Anaerobic digester biomass...
TTCTTAGCAACTTCAGATCCATAAATAGCATTAACTACTTCTAGTAAATTGCCACTTCCAAAAGTTTGAAGTAATACTTTATCATTGTTTATTAACTTAAAAGCAATATCTGGTCTTGCAAAAGCAATCTTCATCACAAAGTCTGCAATATAACTTAACTCTACATATTCATTTTTAAGATTTTGTAATCTTACAGGAGTATTATAAAACAAGCTCCTAACAGTAATTTCTGTACCTTTTTTTTGAGCAATCAATGCTTCACTTACTAACTCTCCACCTTTTAAAGATAACAATAGTCCTTGAACCCCATTATCTGATGTTTTCATTTTAAAAGATGAAACAGCAATAATTGAAGGTAAAGCCTCACCCCTAAACCCTAAAGTATCAATATGATATAAATCAGCTTCTTCTAAAATCTTACTTGTATGGTGAGGTAAGATTGCAAGTTTTGCTTCTTGCTCATTCATACCACTACCATCATCTAAAACTTTGATTTCTTTTAAGCCAGAGTTTTCTAAAGTAATAACAATATTCTTCGCCCCTGCATCAATTGCATTCTCTACAAGTTCCTTTACAACTGAATAACAGTGCTCAATTACTTCTCCAGCTTTTATTAAATTGATTAGATGTTTATCCAGTTGTTTGATCATTTTCTCTCCTTTATTTCTTTAACTTTTTTTGTAATTCTGATAATTTATTTAAAGCATCAAGTGGTGATGTTTTATTTAAATCAATTGTTTCAATCTCTTCTAAAATATTTTTCTCCAGTTCTGTCTTAGAATCATAGATTAGTGGCGCTTGATAGTTTGCTAGTGAAAACTTTTCACTATCAACTGCTTGAGCTTCGTATTTATGTAATAAGTCAGTTGCTCTTAAGATTATCTCTAATGGAAGTTTGGCTAGTTTAGCTACATTAATTCCATAACTTTTATCTACTGCACCAGGTAATACTTTATGCATAAAGATAACCTCACCTAAACGCTCTTTAATACTTACATGAATATTTTTTAATTTCATTAAACTTTGATCTAAAGCAGTAAGTTCATGATAGTGAGTTGAAAATAAAGTATAAGCATTAATATTGTTATGAATATACTCAATAATACTTTGCGCTAAACTCATACCATCATAAGTTGCCGTTCCTCTTCCAATCTCATCTAAGATGATTAAAGAGTTAGATGTTGCATTTTGTAATGCTTTATTTACTTCTAACATCTCAACCATAAACGTTGACTCACCAGAAATAATATCATCACTAGCACCTATCCTAGTATAGATAGCATCAAATAATGGTAATACTGCTTCTTTTGCACTAACAAAAGAGCCGATTTGCGCCATGATTGCTATTAGTGCTATTTGCCTCATATAAGTAGATTTACCACTCATATTCGGTCCAGTTATTAACATAATCTTTTCTTCATCCATTACTAAATCATTAGGAATGAAATTATCCTCAAATTGTTCTAAAACAGGGTGACGGCCTGTAATAATCTTAATTCCTTCTTTTTGAAACTTAGGTCTTACATAGTTATTTTCTTTGGCAACTCTAGCAAGTGACTGCATCATATCAAGTAAAGCTATATCTTTACTTAAAGCTTGAAGGCTATAGGTATATTCTTTAAATAAATCCCTCATACTTACAAACATATTGTATTCTAAGCTAATCATCTTTTCTTCAGCTCTTAAGATCATTGCTTCTTTTTCTTTTAACTCTTCAGTAATATAACGCTCTGAGTTAACTAAAGTTTGTTTCCTAATATAACCAAACTCATCTTTTACTAAAGGAATATTACCTTTACTAATTTCTATATAATAACCAAAGACTTTATTATAACCAACTTTTAAGTTTTTAATATTCGTTCTTTTTCGTTCTCTTTGTTCTAACTTTAATAGATAATCTTGACTTTTATCATTTAAATGTCTTAACTCATCAAGTTCTTCATTATAACTATCTTTAAAGATTCCCCCTTCTTTAATTGTATAAGGAGCATCTTCATTAATAGCATCATCAATTGTTTTAAAAATAAAAACAAAGTCATCAATCTTTTCTAAATTAGGAAAATATCTTAAAATCCCAATTTCTTTTAATAACCCTTGTAAAGCTGGTAGGTCTTTTAAAGATTGCTTTAATTGTAAGAAATCTTTAGGATTAGCATTATCATAAGCAATCCTCCCAACAATCCTCTCTAAATCATAAATATCATTTAGAATAGCTCTTATATCATCAGCTTTAATAAATGCTTTATGTAAAGCATCAATAATATCATACCTTGCTTCAATTTTTGCCTTATCTATTAAAGGAAAAACAATATTCCTTTTTAAGAATCTTGCACCCATAGCAGTTTTAGTCTTATTTAAAGTATAAAACAAAGTATTCTTTTTGTTTTGAAATCTAATTGTCTCTAACAACTCTAAATTACGTCTTGAAGTAAAATCAATTTTTAGAAAACCTCTAATATCATATTTCGTAAACTCTTGCATATGAATTAATACTTTTTTCTGAGTTTTTAAAATGTAATTTAATAATCTATTAGCACATTTTTGTTCTTCTTTATCTAAATCTAAAGTTAACTTCTTTAAATAAGAAATATCACTATCTTCATCATAAATAGAATAAGTAATACTTGTAACTTTCTCTAAAGGAGAAAATACACTTAAATCAAAACTACTTGAAATAACTATTTCTTTAGTCTTTAGATTTAAAATTTCTTGAAGTAACAATTCTTCATTTAAAGGAATATCAGTTATATAGTTTTCTCCAGTAGATAGATCTGAATAAGCAAAAATAAAACGATTCTTTTCTCTCGAAACAGTTGATAAGAAGTTATTATCATCTTCTGAAATTACACTACCTTCAGTAATAGTACCAGGTGTAATAACTCTAACAACTTCTCTTCTTACAATTCCTTTAGCATCTTTAGGATCTTCAACTTGCTCTACAATTGCAACTTTGTAACCTTTTGATGTTAGCTTATCTAAATAGCCTTCAACTGCATGATGAGGTACACCACACATCGGTACTCTATCTTTCATCCCAGCATCACGTCCAGTTAAGACAATATCTAACTCTTTTGATGCTACTAAAGCATCATTAAAGAAAAGCTCGTAAAAGTCTCCTAACCTATAAAGTACTAACGTGTCAGGATAATCTTCTTTGATCTCTAAGTATTGTCTCATCATTGGCGTGTATTTTGTTTTATCTATTTTTCCCATATTATCACCACTTATCATATTATATCACAAATAAGGTCATTTATAAATAAAAAACCTCTCCTAAGCAGAGAGATTATTTCAAAGAAGAGGTCTTTTATGCTATTACTTTTGGGTAATAACGAATTGCAATGACTTTACTTCTAAATCATCTAGAGAGGCAAAGGAATAAAAGATAGTTTCTTCCGGGCTTAAGTATGGCTCTAAAGCTTCTTTAGCTTTAGCCGCTATAGCCAAGCCTTCAAGTAAAGTCATTGCACTGATAGGAGTATTTTCATTGATAGAATTTAGCCCTTTCGTTAACTCCAAGATTGCATATAATGGCATATCAAGTGGAGTCATATTTGTTTCTGGATCTTTCACAAACAAAGCTTGCATTTCTCCAATTGCTTCAGGAGTAGGCACTAATGATCCAATTTGTTCTGTAATTTGGTAAAGTTGAGGAACTAAGCCAGTTCCTTGGTCATTAGCAATAGTTCCAATAATAGTTTGAACTTGGGCTTGAACTGCTTGGTCTTCACCAAAAGCTGTTACATTATTTATTAAAATGCTTTGATAAGCAAGAAGTTTTTCAATTAAGTCACCAATCTTTGTAGCTAGATCTTGAACAGTTAAAAGTAAATTATTGAAGTTCACAAAAACATCTTTTAAGTCATTATCATAAACTACAAAATCACTAGCAAGTGCTGCAAGATTGTTTCTAACTAAAGCTACATCATCTATAAGACTTAAATCTAAACTTTCAACTTTAGCTACCATTCCTAATAAAATATCTTTAGTTTCTGTAATCTTTTGATATTTTGGATCATAACTAGCTACAATAGCTAAATCTTGTCCAGCTTGATTTAAAGATGCTTCTAAATTACCAAATAGTTCAGGACTTAATGCACCTACCGCATTTGTAACATCTATATATGATGCAAGAATAACAGCCCTTGTCTCTTCATTTGCAACTGCAGCTACAGGTGGTGCAAGAATAGGAATTACTTCGTTTAATTGTGTTAATGCTGAAAAGTCCATTTCACTATTTAAAACACCTTGTAAAGCACCTTTAACTGAATTATTAAGTAAATTAATAAATTCAAGTTCTGTCATTCCTTGAGCTATACCACCTAGCATTAACATTACCATTGCTTGTAATTCTTCTTTAGACATAGCATCTTCACCTAAGTCGATATTTTTAAAGATACTTTCTAAATCAAAAGCATTAGACTTTAAGGCTTGAAGGCTAATTGTAGCATTAATTCTTTCAAAACTTTTTGTTTGTAATACAAGTTCATATGTAGAGTTAGATCCTGGCATACCTAAATATGCTATTGTTCTAACTGATCCTGCTAAGACTGAAGTCATTGCACCATCATAATCTAAAACATCTGCTTTATTTACATTAATCGGAACTTGCACTTGAGCTACAAACTGATTTCTAATTTCTTCTTCTACTTCTTCATTAGGAATAATTTCTAGCCTAATTTTAACTGTTCCTTCTTTACCAATAATTTCATTTAACGTTTTAACTTCATCATTTAAAAAGTAAGTAAATTTAAAACTATAAGGTAATTCATATTTAGACTTATCTAATTCAAGTTCATAATAATATTTATCTTTTGCGTTTTTAACCGGTATTTTTATTAAACTTCCTTCTTTTACTAAAGGATTATTTTCTGATAAATTTGCATTAGCTTTTAAAGTATGAGCCTTTATTGTATAAAAAGTATTTTCTTCTACTTCATTTAACACTGCTACAACTTTTAAAGAAACGATCTTTCCTTCACCATCTAAAACAGCAAAAACAGTTTCTTCTTGCATGTTATCACCAATAGCTTTAGTCTTTGAAGGGACAAAAGGATCGGGTTTTACTACTGGTTCTTCACCATTTTTCTTACAACTTGTAAGGAAAAAGATCCCTATAACTAATAGTAAAATTATAATTATTCTCTTTTTCATACTTTTTCCTCCTTTTTCTTTTTTCTAAAAGTAAGTGCTTGAAGTGGTTTGTCTAATAAAACAAGTAAAGCAGGAAGTGTTACTAGTACCATAAGTCCAGATAATAATACACCTCTACCAATTAATTCACCCATATCTCTAACACTATCTACATCACTCATTAACATCTCCACAAACCCAGCTGCAGCTAAAACAAAGCAAGAAACTAGGATTGTTGTAGCGGATTTTTCTAAAGCTTTAGAGATAGCTTCTTTTTTCTCAAGCCCTTCATCTCTAAACTCCATATACCTACTTGAGAGTAGTACGGCATAGTCAATTGTTGCCCCTAGTTGCAAGCTCGATACAACTAAATAACCAATATATGATAAATTCTTATCTAAGAAGTAAGGAACTGCAAAGTTAACCCAAATTGCTGTTTGAATTACTAATACTAAAACAATAGGTACAGATATTGATCTAAAGATCAACCCAACTATTAAAGCAATAGCAATAACTGAGATAATTTGTACTATAATTCCATCTTCTAAAACTGTATCTTTAATTTCGGTAATTGATGCTGAATAACCTAAAACATAATATTCTTCTCCGAAATTAAGTTTACATATATCATCAATATCTTTAGCGACCTCATACATCTCCTCACTTTCGCCAAAAACATTGATTGAGATAATTATCCTAGCATAATCTTTCCCAACAAACTTCTCTAAATATTCATCTGGTATCATTTCACTTGGAATAGTTTTTGGAACTGATGTTACTAAACTTTCAATATGACCTACATATTCTAATTTTTGGATGCTTTCAGTAGCTGCTACAGCTTCTGTTTTTGCATCTTTATCATACAAGATAATAAGCGGTTGGAAATGACCAAAATGCTTGCTAATCGCATAATCTTCTTGCGTTAATGGATCTTCATGGTCTTCAATTGCATGATCTCCATAGAAGAATTTAGTCTTTGTTTGAAAGACAACTGCAAGTCCCATCACAATTAAGAATATAATTACAATTGGCCATCTACCTTTATGTAATCCTTGACCAAACTTCTTAAAATTAGGAACAAAACTTCTATGCTTTGACTTCATTAACCACTTATCAAAGAAAATAAGTAACATTGGCATCATAAATAACGCTACTAAATAACTAATGAAAACAGCTTTTGCTAGGTTAATACCAATATCTGCTCCAATGCTATATCTCATAAAGACTAAAGCTAAAAAGCCAAAAACAGTTGTTAGAGCTGATGCTGTAACTGAACCTAGAGCATCTTTAATTGAAGCAATCGCAGCTTCTCTTTTTTCCATTCCCGCTTCCCTTTTTTCATAATACCTATGCACAAAGAAGAGCGAGTAGTCGAGACTCATTGCAAGTTGTAAAGCTGATGCCATTGTCATTGTTAGAAACGAAATACTTGGCATAAAACCATTAACACCTAAGTTAATAACAATAGCTGTTAGTAAACTAATAATTACAATTACTGGCTCAATCCAAGATGTAGATCCAATAATTAAAATAATAATTGCAATCGGAATTACAACTAACATAATACTAATTGCTTGACTTTCAGCTAAGTCACGAACATCCTTAGCAGCTATTGCTGGCCCGCGATACTTAACCTCAACTGCCTTAGTTTTCAAATAAGCTTGACTTGCATTAATTGCATCATCAGTTACTTTGCTATATTCATCTTCATCCATTTCTAAAGTTAATAAATAATTACCATCTTTATAGAAATTCTTAACTAAAGGATTACTTATAGCATCAACTGGTTGTTTAATATCACATACATCAGCTAACCAGTTAACACTTTTTACTCCTTTAATTTCTTTTAAATTACTAACAATCTCTTCAACTTCTTCTGTTGTTGTATCAGAGATCATCACTTGAAACATCGTCGTTAATCCAAACTCTTCTTCAAAAATCTCCATTGACTGTTTCGTTTTTGAATCATCAGGAAGGTATAAAGACATGTTATAGTTTACTTTAGTCATAAAAGCTAAACCAATCGAAATGACAACTAGAATAATAAAGACGATTGTTGTAGCAATCATGCCTTTTTTTGACACAAGTTTCTTTAAAATTTTATCCATATTACCTCCTTAAAATTAAAATTTCAAATATATATTTCAATTTCAAATATATATTTCAATTACTACTTTTAATATAGCACAAAATATGTTATAATAAGATATGAAATTAAATTTCATATTTAATTTCAAATGACATTTGGAGGTATTAACATGACAACAAAAGAAAGTATTATTTACAACACAAAAGAACTACTAAAAACAAGAACTAATCTAACAATTAAAGACATTACTGATGCATCTAATATTAATGTTGCAGCTGTAAACTACTACTTTGGTAGTAAAGACAACCTAGTAAACATCGTATTAAAAGAAGCAATTACAGAACTAAAAGTTAAAATCTATGAGGAACTTTTAATTCCTAATGATGATACGGGAAAACCAGGCAATACCGAACTTATGATAAATAAAGCAGTTGACTTAATCTATGGTTTTGCTGAAGAATACATTGGCGTTATCTATCTATCTTTTATTGGTAGCGAAGGTCAAGGCAATTCCACAAACATCTTAGTAAATGAGTTTGTAACTGATACTGCCTTTTTAGAAAAACTTTTCGAAGTTTTCAGAGAAATCACTGGAATAAATGATCCACTAAAACTAACTGCTAAATACGTTATTCTGTTTTCTTCTTTTAGTGTTCCTTTATTCTTAAGATCAGTAATTCCTAATGTAACTAACACGAAATTCAAAGAATATAAAGATGCTTATGTAAAAGAACTTGTAAAAGTATTTACAAATTAAAAAAAGGGTTTATTAACCCTTTTTTATTTATACTTCTTCTTCTAATTTATTATTTTTCTTTTTCCTAAGTTGATCTAAAGGTAGGTAAATAGCAGGTCCAATTAAAACTGCTAAAACAATTTCTGCTAGCGAGTTTATTGACACAATTGAAAGCAAAATTGCTTTCAAAGTAATTGAAGCCACATCTTCTGTTGTTTTAGTATAATACCAACCAGTTTCAATAATAGGATAAAGAATAGTTAATACTGTAACAGTATGGATAATTGTCATTATCCCAAAAGTAAAGAATAAAGCTAACTTATCTCTTCCTTTAAAAGCCTTAGTTAGCCAGCTATGCATAAATGGTGCTAAAACACCAATTAAAACTCTAGGCAAAACACTAACAATTGGATTAGTAAATGGTGCATTAGCAGGTCCCATAATTAAGAACGCTTGAGTCATTGATGATATACCAAATGTTAAGCCTAAAGCAAGTCCCCATTTCCAACCTAAGAAAATCGCTCCAATTAAAACTGGAATATGTAATAATGTTGCATAAGCAACTCCAGGAATAATTGGGATAAAACCAAGTGATGGCACAAAAGCCATCAAAACAATAATTGCAAATAAAATTGCCCCAAAGACAAAATCACCAAGATTATATTTTTTCACATTTCCTCCTTTTAGGCTTAAAATTACTTTAAGTCCCATAGTCTAATAATCTTTTTTTATTTTAATAAGTATGTTCTTAAGTTAATAAGTAACATCTATAGTATTTCAAAAACAATACCTTCAATAATTACAGTATCATCTTCACTTACGCCGAGTTTTTTAAGCTCATCTTCAATTCCTAATTTCTTTAAACGATAAGAAAGTAATTTAACACTTTCATCATTATCAAAATTAGTTGAATCAATATATCTTTCTAAAATCTTACCTTTTACTTCATATACTCCATCTTCTAATAGCGTAATTGTATAAGGTTTTTCTTCTTTCTTAAATGTGTATTCTACAACCTCTTCAATATACTCTTCTTTTAGTGGAACAGTATCAAGTAGATCTGCAATTCTATAAACTAATGAATCTAAGTTTTCAGCTTGGTAAGCAGAAATCCCAATAACATCATCACCTAATTTAGTCTTTAACTTTAATAAGTTCTTATTGGCATTAGGTAAGTCCATCTTATTAGCTACAATAACTTCAGGTCTTGTAATTAAGTCTGGATTATATTCTTCAAGTTCCTTTTTAATCAACAAATAATTTTCATAAGGATCAGATTTGTCTAAAGGATCAATATCTAAAACATAGACAATGATTCTACATCTTTCAATATGTCTTAAAAAATCATGACCCAAACCTGCACCAAGTGATGCTCCTTCAATTAAACCTGGTAGGTCAGCTAAAACAAAGCTTCTACCATCTTTAGCTTCAACCATTCCTAAATTAGGAATAAGTGTAGTAAAAGGATAGTCAGCAATTTTAGGCCTAGCCTTAGATAAAGCCGAAATAATCGTACTTTTACCTACATTAGGTAAACCAACTAAGCCAGCATCAGCTAAAAGTTTAAGTTCTAAGCTAATATTTTTAGCCTCTCCACGCTCTCCAGCTTCAAAAATCTTTGGCGCTGGGTTTTTGCTTGTTGCAAAGGCAGCATTTCCTCTTCCGCCTTTTCCACCCTTAGCAATTACAACTTCTTGGTTTTCCTTCGTAATATCAGCGATTACTTCACCTGTTTCAAGATTCTTTACAACTGTTCCTAAAGGTACTTCAATAATAATATCTAAAGCATCTTTCCCAAACATGTTTTTAGCTTTACCATTTTCTCCTGAATCAGCTTTGATTATTTTATTATATTTTAAGTCTAATAGCGTAGTTTTATTTAAAGATCCTCTAAAAATAATAGAGCCACCTTTACCTCCATTGCCTCCAGAAGGCCCACCTTTAGGAACATATTTTTCTCTTCTAAAGGCAACCATTCCTTTGCCGCCATTACCGGCTACTACTTCTATATTTACTTGATCAATAAACATATTATCACCTTCTCTAACTCAAAAAAATGCACTTAATTAAATAAGTGCATTATTTAGTAGCGTAAACAGAAACTTGCTTTTTATTACGTCCTTTACGCTCAAACTTTACATATCCATTAATTAAAGCGAATAATGTATCATCGCCTCCACGACCAACATTTTCCCCAGGATGAATCTTCGTTCCTCTTTGGCGATAAATAATTGATCCAGCGTTTGCATATTCACCATCACCCATTTTAGCACCTAGTCTCTTAGCAATAGAATCACGACCGTTCTTAGTTGATCCTCCAGCTTTTTTAGATGCAAAGAATTGAATGTTTAATTTAATCATTTTAATGCCTCCTTTATTTTGATGTTTTTAGGATAATCTTTACTCAAATCCTCTAATAATACTTTTAGATTATCCAAAACTATTTTTGTATGAGAACTATTCTCTTTTACTACAATAGTTATTTCTGTTTTTTCTTTATCTTCTGTATAAGAAAACTTTTCATTGTTTGCCTTAAGTAAACGAATACTATAAATAACAGCAGTCGATACTGAACTACAAACAATATCTAAGCCTTCTTTATTATATAAAGAATGACCAGAAACAGAAATTTTTTTTATTTCCTTATTTTCATAAGTAAATTTAACTGTAATCATTTACGCACCTAAAGATAAAATTTGAACTCTAGTATATGCTTGACGATGTCCTTGTTTTTTATGATAGTTTTTCTTTGCTTTATATTTAAAAACAATAATCTTTTTACCACGACCTTGTTTTAAAATCTTACCAGTAACTTTAGCTCCCTTTACATAAGGATTACCAACTTTACCATTTACAAGCAAAACTTTATCAAAACTAACTTCAGAACCTTCTTCACCTTCGATTTTTTCGATATGAATTACGTCATTCTCGGCTACTTTATATTGTTTACCACCAGTTTCAATAATTGCATACATAAGCACTACCCCCTTTTCTATTTTTTAAGACACGCCTTGTAAGGTAGATTTTTTAAAAATCATTTATAACCTAAACGAAGTGCGGTGCACCTATATAACTCATATATTATACCATCAATTCATTAAAATTGCAAGGTTTATTTCAAAAACTCATCGACTTTTATCTTATAAGTTCTACGTCTTCTGTGTTGTCTTGTCTCAAAATGCTTCCATTGCGATTGAACTTTAATATTAGTTTCTAACTCTGGCCCTGTTTCAGCATATTTAGCACCATACTTAATTGCCTCTACAATCGCTTCTCTAATCATTAACGCAGCAACTCCTGTAGATTGATATTTGGGTTCTACTGCAATAAACAATAAATCTAAAACTTCAACTGTTTTTAAATCACGCAAAACATGCATAAAGCCAAATGGGAATAACTTACCTTTACTTCTTCTTAAACCCTTATTTAAAGATGGAATCATTAAACCAATAGCTATTACTTTATCTTCTCCATCTACTACTACATAAACAAAATCTAAGTTTAGTAAAGGAACATAGGAAGCTGCTATCTCATCAATTTGTTTTTGTGATAAAGGCACAGTTCCGTATAAAGGAGCAAAAGCTTCATTAACTACCCTAAATGCCTCATTAATATAAGGGCCTACTTCTTTTTTCGATTTAAACTTCTTAATCTTTAAATGATAACGAGCTAAAACACGCTCAGCCATTCTATCTAATAGAGGTGGGATTTCATCAGGAACTTTAATTTGGTATTCAACCCAGTCTTGATCCTTCACAAACCCTAACTTTTCAAAATGTTCTTTATAGTATGGATAGTGATATAAAGTAATGAAATTACTCATCTCATCATATCCTTCTACAAGTAGCCCTTGTTTATCCATATCGGTAAAACCTAAAGGACCCATTAAAGTATCCATTCCCTTTTCCTTGGCATACTTGGCAACTTCCATCATCAATAATCTTGTAATTTCTACATCATCAATCATATCAATGTGTGAATAACGCATAAACTTACCACCAGTTTTTTTATTATATGCATGACTTAAAATAGCTGCAATTCTCCCAACAACCTCACCTTTTTCATCATAGCATAACCATTGCTTAGATTCACTATAATCATATGAAGGATTTTTCTTCGGATTGAAAAAATCTTTTTCTGATTCATAGATATCAGGAATGAAATACTGACAATCTTTATATAATTTGTTTGGAAACTTCACAAACTTTTTCATTTCTTTTTTCGTGGTCACTTCTTTAATCGTATACATAAAATCACCTCAAGTAGTGCTATTATACTATTTTTTAAGAAATTTGTAAAGAAAATTAAATTATCAATCTTTTTATGTTAATTTTAAGACTCAAGTGATAAACTATTACATATTAAGAGGTTTAATATGACTAAAAAGAAATTAACAAAAGCTCGCAGAATAAAAATAATAGCTACAGCTATTTTCTTACCAATCATTTTTGGTTCATTAATTGCGGCTGCAATCTTATTTAAAGACCCCATTTTAGAGTCAATTGATTTAAAATCAATTGAACCTATCCAAACTGCTTTTAAAAATTTAGGGCTCTTAGGACCAGTTGTAACTGCTTTACTTCTCATTGTAACGATGTTAAGTTTTGTAGTCCCTGTTTCTTTTGTCCAAGC
>ERZ1026796.1996-NODE-1996-length-12580-cov-1.954710_pt1 | contig 12580 bp, 21 predicted proteins | sample MGYA00520874_ERZ1026796 | MGnify/ENA primary metagenome ERZ1026796 (study PRJEB33270, sample SAMEA104284474) | anaerobic digester metagenome | biome: Anaerobic digester microbiome; feature: mesophilic sludge digester; material: Anaerobic digester biomass...
CGTCTATGATGCCCATAGATTCGACTTTGAATTGCCCCCAGAAGTACAGCCGGATCTTGAAGCCGTCGAATTCTATCTTGAAGCTGCTCAGGCTGCGGTTTTGCAACTGGCTCAGGATTTGGAAGCGCAGGAGCGCAGGATTCCAATGACGTTATCAGAAGCCCAGCAAAAGCGGCTGAATGACCTGGCGATTGGCAAGATAGTCACCGGGCAGATCAGCATCGATGATCAGATAGCGGCACTTAGAAAACAGATCACCGCTCTGTCCGAGGCTGCCAAAGTTCCACTGGATACCGATTTTCAAGCATTAGATGAGTTGGTGGCATCCGAGAAAGCCAAGAAGGAAAAGAAAGCCGAGCCCGCCAAGTCCACGAAGAAGACGGCCAAAAAATCTAAATGAGGTAATTTCGTGAAAATAGATCCTACCAAAGTGTGGTGGCTCATCATCGTTCTCCTTCCGCTGGTGCAGGCCGGGGCTGGCATTCTGTCTGAGTCTTTCTCAGGCCAGGGCTAAGGTACACTTTACCTTTTACGTCAACTTTTTTTTTTACAAAAACATATAAATATCCTGATAGACATCTTCTTTCTTGGAGGATACAAATATGGCATTTATACCCCTCGGAGAGACCGCTAATGCTGGTCTCGTGATGTCCGGGTACGGCAAGCCGTACCTGAAGAGAGCAAGTTATGCGAAAGGATATAATCCCGAACATCTGAAGGCATACCAGGCTGCTTTTTCTACCGCTTCCAAGGAGTGCTCTGCTGCAACTCGCGGAATGACCGGTATGGAAAGGGCTAAGGCTAAGTCTGCCTGCATGTCTGGTGCTCTGAAGAGGTAGGGATCTTATCCCTCCTTCTTCTCAAAATCTCTAAGTCTTTTTTGTCCCTTTGTTTCAGACGCTATTTTTGATCTGCCGTATATGGTGCGCAGTGTTTCCATCATGCGTTTAGTCCTTTCGAGCGATGTAGCCCCCTCTTTTATCATGTTATTTCCTCCATATTATCGCGTCTCTGAACCACGGTTCCAATAGATTCTTGTTCTGCGAATAAAAAAACCCGAAGTTTGAGTCCAGAATATATGTCTTGCTGAAATCATCAGGGTCTCTGGTTGTTCTCCCAGCTGCTTGTTGGATTGCTACAGCTGTTGTCAATCTATACCACTTGTCGATGTTTAACTCTGCCTTGTCAGTTTCATTTCTTTTGATAACCCATTCATCACCAAGTGATGGATATGGAACCTTCGCGATGATGTTTCGTTGGAAGTTTTCTCCTTTCAGGTTGATTCCCTCAGCGTAGTTCACTGATAGGAAAATACATTCCTTGGATCTCATGAATTGCCGGAGAGCATCCTCGCGATGTCCGGGGGTTTGCTGTAGAACCTTCGGGTGCCTCATATGATCCTTTAATTTTTGGGCAATCCCGTAGGAATGGCAATGCACGATGGTTTGTCTCGGGTATTCCTTGTGTATCTCCAATATACGCCGCGCCATATTTGGCACGGTGTTATCTATATTGCTTCGACTCATCTTTCCAATAGGTTCGTAATATATTAACCTATTTTTCTTAGGAATAGGATGAACTGCTTCGACTCGCGAATAGTTTCGACATATGAGCGATGTTGTTGGGGTTCCAGAACTCATTATAACCAATTTTACTCGGCTGGCCATGGAATTGAAAGGGTATTCCCCGCGAACCAGTTTCAAGTTTCTATCCTTGTCAATGAAATATGCTTTATCATTGCTGGAAATGACCTGCAATATCCTGCCGCATTTAGCAACCTGCCGTTCGATCTTGGTCAACTTGGTGGTCAGATACCGGATATCATTCAAGAGGTTTGTATTGCTGGTTGAACTCAGGTTCATACTCTCAAGCATCTCGGTGTAGTTCTCGGATTCCTCCTCTAGCGATATCATCCATTCATGGATCGAGTCCGTCAGGTTCTCAAGATCAATATTCTCTGGCAGAGCTATACCGAAGTGATTTAGGAGTTTATCCTCAAGGCTTGCCGATTCATCGATTATGAGAACGTCTGTTGCGGCCCGGTTATATATGAAGAAATCCAAGGTGCACGCTGCTAGATCTGCATCCCTAAAAGCATACTTAGCTCGGGTGTATGGGCACCTATTGCAGATTTTTGGTTTTCTGCTTGCAAGACTTGCGGATCGGAATGGGCAATCTGATGCGTCTAGACCTTCCAGCAACAGGCAATCATAGTTGCTTTTTCCAAGAACCACGGGAATGCCCAGTTGCTCATCTTCCTCAATTTGGTAGACCAGGGCTTTAAGCGGGGTGGTATATACCACTTTTTTAATTTCGTCTGGATATAATTCCAACAACGCTTTTCCAGCTGCACGATTAATTATGGTCTTGCCCGATCCGGTTGGGCTTGGCAATTCAACTATTTTTGAATTTATTTCTCCAGATCTTATTTTTTCATATGTACTTAATATTGATTCAATTGCTTCTTTCTGTCCTACTCTGTATGAAGGATATACGTTATATTTATTCAAGTCCACAATCTTTAAATCCTGGCATGGCTTGTTATTATTGGTAGCCGTGACCATTTCTAGTTTAGTTCCCTCCACGGCTATCATTCCCTATGGAGTTGTGCGTGCAGTTTCAATATGGTTTTTACTATGCCATTTTCTTTATTTAATACATAGTATCTGAAGTTCTTCTCCGAATCGATTGCCTTGACTATGTTTAGTTCCTCAAGCATCTTCCATGCCTTGTAAAAGCTTGGTCTGCCCATGCCCATCGCTGCAATCATTTCACTCTTGCTGAAATGCCTCGGGGCATTGCAGATCATAAAGTCCAAGATTCGAACTACGTGTTTATTACCAAATACTGATACAAACATGTATCTCACCCGACATGGAGATGTATCAAATAACATATAAAGCTTTTGGCCGATGATAAAAAAAAGATAGGTGCCTTATCCTTCTATCAGCATGGCACCTGTTTGCATCGCGGCCCTGAGCCCGGAGCAAGTACAGTTTTTCACGATTATGGTGCTTTGAACAGGAGCTGGGTCGGTTGTGCAGAAACATCCACCAGGAGCATCTATCCGGCAGTTCGTGACCTCAACCTTAGCACGGCCTATCGCGTGGACGCCGAAATAGCCTTCCAGTCGGCTATCGATGATCTTGACGTCTGACCCTTCAATGATGTAGGTCGCCCCGCCAGTAGAATCTGCTCGATCCTTGCTGCTAACCAGAACAGAGTTCTCGACCGTTCCGGTTCCGTCGCGAATCATCAGGCCATACGATCCGATGGTATTTGTGCAGTCCATGTCAATTTCACTGAGTTTAAAATCATTGACCTGCCAGACCGTGACCTGACTATCGGTCTTGAATCGGGATGCGCTCACGTCGTCCGGGGTCCGGCTTTTCCAATCATCGTTGCCGTAGAGGACGACACCTTCGCGACACTGCCAGCCTTCGCAATCAATCACTCTGCTATGGTGGCAGGTATCGAGGATGATCCCTTCTGCACCGCAGTTCCGAGCCACGACATGGGAGACCGTCTCATTGGTCCCGCTGTTGCCTGCGCCATTGTTACCCAGATAGATGCCCGACCCCCAGGAATTCTCCAGATGAAGATTGTAATAATAACCATCCGTCCTCTCAGACCCTACCAGGATCAGGCCTTCGCCGTCATGAGGTTGACCATCTGTCTGACTGCCTCTATTGCCGTCCAAAGTCAGATCGGCGACAGAGAACTCGTCATATCCAGGATCAAATCCCCTGGTGCCCCGGATGAGGACCATGGCCACATGCCTTGCAGGGCTGCGTTGGCCTGGAAGTAGCTGGATGATGGTCTCATCCACCCCATCGCCGCTGATATGCATGTCCTTGTCGAGAACCTGAATAGCATTGTAGAAGATATTTGTGCCATCCGGATTCAGTGCAAACTCATAAGGTGCAGATACGCTATACTTGCCGGAGCCAATATGCAGGCTACCACCGTCCGGCACGGCATCTACAGCAATCTTGAACAGACCGGACACATCCGATGATATTGGAGCCGTTGCTAGTTCTTTGCCATCTGCGGTTTCGGCTATGATGTTTTGGCCTTGCTGATAGACAATGACATCGGCAGAATACTGGATATCTTCAGATGATTCGACCAACTCATCGGCAGCTGGTGTGAATATTTCGCTATCATTTTCAATTAAAACATCCGTTCCAGCAACTGGCTCATTTTCGGTCTCTATGATATCATCTTCGCTTATATTTTCAAGTTGGAATGCATTCGGATCAAGCTCAAGCTCGACAAACTTTGGTTCTGGAAACACAAAGTCGCGAGAGATATTGATCGACTGAAGCTCCGGCATTGATATGGGCGGAGTCACGGGACCTGCAAATTGGTAGGGAGCTGGATATGTACCGGCCACACTAGACACAAACAGCAATAGGAATATAAATCCTAATATCTTTTTCATGTTGTGCACCTCTGCTGAATACATGTCTTTTCCCCTACTTCAAAATTTGCCAGAGATTGCTGTCTGGATGGTTGCAGCAGATCTAGCTCATTTATTCCAAAGCTCTCGAATATCCTCAGCAACGGCGGTATTAACTGCTTCTGAAGATAATAGTTCGTATCAATTTTCAGGTTGTTTTCGATAGCATAGTCCGGATCTTCGGCTCGACTGGTCATCAATTCTGAACGGTGTCCTGATCGCCGCTGGCTGGCAACTATGATAAATGGAACCCGGTCGCCGATTGCATATTTGAAAACACCACGCTGTTCCAGTTTTTTAACCAGCTCTGCATGAGGCTGTTGCTGAGCATAATTTTCCGGATTTCTGGTCAGGGTCCTTGACATCACCAAGTCATTGAAGATATCGGGGGTAGGGTTCTTGAGAACTGCAATAGCGTTCCTGGCCTGAGCCAGAGCTGCATCAACATCTCCGTCAATCAGAATAGTTTCCAGGCATTTCGTAAGCGCCTTTGAAGTGAAATTGCACCAATCTCGCCGAACCGTCTCTATTCCCTTTGCTTTTATTTCGCCTTTTCCTTCTGACTCGAATCTATACATCGCGTAATGTTTCTTTGCCAAAATGAGTATTCTTTTGGCAAATGCTTCGAAAACTAGTTCCATTGGCTTTGGTAGGTCTGCTGTAACGATGGATGCGATCTTTTTTCCTATTTGTTTAGCTTTATAAAAGTCAATATTTCCAGTTATAGATATAAAAATGCTGTCGGTGTCGCCTGCTATCGTTTTTAGTTCAAATGGTTCATTATCCAGTGTAAAAAGCCCGTGTTTTTCAACTATTTTTCGAGTTCTGAGTAGATTTTCTCTTCCATAGCTGGTCACTGAGTTGGCAATTACTGGGCTATACAATCTGGCCCGAGCATAACCTGAATAACCATAGAAGCTGTTCAGCAATATCTTCATAGCATATTGCTTGGCATCCAGTTGCCGCTTTTCTTCCTCGGATATCCCAGGCAACTTCATTGCTTTCTTGGCCTTTATGCGTTCGTCCAGCAACTTTTCTAATACCCTTGGTACTATACCCCGCCTGATTTCCGGAGGTACAAATCGTCCGCCGCTAGGAGATATCGTGATGTTGCAGTCTGGACATTCGTCTCTGATTTCGGTCGTGTAGCATAGGTTTCTGGCGATCATGGTTGTTGGGTATAGTGATTTGAAATCGAGTATAACCACATTCTCGGTTAGGCCGATTTCTGGATCGAGAACAATTGCACCTTCAACCTGGGCTATATCATCATCTTCCAGAGCCATTTTAGTGCCCATTACATAGCCCTCTGCATTGTATTCCCGAAGGAGCTTGGCCTCGATCATACTGCTTTGGCCGCCATTAACTACGACTTGCAGGAATGCCCCGCTTGCCTTGGCCAGAGCGATGTACTTTTCAAGGACTCCTGTTTTTTTGATCAGCTCCAAGACCAGCAATGCGTCACGTCTTGAATATGAGATGAATTTGTTGATTCCTGGTCCGGACCACAATTCTCGCATTTCACCCGGTTTAACATCCAGCTTCTCGATATCTAAAATTTCTTTGGCCACGTTTGCCAGACGATAACTCTTCAATCGGTATTTATCCAATGCTTTAACTGCTGGAAGCATGTCAAGTGAAATTCGTCCGTTCAGTGAGACGGTGCTCTTGCCCATATAACTCTTGCACCACGCAGATCTCCCATCCCTGGACATTGAGAGGGAAACTCCCAGCCTTTTGGCCCTATCGGTTATATACGGGATATCAAACCCGTTTGAGTTGTATCCTCCTATCACGGTTGGATCATACTCATCCAGGATGAATCCCAGCTTGTGAAGCATGTCATCTTCCCCCTCGGATGGAATCACGTCTTTTCGGGTGCATTTGATGTTTTTGGCCACCATGACAACGTTTTCTTGCCCTCTCCACGGTGGATCAAAGGCCAGACTGATCAAAACTATCGGATCTTCATCTGAGGTTGGCAGTCCACCGTTCTCTTTTGGTATAGCCTCGATATCAATGGCCATTATCCTCAATGGTGCATTGGTTCGATCTCCCTGGGGAATAATATCCGTATGATGGATGTATTGTTTTTTCGGAACTATACACCAACTCATACCCGACAACTCATGATCCACCATGAAGCGATCCTTGAAAAAAATGTCACTTTCATGGGTAGTGTAGTGGCTTTGCTCGCAAAATTCCCGGAGGATTTTCACATCTTTCGGATTGCGGGTCGTTACCTTTATCATTTTTCGTGGTCTGGATTGATATCCCAGGGGGCCGAAACGATCTACAACATCGGTTTTTATCATGATCCCGATAGAATCGGCGATGCCCGTTAATAGCTGGTCTATTCCCTCAACGTTGTCCGAATCTATGTAGAAGTAGGGAAGAAACCCCGTGACATACTTTGTGACAGGATCTCCTTCTTTTGTCAGGCCGAAAAGAGTTATGACGGGGAGCCCATCCGCATCATAACCATATGTTGCATCAATTATTTGGAGTTCCGTTCGTATAGCCCCCTGAAACCGACATCTTGGCATCGGTTATAATTCGCGTCATTCGAAATCCTCTGGGTTGAGTTCATCTGATTCTTTGGCGGATGCTTTTGACAGGCTCGTATAATCTATATTTCCTTGAAACAGATACTGATGAACATTCAGTTCATCGAGTTCCCAGTTGTTTTCTGTATCGATTCTCCCAAATACTTCTGATTCGAGAGCTTGTCTGATCGCGTCTTTTTCATCTTCTGCCAGAAAATAGTTCGAAACTATTCCTGCAATTGGCAGACGAACAAAATATACTTTTTTTGGCATTTATTCTACCCCGTTGTCCGATTTTTTGATTATCTCTTGTAATGTCGCTATGTCGTCCATGATTATATCAGCTGTTTTGCTGCTATCTGCATCATCTGCCAGTTGTCTGAGTACGAATATTACTCTCTGGAGTGTGTTTTTTTCTCGGTTGGTTAACATGTTGCAGCCTCCAGTGCAATTTTATTTGCATCGTATTGAGGATCGAAAGCGAATTGAATGGTGAGTATCCACTGTCTCTTTCCGACTTTTTCAATGATATTGGCTTTGGCCAAGATCTTTAGTAGACGCAATACCGGTTTCGGTTCGAGATTTTGCGTCATTACCAGGTCTCTGATAGTGATGGGAGATTGCTGTAACATGTATTTTATGATCCCATCTAGAGCACGAGCGTCTTCTGTGATCTGTCTCTTGCTCATTCCTTGTCTCAGACGCGGAGTCATTGTGGTGTTATCTCGCATATGCCAAGGGGTTCATAATCGATTTCGCCTTCACCGTCGTTAACTGCTTCTATTGCTACTTCTTCGGCATCTGCTTCGTTGTCTGCTTCTACCATTACGCTGGCGGTGCCGACTATATCCACTAAGACATTATATATTGCCAATTATATCACCCACACATAGATTTAAACCGGTTTTCTACTTTTCTTACTATTCGCCCAATGGTTGTTGGCGATACATCGAAATCCTTGGCAATTGATGACAGGAGTTCGGTTTTTGCTCGCCTGGCGATTTTGGAATAATATTTTTCTGGTATTGGATGAGAGCCTACACGTCTTCCTCTTTTTCGGGTTTTGGGTGATTTCATACGATGTCCTCCGGCATATCATTTCGTTTATACATTATTCTTAGCAAATCGTGCATATCTCGTCTCGTTTTCACCGATCTCAACCGCATTGCTGCTTCGTATCCCATGTTGAATCCCGTTACCCAATCTCGCTTGTTTTTGATATGTTTTCCACAACTTCTCTTGGCAAATCGTCTCGATGTGCATTTTATTTCATCTTTCGAAACCATGCTCATCACTAGCCTCTTCCAACATCGTTTGAAGTGTTGCAATATGTTTCTTTGTTTCTACGCTACCATTTATTGCATTGCTCCATTCCAAGAACCGTAGTCCTTGGTCTATTGCTGTAACTCTGTCCTCCGTGATCTGCCAGCACGGGGGCCTGGCACCCGTCCCGATCTTGCCCCCGGCCTGTAGTTGCTGGCGGGCTCTTTCACGATATTCTTCTTTTCGTGGGCCTAGCCGACTCCACAAAACCCCCGCAGCATACGCTATATCAGCAGCAAGATATTCCACCAGGGCATCCTCAAGCTCCCGGATCTTGGCTGCCTGCTGGTCAATGACCTCCAGCCGGGCCTCGATGACTCGCTCGGCCTGCTCCAGATCAGCCTTTAGCTCCCTGATCTTGGTGGCCTGCTGTTCTGCTTGTAGATAGATTGGCGGCTCTACGATCGAGATGGCATGTGCCGCGTTCTTCCTCAGCCGCCTTTGATCCTCAATGCTTTGTTCATCCAGATCCCACGCAGAACATTCTGGATTCTTCTCCAGTGTATTGATGTACTCCGCGTGGAGATCTATCAGAGAAGCCTGCAGCCGCTCGATTTCGGCTATAGCATCTTCTGCCAAATTGGCCTGATCGACCAGCTCTTTTAGTGCGCTTTCAGTATCTACATTTGAAGGATTTTCAATCCTATAATGTGCGATACCTGCCCGAGCTGCCTCCAGATCGAAGGCCACAGCGTCACGCTGCTCTTCGGTCAGGGTCATGGCCGGGCCTCCTCAATTGGCACATAGTAGCCTTCGGGCCACTGTTGTAGAATATTCAGATCAGCACCAGGCGCATCAGGCGGCACAAACCTGCCAGGCAGGCATTCATCCAGATCCAGGCAGTCGCCCAACGGCGCTAACTGATCTAGCGGGCAGCCGCACTCGCATCCTGAATTGCACAGACCGTCCGCACCTATCTCCGATAGGTGGCGTTGTAACACTTCTCTAATGGTCATCTCTCTCCCTCCTCTATCGCTATGAGCTGGTCCCTGAGCGATATCGCCCTCTCCAGCTCTGCTATCTTGATATCCCGCTGCCGAATCTGATCCAGCAGGCGGTCTCGATCGTCCAGCACGGCTTGGTAGAGATCGGTCATTCCAGCCTCCTGCATCGGAACAGGCCAATGTCATAAGAGCCGTCGTCCCGCCAATAGGGCTCCAGATGAGCGCTGAAGCGGATCTCCTCGCCCGGTCGTGGGATAGGTCCTCTCCAATGTCCCGGTCTGACCCAAGCGTGCTCTTCGGCCATCTCGGTTGGCGTCTGGATCTGGTTGAGCGCCAGGAAGCCTCTGCGATCCAGAAAGTCGCAGCGAGCTGAGAAGATGGCCCTGGTGATGCCTGCTCTGAGCATGGCAGCGAACGCTGATTTCATTGGGTCGCCTCCGTTCTGATGGAGTCCAGGATACATTGGCCCACAAATTGGCTGCACTGTGGAACTATGGCGTTTCCGAGTGCTTTGATCCTGGTGGGGATGGGCAACTGTGGCCCATCTGACCATTTCTTTACTCTGAACTCAGATCTGTCCATCCTTCTGGATAGCCCATCATCTTCTCGATAATGATGGGGTATTTCTGGAAAGGAACGTCCAAGAGGTTCAATATATATACTAGGTGAGTGTCCCCAAAACTCTCCTTCGTTGCTGATTTTATCATACTCTCCTTTGAAAAAACTATTGAGTACCAATCGCTTGCACGTGGGGTGGGCAACAAGGAATAATCTCTCTCGTCTATGCCATCCCCCAAACCAGTCTGCTTGTAGGATCTGCCATTCCGCATCATACCCGCTTTCGGCCAACGATCCAAGTACTTCATCAAGCCCCCGGTTAAGCAGAGCTGCCACGTTCTCCACAAGGACGAATTTTGGTCGTACCAAGCGAACGATCCTGAGCATTTCCCACCAGAGGCCGCTCCTTTCGGCATGGATTCCTGCTCCTTTTCCGGCACAAGAAATGTCCTGACATGGGAACCCTCCACAGATGACATCAACTCTTCCAAGACTATCCAACTCCTCTTTGTCTAGCTTCGTGATATCCTCAAAACACGGTACACCGGGCCAATGCTTCGCTAAGATCTTTCTGCAGAACGGATCGATTTCGCAGAAGGCAATCGTCTCAAATCCTCCTGTTCTTTGTAAACCCAAAGAAAATCCTCCGATACCAGAGAATAAATCCAAAACGGTTAATTTTTCTATAATATCCCCTCCAGAAGGCGACCGTAAGCGGTATCATGCCATCCCTCTGAGATTGGCCGCATAATCACAGGCTCCAGGCTCTTCCAGCAGCGTCCTGTAGATCGCCTTCTGGCGCTTGTGATAGGCTCTCCACTGAGCTTCGGCGTTGTGGCGTCTGGCGCGCCTCCGAATGCCTGTACCGGCGCTCATTGGGCCGCCTCCAGGATCAGGAATATTCCCAGGAACAGGCAGATCCAGAACAGGTAGAGCTTCGATTCGACGCTCATGCCGTCCACCCAGCTGGCATAACAGCTCCCCACAGATCGGCTCCCTGCAGATCGGCTCCCCGCAGATTGGCTCCCAGCAGATTGGCTCCCCGCAGATTGGCTCCCTGCAGATTGGCTCCCCACAGATCGGCTCCCCGCAGATCGGCTTCCCGCAGATCGGCTCCCCGCAGATCGGCTTCCCGCAGATCGGCTCCCCACAGATTGGCTTCCCGCAGCGTGGTGTTGTCGTGTTTCAATGGGTTTTCAGATAGCCATCTCCACACCTGGTTCGTAACCGCGGATCGCAACACGGCTGTCCCAAATTCCATGTCCGCGACCCCGAAGGCAACCGCCTGTTCCTGGCACGCGCTGTCCGGCGCATCAAGTCTAACCGTGTTCGGGAAAATATATTCAATCTTGACGCTGCGATTATGCAGCTCGACCGGCACATTTTCCGATAGCAGCTTGTCGTGGCTGCTGTTTCCGTTTTCCCCGTAGAACTGGATCGGTCCTCCGTCCACAGGTACAATTCCTACGATTGCTATTCCTATACACATTTCAGATCCCCCCTGCCACAATCTGCCAGCTTGAGCAATTGACCGCCTGGCTGATGTTGGCTGATATGATGTCGGCTTCCACCGTCAGGTTGCAGAGTCCATGCCCGGTGGCCGATCCTGTGATGGTGAGAGTGGCGGCATCTACGATGATGATAGACAGCATGTAGAGGAACGTTACCACGCCAGCGAGAAAGGCATACCAGATAGTCAGTGAGAGGGCTTCAGTGCGGTTCATGACGCATATCCCCGCGCATCCAAATCAGCCGTCGCCTGGTCATTCCTGATGAGCCACTGCAGCTCTTGAACCCGCATGCTTGCCAGGTCTTGCCTGAGCTGAGCATCTGCTTTCTCTAGCCGCGCGGCCTCGACCGCCTCCAGCTCTTCTTTGCAGCCCTCTTTGAGCTGGGCATCGCGAGTCTCGGCGTTCTTGCCTATGATCGCGCCGCTCAGGAGGAGTGCGGCCTCTTTCTGTTTCAGGGCCGTCCTGGCCGCCAGGTCTCTCTCAGATACTTCATGCATCTCTATGCGGGCCGTTCGCAGATCTTCATAGGCCCGCTTGATCTGATCTTCGCGTGTTTCTGCCATTCAGTATCCCAACCTCGCGCAAAGCTTCTGGCTCTCGCGATCGAAGTAGTCATGCAGCTCCCACTGATGTGCCTCTAGAGCAGCGTTCGCCTTTGCCTCGACGTCCTCTAAGCGTGCGTATAGCCTTTCGAACATCGATCTGGTTAGGGGGGTTTCCACATAAGGGCTTTCCAAATGCTCTTGGTAGAGCTGGTCCATGTTCTTCATCGTCTCGATCCTCCTATCTTGGGAACTTTCTCGATCATCACGCGGAGAATGTCGCCTTTCTCGACCCCCAGTTTGTCGCGCGTGGCTGCTGGTATCGAGATCGCAAAATTCGCGTTCACAATTGCATCGAATTCTGACTTTTCTTGCATGATACCCAATTACGCCGCGTAAGTATATATAGCTTACGCTACCCACAGTAGACGATATTAGAAAAGATGGATTACGTATCGTAAGCTATATATACTCGCGATGCGTATTAGGTATTGGAAGTGAAATGTGATGATAAGAATCGAAGCTGAAAATGCGCTGAAAATGACTGAAACTGAGATGCTTGATGTAGTATTCGAAGCATCTGAGAATAGCGTTGTCGAGCTGAATGTTGTCGATCCAGATTCGCAAGCAGAAGACAACGATGGGGTCTATCTGGAGGTCGTCAAGCTTGACGATGAGGAAAGCGTGGTCAGGG
>ERZ1026796.1999-NODE-1999-length-12561-cov-1.745054_pt1 | contig 12561 bp, 13 predicted proteins | sample MGYA00520874_ERZ1026796 | MGnify/ENA primary metagenome ERZ1026796 (study PRJEB33270, sample SAMEA104284474) | anaerobic digester metagenome | biome: Anaerobic digester microbiome; feature: mesophilic sludge digester; material: Anaerobic digester biomass...
ACACACAGGGGCGCGCGCTACTCATATCGACAGCGGCCGGTTACAACCATTTTTACAAACTATATACTGAGGCGTACTCAACACCGGGCTGGTCGGTACACAAGTACACAACACTAGAGGGCGGCAACGTGCCGCCTGAGGAGATCGATACCGCGCGGCGTGAGCTTGACGCAAGGACATTTCGCCAGGAGTATGAGGCGTCTTTTGAGTCGCTGGCGGGGCGCGTTTATTACGCCTATGACCGGCGACCGTATCCTGACGGCAACGTCTCTGACGTCAAAGATATCCCCGGCGCGCCTATCCTTGTCGGCATGGATTTTAATATCAACCCAATGTCGGCAGTGTTTGCCGTCCGCGCGGGCGGTCAAATCCATATCATCGACGAGGCGACGATCGCCAACGGCAACACGGAGGAGATGGTGAGGTTGATAAAGCGCAAGTACCCGCACCGGCGTATACAGATATATCCTGACCCGACTGGCAACGCGCGCAAGACAAGCGCGCCGGTGGGGCAGACTGACTTTACGATCCTGCGCGAGGCGGGCTTTGCGGTGCTTGCGCCGTCATCTCCGTACATGGTGGCGGACAAGATCAACACGGTCAACTCGGCGATGTGTACTGCTACTGGGGTTCGGAGGGTGCTTATCTCCCCCCGGTGTCGCGAGCTGATACGCGGGCTAGACGGGCTGACGTACCGCGAGGGGACGAGTGAGCCGGACAAGACTCTAGGGCTTGACCATATCACGGACGCGCTGGGGTATCTCTTACTATGGGAGCTCCCCTTGCGCGGTAAGAGTGGGGCGATTACACTGGGGGCACTATGACAGAGTTAGAGCGACGATTACAGGCAACGCATCCAGAGTATACACGGATGCTCCCACAATGGACAAAGGCGCGCGACTTTGCGACGGGCGTCAATGCAATGCGTGCGCATGACCTTGCACTATGGGCTCAAGGGTGCGCGTCGGTTATCCGCGACCTTTCCGGCGTGTCGAGGCTTCCGGTCGCGGGCGCGCAGTTTGCCACTATCGCACAATCGGCGTACATCCTGCCCACGTCTGATCGCATGACCTATACCGAGTACGTCCTGTACCTCTTGCGCGGGCACTGCCCGTCATACGTCGCGTTGACACGCTCGGGGTATCTGGGGCTTATCTTTTCGACTCCACCTTTGATTGAGCTGCCGCCATCCTGCCCGCTCCTTGATGATGCTGACCTACAAGAGACTCCACTAGTCGAGTTTGTAGAGGACGTCCTCGCGGAGGTGCTTACTGTCGGGCGTCATGGTGTCCTCTTAGATACTCCGCCCGTCAATCAACCTGGTATCACGGTTGCAGAGGCAGAGCGTATGGGCTTACGTCCTTATGCGGCATCCTATAAGGCAGAGGATATTCTCGATTGGCGAGACGCGCGCATCGGTGGGCGACTTGTGCCTGTGTACTATAAGTTGCGTGAGCGTGTCAGGCGAGCCGATGGGTATGATTATGACTATCGCGAGCTTGTGCTTGAGGACGGGCAGTATAAGCAGATTTTCTACACGCGCTCGAGCCTGGACGATGACTATAGCGCGACAGAGACAATCCCGCTCAAGGGTGGAAGACCGCTGGACAGCATACCGTTCTACATGTACTCGCCCCGCGGCGGAAAACGCGACATTGAGACGCCGCCGCTGAATGACTTGATAGACCTAATGCACGAGTACTATCAGTGGGCGGTTGAGTTTGCGAACGCATGTTTCGCAGTTGGGATCCCCACGGCGGCCTTTTTTGGGTTTACCGACGAGGAAGTGCAAGGCATTACGCTTGGCGGGTTGAATGGCATACATTCGGTCAATGAAAATGCGGACGCGAAGTACCTTGAGTTTACTGGCCAAGGGCTTGACGCACTAGCGGCGCGCGGTGTGTCGATCCTGACAAATATCGCCAAGTTCGGCGGGCGGATGCTAACGCAGGACAAGGCAGCGGCTGAAGCAGCGACGACCGTGAGGATTCGAGCGTCGGCTGAATCGGCCACGCTTGCGGATATGGCTCGGGCCTGCTCGCGGATAACAGAGCAGTGGCTACAGTTTGCACTTGACTGGGGCTTCGGCGGCGGCAGGGCGGTCTTTAGTCTTAACACTGAGTACACGGATTTTGCGCCTGACGCGCAGATACTGGCCGAGCTTAGAAACCAGGTCAATGACAACCTATTTGCGCTAGGCGACCTGATACGCTATCAACGCAGTGTGAACCTGATCAACGATAGCCGAACAGATGAAGAGATACTGTCCGAGCTTGAAGCGCAAAAAGAAGCGGCGGCTGAACAAGCGAACATTAGCGCACAATCGGCGCTGGCGAATATGGCGACGAGGCTTAGCAAATGACCGCGAACGAAGCCTTACTGAAAGCACTCATCGAGCACGCGGAGAAGCTCGAGGACTTGACGCAAGATGAATACAAGACCATCCTTGTCTTGCTTGAGGCCGCGCATGCCGAGGCGCTAGGGCATATCTCAACGCTGTGGCAAGATAAGGACATTGGCGAGATTGCAACACGTGTCAACATGACATATAGTGAGGTGACAAGCAAGATTAAGGCGGCAATGGATAAATCGCTGCCGAGGCTTGCGGACAATGAGGTTACGCAAATACAGGCCATGTTAGAGGAGATAATCCCGGGCGTGGTAATAAAAGGCGCAATGGTTGAGTGGCAGAAAATCGCGGAGCGCCCCGCGGCGGCAGGCAGTACGCTTGCACAGCTTGTTGATGCGCTTGGTGTGAACAACATGACTGACGTAGTCGAGACGACAAAGCGGGCGATTGAGCAAGGCAAGACGCTTGAACAGCTTATAGTTGAGCTTCGGGGCCGTGCAGTGAGGCGGGCGAAATGGGTTGGCGGAAAGTATGTTGCAGGAAAGTATACAGGGGGTATTATGACCGTTGACACAAGGCAAGCTGAAGCGTTGGCAAGAACCGCGGTCATGCACGTGAGCAATACGGCGCGTGATATTTTTTGGCAGGCGAATGAGGACATTATCAAGGGCTATATGCGCGTCGAAACGCTTGACGAAAGAACGTGTATTGTGTGCGGGCTTGAAGATGGCCGAATATACGGTGTGAATGAACCGAGACCGTTTTTACCGAGCCATGTGAATTGCCGTGGCATAATGGTGCCAGTGTTTAAAAGTTTCCGCGAGCTTGGGATAGACGCTGACGAATTGCCTGCAACCACACGGGCAAGTATGAATGGGCAGGTGCCAAAATATACGACATGGAAGGATATGCTGAAATCGGCGAGCTCGAAAGAACAGGCTGAAATATTGGGGCCGACGCGCGCGAAGCTGTACCAACAAGGAATGCCGGTAGAATCGTTCGTAAAAGATGGTAAACTACTAACACTTAAGGAGCTGAAATGAAAAACTGTATGGTTCCTCACTTGATCAAGAAAGGCGAGCATCTGATAATTGAAGGCGTTGAGTATGTTGTGGTAGGAGTAAAGAAGCTCGATGCGCCATTCTATGAGGCAGAGATTGAGCCGTTTATTTATGAAACCGATTACACGTTGCATGAGAAAGTTGTCTGTGATGATTGATTTTATTAGTAAACAATCCGGCAAGGCCGGAAATAATATGGGCAAGGCCCGACCCTAGGGGTGTAATATGGACAAGTTGAAAGAATTGCTGAAAGAGCTTGGCGCGACCGATGCGCAAATTGCCAAGGCCGAGGGCATTGTCAATGAGAGCATGCAGTCCGCGATAGATGCAGAAGTCGCTGGATTGAAGAAGAAGAACAAAGAGCTGTTGGAGAAGTACAAAAATCCAGACGACGACGCACGGCAAAAGCTCATTATGCTGGAATCAGAGCGCGACGAATTGCAGGCGAACCTTGCACGGTTGCAAAAGGACTTGGAAACCGTGAAGGCAGACAAACTGAAAGCGGAAAAAGAGCGTGACGAGAAAGTCTCTGCCGCGAATCAGACTGTCGCTGACCTGTTAATCGATGGCGGGCTGACTTCGGCACTCGCAGGCGCAGTCAAACCGGCGCACATGGAGGCGGTGAAATTATTGCACAAGAGCAAGTTCACTGTCGAGCTGGGGGAAGACGGAAAGCCACGAGCTGTCGCAAGCGTCAAGGGCGCGGACGGCACGGTTAAGAAGCTCGACCCAAAAGCATACGTAAGCGAGTGGATGAACACGCCGGATGGTAAAGAATGGGCGCTTGCTTCAAGCAATTCTGGTGGCGGTGCTGGTGGTTCTGGAGCTGGTGGCGGCACAAATAAAGCGTTCAAGGATATGACGCTTGATGAACGGACGCAGCTTTTCAAGAGCAACCCAGCACAATACGCGGCACTTGAGGCCGCATCGAAAGGATAAAAGGAGTTTTATATGGCAGAGACTAGACTTACGGACGTAATTGTCCCGACTGTTTTTGACCCTTATGTTTCAGAGCGATCGATTCATCTCAATAAATTCTTCCAGGCTGGCGTACTTGTTCAGTCGCCAGTGCTGTTCGATAAGCTTGCGGGCGGTTCTAACACCTTCAATTTCCCGTTCTGGAAAGATTTATCTGGAGATTCACAAATTCTTGCTGAAGGCAGTGACATGACGGTGAATGCGATTACCGCTGACAAGATGATTGCCCGCCGACAGCTTCGTGGTAAGGCGTGGGGCGCGACTGACCTTGCTGCACAGCTTTCAGGCGATAATCCAATCCAGGCAATCGGCGACCGTGTCGCGCAATATTGGGCGACACAGTATGAAAAACTGCTTACCCTTACTGTTCGCGGTATTATCGCTGACAACGTTGCCAATGATTCCAGCGACCTTGTGGTGAATATTGCAACCGAGGATGGCAACAGCGCGACCGCAGCAAATAAAATAAGTGCAGAAAAGACCATTGAAGCCGTCCTTAAACAGGGAGACCACTTCGGCGAAGTGTATGCTATTGCTGTTCATTCAACCGTGTATGCGACTCTGCTCAAGAACGACCTGATTGACTATGTGCAGGACAGCCGCTCCAATCTACTTATTCCCAAGTACATGGGACTGAATATCGTTGTTGACGATGACCTGCCAGTGATTGCCGGTTCCACAAGCGGATACAAGTATCATTCGTATCTGTTCAAGCAGGGCGCGATTGCATTCGCCGAGAATCCTGGTAAGTATGTTGCTAATGAAGCCTATCGAGACCCGAAAGGCATTGGTGTTGATTCGCTCTATACCCGCAGGCAGTTCTGCATTCACCCGCTCGGCTTCTCTTGGGTTATGTCGGCAGATACCGCAACGTCCCCCTCGGACGCGAATCTGTATGCCGCTACCTCGTGGAACCGTGTCTATAACGCGAAGAACGCGGGCGTGATTGCTCTTATCTCGAACGGCTAATAGGAGGCTGTGCAATGTTCCATTCACGGAAAAGATATCAGAAAATAATTCTGGCCATGGATGATGCGATGACTACGTCCCGCGATATGAATGTCGCGGGGCTGGCGTCGGCCATTACCCTTGCGACAGAATTGAGGACAGATTATTCGGCGCATGTCGCCGATTATGGCGAATCAACCGAAGAGCATAAGGCACTGCATACCGCAGGCCAGCTCGCTGCCACAAGTGTCGTGCCGTACAACCTCACGACCCTGCTTGCCCTCGTCAACGACCTCACGGCGAAGTACACCCTGCATAACACCGATGCCATCGCCGCCTCGCCGACCTACCACCAGGTGCAGGGTACTACCCACGCGCTTGATGCTGTAACTACCGTGGCAACTCTTGCTGACGCAATCTCCAGGCTGAACGACATCCAGGCGAAATTCAACCTGCACGATGCTGATGCGACCGCGCATACCACGGGAAGCAAGTATCAGATTGCCGCTACTGATGCGGCACTTGGAGCGGCGATATTCGTTCCTATGGCAAACGTGAAGGCTGGTGATATGGTTTCATGGGCGATTCTAAAAGCTGGAACCGGAACCGTCACTGGCGTATCTGCTGTTGCGAACAATGGCGGCGTGACATTCACCTTCAGTGCTGATCCGCAGGATGACGCAATTATTTCGTACTGTGTCGCGGCAGAGTAAGGAGTGCCTGGAATGGAAGGATTGAAATTGCCGAAAGGTGCCCTTGAAAAAGAAAAAATACGAGCCATCCTTTCCAGGCTTGATATGCTTGAAAAGCGCGCCAATGATGCTGAAACAAGGCTAGAGGAGCTAATGAAGCGTCTTGACTCTCTCAATGTGGTCGACAAACGCATAGGCGCGCTTGAAAAAGCGCTGGAGAAAAAGAAGTGAGCCTGTTAATTGTCGAAGACGGTTCAGGAGTCCCTGACGCGAACGTGTATTCGACACTCGATGCGTTCAAGGCATATACACCGCTCGGCGGGATATCCATCCCAACAAGTGCTGATGATACCACTCTTGAAAAGGCGCTCATTCGAGGCACGGCATACATAGAGGGCGCATATTCATACAGATGGCCAGGGTATCGGATGACGCAAACGCAAGGGTTGTCGTGGCCACGGTATGAGGCATGGGACGTTGACGGTTATGCACTTATTGGTGTTCCGACTGGCATCAAATATGCGTGTTTCGAAGCGGCACTCATCGAGCTGTCTGAACCTGGTGCACTGACGGAAGCGCTCGAGCACGGCGGCATGATAACACGTGAGAAGGTTGGGAACCTTGAAACAGGTTATGCTTCCGGGGCGCCGGTAGGCATGGTGTATCCAGTGCTTAAAAACTGTCTTTCCGGCATCTTGAAAGGTAACGGAAGCGTGAGGCTATCACGATGAATTACCAAGCGAAGCGCAAACTGGCGGCTGACCGCATCTCGAAAAACGGTAAACTTCTCACTTTGCGCTATCCTGGTGCAGCGCTTGAGTATTGGGTATATACCTATGATCCTATCTTAGGCGACACGTGGACGCTCACGGTTCCGGAAAGTGTTATCATTACCTTGTCGTCGCTGGAAGATTTTGGGACGTCTGGTCAATATGGGCGCTATAATGGCGAACTTTATCAAAACGTTACCCTTGGCGATTTGGTACTTGATGGCACATGGACCCTTAATGGTGACGAGTATCTCGATGGAAGGCTAGACGCGTGGCTTAAGTGTACCTTGGTAATGCACACAAATCCAAATGTTGTTCCGCTTGACTATGCTGTCTATGGCGTTGAGCTATCGTACACAGACAAGGACTACGACGGCGAGCGCATCAAGATTGGCGACAGAAAATTCATGGTGTCTGCGCTGGCTGATAGTGGCATTGAGATACCGAAGCCGAATGTTGGAGGAACGCTCTTTATTGGTACTTCGGCTGGCACTGCATTGACGATTGTGACGGTTGAACCGTTCATGCCTGGCGATATAGTGATTTACTACACAATACAGGCGAGGGGTTAATATGGGTGTTGCTGGCGATGGGACATTTACCGCATCGATTGAGAGCTTTGTTGGCAAGGCTCTCGCAAAGAATGACGCAGTATGTCGAAAGGTATTTGGCGAACTTGCTACAAACATTATCATGGCAACACCTGTTGACACAGGAATGGCACGTGCGAACTGGATTCCGTCTACTGGTTCACCTGATCTTTCTACTACTTCATCAACGGATTATGAGTCGGCGAAAAACAATGCGAAGGTCGTTGCAACATTCTGGAAACCTAAAGAGACTGACGCGTTTCTATCCAACAGCTTGCCGTACATAAAGGTGCTGGAATATGGGCTTTATCCTAATCCGCCGAAGAAAGGCAAAGGCAAAACGATCAATGGCTACAGCACGCAGGCTCCAGCTGGTATGGTTGGTATCACGATTGCAAAGATGCAGGGGAAGGTATGAGTCTGATTGATGTTCGCCATGCGCTCATCTCACGGGCAACGAGCTCCGCTCCAGGGGCCGCGATTCCTGCCGACAAAACGTGGTTTGAGAACAAGCGGCACATGGAAGGAACTACTGAAATTCCACCGCCTAACAACTCTCTCTGGTATCGCATTCTATGGGTTCCGGGCCCACAGCCGAACATGGACGGATGTGGCGCTGGCGCAAGAGTAAGGCACACTGGGTTCTTACAGGTAAATGTCTGTGAGCCGAGAGACGTTGGCGACGTACCGATGACAGCCGAAGCGCAAAGAATCATGGACTGTTTCAAGCCTGGCACGAACCTTGCATATAACAATCAGACCGTCACTATAACATCGTGCGGCATGGTAAAAGGGCTTTTTGATGGTACGACTGGCAATCCTGTAGTCGCGGTTCGCGTCTATTGGGTAGCTGATGTGAATAATTGAAAACATACCTTTGGAGGTATTTATGGCAAGAGCAAGTGGCTCAAGGTGGCAGCCGTCATACGTCACCGAATCATCGTTAGGCGTTCCTTCTGGAACCGAATTTAAGAAGACAAGGCTTCTTCTGGCCTCTGCCCTCGAGCAGAAACGAAGCAATCTACAAAGCCAGCAGGCGGTGGGCGACCGCTCAGTAGCGCCTGGCAGACTTGGCAATAAAACCAACACATTCCGGGCGAATGGAGAATTGTCATATGGGACCTTTGAGGACTTCATTGCTTCGGCGTGTATGAACTCATGGGTTGCAGCTGGAACTGCAATCTCCGCGCTTTCCGTAACGGTCAATGCAGGTACCACGAACACGATGGCGGCAACAGGAATTGGCGGGACAGGTGCTTCGCTCATTTCCGTTGGAGATTATGTCAAGGTTTCTGGATTCGCTAGTGGATATACTGCGAACAACGGATTCTTCAAGGTTACCGCTCGCACTGACAACATGCTTACCTTTGGCGAAGCAAAAGACCCTGAAACTGGTGCGTCTCTGCTTACCGCGGCAACGTCACAGGCTGGAATAACAGTGCAGCGGATGGGGTATCTGATAACAGGATCAACAGAAAAATCGCTCGCTTTTGAAGATGCACAACTTGATACTGCTACTCCGATTTACTTTGAAGCACTAGGCTGTGTCGCTAATGGCATGACGCTTTCGATGGCAACCGATGGAATTGTAACCTGTAACTTTGATTTTATTGCCAAAAAGATTCTAGGGCCTTCGGGTACGAAGTATGCAGGTTCTTACGCCGATCCTTCAACGACGTTGCCGATTCGTGCAACTGATTGTGTGGTAGTTATAGATGCGGCTCCGGTCGCGACAATTACGCAACTTAATCTTGCCATGGCGAATCAGAGAAGCCCTCAGTTCTCTATTGGCCTTGATGAAGCAACAGGCATTTCATACGGGCGTTCCAATCTCACTGGGAATCTTAGCCTTTATGTTGAATCCTCTTCCTTCTGGACAAAATATGCCGCTGAAACACGGTTTGCGTTGGGTTTAAGGTTTATGGATTCTGGCGGAACGACTGGGTATGCACTTGACGTCCCAAGGGTTTTTATTACCGATGCGCAGTTCCAGAAGAGCGAAACAGACGTAATTCAGAATATCCCCTTCCAGGTTGAAAAGGACCCGACGAGCGGCCTCATCAACTGGCGCTGGTGGAAATTGGCATAAGGATGGTAAGGAGCAAAAATGAAGTTTTCACGGTTCGATTCGCAGACACTTGCAGAAAAAGGCGTTGACGCAGAGATTCCAGACCCTATTACTGGAGAGCCTTCCGGCCTTATTCTGACACTACTTGGTGCCGATTCAAAGGTGTATCAGGCTGGGCTTGAAGAGATTCTTTCACGCAACAAAGCTCGTGGCATCAACAACTTGCGACAGGAAGATTTATGCGAACTCTTTGCACGCTGTACCATTGGATGGAAAGGCGCGGAAGAGGATGATGGGAGCGAAGCGAAATTCTCTCAAGAAGCGGCAAAAGAAAAGTATCTAAAGCTACCGTATTTGGCAACGTTCGTTGGTAATTTTATCACAACGAGGAAGAATTATTTTCCGAAGCCCTAACTGCACTATGTGAAGCGGTTAGGGCGTATTGCGACTTGAATGTCCCCGCGAAGGACGATGAAACTTCTTCGCGGGAACAGCTTGAAGCACGGGAACGGCAAGGACGTGGGCATGATGAACGGCTTGATTCTGTGCAGGTTCCTGAAGGGTTTGAATATCTATGGCAAATGTTTTGGGATTTGCGGAGCGGGCTTGCGCAGGGTTTTTCTGTGGCAAAGATCACGTGGCGCGACATTTTAGATTATCAAGAAGTAACGGGGTACCGACTATCGTTGTGGGAAATTGAGGCATTGCGGGCAATGGATGCCGCCATAGCGAAATGGCGCGAGGACAATAAGGACTGACAAATGGATGATGCAAGTTTAGTTATAAGAGTACGCAATGAAGGTATCCATGAAACTACGGCTGGGCTCCAAAATCTGGCTAATCAAGGCCGCACTACAGAAGCATCATTTAGTTCTCTTGCGCTTAAAATAGCAGGCTATTCCTCAGGGATGAATCTTGGCATCCAAGTTACTCGAGCGGCTATTCGAGAGTTTATTGATCTTGGCAAAGAGGCAGTCGCGCTTGCTGGAAGTTTCGAGCGTTCGCGTGTGGCCTGGGGCGTCTTTTTGAAAGATGTTGGGGAAGGCTCGAAAATGTTCGGCGAACTTTATTCCCTTGCCCAACGTACCCCTCTTTCCTTCCAAGGCGTAGAAAGTGCCGCCCAAATGCTCAAAGGCTTCGGACTCGCCACTGAAGAAATCATTCCTACTCTTGAACGCATGGGAGACGTTGCGCGCGGCAACGATGAAACCATGCAACGGTTGGCACTTGCTTATGGCCAGGCGCTTGCACAAGGTAGAGTCCTTACTAGAGACCTTTACCAATTCGTCAATGCTGGCGTCCCAATATTCGAGGCTTTGTCGCAAGTCATGGGGAAATCTGTCGAGCAGGTGCAGGCTCTTGTTACCGAAGGCAAGGTTGGCTTCCCTGAAATTGAAAAGGCCCTGAGAGCCCTTACTGAAGCTGGTGGGCAATTTGAAGGCATGATGGATAAGGCCGCAACGACCTATGAGGGGAAATTATCCATCGCCAAAGATAATTGGAAGGCAATGCTTGCCGAAATGGGGAAGTCTTTACAAGACTCTCTAAAATCATGGCTTGATGATTTCAATGAATATTCTGATCGAGTATTGGGCAGAAGAAATATAAAAACAGTCATTGCTTCCGGTGGGTCAAGTGGAAACATTCAAGCAGCACTTGCATTTGCGCGAGCCAATCCTACTCAACTCGAAGGTGTAATACCACCCGGATATGCGCCTAATATTACGGCATACAATGCCAGCGGGCAAAGAATTGGAATAACTCTTCAAGAACAAGTCTTGGGGATTTTAAGGGGATTACAAAAAGAACAAGCACAAACCTCTCTCGAGGCTGGAAGACTTAATGCTCCAAGTGGCTATAAAACTCTTTCTTCTTTGAGTGAATGGTCTGATTATAACGGTCAATATGCGACATATAATGGGAAACTTTATCGTGCCGAAGGAAGAAAATGGGTACCCGTAGAAGATCAATCACAAAATAAACCTGATTGGCGACAGTGGCTTACAGAAGCAACAGGCATTGATGCTACTAAGACTCGCTATGAACTTGGATGGGAGAAGCCCACAGGCTCTTATGTTGTGCAAGAATGGATAAATCAGCACACAAAAGACCTGCCGAATCTCCCACCAGAATTACAGGAAAAAGTAAAAAAACAGTTTGTTAATGATGCGAACGATTTACTCTATGGAATGCTTACTTCAGGCATTTGGAAGCTCGGCGAAGGTACCATAACCTTATTACAAAATGCAATTAAAGAATATTCTCCACAAGAATCAGAAAAATATCTTGGGTCGGCTGAATCAAGAGTTCCTCCTGATCGCTGGATGTATATGCCAGGTGGAGGAATTCCATTATTAACGCCTGAAGAAGCACAGGCAGAGCTAGAACGAATCACTGCATCGGTAACGCTCTCAGTATCTCAGGAACTTAGTGCTGCGGCATCACGCGTGCCAACCGATAGATGGCTCTACAGACCAGGTGGTGGTACTAAACTACTCACTCAAGAGCAAGCGGATTCTATTATCGCTACTATAGATGCACAGATAGCTACCGGGCTTAGAGCAGAGCTTTCTGAGTCTGCTAAGCGTGTACCACCCGATCGCTGGATGTATAAGCCAGGTGGCGGTGTTTCTTTCCTTTCTCCAGAAGCTGCAAAAGCAGTTACTGATTCAATAGATGCACAGATAGCTACCGGGCTTAGAGCAGAACTTGCAGAGTCTGCAAAGCGCGCTCCAACGGATCGCTGGCTTAATAAGGTTGGTGGTGGTATACCATACCTCACTCAAGAAGAAGCACAAACTGCCCTCGATACTATTGCGTCAAGTATGTATTTAGATAGCCTCATAGAAATGCAGGCTATGGCATCCCGGGCTCCTACTGACCGATGGATGTATAAATCCGGCGGTGGTAAGCCATATCTCACGCAAGAGCAGGCAGATGCTTTTTGGGAACCAATAAATGCTAGTATAGCCACTGAACTTAGAACTTACCTTGCAGAGGCTGCTAAGCGTGTTCCACCCGATCGCTGGATGAATAGGCCTGGCGGCGGGATACCGTTACTTACACAGGAACAGGCTGATACTGTCCTAGAAGTTATCGATACA
>ERZ1026796.2007-NODE-2007-length-12533-cov-2.478398_pt1 | contig 12533 bp, 6 predicted proteins | sample MGYA00520874_ERZ1026796 | MGnify/ENA primary metagenome ERZ1026796 (study PRJEB33270, sample SAMEA104284474) | anaerobic digester metagenome | biome: Anaerobic digester microbiome; feature: mesophilic sludge digester; material: Anaerobic digester biomass | place...
CTTTAATACATCGCCTATAATACATAATACATTGTCATGCGGTCGCTTACGACTTGCACGACTTGCACGACTGCACGACTGCACGACTTGCACGACTGCACGACCATTTTCTGCTTCAGATTTATTACCTTTGACGGCTCAAATTGGAATATGAAGTTTCTCTATAATACAGGTATTATCTTGTACTCACTGGCAGTGAGGATTTTATATCCTTTCAGTCCGAAGGTCCGGCTTATGGTTAAAGGCTGGAAGGATTGGGAAGAACGACTCAGGAAAAATGCCGGTGACGGCAGAAAAAACATCTGGATGCACTGTGCCTCGCTCGGGGAATTCGAACAGGGAAGGCCGCTGATCGAGGAGTTAAAAACCAGGGACCCGGAATGCAGGATCATCCTGTCATTCTTTTCGCCCTCAGGCTATGAGATAAGGAAAAATTACCAGGGAGCCGATTATGTCTGCTACCTTCCGCCCGATACTCCATGGAATGCTGAAAGGTTTGTAAGGGCAGCCGCTCCTTCGGCTGTAATATTTGTCAAGTATGAATTCTGGAACAACTATATCTTTGCCGTCGGCAAAAGGAATATTCCTCTTTATCTCGTTTCGGGTATCTTCAGGCCAGGTCAGCAATTTTTTAAATGGTACGGCGGTTTTTTCAGGAAGATGCTTTTGAACTTCAGCCACTTTTTCGTTCAGGATCAGCGTTCCGGGAACCTTTTGAAGAGCGTGGGGATCAGCAATGTGACTGTCGCCGGCGACACCAGGTTCGACAGGGTTATCCGGATTGCCGCTCAGGCAAGAGATATCCCGGAACTGGAGACTTTCAGGGGAAACAGCAGGCTATTCCTTGCCGGAAGCAGCTGGCCCCCTGATGAGGAAATCATTTCAAGGTATATACTGAATCATAAGGATGAGGTGAAATGGGTGTTTGCCCCGCATGAAATACATAAATCCAATATTGATAGGCTTGAAAGGCTTATCGGAAAGGATGTTGTCAGGTTCTCGGAATTCACTGAGGCAAAGGCAGATGCCAGGGTAATGATAATCGACAACATGGGGATGCTGTCGTCAGCATACAGGTACGCGGACATTGCCGCGGTAGGAGGGGGGTTCGGAAAAGGAATTCACAACGTCCTCGAACCGGCCTGCTGGGGTATACCGGTACTGTTCGGACCAAATTACGGGAAATTCCGTGAAGCGGTCGACCTTATTGCCCTGGGAGGAGCCCGTTCCTACAGTAATTATGAGGAATTTGAAGCTGCTTTTGAATCTCTCGTCTATAATAAGGAGACTTACAGCAAGGCGGCTGATTCAGCAGGCAGATATGTAAGGAAAAACAGCGGAGCTACAGCTGTAATTATAGAAAGAGTTTTGTTTTCGGATTTGAATAAGGTTATTAACAATCCCGTCTAATAACTTGTTAGTAATATATTTTTAGCGGTAAAAAGCTTTTTTTCAAAGAGCAGTAAATTGCCTGGTCGTGCATGACCAAAACTTAATTATTTTGTAACAGATAAATCAAATCGTTAGAATATATTGCATTTAAAATTAATCGTAAATAAAATTTAAATTATGAAACATTTTAAACACGCGCTTTCGGTGCTGTTGTTCATACTGATTCCGATGATCGCCTTCGGACAGGGATCAACAACGTCCTCCATGAGTGGTAAGATTACCAACTCTCAGGGAGAAGCTCTGGCAGGAGCCACTGTCGTTGCAACCCACGTTCCTTCCGGAACTATATACGGTGCAACAGCAAACGTCCAGGGATTGTTCTCAATCCAGGGATTGCGTCCCGGCGGTCCCTACAAGGTTGACATATCCTTTATCGGCTACTCAAAGGAATCTTTTACTGACATAAATCTTCTGCTTGGTGAGACCTTCGGGTTGAACGTCAGCATGAAAGAATCGAGTACAGAGCTGACTGTAGTGACTGTTGTCGGAACCACACCTTCGAAATTCAACACGCTGAAAACAGGCGCTACAACCAATATTTCCAGGAATCAGATGACGATGATGCCGACCATTAACAGGAATATCAGCGACATTTCAAGGATTTCTCCCTATGCAAACGGGATGAGCTTTTCGGGCGGCGACGGACGTTCAACAAACTTCACAGTCGATGGTTCCAACTTCAACAATAACTTCGGACTGAGCTCCAACCTTCCCGGAGGAGGTAACCCGATATCACTCGACGCCATCGAGGAAGTCCAGGTTGTTATCGCTCCCTTCGACGTGCGACAGACCAACTTCATCGGAGGAGGTATCAATGCCATCACCAAATCGGGAACAAATACCTTCAAGGCCACTGCCTATACCTATTACACCAACCAGAATATGAGGGGTAACAAGATAGGCGATCATGATTTCGGAGATCGTGCAAAGGAATCAAATTCAATCTATGGTTTTACCGTGGGAGGCCCGATCGTGAAGAACAAACTCTTCTTCTTCGGCAACCTTGAATTTGAAAAAACTCCCCAGCAGGTTATCCGTTGGAGGGCTTCAACGAATGGTGTGTCGGACCAGCAGACAATTTCGCGCGTTACAGAAGCAGATCTGCAGGCTGTTTCCGATCATCTCAGGAATAAATACGGCTACGAAACAGGTTCGTTCAAGAATTTTCCGGCCGATGAGTCAAACCTGAAATATCTTGCACGAATCGACTGGAACATCACCGATGCCCATAAACTGAGCATCCGCTATAATCACACCAAAAACACTGCGTGGAATCCGCCCAATGGAAACTCAACCGACGGAAGCTACCGCGACAGGAATAAGTACCGCGTGGGCGAGTACTCTTTCTCCTTTGCAAATTCAATGTATTCGCAGGACAATATCGTTAATTCCGGATCGCTTGAGTTGAACAGCCGTTTCTCAAACAGCGTGTCAAATCAGCTGCTTGTCACTTATTCCGACATCCAGGACGTGCGCGGATCGACTTCCTCGCCTTTCCCTTTTATCGACATCATGAGCGGTGATATTGCAGATGGAGCGGCTGCCCTTGATCCTTACATGTCAGCAGGCTATGAACTCTTTACCTGGAACAACGGTGTTAAGAACAAGGTTATCACAGCTACCGACAACTTCACCTATTATCTTAATGCTCACAAGCTGACAGCCGGTGTCAGCTTCGAATACCAGATGGCCGACAATAACTACATGCGCAGCGGAACAGGTTATTACCGCTACTACAGCCTCAGTGATTTCCTGAACGGAGCAGCACCGGTCGACTTTGCCCTGACCTACGGAACCAACGGTAATCTTGTTCCTTCAAATGCCGTTAAATTCAACCAGATTGGAGCCTATGTACAGGATGAGTGGAACCCGGTTCAGAACTTCAAACTTACCGTCGGACTACGGGCGGATAATCTTTCGTTTATCGACGACATAATGACAAACAACGCCATCAAGGAACTCGACTTCGGTGGAAGGCACATCGATACCGGAGAATGGCCCAAATCAAGAATCAATCTGTCGCCCCGCGTTGGATTTACATGGGATATTAATTCAGATAAATCGATCGTGCTGCGCGGAGGATCAGGTATCTTCACCGGCCGTCTGCCGCTGGTGTTCTTCACCAACATGCCCTCCAATGCCGGTATGAACCAGATATTGATGAAATTGCAGACCCGCTTCAATAATCTGGGTATACCCACTTCAGTCGACCCGAGACTGGCACTGCTGGCAGGTGATATCATTACCGATGTTGATGAAATGATCGACAGGCTCGGCTTCCAGACAGTGGTAACCCCTCAGGATGGCAGCGTACCAAGCTCAATCGCCGGAGTGGATCCTGATTTCAGAATGCCGCAGGTGTGGAAATCTTCACTGGCTGTCGATTATAAAGTACCTGTCGAATTCCCGTTCTCAGTAACCGCCGAAGGAATGTTCACAAAGAACATCAATGCCGTGATGATTGAGAATTACGCTGTCAGGCACCCTGCATCGACATGGGCAAGATTTGCAGGACCCGACAAGCGTTACATTTATCCGGCCGACTACCTCTACAACAGTACTGTAAAGGACGCCTGCGTTCTTGTAAATACAAACAAGGGTTACGGCTACACATTCAATGTGACTGTCAATACCGAGCCTGTGAATAACCTCGACCTGATGCTTGCCTATACCAGGACTGAAATGAAGGAACTGTCAGGAATGCCCGGCAGCAATGCGAACTCGGCATGGGTAGGTGTTTACTCGGTTGACGGACCCAACGTTCCGACCGTTCAGAGATCACAGTACGTAGTGCCTGACAGGGTAACGGGATCTTTGTCATACCGCATTCCTTACCTGAACGACCATATGGCATCCACCATAAGCCTGTTCTACTCAGGTTTCACACCTTACGGTAACTCATTTACATACAGCAACGACATGAACGGCGATGCAGTAACTACCGACCTGATTTACATACCGAAACAGAGAGGTGAAGTTTCATTCGTCACTGCTGCCGACGAAAATGCCTTCTTCGCATTCATGGAACAGGATCGTTATCTGAAAAAGCATAAGGGAGAATATGCTGAAGCCTATGCCGCACGTGCACCATGGGTTAGCAGGCTTGACCTCCGCTTTGTTCAGGATTTCTCGGTTAAAGCCGGTAATACAAGGAACACACTGCAGCTGAGCCTCGACCTGCTCAATGCAGCAAACCTTATCAATTCAAAGTGGGGTGTTTACAAGAATATGGCCGTCAGTAACTACGGATCAATCCTGAAGTATGAAGGGAGGGACGCGGACGATGTTCCGACCTACTCGATGGTGAAGGTTAAGGATGCCTATCCGACCAAAACCTACGACACATACCTGAACATCGGTCAGTGCTGGATGCTGCAGCTTGGTCTTCGCTACATCTTTAACTAAAATTAAGCATTCAACTGTAAAGGGCGCCTCTGAGCAGGCGCCTTTTTTTTGCTGCATTATTTAGCTGCTTGAAACCGGTACCTTCCTCAAGCTTCTACAACCTTCTAATAATTAGGTCGATTGGAGGTCTTAATGTTGACGTTCATTGCCTTGATGAACTTAATATATTGATTAACAGTTAGATACCTTTAAGTTAATAACTCAAGCTTGAAATGTTGATAACCTTGATTTTTTAATCTTGCATTGAGACGGAGGCTTGGCTATTTTAGCAATTACCCGCTTAAAAAATCAACGGTCGTATAATAGTAACATTATCAAAGCTTAACATATTTATTTTTTTTTCAAAATGGGAGATCTATTTGTTCAGGAGTCAGTCATCACATCAGAAAAGGCAGAAAATGTAAAAACATCAGAAAATGGGAAAAGAACCGAATTGAAGGATCCTGACAAACTGTTGGCCGTGAAGAAACCGGAAAAAAAGACCTATACCCATGAAGAAGCCGTTAATGCCAGCGTTGAGTATTTCAATGGCGATGAGTTGGCTGCAAGGGTATGGGCAAACAAGTATGCCCTGAAAGATTCTTTCGGAAACCTTTATGAACTTACCCCCGATGATATGCATCGCAGGCTTGCCCGGGAGATCCGCAGGATAGAACTCAAATATAAGAACCCTCTCCCTGAGGAGCTGATATACAGTGTTCTCAAGGATTTTAAATACATAGTGCCACAGGGAGGGCCAATGACCGGCATCGGCAACGACTACCAGATCGCATCCCTTTCGAACTGCTTCGTGATAGGCAACGAAGGTATAGCTGACTCTTACGGCGGAATAATGAAGATCGACCAGGAACAGGTTCAGCTGATGAAAAGACGCGGCGGAGTCGGACATGACCTTTCGCATATCAGACCAAAGGGATCACCCGTGCTGAACAGCGCACTTACTTCAACAGGCGTTGTACCTTTCATGGAGAGATATTCAAACTCAACCCGTGAGGTGGCACAGGACGGAAGACGGGGAGCGCTGATGCTCTCAATATCCATAAAGCACCCCGACAGCGGCAAGTTTATCGATGCCAAAATGGAAAGTGGAAAGGTCACAGGCGCAAACGTATCGGTAAAAATCACCGACGAATTCATGAAAGCCGTTGAAAATAAAACCGTTTTCCGCCAGCAATACCCTATTGATTCAGATAACCCCAGATTCGTCAGGGACGTGGATGCCCTCCAGCTTTGGAACAAGATAATACACAATGCATGGAAATCGGCCGAACCGGGAGTGCTGTTCTGGGATACAATAATAAATGAAAGCGTCCCCGACTGCTATGGCGATCTTGGTTTTACAAGCGTGTCAACGAATCCATGCGGCGAAATCCCCCTATGTCCCTATGATAGCTGCCGGCTCCTGGCAATCAACCTTTACAGCTATGTGATGGATCCATTTACCGACAAGGCTGAATTCAACTTTGAACTGTATAAGGAACATGTGGGACTTGCCCAGCGACTGATGGACGACATTATCGATCTCGAACTTGAAAAAATTGATGCTATACTGGCAAAGATCGAGGCCGATCCGGAAGCAGAAGAACTGAAAATGGTAGAAAAGAATCTCTGGCTGAATATCAAAAAGAAATCAGAACAGGGAAGAAGAACCGGAATCGGTATTACAGCAGAGGGCGATATGCTTGCCGCACTCGGACTGAGATATGGCAGCGAGGAAGCGATCGACTTTTCTGTCGAAGTGCATAAGACCCTTGCTCTCGAAGCATACAAGTCATCCACTTACCTTGCAAAGGAAAGAGGTCCGTTCTCCATTTTCGATGCCGAAAGAGAAATGAACAATCCGTTCATAATCAGGCTAAAAGAGGCCGATCCGGTTATGTACAAAAACATGGTCAAATACGGCCGCCGAAATATTGCCCTTCTTACTATAGCCCCGACAGGCACTACAAGCCTGATGACACAAACCACCTCCGGCATCGAACCTGTTTTCTCGGTGTTCTACAAGCGCCGCAGAAAAGTGAACCCGAACGACAAGAACGTGAAGGTTACATTTAAAGATGAGGTGGGTGATTCATGGGAGGAATTCATAGTATTTCATCATAAATTCGTCGACTGGCTGATAATGAAAGGTTATGATCCCGATCAGGTTACACGCATGAGCGACGAGGAAATCAATGCTATAATAGAAAAATCACCCTACTACAAGGCAACGGCAAACGATGTCGACTGGCTGGCAAAGGTGCGCATGCAGGGAGCTATCCAGAAATGGGTCGATCATTCAATAAGCGTTACAATAAATCTTCCTGCCGATGTCAAGGAAGAATTGGTAAGCGAGCTTTATCTTACTGCTTGGAAATCTGGCTGTAAAGGGGCAACGGTTTATCGCGACGGATCAAGAAACGGGGTCCTGTTGGCCGGTAAAAATATCACCAGGACCGAAAGGCCGAAACGTCCGAAAGTTCTTGATTGCGACGTTATCCGTTTTAACATCAACGATGAAAAATGGGTTGCATTCGTTGGCCTTAAAGATGGAAGACCTTATGAGATCTTCACAGGTTTGGCTGATGAGGAGATCTACCCGATCCCGAAAACCATAGTCAAGGGTAAGATCATAAAGGTAAAAGTGGATGACGGCAAAACAAGATACGACTTCCAGTACACCGATAAATACGGATACAAGAAGATCTTTGAGGGACTGTCACATATGTTCAAGCCGGAATACTGGAATTATGCCAAGCTTATATCCGGAGTTCTCCGCCACGAAATGCCGATCCAGGATGTGGTGAACCTGGTTCAGTCGCTGAAACTCGACAGCGAATCGATAAACAACTGGAAAAACGGTGTCGAGAGAGCGCTCAAGAAATACATACCAAACGGTACCAAAGCGAAAGGGAAATGCGCTGAATGCAATTCCCACAACCTGGTGTACGAAGAAGGCTGCCTGATCTGCAAGGATTGCGGATCATCAAGATGCGGCTGATTGTTTTCAGGAAACCCTGCTGAAGGTTTTACCACCTGCCTCCTAAAGTTCAGAGGAGGTTTTGCAGTTATTTGATTACCTGTAGTTCTCTGCCTATCTTCTCAAAAGCTGCTATAGCCTTGTCGAGATGCTCCTTTTCATGGGCTGCAGAAAGCTGAACCCTTATCCTGGCCTCGCCTTTCGGAACAACCGGGTAATAAAAACCCGTGACATAAATGCCTTCATTCAGCAAACGGGCTGCCATCTCCTGAGAGAGTCTGGCGTCGTAAAGCATCACCGCACAGATGGCCGACTGGGTGGGCTTGATGTCAAATCCGGCATTCATCATCTTTTCCAGGAAGTATTTAGTGTTGAAATGCAGCTTGTCCTGGAGTTCATTGGTCTCTGTCATCATCCCTATCATCCTGATGCCGGCAGCGGCAACAAGAGGAGGTATTGAATTGCTGAAGAGATAAGGACGTGAGCGCTGTCGCAGCATCTCAATTATCTCCTTCTTACCCGTGGTGAATCCGCCGATAGCCCCGCCAAAAGCCTTGCCAAGAGTACCGGTTATGATCTCTATCTTTCCCTTGAGATTGTAAAGTTCGGTAACCCCGCGGCCCGTATCACCCACAACACCTGCTGAATGCGATTCGTCAACCATTATCATGGCATTGTACCTGGTGGCAAGCTCATGGATTTTATCAAGCGGCGCTACATTGCCGTCCATAGAGAATACGCCGTCGGTCACTATCAGCCTGAAGCGTTGGGCCTGAGCCTCTTTGAGCTTTTCCTCCAGGTCGTTCATATCTGCATTGGCATACCTGTAGCGCTGGGCTTTGCAGAGCCTCACCCCATCGATGATGGATGCATGGTTGAGCGCGTCCGATATGATCGCATCTTCAGCAGTGAGAAGAGGCTCAAAGACTCCGCCATTGGCGTCGAAACAGGATGCATACAGGATCGTGTCCTCGGTACCGAAAAAATCTGCCAGCTTTTGTTCCAGCTCCTTGTGGAGATCGCCCGTGCCGCAAATGAAACGGACCGACGACATTCCGTAACCATGAGTGTCAAGAGCTTTCTGTGCAGCTTCAACCAGTTTCTCATTGGCTGAAAGCCCAAGATAATTGTTCGCACAGAAATTAAGAACCTTCTGACCCGTGTCAAGCCTGATCTCAGCCCCCTGGGGCGATACTATGACTCTTTCATCCTTGTACAGACCGGCTTCCCTGATTTCGTTGAGAAGCTGAACTAGATGCTGCTGATAATCTTTATACATGGTATTGTTAGTTTAGTTGAAAGTGAAAAGTTGAAAGTGAAAAGTTGAAAGTTGAAAGTGAAAAGCAATACATAATACATCGCCTATAATACATAATACATTGTCTTGCAGTCTTGCGGTCTCTTCCTCTCTTAGTCTCTGTGCCCTGCGCCCTGTGCCCTGTGCCCTGAGCTCTGCGCCCTGTGCGATGTGTCCTGCGGTTTCTTCCTCCCATCGTCTCTTAGTCCTGAACCTTGCATCATTTACTAATTGCTAATTGTTCATTGATAATTGCCAATTGTTTTCACATCGCCTATAATACATCGCCTATAATACATCGCCTATAATACATAATACATAACACATTATCCCTCTATCTAGTCCCATTCAAGTATAACCTTTCCGCATTCGCCGCTTTCCATAACGTCAAAGCCCTTCTGGAAATCATCGATGCTGAACCGGTGGGTTATGACCGGGTTGAGGTTTATCCCTCCTATGATCATCTGTTCCATCTTGTACCAGGTCTCCCACATTTCCCTGCCATAAATACCCTTCATGGTGATGGCCTTGAAAATAATGTCGCTCCACGGAACCTCGAAGTTCGAAGGCAGTATCCCAAGCAATGATATATTTGAGCCGTTGTACATGCTTCCGATCATCTCGATAAAAGCTTTGGGCGAACCCGACATTTCGAGGCCGACATCGAAGCCTCTCATCCCGAGCTTCTTTACAGCATCGGCTATCTTTTCACCCTTTGAAGGGTTGACAGTCAGAGTGGCTCCCATCTGTTTTGCAATTTCGAGCCGGTAGTCGCTGAGGTCGCTGGCGACAATAAACCTGGCTCCGGAATATTTCGCAATGGCTATTGCCATACTTCCTATCAGACCTGCCCCGGTTACAAGAACGTCTTCCCCCAGAAGAGGGAAAGAGAGAGCCGTGTGTGTTGCATTTCCAAAAGGATCCATAATGGCAGCCCACTCATCGGGTATCCTTTGGTCGAGGAGAACGGCATTAAGTGCAGGAAGCCTGAGATATTCAGCGAAAGCACCATCGATATTCACCCCGATGCCTATTGTGTTTTCACAAACATGCTCCTTTCCCCTCCTGCAGTTCCTGCAATGGCCGCATGCCAGATGCCCTTCACCGGTAACCCTGTCGCCGGGCTTGAGATTCTTCACACCGGCACCTGTCTTCTCAATGTAACCCATGTATTCGTGCCCGATAACCATCGGTACCTTTATGGTCTTCTGAGCCCAGGAATCCCAAAGGTAAATGTGGAGATCCGTGCCGCAGATCGCGGTCTTCTTTATCTTTATTATCACGTCGTTAAGACCTGGCTCGGGAATGGGAACTTCATCCATCCATATCCCCTTTTCAGCCTTTGCCTTGACAAGAGCTTTCATTTTCTTCATGAATGCCTGTTTTAAAACACTAATTTAATAAATTTCTGCCAGCATGCTCATGATTATTATCAACAGCCTACGCACTTTATCAAATAGCTGAATCGCCTGGCACATTAATAGCATGTTTTAGCTATCTTTGAATTTGCAATTAACAGTTTTATAAGATTATGCCGCAGGTAAGGGTAAGATTTGCACCGAGTCCGACCGGACCGCTGCACATCGGAGGGGTCAGAACCGCTCTGTACAACTTTCTTTTCGCAAGAAAAAACAATGGCGTTTTTATTCTCAGGATCGAGGACACCGACCGGGCACGCTTCCGTGCGGACTCCGAGCAGCAGGTCTTCGACACCCTTGAGTGGCTCGGGCTGACCTGGGATGAAGGTCCCGACAAGGGTGGCCCGTGCGCTCCCTACCGCCAGAGCGAGCGGCTCGACACCTATCGCCCCTATGTCGACCGGCTGCTCGCCGAGAGCAAGGCCTATGAGTGCTGGTGCTCGACAGAACGCCTCACGCAGATGCGCGAGATCCAGCAGAAGACCAAGCAGCCGACCGGTTATGACCGGCTCTGCGTGGGCCTCACCCGTGAGCAGCGGGCAGTCCTCCCGGGCTTCAGTGACGTCCCCGTGGTGCGGATGCTGATCCCCGATGACGTGCCACTGACCTTCACCGACCTGATCCGCGGCGTGCCCGGCCTCATCGCCAAGGACGGCGCAGAAGCGGTGTATGCCGTGGGCCTGGCTCTGTCGGTGTCGTCGCCTAACGTCCGACTCGACAACACGGGCGCTGGACTTGCCCGGTCGACACATCGACCGGGGGAGTGACCGGCCCGTCGCGCGGGTCGCCTATGGACGGCCGACACGACTAAGGACAGGTGGGTGACATGGCCACTGCGCCAGACCGCGACAAGGCCCTCGCCACGGTGATGGGCCAGATCGAGAAGCAGCACGGCAAGGGCATTCCCGCCGACAAGGTGCGCGAACTCTCGCGCGCCTTCGCCGCCGAGCAGGTCCAGCGCCAGAAGAAGGACTTCATCCGCCTCGGCGTGCTCGGCGACTGGGACAACCCGTACCTGACCATGAGTTTCAAGGCCGAGGCCGACGAAATGCGCGCGCTCGGCACGATCCTCGAGCGCGGCTACCTCTATCAGGGCCTGAAGCCGGTCAACTGGTGCCTCGACTGCGGCTCGGCGCTCGCCGAAGCGGAAGTCGAGTACGAGGACAAGAACTCGCCGGCGATCGACGTCGCCTTCGAGGTGCACCCCAACCATGCCGAAAAACTGGCTGCCGCCTTCGGCCTGACCCACCTGCGCGGCCCCGCGTTCGCGGTGATCTGGACGACGACCCCGTGGACGCTGCCGGCCAACGAGGCGGTCAGCGTGCATCCGGAACTGACCTACGACCTCATCGAAACGCAAAAGGGCACGCTGATCCTGGTGCGCGAACTCGCCGAGGCCTGCCTCGGGCGCTACGGCCTGTCCGGTGAAACGGTCGGTTCCTGCGAGGGTGGCAAACTCGACCAGATCCTGCTCAGGCACCCTTTCCAGAATCGCGACGTCGCGATCATCTGCGGCACGCATGTTACCACCGAAGCCGGTACCGGCCTGGTGCACACCGCCCCGGCGCACGGAGCCGAGGACTTTGTCATCGGCAAGCGCTACGGCCTGCCGGTCAACAATCCGGTCGGCAACGATGGCCGCTTCCTCGGCAACACGCCGGCTTTGTCGGTCGGCGAACTGGCTGGCAAGACGGTTTGGGAAGCCAACCCGCTGGTGCTGCAGGAACTCGAATGCTGCGGTCGACTGCTAAAAAGCGAGAAAATCAAGCACAGCTACCCACATTGCTGGCGCCACAAGACGCCGGTGATCTACCGTGCCGCAGCCCAGTGGTTCATCCGCATGGACGAGGAAACTGCGTCCACGCAGGGCGTGTTCACCAAGGACAAAGCGCCGAAAACACTGCGCCAGACCGCGCTGGACGCCATCGAGCAGACCAGCTTCTACCCGGAAAACGGCAAGGCACGGCTGAACGACATGATTGCCCACCGGCCCGACTGGTGC
>ERZ1026796.2009-NODE-2009-length-12529-cov-3.530560_pt1 | contig 12529 bp, 8 predicted proteins | sample MGYA00520874_ERZ1026796 | MGnify/ENA primary metagenome ERZ1026796 (study PRJEB33270, sample SAMEA104284474) | anaerobic digester metagenome | biome: Anaerobic digester microbiome; feature: mesophilic sludge digester; material: Anaerobic digester biomass | place...
ACGGGGGAGTGGGTGGTGCTCGCAACGGAGCGCGCCAAACGGCCGGAGGATTTCTCCCGCCGTGAGGGGCCCGGCCCCCGGGACCTCCCGGCGCGGGCCGAGGGATGCCCGTTCTGCCCCGGCAACGAATCGATGACGCCGCCGACCCTGGCGCAGACCGGGGAGGGGTCGGCGTGGCGCGTGAGGGTGGTTGCCAACGCCTACGGCGCCTTCTCCCCCGCCGAGGACCTCTCCCCGCGCGGCGACGAGTACCGCCGGTCGATGGGGGCCGCCGGCTACCACGAGGTCGTGATCCAGACGCCGCGCCACAACATCCCCGAGCCGATGCTATCGCCGGCGGAGATGCACGAGGTGGTCCTGCTCTACCGGGAGCGCCACCGGTTCATGGAACGGGATCCAAGGGTCGAGCTCGTCATACCGTTCAAGAATCACGGCCGCGGCGCGGGGACGTCGCTCGAGCACCCGCACGCCCAGATCGCCGGGGTCCCGATAGTGCCGACCCACCTGGTCCATCGTACGGAGGAGCCGCTCGCCTACTACAGGGAGCACAGGCATTGCGTCTTCTGCCGCACGCTCGCGGAGGAATTGGCGGGCGGGGAGCGGGTCGTGGCCGAGAACGCCTCCTTCGCGGCGTTCGCGCCGTTCGCCTCCGCGACGCCGTTCGAGACATGGATCGTGCCCCGGGCGCACCGGGCCTCGTTCGGCGAAATCGGCGACGCGGAGGCGGCGGATTTCTCCTCCATTCTCCGCTCCGTGATCCGCCGCATCTGGACCGGGCTCGATAACCCGGATTACAACTACGTTATCCGCTCCTCGCCCCGGGGGTGCCGGGGCGCCGCCTTCCTCCACTGGTACGCCAAGGTCGTGCCCCGGCTCACCCAGGCGGCGGGCTTCGAGATCGGCACGGGGATGTTCATAAATATCGCAAGGCCGGAGGATAGCGCGGCGTTCCTCAGGAAGATCGGGGATTGACGCGGCGCGATCCGGCGCGCGGGGCCGCCGCCGGGGCCCGGGGGCAGTCGGATGGACAGTGGACGCAAGGCCGGGTACATCATCCTCGCCGCCGTCTCCGCCGCGATGCTCATCGCGTTCAACCTGGGCACGGCGCGCCTCGTCTCCTCCGGTAGGGCGGGGGGGATGATCCATCGCGACACCATCGTCCACGGCGACGGGGCGCGCCTCTACGCGTGGCTCCGCTCGGCATGGTTCGACCGCGACCTCGACACCGCGAACGAGCTCGCGCACTATTTCAACTACCCGGGGAGCCGCGAACCGGTCGAGCTGCGGCGCACCGCATCCGGCTACGCCTGGAACCACACCCCCGTCGGCTGCGCGATCCTCTGGGCGCCGTTCTTCGCCCTCGGCCACGCGACCGCCGTGCGCCTGCATGAGGCGGCCCCGGGCGTCGCCGTCGACGGCTACTCCCCCCCTTACGCCTTCGCCGTGGCCCTCGGGACGCACGTCTACTGCCTCCTCGGCGCCCTGCTCCTCTTCTCCATCTGCTCCCGCTTCTACCCCCCCCTGCCATCCCTTCTCGCCGTCCTCACCGCCTGGCTCGGCTCGTTCCTTCCCGCCTACCTGTTCCTCTACCCGTCGATGTCGCACGCCGTCTCCTTCTTCTCCGTCTGCCTCTTCCTTCGCCTCTGGCTGTGGACGATGGAGCGGGGCGGGACGCCACGCTGGTGCCTCCTCGGCATCGCGGGGGGGGTGATGGGCCTCGTGCGGACGCAGAACCTGATCTTCCTCCTCATCCCGCTCGCGGGCCATGCCGCCGGGGAGCGGGCGCGCCCGGGGCGGCGGCCCGCCGGGCCGTTCTCGATGCTCGCCTGCGCCGCGCTCGCCTTCCTCCCGCAGGCGTACGCGTGGAAGGCCTCCTGCGGGGCGTGGCTTACGATCCCGCAGGGCGGGGGCTTCATGCACTGGGGGAGGCCCGCCGTCGCGCGCGTCCTCTTCTCCTCCCGGCACGGCCTCTTCTCCTGGTCGCCGGCACTCGCCCTCGGGGCGGTCGGGATCCCCCTCTTCGTCAGGAAAGAGCGGTGCCTGGGTTGGCCGCTCGCCGCGGCCTTCCTGCTCCAACTCTACCTCAACTCGGTGGTGGACGACTGGTGGGCGGGCACGGGCTTCGGGGCGCGGCGGTTCGACAACTGCCTACCCCTCTTCGGCCTCGGGCTGGCGGCGGTGTACGACGCCCTGCGGGCGCTGCGGCGCGGGTGGTGCGCCTGGGTTCTCGCGGCGGGGCTCGTCGGATGGAACGCGCTCTTCCTCTGCCAGTACGCGGCTAACTGGGTGAGCCACTCGGGGCACGTCGACATGGCGGCGGCGGCGAGGGGGCAGGCGAAGATGGCGGTCCGGATCGCGCGCGGGCTGCTCCGCCGGCCGGGACGCTAGACGAACATCCCCGCGATCGTGCCCGTCATGTAGGACGCCAGCAACCCGCCGAACATCGCCTTCAGCCCGAGCCGCGCCAGGTCGTGCCGGCGGGAGGGCGCCATCGCCCCGATCCCGCCGATCTGGATGGCGATCGACGAGAAGTTCGCGAAACCGCAGAGGGCGTACGTCACGATGACGTAGGAGCGGTACTGGAGGTGGACCCCTTTCGCGGCGAGGTCGGCGAGGTGGAGGTACGCGACGAACTCGTTGATGGCGAGCCGCTCCCCGAGCAGCGTGCCGATGGTCCGGCAGTCCACCCACGGCACCCCCATGAGCCAGCAGAACGGCGCGAAGAGGCAGCCGAGGAGGACTTGGAGGTTGATCACGTAGCGCGTCTTGAGGAGCATGTTGACGAGGTCGCCGATCTTCTCGATCCCGTAGTTGGCCACGCTGATGAGGGCGATGAAGGCGAGCAGCATCGCGCCCACGTTGAGGGCGAGCTGGAGGCCCGACGCGGCGCCGCTCGCCGCCGCGTCGATGATGTTGGCGTTCATCTCGGGAAGCGCGAGCTTCGCGCCGCCCTTCGTCTTCGGCGACTCCGTCTCAGGGTAGATGATCTTGGCCATGACGATCGCCGCCGGCGCCGACATGATGCTCGCGCTCAGGAGGTGGCCCGCGATGTCCGGGAAGTAATCCTTGAGCATCCCGACGTACGCCGCCATCACCCCCCCCGCCACCGTCGCAAAGCCGCCGACCATGATGCACATCAGCTCCGACTTCGTCATCTCCTCCACGAACGGCCGCACGACGAGCGGCGCCTCCGTCTGCCCCAGGAAGATGTTGGCGGAGGCGGAAAGGGTCTCCGCCCCGCTCGTCCGCATGCACCGCTCCATTATCCAGGCGACGAAGGCGACCACCTTCTGCATCAGGCCGAGATGGTAGAGAACGGTCATCAGCGACGAGAAGAAGATGATCGTAGGCAGCACCGAAAAGGCGAAGTAGGCGCCGGTGTGCGCGACGGCGCCGGGGAGGGGGCCGGGGGGGGCGTTGCCGGGGTCGCCGGTCCCGAGGGGGACGGAGTTGTTCACCAGGTTTCCGAAGAGGAAGCGCGCGCCGTCGATGGTGAAGGAGAGCAGCTTGACGATGGCGTCGTTCATCAGGCTGAAGAACCTCTCCCCGGGCCCCATCTTCATGTCAAAGGCGGCCTTGATCCCGGTGTTTAGGGGGCTGTTGGGGAGGACGAGGAAGGCGAAGAACACCTGGAGCATGATCCCCCAGATCACCACGCGGGGACTGATCCTGCGCCTGTTGTTCGACATCAGGAAGGCGATCCCAAGGATGACGAACGTCCCGGCGAGGCTGATGAGCTTCTCCATGACCCGTCTCCTTTCGGGTGGAAGCGTCGTGCAACGGAGATGATATAGCCGGGGCCGAGGCGGCGCAAGGCATTTATGGACGCATTTATGGACGCTTGAGCGCCGGCGGGCGGAGGTGTTATCATGCGCGGCAAATCGACATGCCGGGAAGGTCGCCGCGCCCCGGCGGCCGCCCGCGGCGCAAACCATGAGTGCCCCGTCTAAAGAGAAGAGGCTGAAGATCCTGATCGTCGTCTGGGGCCTTCGTTACGGCGGAGGCGAGACGCGGGTCTACGCCATGGCGAGGTTCATGGCCGCCCGCGGGCACGACGTCACCGTGTGCTGCCTCCGCGTGAAGGGGGAGAAGGGGGAGCAGCTGGAGCGCGAGGGCGGGAAGGTCGTCGAGCTCGGGAAGCGGCACCGCTACGACCTCGCCACCCTCCCCCGCCTCTACGGCCTGATGCGGCGCGGGGGGTTCGACGTCGTGGACGGCCAGATGACCTCCGGCTTCCGCTGGGCGACCGTCGCCGGAAGGCTCGCGCGCGCGCCGCGCATCGTGGCGACGACGTACAATACCCGCTTCTGGAAGAGCCGAGGGCGGCGCCTCCTCGACACCTGTTTCCTCCGCCTCGCGGACGTGATCGTCGCGGATTCGCGCACGCTGGTCGACGAGATAATCACCCTCGCCCCCTCGCTGCGGGAGAAGGAGTTCCGGGTCGTCTACAACGGCGTGGACCTCTCCACCAACGGCCCCATCCGCCCTCCGGCGGAGGTGAGGCGCGAGCTCGGGATCGCGCCGGGCGAGGTCGTCGCCGGCCTCGTAGCCCGGATCGTACCGCACAAGGGGCACATGGATTTCATCGAGGCGGCGAAGGCGGTCGCCGGCGAATTCCCCTCCCTCCGGATCCTCATCGTCGGCAGGCCCGAGGGCGGGTACGAGAAGGCGGTCGAGGAGAAGATCAGGGCGTGCGGCCTCGGCCCCCGCGCGCGCGTCTTCCAGTACGACGGGAACATATTCGACATCATGGGGGTCCTCGATCTGTACGCCCTGCCCTCCTACTCGGAGTCCCTGCCCAACGCCGTCGTCGAGGCGATGGCGATGGGCAAGCCGGTGATCGCGACGAGGATCACCGGTCTTCCGGAGGCGGTCATCGACGGGGAGACCGGCTTCCTGGTCGCGCCCGGGGATATCGGCGCCCTCGCCGCGAAACTGCGGCTCCTGCTCTCCGATCCCGGGCTCCGGGAGAGGATGGGGAAGGCGGGCAGGGAGTTCGCCGGGAGGCGTTTCTCCCCCTCCGCCCTCGGCGACGGCGCCCTCTCGGCGTACCGCGGCGGATGACTGCCCGTCGAACCCGTTCCGAGCCCCTCCCCGAAGGTCCGCATCGTGGGCGGGCCTTCGGGTCAACCCAAGAGGTGGACCTCAATAGCGGGATAATCGGGGCGCGGCGGGCTGTGATCGGCGTCACCGGGGGCCGAACGCGGCCAGGATGGCGGGCACCTGGGCGGCGGTGATGACCTGCTTCCCGACGAGGGATCGGAAGTTCTCCTTGTCGAGGAGCACGCGGACGCCGAGCTCCGGCACCGCGATATCAGCCGGGGACGCGGGGCCCACGACGACCGTGTCCGCGGGGGCGATCCCCTTCTCCCGGGCGATCGAGGCGACGAGCGCGCGCCGGCCCGCGTCATCCCGGGCGAGCTGCTCGACCTTGCCGGTCAGCCTCCCACGGTCCGTCAGGAGCCGGTCGCTGTAGACGCCGTCGATGCACTGGTGGCCGCGAAGCGGATCGAGGAAGAGATCGAGGCCGTTTACGAGCAGGGCCACGACCCACCCCATCCCCTTCAGGGCGTGGAGAAGGTCGTCCCCCTCGGAGTTGCAGCGGAGCCCCCCGGTGATCCTGGCGATCGTTTCGACCTTCATCCCCGCGAGCGCCGCGGCGTTCCGCTTTCCGCCGCCGGCCGCCTTCCCCGCCCCGGCCGCCAGCTCGTTCCGCAGCGCCTCCTCCAGGAGGTTTCGCGCCGGGGCGAGGACGAGCAGGCGGGGCCGCCTGCGGTAGAAGTCGTCGCGCTGGAAGAAGCAGCGTATGCCGGCCTTTCTCATCTCCGCCGCGACGCCCCGCTCGATAAGGGGGCCGGGGCACGGCGACGCGCCCCAGTCGAGCTCCATCTCCATGGCGAAGAGCTCGCCGCGCGAGATCATCTTCGCCCCCTCGATATTCACGCCGTTGTTGGCGAGGATGAACGTCGCGCATGATACGATGCCGGGCCGGTCCTTGCCGAGGAGGAGAAGGCGCATCAGGCGGCGCTCCCTCGGGCGCGGGAGGAGGCGCTGCTTCTCCGCGATGATCTGGAGGCCGGACTGGTTGGCGACCGCCTGCATCTTCGCGATGAACTGGAGGCCGCTGGTCGCCGCGCCGGTGAGGTCGACGGTGAAAAAGATCGAGAAGAGGCCGTGGAATACATTCTCCTCGAGGTCGATGATGTTCGCCCGCGCGTCGGATATGATCGCGGTGACCAGCGAGACGAGGCCCGTGACGTCGCGCCCCATGCCGCTCACCACGTAGATCTCGCGCCCGCCGTCCATGCGCACCCCCCGTGAGGGCCACATTCTAGCAGCCGGCTTGACGCCGCGTCAAACCCCTTCGAGTCCCGCCCCCCCCGCCCTTGGGCCCGGGCCGCCACCCGGCACTGGAGCCGCGCCCCTCCGCCGTGCTATCATCATCCGCAGTCGGGGAGGGGGCGGAATGCGGATCGGGATCGACATTCAAACCGCCATCGTCCGGCCCACGGGGGTGGGGCGGTACGTCTCGGGGCTCGTCGGAGGCCTCGCCGCGCTCCCCGGGGAGGAGGAGTACAGCCTCTTCTACTTCGACTTCATGCGGCGCGGCCGCGCCCCCGGCGTCGCCGATCCCCGCTTCACGCCGCGCCCGATCCGGTTCTTGCCGGGGGGCGTCTACCACGCCCTCGCGGAAAACCTTTCACTCCCCGACATCTCCCTCCTCGCCGGGCGGAACGACCTCTGGCACTTCCCCAACTTCGTCATCCCGCCGTGCCGCCGGGGAAAGACGGTCGTCACCGTGCACGACCTCTCCTTCGTCCGCTTTCCGCATTACGCGGAGGCGGGGAATCTGAAGCGCCTCGAGGGGCGTTTCGCGGAATCGCTCCGGAGGGCGGACGCCATCATCGCCGTCTCGGAGTTCTCGAGGGCCGAGCTCGCCGAGATCTACGGCGTGCCCCCGGGGCGGGTCACGGTGACAAGCCACGGCGTGACCATGCGGCCGCGCCCTGGGCCGCGGAGACCGCCCCCTTTCCCGTACTTCCTCTTCGTGGGGACGATCGAGCCGAGGAAGAACCTCGAGACGCTCCTCGAGGCGTGGCGCATCCTCAAGGGGAGGAGCGGGGCGCGGTGGGAACACCGGCTCTTCGTGGTAGGCCATCACGGCTGGAGATGCAAACCGGCGAAAGAGCAGGCGCGGGAGAAGGGGGTGGAGGAGCAAGTGCTTGTCCTCGACTACGTTCGCGACGAGGAGCTCCCCGACCTCTACGGCGCGGCCGAGGCCCTCGTCTACCCCTCCGTCTACGAGGGATTCGGTTTCCCTCCCCTCGAGGCGATGGCGTGCGGGACGCCCGTTATCGCCTCGAACGCCCCCGCGATCCCGGAGGTCGTCGGCGACGCGGCGATCCTCTGCGATCCGCTCGACGCGGAGGGATTCGCGAAGGCGATGCTCCGTGTCCGAGACGACGCCGGCCTGCGCGGGCGGCTCGCGGAGAAGGGGCGCGCCCGCGCGGCGCTCTTTACGTGGGAGAAGGCCGCCGCCGGGACGCTCGCGCTCTACCGGCGGCTCCTCGCCTGACGCGTACGCGAACGATTACGCCGTTCCGGGGGAGGAGCCGGGCGGCGGACGGGAAGGCGGAAGACCGACGTTTCGCCACGGTGGCCGCGCGGCGCAAGGAATGGCGGGGGCGTGGCGGCGCATCCGCGCAAATGAAAAGGCCCCCGGCCATCCCATCCCCGAGGCGGGGCCAGTGGGGGCGGAGACGGGATTCGCCGGCGCGGGCACATGACATGAGAATCTGCATAGACGCGCGCTGGATCGGGGCGAGGATCGCCGGGATCGGCCGCTACACCGTCTACCTGATGCGCTACCTCGCCGAGCTCGGCGGCGGGAACAGTTATATCGCGCTCTTCCACGACGCGGCGGTCCGCGACGCGGTCTGCGCCGAGCTCGGCCTCGCCGGGCGCGGGGGATGGGAGGTGCGTACCGTCCCCTACGACGTCTTCTCCCCGCGCGGCCAGCTCCTCCTCCCCCGGCTCCTCCGGCGCGAGGGGGTGGGGCTCTTCCACTCCACGAACTTCATGGCCCCCCTTCTCCCGTTCGGCGGGAAGCTCGTCCTCACAGTCCACGACATCATCCCCCTGAAGCACCCGGAGTTCGCCCCGCGCTCGAAGAAGTCGCGCGCATACCCGGTTTACCGCCTGCTGATGCGCCGGCTCGTCCGCCGCGCGGACCTGATCATCGCCGACTCCGACCACTCGCGCCGCGACATCCTCTCCCTCCTCGGCCCCCCGCCGGGGAAGGTCAGAACCATCCACCTCGGCGTGGACCCGAAGTACAAGCCCCTTCCCACCGCGATCCGCGATGAGGCGCGCCGGAGACTCGGCGTCCGCGGCCGCCTCGCCCTCTTCGCAGGCCGCGCCGACCCTTACAAGAACGTGATCACGCTCGTGAAGGCGGCCGAGATCCTCAACCGCAAGGGCGGGCCCCGCTGCACGGTCGTCATCGCCGGAGCGGAGGACCCGCGCTACCCCGAGGTTGGGACTTACGTGCGCGGCGCCGGTATGGAGGGGGACGTGATCTTCGCCGGGAGCCTGGGCGAGGACGATCTCATCCCGCTCTACAACGCCGCCGACGTACTCGTCCTCCCCTCCCTATACGAGGGGTTCGGCCTGCCCCCCCTCGAGGCGATGGCGTGCGGGACGCCCGTGATCTGCTCCAACCGGACCTCCCTCCCCGAGGTGGTCGGGGGCGCGGGGATCCTCATCGACCCGCTGGACACGCAGGCCCTCGCGTCGGCCATGGAGCGCGTCTTCACCGACGCCGCCCTGCGCGACCGCCTCTCCCGCGCCGGCCTCGAGCGCGCCAAGCTCTTCCCATGGCGAAAGACGGCCGGGGAGACGCTCGCGGCGTACGCTGAACTGCTCCGCCCCTGACGCCGCCCGAACGCCGAACGGACGCGCGGAGGCGATTTCCCAACGCGCCCGGCAGAAGGCGGGGCCCGAATCCGCGCGCCGGTCCCGCGGGCCGTCCAGCCGGAACACCCCACGCGATATGCCCGGAGCGCCATGACAATGCCATCCCGGCCCCGGCGCCAGCCGCCGGCCCATACCCCCGCGGCGACATCCCGCCCCCCGAACGCGGAATCACCCGAACGCGGAATCATGGACAGAACCAGCAGCGCCATATATGCTTTACGAGCGGGCATGGGAAGGTCCGGGGGAACAACCTGTACGCGGACAACTGTTCCCGCCGGCGCCGCCCGATGTCGGAAGGGAGGCGTCCGCCGTTATGACCGCTCAAAATCCCCCGGGCGGCACGGTCCATGAGCTCCCAGCCGATTTTCGAAAAGCCATCCGGCTTGACGCCGCCGCGGGGCGCCTCTGGGCCGATATAACCCCGCCGGCACGCAACGAGTGGATCTGCTGGGTCACGTCGGCCAAGAGAGGGGCCGCCAGGAAGCGCCGGATCGAGGCCGGCATCGACAAGATGAGGGGGGGCATGCGCAGGCCGTGCTGTTGGCCGGGATGCCCGCACCGGTGATGCCCGGCGGTCACGCCTTCCGCTCACCCGCGGGGCGGGAACGTCCCACTGCGGCCGGGGCGAAAAGGAAAACGATCCGAACGGCGGCCGCCCCGGGACGCATGGAAAGGCCTTGAGAGGATCAACCGGCACGGGTTCCCGCCCGCCGACAGAATCCTCCTGTGCGCGGGCGGGGCCCCGGGGGGAAGGAGGAAACCCCCGGCACGGGGGGAGGCGGGCACGGGAGGGGCTTCATGCGGATCGCCCTCGTCCACGACTGGCTGAACGGGATGCGCGGCGGGGAGAAGATACTCGAGGTGCTCTGCGAGCTCTTTCCTGGCGCCGTCGTGCACACCCTCCTGCTCGACCGCTCCCGCCTCTCCCCCGCGATCGCCCGGATGGAGATACGGACCTCGCCCCTCCAGCGCCTCCCGCTCTCCCGCACGCACTACCGCTACTACCTTCCCCTTTTCCCGAAGCTCGTCGAACGGTTCGACCTGCGCGGCTTCGACCTTGTCTTCTCCACGAGCCACTGCGTGGCTAAGGGGGCGCGGGCGCCCCGCGGGGCGCGCTCCCTCTGCTACTGCCTCACCCCCATGCGCTACGTCTGGTATTTCGGGGACGAGTATTTCGGTTCCTGGGGCCGGTGGCGTGCCCTCGCCGAACCGGTGTTCGCCTACCTCAGGCGGTGGGACGTCTCGTCGGCGGGGCGCGTGGACAGCTGGCTCGCCATCTCGGAGACGGTTGCCGCGCGGATCCAAAAGGTCTATCATAAGGACGCGGACGTGCTCCACCCGCCGGTGGACGCGGGCTTCTACACGGCGGGGGGCGGCGGGGCGGGCGGCTACCACCTCGCGGTCTCCGCCCTTGTCCCCTACAAGCGGCTCGACATCGCCGTCCGCGCCTTCAACGAGCTCCGGATGCCGCTGAAGATCGTGGGCGAGGGGCCCGAGCGGGGGCGGCTCGCCGCCCTCGCCGGCCCGAGCGTCGAGCTCCTCGGCTGGCGGACGAACGAGGAGATACGCGAGCTTTACCGCGGCTGCCGGGCGTTCGTCTTCCCGGGCGAGGAGGATTTCGGGATAACCCCCCTCGAGGCGCAGGCGTGCGGGAGGCCGGTGATCGCCTTCGGGAGGGGCGGGGCGCGGGAGACGGTCCTGGACGGGGAGACGGGGGTCTTCTTCGACGCGCAGGAGCCGTCGGCGCTCGCCGACGCCGTGCTGAGGGCGGGGCGGATGCGCTTCGACCCCGCCCGCGCCCGGTCGAACGCGGAGCGGTTCGACCGCCCGGTCTTCAAGGAGCGGCTGCGGGGGTGGATCGTGGGGGCGATGGAAGGGCCGGGGCGGATGAAAGAACCGTTCCGTCCGCCGGGCCGCATGGGGGATCCGACGTGCCGAAACGGAGCCTGACGACTGAGATCGCGACCGCGGTGCGGGTCGGCCTCGACGTAGCGCTCTTGAACGCCGCCTTCTGCGCCGCCTACTGGGTGCGCTTCCGCTCCCCCCTCACCTCCCTCGTGCCCGTGCTGAAGGGCGTGCCGCCGTTCCGCCTCTATCTCTCGGCGTTCCCCGTGGCGACGATCGCCTTCCTCTGGTTCTACAAGCTCCTCGGCTCCTACACGCGGCGCTGGCGGTACGACGCCGTGAACGAGTTCTTCCTCGTGACGCGCGGCACCGCCGCCGGCATGATCGCGCTCATGGCGCTCACCTTCCTCCTCCCGGCGAGCCACACCGCGGCGGGGGTCAAGTACTCCCGGATCACCTTCCTTCTCCTCTTCCCCCTCGTCGAGTGCTTCGTCTGGGCGGGGAGGGTCGCGGCGAACGCGGCGGAGAAGCGGCTCTACCGGAGGTCCACGGGGAAGCGGAAGCTCCTCCTCGTCGGCACCGGCGAGACCGCCGCCCGGCTCGCGCGGCACGTGCGGAGGAACCCGAACCTCGAGTGCGAGATCGCCGGCTTCGTCAGGTGCCCCGGGGAGAAGGGCTCCTCCTCGCGGATCATCTCGCCGGTCGCCGGCGAACTGGACCGGCTCCCGGCGCTTCTCGAGGGGGGTGGGATCGACGAGCTCGTCCTCACGAACCCCGGGCTCGACCACGCGCGCGTCATACGGATCGTCGCGGAGTGCGAGAAGCACCTCGTGGAGTTCAAGCACGTCCCCGACATGTTCGAGATCATGACGCGCAAGGTGGACGTGGTGAGCTTCGACGGCGTCCCCCTCGTCGGGATACGCCACATCCCGCTCCACTACCCGTGGAACCGCTTCTTGAAGCGCGCGTTCGACATCGCGGGCTCGGTTGCCGGGCTCATCCTCTTCGCCCCCCTCATCGCGGCCTGCGCCGCGGCCGTCAGAGTGGATTCGCGCGGAAAGGCGTTCTTCGCTCAGGAGCGGTGCGGGGAGGACGGAAAGACGTTCCGCCTCTGGAAGCTCCGCACCATGGTCGCCGACGCGGAGCGGCACACCGGCCCGGTCTGGGCGCGGGCGAACGACCCCCGCTGCACGCGGGTTGGGTCTTTCCTGAGGCGGTGGAACCTGGACGAGCTCCCGCAGCTCTGGAACGTCTTCAAGGGCGACATGAGCCTGGTCGGCCCGCGGCCGGAGCGGCCGCACTTCGTAAACCGCTTCCGCGAGGACAACCCGCGCTACATGGCCAGGCACTCGGTGAAGTCCGGGATCACCGGCTGGGCGCAGGTGAACGGCCTGCGCGGCAACACCTCCGTCAGGGCGCGCCTCCGCTACGACATGTACTACCTCGAGAATTGGTCGCCCGCCTTCGACCTGAAGATCCTCGTCATGACCCTCTTCGCCCGCCGGAACGCCTATTGAGGGCGGCCGCGGTGGCGGGCCCCGTCTCCCCGGGCCGGGTATTATCAGCATGTGGTATTATTAATGGTTCTCTTCCACTTTGTGTGGGTGATCAGTCAAAGCACAGTTTGCCGGCCACAAGGTAGACGATGGTTTTGAGGTAGCTGGGGCTTTTGAATCCGTACGCCCGCTTCATCGCGGTCTTGATCTTT
>ERZ1026796.2011-NODE-2011-length-12520-cov-3.833212_pt1 | contig 12520 bp, 6 predicted proteins | sample MGYA00520874_ERZ1026796 | MGnify/ENA primary metagenome ERZ1026796 (study PRJEB33270, sample SAMEA104284474) | anaerobic digester metagenome | biome: Anaerobic digester microbiome; feature: mesophilic sludge digester; material: Anaerobic digester biomass | place...
CTGCAATCCCTTGAGCGGAATCGCCGCGGTATAGCCGGTCCCGCTCGCCAGCCTCACCGGCTCCGACAACATCGCCTCGCCCCACCCCTCGCCCGCCGCGTACTGGACGCGCACCGAAGTTTCGGTGTCGCAGCACACCCAGATCAGCGCAGACTCGGTGGTGACTTCGAAGGCGGCCGGGCGGAAAGACAGCCAAGGCGCCGCGGCCTGCACCGAGCGCGACCACCACGCGAAGGGCGTGAGGGACAGCAGGCCAAGGCGGGCGAGGAAACGGCGGCGGAGCTCCTGGGGGGAATCGGGGAGGGCCCCGGGGGTTGGGGGAAAGTCCAGGGGATTTCGTTCAGGGGAAACGGCGGGGTGGTGCATACCCCCGACAGGCCGCTCATCGCGGACCTCGACTCGATCCCATTCCCCGCCCGGCACCTCCTCCCGATGAACCGCTACCAGACGATCCACACGGGGCGGAAACGCTTCGCCACGCTCATCACGAGCCGCGGCTGTCCCGGGAAGTGCATGTTCTGCTTCCGCCCGTTCGGGAGGAATCTCAGGTACCGGAGCATTGAGAACGTCATGGCGGAGGTCCGGGAGCTGGTGGAGCGCTTCGGCGTCGAGGAGATCTCCATCCTGGACGACGCATTCACCCTGGACCGAGCGCGGGTGGCGGAGTTCTGCGACCGCGTCCTGGCGAGCGGGCTCCGTTTCGCCTGGCGCCTCGGGAACGGCACGCGTGTGGACCTTATCGACGAGGAGCTCCTCGGCCTGATGAAACGGGCCGGCTGCTACGAGGTCGCGTTCGGCATAGAGTCCGGCGACGACGAGGTGCTCAGGAAGATCGGCAAGGAGATAACCACGGCCCAGGTCGAACGCGCCTTCGCCGCCGCGAAGAGGGCCGGGATGGAGACGATCGGCTTCTTCATGATAGGCCACCCGTTCGACACGGTGGCGACGATGAAGAAGACGATCGACTTCGCCATACGCCTCGACCCCACCTATGCGCAGTTCACCATGAGCACCCCCCTGCCGGGGACGGCGCTCTGGACCTGGGTGAAGCGGCACGGCCGCTCCCTGATCGGCGACGACGTCACGAAACTGGACTTCCTGGGCTCGACCCCCCATTACGAGACGGACGGCTTCACCGCGGACGACGCGCGGACGATGTACCGCAAGGCCTACCGCCGGTTTTATGTGCGCCCCCGCTACATCTGGCGCTCCATCCGCCGGATCCGTTCGATCAACGACATCGTCGTCATCCTGAAGGGCCTCCTCTACTTGAGAAGGATCTGAAGGGGGAGCGGCGCCGGGCACGACCCATGCGGATACGCCGATTGAATCCGGTGCAGTTGAACGTCCAGGAGGACGTGCGGAAACTCAAGGTCCTCCTCCGGCTCGCGCTGCGTCACATGACGCCGGCGAAGCTTCGCAACTTCGCCCTTCTGGAGGCGGAGATGCTGCTGCGGAGGCGCAGGCTCCGCGGCCTCCCGTACTTCCTGAAGGTGGAGCCGACGAACCGCTGCAACCTCCGTTGCCCGCTCTGCCCCCAGGTCACCGGCTACTGCCAGGTGAAGGGCGCCGAGGGGGCGGTGTACGGGGTGATGCCGTTCGAACTTTACGCGCGGATCATCGACGAGTTGAGCCCCCGCCTCTTCTGCGTCCTGCTGTATGGGCAGGGGGAGCCGTTCCTCGCCGGCGACATATTCCGGATGATACGCCACGCCCGCGAGAGGAACCTCGGCACCATGATCAGCTCGAACCTGAACATCGCGAGGGACGGCTTCGCAGAGGAGGTCGTCGAATCGGGGCTCGACTACCTGGAGGTTTCCCTCGACGGCGCCGACCAGAAGGCCTATGGGGAGTTCCGCGTCGGCGGCGACTTCGAGCTCGTCAGGGGGAACCTTGTCCGGATCGTGGAGGCGAAGCGGCGGCTCCGCCGCGCCGCGCCGCGGGTGGAGTGGAAGTTCATCGTAATGCGGCACAACGAGCACCAGCTCGACCGGGCCCGCGCGATGGCGCGGGAGATCGGGGTGGACTACCTGACCTTCACCCCCGTGGGGAACATCGACCCGTCGCGGCGCGACCTGCTGGAGAAGTGGGTGGCGACCGACCCGCGCTACAGCCAGTACGACGTCAGCGCCGGGGTGGACATGCGGGCCGCGCGCGCGAAGAAGGTCTGCCCGTGGCTCTACCGCTCGGCCTCTATTAACTGCGACGGGACCGTCTCGCCCTGTTGCTACTACCCCAACTTTCCGCAGGCCGTCTTCGGCGACCTCCGCAAGGAGGGTTTCGGGGCCGTCTGGAACAACGATTTCTATACGAGCGCGCGGGCGATCTGCAACCGGAAGCTGCTGCCGCAGATCGGGGAAAGGGCCGGCATCTGCTACCTCTGCCGCCGGGCCGAAGGGGCGTGACCGCAACGGCCCGGCGCGGCCTGCCTTCTCGATAGCCTGACGCATCCCCAGTACGCCCCCCCCCTCCCGCCGGCGGCCGGAAAACTCCTCACCTCGACCGATTTTTCACTCTTCAGATACGGCGCGAGGTCGAAGCGCGCCGTGTGCCACGGCATGGGTTCGGTCGAAATGCGCGGGAGGAAGATAACAGTCGCCCTGCCATCGTCATGCGCGAGGAGATACTTTCCCCCTTCGGGGACGGAGGGGAGCTCGTCCTCGGACCGTATCCTCAATTTGATCGGTTTCGGATCCGGCAGCGGCAGGTCGGGGACGTACTCCTTCGGCCAGTAGCAACCGTACGGGTGCGGGTCGCCGGGGGAGAGCCAGATGACGGTGTAGGGACTGTCCGTCCACTCCACCTCGATGAAATACGACCGTATCTCCGGCCTCCCCGGCGGGCAGACGCCGGGATACTTGAAGAGGTTGACGTTGTTCTGGGCGGACCGGATGCGGAGCGGCGCCGGCCGCCGCGACGGGTCGTAGCCCTCCGACGGCTGCGCGAGACGGGTGAGCCCCTCGTCGAAGTACGTGGAACCGTCCTCCGCGACGTACAGGACGATGTCCTCGCCGCGGCGGGGCGCGATCGATGTCGCGCGGAGTCCCGGCGGCGCTTCCTCCCCTATCCGGATGCGCGCGACCTCCTTCCCGCCCGCAGCCACGGCGAGGTCCCATGGCGCTCCGGCCGCGCACGCGGATATCTCCAGGACGATCTCCTCCCCCGGCTGCGCCGGCGCTACCCGGTTGATGGCCATAACGCACGGCCCCGGCGCCGGGCCGGGGACGGTCTTGAAGACATGCCGCTTCCCCTTGAACTCGCGGAGTAGCCCCGTCGCGCCGTCGGCGAGGCAGTTCGAAATGGCGAGGTCCGGGTTCCAGAGCCGGAGGTCGAGGGCGAGCTTCTCGCCGCGGAGGTCGTTCCACTCCGCCTCCCGGCGCGGGCCGACGGGGGAAGGGGCCTCCGCACGAGACGGGGGGAGCGGCGTCTGTACCGGGATCACGAGGCGGCCGCCCTCGATCCGTCCGCCCCTCGCCGCGACCGTCTTCTCGCCGAGCGCCGCGATCTTCGCGGCGATCCCCGAGATCGACATCCACATCGGGAGGCCGCGGATCGAGATGTTTTTGTAACGATCGTTGAAGATATCCCACCGCGCGGGGATCCCCTCGACGCCGCGGATAATCCCCATGACCCCACCCGCCGTGGAGGCGTTGCAGTCGGTGTCCCATCCCGCCATCGCGGCGATCCTGATCGCCGTGTCGAAATCCCCGCCGCTATAGAGCAGCGCCATGACGACGGCCGCGCCGTTCAGCACGGCCGACTCCTGGCGGTGCCCCCGCTCATCCTGCCACTTCGCCTTGATCTTCCCCCGCGCGGCCTTCCAATCCCCTGGGTTTTGTCGGTGCCATTCGACGACGTCCCTGACGGCCCCGGCGTAGTCGCAGCCGGCCGGGATCGTTGCGAGCGCCGCCTGGATAAGCGCCCCGATGTCGCTTTCCGCGAAGGCGGCGCTCGCAAGCGCCGCGGCGAAGACGCCCCCGTACGCGCCATCCGCGTAATTGGTGATATGGGAGGCCATGTCGGCGTATTCTCGCGCCGTGTCGATCATCCCGGGGCACACGACGCCCCAGACGTCGTTATCTATCTGCGCGTCTATGCTCCACGACCACTCGTTGAACACCGGATGGCCGGTCTTCGGCGGACCAAGTCCCGCGGCGAGATTCATGTACGCCCGCAGGTTCGCCAGCCAGAGGCGGCGCGGCTCGAGCCGCCGGAGGAACTCCTCCGCCATCTGTCCCTGGGTCAACGACGGGCCCCGGCGGTCAAGGGCGAGGAGGTACGTCATGCCGACGTAGAGGTCGTCGTTGTCGCCGAAGTAACCGGCCTGGGGGGAATCGAAGACATAGCCCGTCACCTCGCGCGGCGGCCACGGCATCGAGAACTCATAGGGCCCGCCGAGCGTCACCCCGACGATCTTCCCCATCCACCAGCCGCGCACCTTGTCGAGGTAGTGCGATCTCGCGATCGCGAGCGTGGGCTGGGACGCGCAGCCGGCCGGCGGTGGGGTGGAGAGTAAGGCGACGGGACAGACGGCCACGACGGCGATGCGGCGCAGCGAACGGGCTGTATTTCTCACGCCGCAAGTATATCACCGTGCGACCCGCCCCCGCAAACCGCGTTCGCCGGCGACGACGGATCTGCTATACTACGCGCGTGCGGTAAAGGAGGTGCGCCATGCCGCGCCGGCTCACTGAGCGGCGGGCGACTGCGATCATTCTCGCGATCCTCTTCATCGCCGTCGCCCATATCGATTTCGTCAACCTCATCCGGAGGCACAACCTGGAGTGCGTCATCCCGTTCCCGCAGTGCTCGGACGAGGCGTTTTACTACGCATTCGCGCACTCTCTCGCCTTCGACGGGGATGCCGATCTCACGAACGAGTTCCGCTTCATCGCCTTCGGCCCCATAGGGATCGATATTAACGGGCTCTTCTACGGTGACTACTTCGAGGGTCCCAAGCCGATGATCTCCAAGGTCGGCTTCGGCACCGCGCTCCTGACCCTGCCGTTTATCCTCGCCGCCAGGGCCGCGGTGGCGCTCTACCATGCGTGCGGAGGCCCGGCGGTGCATCGGTTTGCCGCGGTCTATCTCTGGACATACAAACTCGGGATGCTCTTCTGGTCGTTCATCGGCATCGCCGCCGCGTACGCGCTCCTACGGAGACTCGGCCGGAGCATGTGGATCGCCGCCGGGGCGGTCGTGGCTGCCGTGCTCGGCCTCTCTATCGGCTTCTATATCGTCTTCCAGAATCTATGGTCCCACATCATCTCGTTCGGGTGGGTGACGCTGTTCCTCCTCTGCTGCGCGCGGTGGCATGAAAACATGCGCGAGACGCCCGGCCGCCCCCTCCACCTTCTTCTTCCCCTCATGGTCGGTCTTGCAGGGGGGCTCTGCTGCTCGATCAGGTTCAATAATCTGCTTATCCTGCCGGTCCCCCTCATCGTATGCGTCCACGAGGGGCTGCGCCGCGTTCGCGGCGATTCCCCGGCGCGGCGCGGCTTGCGTCTTCCCGTCCTCCTCTCTTTCGGCGCCATCGGCGCCGGCCTCTTCATCGGTTTTCTTCCCCAGATGCTTGTCTGGCGCTCCATGTACGGGGAGTGGATTGTGAACACCTACGGGCGATTCGGGGAGCACCTCCAACTATGGCCGAGATACCTCCTCGGGATACTCTTCAGCCCGCGGTGCGGCCTCTTCCTCTGGACACCGCTCGCCGCGCTTGGGACGGCCGGGATAGCGGCGGGCATCCGGCGCGAGGGTCGGCAGAGCCCGTGGCCGTGGATCTGCGCCTACATCCTGCTGGCGGACGTATGGTTCTCGGGCTGTTTTCCCGGATGGCATATGGGCAACTCCTTCGGCGCGCGCTATCAGTCCGATTACACCTTCGTCTTCGCCTACGGACTTTCGGTCGTCTTCGCCGGCGCGCGGGGCAGGCGGTGCGTGTCGCTCGTCCTGAAGGTAACGGTCGTCGTCCTCGTGCTGTGGAACTTCTACCTCATGGAAGCGTTCCGCGCCTCTGTGATCGGCAGCATGGATGTACAACTGGCGCCACGACCGTTCTGTATCCGCACGCTCGTTGCGGAGAGGCGCACGATACTGCAACAGCTCAACACGGATCTCTCGCGTCTCTTCGACGCCGGCCTCTACACCGACTACCGGAGGCGCTACCCGCTCATGACGCCGGCGGACCTCGGCCTCCCCTCCCCCGAGGAGCGCCAGCGCGACTTCGACGGGAACAATCAGATGGGGGAGCTCGCGCGCTGGCGGCGGATCTGCATCGAGCACTCCGAGAGGATCATCTATCCGGGAGGACGGAAACGGCCCCTCCCTCGCGGAGGGGAGGCGTCGCCTGCCCCGCCTCCCTCGTGAGCCGGAGCCGCTCGACTGCGGGAAAACCGCCGTCCCCGCGGAGCTCGAGCTCGCGTTCCCCGGCCCGAGTCTCGAACGACCCGATCCGCTCCCAACCGCCCTCCCGCACGGGCGGCCGTCCACCGCCCACGGGCCTTCCGTCGAGGAAGGCGCGCGGCGGGGAGGCGCCTGCGTCCATGAGCGTGACGCAGAGCCCGTAAGCCCCCCCCCGCTCGAAGAGGAGTCGGTAGCGGGCGTAGTACGGCTCGGACGAACTCCGGCGGACAGGCGGCACGAGAGGGAAGTCGAGGTCGTACGGGAAGAGGACATCGTAGTCGCCGATCGTCTGGGTGCGCAGGAGGCGCGCGTCCACGCCTATCCACGGGTAGGCGATGTAGGCGTCGGTGCTCGCCACGTGCGTCGCGGGGATGACGGCGTCGTCGTTCACGGGGAAGGGGGGCTTCCGCATCAGGAACGCGCTGACCCCCTCGGGGGACAGCAGGGCGCGATCGAGGAGCTCGTACCCCCTGTATTCCTCGATGAGGCGCGCGAGGTTCTCATGCCCTTTCAGGAACCGCGCGGCGAGCGCCGCGCCGCGCCCCCTGCCGAAGTACTCCTCGAGGCCGTGGAAATCCGGCGCGTCCTTCGCCCCCTTCTCCAGGACGATGAGGCAGCCGAAGCTGTCCATGCATTCCAGGAACGACTCGGACGCGAAGTGACACCGATACACGTACACGCACGGATTCACGGATTCCATAAGATACTCGAGCGAGTCCACGAATAGATAGTCCTTCGCGGAGTAGTCGAACTCGCATATCCCTATCCGCACGTACCGGTTTCCCGCCTCGCGGCGGCCGATCTCCTCGATAAACCTGCGCGCGACGCGCTCCAGGTTGTTCGGGAACGCCGGGTGCGCCCACACCGGGTAGCCGTCGTCCCGAAGGGCGTCGCCCGCATACAACCGGCAGCCGCGGTATGGGGCGGGGCCGACGCCGAACGAGAGCTGCGCGAAATGCACGAGGCCCCACCCGGCGGCTGCGGCGCACAGGGAATATTTCGCCTTGCCCGGCCCGAGCGACGCAAGCCCAGCCCCGATGACGCACGCGACGGCGGGGAGCGCCGGGAGATAGAAGACGGAGTATTTCGCCTCGACGAGCGTAAAGAGGACGTACGGGGCGAGGGCCCAGAGGAGCACGATCGACTTCTCCCTGAAACGGGAGCGAAGAAACGCCGGGAGGAGCAGCGCCCCGAGAATGCAGAACGGGGGGGAGAGATACACGGTCGCCGCCGCTGCGTAGTACGCGAGGCAGCGGGCGCTCGCCAGGGGGATGGCGACGTGGTGGGGGTCTATCCCCTCGTTCGCCTCCGCGTGCCGGATGAAGACCGTCACGATGTTGCCGATATTCCCCCACCAGAACGGCGCGGAGAGGAGCATCGCCGCCCCGGCCGCTATGGCGGCGTTCAGGAATACGCCTCCCGCGGTCGCCTCGCGCTTGAACAGCCGCCGCGCCGCACGCCCGACCGCAAGGAGGAGCGGGCCGAAGACGAAGATGAGGATCTGCATCTTGACGAGGATCCCCGCTCCGATCGCGCAGCCGAACGCGAGGGACGGTCCCCTCCGGGAGAAGCCGTCCGCCCTGATCAGCCAGTAGACGCTCGCCGCGACCGCGGCCGTCAGCGGGAAATCCAGGCCGTAGTTCCTGGAGAGGCCATATATCCCCGGACAGAGCGATGTGACGAGGGCCGAGAGGAAGCCCGCTCGAGGCCCCATGGACCGCTCGCCGATGAAGTAGACGGAGAGAAGGAGGACCGACAGCCAGATGACGTTCGAGAAGATGATGACACGGGGCGTCAGGCCCGCCAGGGCGGCCGCCGGCGCGGTCGCAAGATAGGCGAGGCGGGGCCAGATCCATATATGTTCGACCGGGAGGCTCCTCTGGTGGAAGAGCGACGCCAGCACCGCGAGGCGTTCCCACGGCGGGGCGCCCCCGCGCAGCACGTCCCTCGACTGGAGAAGGTACTTCGTGCACACCTTCAGGTGCGCCGCGACGTCCTTCTGCTGGAGGTACAGATCGCCGCCGAGGTAGCGCCAGTTGCACAGGGCGTGGAAGAGCACCAGCCCCGCAACGAGGAGGAGGTGCGTTCGCCTTTGCTTGCGCGCGCCCGCGCGGATTGTCCCATTCCCCGACCGAGTTCCTCGAGATGCGCATCCGTCTTCTCTCATGCGCCCCCCTCCTCAGCCGGGGTTCACGTTCAGCACCCCGTCCGCGCAGACGATCATCGAACCCTCCACGAAGTCGGCGCCGCCGAGCCGGCCGAGGACGGCGACATGGTCGCCCTCCCTGAGACGCTCGATCACGGCCGCCGGGGCGACGACGTTCGCCACCCCCGACCCGATGGAGGCCGGGTCCCGGTAGGAATCCACGATCAGCCTGAAGAAGCCCGGATTCCTCATTCCGGGCGTGAACCGCTCCTGCGCCCGCCGGAGATGGTACTCGCCGTGGAAATCGGCCCGGGAGGGGGGATTGATCCACGTGGCCTCCCCCCTCCACAGGACCGTCCTGCCGAGCATCTCGCCGAGGTCCCCGGAGCCCTCCGCCTGTCGTTTCAAGACCGCCCGGTACGGGGGGGCGCCGCGCGCCTCGGCCGAACCCCTTCCCATCCGCGACAGAACGTCGGCATCCGTGACCCGCACGGCGCACTGAGCGGCGAGCTCCGCCCTGAACGACCGGATATGGCAGGCGCATAACGCCGCGGCGCCCAGCGCGACGACCGCCACGGCGAAGCCCCATGCCGCCCGGGGGAGCGGGGATCGTGACGGGCGCAGGGGCCCTGAGTCGCCGGCGGCGCGGGAAGGCGCGAATGTTCGGAGCAAAGCGCCGAGGAAACGCAGGGGCGGCGTGAGGGCGCATGCGATCCCCGTCCCGGCTGCGACGATGACGAGGTACTCGAGCGGAAAACGGAAGCGCTGGATCGTGACGGAGAATATGTTGGTGAAGGCGTAACCGATGGCGATCGTCGGGAACAGCGCGTATCCGCGCAGCCGCACATTCGGGCGGCGCGCCGGATGCAGGGCGCGGAGCAGCGCGCAGGCGGGGAGGCTCAACGCCGCGAGGTAGAAGACCCCCTCGAACGACAGCAGGGGGAGATGGACGCCGAGCAGGCGGAGTTCCCGCCTGAACGGGAGTTGCTCGATGATCTCCTCGTCGCCGAGATAGACGGATGGATCGAGCATCCGTTTCTTCCAGCGGATGACCCCGTACGGATTCCTCCCCGTATCGGGGAGGATCGTGCCCTGCCCGTCGAGCATCCCGGAACCGAGCCACGCGCGGTATACCCGCCTCATGCCGAGGGCGATACAGCGGCGCGGATTCTCCCGCATGAAGCGCTTCGCCTCCGCGCCTACGGCCGCTGCGTACTCCGCCTCCGGCAGATGCCGGTGTTTGAACCGGAGATGCATGAGCAGCGCCCATTCGTGCTCCAGGTCCCTCCCCGGCTCCGGCCCCAATTGCGTGAAGTCCCCCGCAGCGGGGTTGTGCGCCAGCCAAGTGCTATATACCCCGCGAAGCGACGAGAAGGTCGCCGGGGTCACCGGCATGTCCAGCGCCGCGCGGCAGTAGATGGCCCATGGCGCGAGCGCGAGCGCGATGCCGGCCAGGAAAGAGGACGCCCGCACACACCGCCGGCCCCGCGACGCGGCGATCCACGCGAGCATGAAGGGGACCACGCCGAGCCACACCGGCCTCGTAAGGATCAGGAGGCCGGACACCACGCCCGCACCGGCGCAGCCCCACGGCACCTTCCCGCGCAGGACGAGGACCAGAATGGCGAGCAGCATGAGGAAGCAGAAGAGGTTTTCCGAGAAGATACGCGCGGCAAAGAAGGCAGCCGGGCGGTAGAAGACGGCGAGGGCAAGGGCGATGAGCGCCGCCTTTCTTCCCGCCAGGGCGCGCGCGATCAGGGCCGCCATGACGGCGCTCGCGGCCGAGAGGAGCGTGTCCGCCATCCTCAGGGAGAAGAAGCTCATGCCGGCCAGGCAATAGACGGCGGCTATGTAGAGGGGATAGCCGGGCGGGCGGAGAAGGCGGTAGAGGAAGCCGCCGTCGGAGAACGTGCAGAGCCCTCTCCCCCGGCAGAGATTCTTGGCGAGCCAGTGGTACTCCATCCCGTCGTAGTTGCCGCAGGAGAGGTCCATCCCCCAGAGGTCGTCGGTAAAGGAGATCCGCACGGCGAGCGCCAGGACGAAGCCCAGGACGATGCAAGCGAGATATGCCTTCTGGCGGAACGACATCGCGACCCCCCGGCGGAATACCGCCGACATGGCGCCGCCCTTCAGCCGTTCGGTCCCTTTACGGCCGCATCGGTCGCGGTTTGAAACACAACCGCCGTCCTCCCTCCCCGTGCCTGCCCCACGGCTTGGAGGAATCCTTCTCCGTTCAGCGCGGCGAATGCGATGACGATCCGGGGAAAAGGGCGAGCCGTGGAGCCGGCGAAGGGCCGTCGGATTCGGGGCCGGGCGCGCGGAAACCGGATCCGGCATACCCCCCCTCATTCGCCGGTTCTGATTTCTTCACACGATCCCGTGGGCGGCCGCCCCCGGCGGCGGGCCTAATAGAGCAGGAATCCCTGTCCGTTCAAGTCCATGCCGTGTCTCATGCCCGGCTCGGGCGGCAGATAGCCCCGGACGCAGGCGCTCATCACCTGCCCCCAGTTGCGGAATTGCGGGTTGCCCTCCGTCTCGTCGGCAAAATCTGGCGAGAAGCATAGCGCGACCTTCCCGCCGAACATCCGGGAGATGCGGACGAAATCCTCAACCGTGTCCGGCAGTTCGATCGACCTCCTGCCGCAGAACCAGCTCATGGAGAACCCGTCGTCGGTCACGACCACGCGGTCTTGCGGGAGCTTCGACAAGATGCCGGCGATGGGCGTGGGCATATTTATGACGGAGACGCCCGACCGGCTCATGCTCGATGCGTTCAGCAGGATGAGCGTCCCGGCGACGGCGCAGATCGACCGGACGGAATTCATGGCGCACGCGGCGCATAGATGGAAGACATAGCCGGCCACGGCGAGCAGGATGAACGGCAGGAACGGCAGGAAGGCGTAATCCCAATCCTGCATCCCGCTGGCTACGAAGACGACGACCGCGGCGGCCGTGAGATACGCCAGGTTCCGAGCCGTCCGGAAGCGCGCATCCTCCGCTTTCCAGAAGATCGCCGGCACGAAAAGCAGCACGACGATGTTCCCGTACATCGTGAGCAACCGGGGCAGATTCGCGTTCATCGTCCTGAACCGGTGCGACAGGAATAGCCATCCCCCGGGGAGAGGCCCGGGGGAGATCGCGCGCAGGTAGGCCTCCTTGTACGGCCGCAGGCAGAAAAAAGGATTGCCGGCCGCCGAAATATTTCGCGCCCACCACGGGGCCGCCACGAGGAAGAACCCGCACAGGAGGGCGGGGAGCGCCTTCTTCAGGTCCCCGCGGTTCAGAACCGCGCTGAAGACGGCCAGCGGAATGATGAGGGACCAGAATGAATATTGGGTGAGATAGCAGAGCGCCGCCAGCCCCCCCGCGAGGGCGTTTGCCCAGTGGGCGTCCATCCGGTATCTGAAGACGACGTACAGGATGCAGATGAACAAGAAGGCGAGAAGCACGGAGTTGCTTCCCTCGATCACCGCGGCAAGCATGGCCGGGTTCGTCGCGCACATTATCGCGGCCAGCATCGCCGCGCCCCGACCGAACGTCTCGCGGGCCATGAGGAACACCGCCACGGAGGTCCCGATCAGGAGAAGGGTGTTGCACACCCAGATCGAGACTGATCCCGTCCCCAAGATCCGGAAGAAGACCCCCAGCGCCATGCTGAAGAGGGGCGGGGTGGAGAGGTCGGGGAAATACCGAATATCCTTCACAAAATTGAGCTCATACGGATAGATCCTCGGGGTCGAGAACCCCTCCCCCCTGCACAGGCGGCTCGCGGTCAGGGCGAAATACACCCCGTCGCCGGATACCGCGCGCGCCCCAAGGCGCGGGCCCAGCGCTACGACCGTCACCGCCGCCGACGCGGCGCAAAGCGCGGCCACGATAAGGACCAGAAGGATCGTCCCGCTCGCCCCGCCGAAAATCCCGGCCGCATCAGCCCTCGTCTGTTTCATCGCCCAGCGTGTCTCCGCCCATCTT
>ERZ1026796.2020-NODE-2020-length-12474-cov-5.238277_pt1 | contig 12474 bp, 10 predicted proteins | sample MGYA00520874_ERZ1026796 | MGnify/ENA primary metagenome ERZ1026796 (study PRJEB33270, sample SAMEA104284474) | anaerobic digester metagenome | biome: Anaerobic digester microbiome; feature: mesophilic sludge digester; material: Anaerobic digester biomass...
TCCGGGACGGGAAAGGAGCTGCTCGCCCGGGGAATTCACCGGGAGGGCCCCTCGCCGGCGGGGCCCTTTGTCGCCGTGAACATCTCCTCCATTCCGGATACCCTTTTCGAGAGCCAGTTCTTCGGGCACATCAGGGGGGCCTTTACGGGGGCCCTTCGCGATTACGAGGGGTTCTTCGAGCAGGCGGACGGGGGGACGCTCTTCCTCGATGAAATCGGGGAGTTCCCGCAGCAGATGCAGTCGAAGCTCCTGCGCGTGCTCGAGGAGAAGTCCTTTACGCGGCTGGGTGAGACGAAACCCATTCGGGTCGATGTGCGGATCGTCTCGGCGACCAACAAGGATCTCGACAAGGCCTGCCAGGAAGGAAAATTCAGGCTCGACCTTATGTACCGGCTGCGGTCCGCCCACATCCACCTGCCCCCGCTCCGGGAGCGCAAGGAGGACATCCCGGCGCTGGCCTCCCATTTCCTGAAGCTGGCCGTCGAGAAGCACGCCAGGCAGATCCACGGGTTTAGCCCCGAGGCGATGGATATCCTCCTGCGCCGCGACTACCCGGGCAACGTCCGGGAGCTGGCCCAGATCGTGGAAAATGCCGTTTTGCTGGCCGACTCGGCCGCCATCATGCCGCGGCACCTTGGAGAGGAAATCGCCGCTGCGCCCCTGTATGCACGGAACCTCTGCAGCCTCAGGGAAAATTACGAGACCCACGTCCTGTACGTGCTCAACCACACCGGAGGAGACCGCAAGCAGGCGGCCCGAATCCTTGGCATCACGGTCAGGCAACTGCAGCGAAAGCTCGTGGAGATGCGCCGCAACCCCCGATGGAAACTCCTGCTGGGCGACCTTTAAGTCACGGCAGGTGACAGAAAGGTCTCTTGTCCATATCCTCCGTTATTTCAAATGATTTTGTGCCGTCGTCCGGCTCCTGTCCCCGCTGCCGTAAGCCGGGCTGTGACCCGCCGCGACGGCTTCCCATCCTTATCGATACGCCCTTTCAGTCAATTTCATCTTTTCCGGGGCGTACTTAACGATCTTTCCCCGTCCGTGACACACTGGCATTTCCCTTGCTTATACATGGGCAGGACTCGATGGCGAATTCCGTGAGTCCGGATCCGCCTCAGTTCGGTCCGGCTGATCGGTTCGGCCGGCCGGTGGACCCGGCGAAACGGCCCTGCGAGGCGAAAGCGGCGCGGGCAGCGAATGGAAGGAGCGGAAAGATGAAAGCACTTGCGGCAACCGGCGTGCAGAGAGAGAGCCGGGCGGGCAGGCAGGCACAGATGGAGTCCAATATCGTCGAGACCATGCGCAGATATTTCCAGATTGATACGGGGAAGACGAAGGGGGACCTCGAGTACACGATTCTCAATTCCGTGAAGCGCTACTTCGAGGGCAAGCTCTCCGAAAAGCAGAGGTGATTCGATTACGTATGGCAGGCAGTTCATCCGGAAGAGATCATGTGCCTTCTCAATCTTCTCGCATTGCAGATTCTGGATGCCGTCGGCAGGATCGAGGCCTGGATCGAATCCTCCATCCTGGACAATGAAGACAGCCCTCTGGCCACGGTCCTGGGTCTTTTCCTGGCCCTTCTCTTCGGTCTGTGGCGCCGCTGTGCCGTTCCCCTCTTCCGGATCGGGGAGTCTGCCCCCGAATCGGCTCGCGTGCCGCATGCCGAAAACTGTGTCCGGATTGCAGGCAGACCGGGCTCAGCAGAGTTCCGCTTCGACCTCCGGGGCCGCGTGATCGAAGCGCCCGCCGACACGGAGGGCCTGACGGGCTCCGATCGCGGGTCCATGATCGGCTCCCTCTTCAGCCGCTTCCTCGAGGAACAGGATATTCCCCCCGTGATCGACGGTTTTATCCGCGTGCTGCGCGGTGAAAGCGTTTCCGGCCTGATGGTCCGCCTTCGGAGAACGGACGGCGCGCTTGTGCCGGCACGATTGGACCTCTTCCCGGCCCTTCGGTCCGGTGAGATCGAGGGGGTGCGGGGGATCATGAGAAGCGAGCCCGGTTCCTCCCCGGCGCCGGGAAGAGAGCGGGTCCGGCGGGGCGCGAGCGTGTATATTTTCCGCAAGGGAGAGATGCTCTTCGTCAACCCCCGATTCGAGGAGAGCTGCGGCTATGGGCGCAGGGATCTCCCCTCGATCGACCCGATGGAGATCGTCCACCCCGCGGACCGCTCCAGGGTCCGCCGGAGCAACATCGGTTTCCTCAAGGGGGAGCATCACCCATCCTGCGATTTCCGCATCGTCACCCGCGACGGCCGCGTGCGATGGGTGCGTGCCCGGGTTCGCCCCGTGACATACAAGGGGCAGAAGGCCATTCTCGGAAATTTCGTCGTCATGCCCTCCAGGGATGAACCTTTGCCCGGGAGAGGCGGCCGCGATGACAGGGCAGCCTCCGCTCATTTCGGCTGTTCCGCTTCGGCGTCGGCGGGACCGGCCCGATAACCCCGATTCCTGCAAAAGACGCCAACCGCCGTCAACGTGCAACGGCTCCCGGCAGGGCGCATCGGATCGAGCGTCCCTCATCGGGCAGATGTCAGATGCCATCTCCGTAAATATTTTTCCAACACAAGAAGTTGTGATGATTTCATGAAGCATCGCATGAATAGATTCCTGCCAAGTGAGGCCATGCTCTGGCGTCCACGCAGGGAAGGTGGGGGCGTCGAGTGCTACCTCTGCAATCATCACTGCAGGATTGCGGGCGGGGAGTATGGCATCTGCGGGATGCGTGAGAATCGCGACGGGAGACTCCGGACCCATGCCTACGGCGAACTGGTCACCGCACACGCAGACCCGATCGAGAAGAAACCCCTCTATCACTTCCTGCCCGGCACGACGTCACTCTCCGTGGCCGGCATGGGGTGCAATTTCAGGTGTTCCTTTTGTCAGAACTGGCAGATCTCCCAGTTGTCGGTCCGCGACGGCCCGCTGGCCGAGGGGTACCGGATGCGGCCGAAGGATGTCGTGGAGATCGCCCTTGAGTACCGATGCAGCAGTATATCCTACGCCTATACCGAGCCGACCGTCTTTTTCGAGTACGCTTACGACATCGCGCGCCTCGCTCGGCTCGAGGGGCTCGCGAACATCTTCGTGACAAACGGCTTCATGACCACGGAGGCCCTCGCGCTCATCGGCCACTTCCTGGACGCGGCGAACGTCGACCTGAAATCCTTCCGCGAGGAGTTTTACGCGACGATCTGTCGGGCGAGTCTCATGCCGGTGCTGGAGTCCATCCGGTTCATGAAGAAACTGGGTATCTGGATCGAGATCACCACCCCCGTCATCCCCGGCGCCAACGACAGTGTCGAGGAGCTCTCGAACATCGCCCGCTTCATTGCCGAGGTTGATCGGGACATCCCCTGGCACGTCAGCCGATTTCATCCGGATTACCGGATGTCGGGCTTGGATGCCACCCCTGTCGAGTCGCTGCGCGGCGCCCTCTCCGCGGGCAGGGAGGCCGGGCTTCGCCACGTCTACATCGGAAACGTCGTCGGCGAGGCGGCCGAGACCCTGTGCCCCGGCTGCGGAAACCCCGTCATACGGCGAAGGGCTTTCTGGCTGGAGCGCAACGACCTTCGCGACGGCCAGTGCCCCCGCTGCGGCACGCGCATTGCCGGCGTCTTCCGGAAGCGGCAGGCCGGCCTTGCCCCGCAGGGTCAGAGGGCTGAGGCGACGGGCAACCGGTAACGGGGTCGCCTGTCGTCTTCCTCCTTTTCTCCGGCTGCCCCCGCTGCGCCGTTCCTCCCTGTCGAAGGCCTTGCGACCCGTCCGAGGATCACCTTTTCCCTTGCTTTCCGACTGCCGGGATGTTATCAGAATATCTACGTTTCAGCCCGTCCATCGGTCAACACGACCGCCCGTTTCAATCGTAAGACGGCGGCGTGACCACGGACCGGGCGACACCTTTCTCTTCCTGCTTTCCGATCTTCTTGGGTGGCGCAACATGATGGATTACGCCATCACCCTTTCGCCGGCGAACCGCGGCCCGTCCGCTGCGCCAATCCCCGACTGCAAGAGAAGAACGCCCCGCCGGTCCTGCGGCACCGGCTGCCGCCCGACTCATGGAAAAAGGTATCGGCTGTCGATTCCAGGCTATGGGGAGGAAGGACGATTCCAATGGCAGAGAAATCTGTAGCGAGCTCAATCCCTGTACGCGAAACCCTGGACCGCGATCCGCCTGAACCCTGCACGTGAGGTCTCACGGCGCCTGACTCCGCAGATTCGGGACGGAGGGAAAGGAGGTGAACCGAGGGTCATAGAGTCCGAGTGATCGATCGGCACGGCGATCGTGGGGATGATCCGAGTCCTGCATTCAATCGTTGCGGTCTTCAAAGGAGGGAGCTTTATGACTGTCTTCAATCATTACGTCGAAAACAAACACAGGAGGCCCGGGCCCCTGAGCGGCATCCGGGTCATCGAGGTCTGTACGCTCCTTTTCGGCCCCTCCGGTCCCTCCTTCCTCGCGGAACTGGGCGCCGAGGTCATCAAGGTCGAGCTTCCCCCCGCGGGTGACGTGACCCGTTCCCTGAACCCCTTCGGATGGTTCTACAGGGAACAGTCCCCCATGTTCATGCACATCAACCCCAACAAGTACTACATGGCCCTGGACCTGCACATCGACATGGCCCAGCAGATCTTCAAGGAGCTCTGCGCCAAGTCCGATATCGTCGAGTTCAACCTGAGGCCCGCCGTCACGAGCCGCTGGAACATCGGCTACGAGGACATCAGGAAGATCAACCCCGGCATCATCTACATCGAGAAGAACGGCTTCGGGCAATGGGGAGCCTACGCCGAACAGGATCGTCCCTCCAATGACGGCGCCGCCCAGGCCCTGTCCGGGTATGCGTGGATCTCGAGCTTTCCGGGGCGCCCGCCCCTGAAGCAATCCATCTGGATCGCCGATTACTACGGCGGTCTCATGGGCGAGGTGGCCGTCCTGGCGGCCCTGCACCACCGGAAGAAAACCGGCAGGGGGCAGTTCATCGAGATGTCCCAGACGGAGAATCTCATGAGAGCCATGAGCTGGGTGTGGCCCTTCCAGCAGGCGACGCAGAAAGGCGTCGAGCCGTCGGGAAACCGCGACCAGTGCATATGCCCCGCCGACACCTTCCTGTGCAAGGACAACCGGATGGCCGCGATCGCCGCGCCGGCGCCGGACGAGTTCAAGGGCCTCTGCGCGGCCATGGGCAAACCGGAGCTTGCCGGGGATCCCCGCTTCAGGGAGCACACGGACCGCCTCAAGACGGAAAACGCGCTGGCCATCCTCAAGATCGTCGCCGACTGGGCGCGCTCGAAAACGGCCGACGAAGTGGAGGCGGCGGGCGTGAAGCACGGTTTTGCAGCCACGCGGCTGCACAACGCCGTCGATCAGAATACCGATCCGCACCGGCGGGCGCGGGGGTTCGTCAAGGAGATCGACGACCCGCTCTACGGACGATACGTGGAGCACGAGTTCCCCGTCATGATGTCCCGGACGCCGCCGAGGATCAAATGGACGGTCCGGCCTGTCGGGTTCGACAATGACTACGTCATGACGAAGATCCTGGGGCGCAGCCAGCGACAGATCGACGAGCTTTACGGACACGGCGTGCTGGGGAAGTGGAAAGATCAACAGGGCCGCAGGCCGCCTCCCGGCTGGGACGGAAAGGAAGGCATGATCATAAGGAGGTGAGAGCCATGGCAGATCAGAAGAGACCGAAATGGGCCGCCTGGGCGGATCACATCCGCTCCCTGGACGACCCGGCCAGGAATTTCGAGAAGCCCGAGGCCCTCGATGACCTCGTCGTGATCGACCTGAGCTCCCGCAGCATGGCGGGCTGCTACTGTTCCTCGCTCCTGGCCGAGCTGGGCGCCGAGACGATTCGCATCGAGCCCCCGGGGGGCGATCTGGTCAGGACGTACTCCCCCGACGGAATCATGGTGAAGGACACGGGCCTTGCCTACCTCCAGGAAGGCCGCAACAAGTATCACGTTACCCTGAACCTCGAAACGGAGGAGGGCAGGGACATGCTGAAGGCCTTTGCGGGCCATGCGGACATCCTCATCGAGACCTATCCCGCGGGCAAGATGGAGGCCTGGGGGCTCGGGTACGAGGAGCTGGCCAAAATCAACCCGCGCCTCATCCTGTGCTCCATCACCGCACACGGGCAGTTCGGCCCCGAGAGCGGCCGCGGGCAGTACGACTATGACAACGTCGCCCAGGCCCGCTCCGCGATCCAGTACGCGACGGGGGAGGTGCTGCCCGAGGGCAAGACGATGGAAGAGGTGCCCCATGCCGTTTCGACGAAGGCGGGCCCCTGGATTGCCTGGTCTACGTCGGGCACCTTTGCGGCGCTTTCGATCCTGGCGGCTGTCCATTACCGGGAAATGACCGGCGAGGGTCAGGCCATCGATGTGTCCACCCCCGAGGCCTACGAGCGGCTCAATGACTACGCCCTGCACTGGTATGCCGATCAGGGGGTCTGCAACGAGCGCTTCGGCAGCCTGGACACGTGCCTGTGGCTCTACGGGTTTTACCCGACGAAGGACGGCGGCGTGTTCCTGGGCGGCCTGCGGCTCGAGATGTGGAAGGCCTTCGTCGACATCATCGGCAAGTACGACGAGTGGAAGGCCGAGGAGTGGACGACGCTGGCGCCCTTCATGAAGAAGGACTGGCAGCTCAAGTACCAGTCCATGATCGACCCGGAGACCGCGAAATACACGAGCCACGAGCTGACCATGAAGTCCATCGAATATGCCAAGAGCGGTCGCCTGGCCCCGATCACCCCGGTCGTCGCCGAGATCGTCTCGCCCTGGGCGGCGATGCACGACGAGAACTGGCAGGACCGGGGAATCTTCACGCCGGTCCAGGATCCGGTCTACGGCTCCATTGTGTGCGCCCAGGCCCAGTGGAAGGCCACGGAAACGCCGCCCCGAACCAAGTGGGCCTGCCGTCCCGTGGGATTCGACAACGGCTACGTCTATCTGAACTATTTCGGCTTCGGCCCCGAGAAGCTCAAGGAGCTCGAGGGCAAGGGCGTCATCTAGAAACCGTGACAGAAGTGGCGGAAGCGAAGGAAGTGGAAGAAGTGAAGATATAAGAACAGTCATTGCGAGGAGTGCGAACGACGAAGCAATCCCGGTCAAAAGCGAGATTGCTTCGCTTCGCTCGCAATGACGGAACAGACGAGACAGACGAAACAGACAAAATAGACGAAATAGACAAAATAGACGAATTAAACGGCTTTCTGCAGACCGGGCAGGCCAGAGCGAAGCGATAGGGGAGAAACAATGATTCGTGAGATGATGATCGACGGGACGGCGATTGCCTGCCGGGTCAACGATGACGGGTTCGTCGAGGGGCGGAAGGGCATCGTGTTCGTGCACGGCTCGGGCGGCGACCACACCCTGTGGGACGGCCAGAGCAAGGCCCTCCAGGGAGAGTTTAACGTGGCCGCCCTCAACCTGCCCGGGCACGGCCTGTCCGGCGGTGCAGGCGAGCGTGACGTGATGCGCTACGTGCAGTGGGTGAAAAAGGCAATTGGCGCACTCGGCCTGCGGGGGCCCGTACTGGTCGGGCATTCCCTCGGGGCGGCGATCAGCCTCAACTTCGCCATCCACGAGGGCTACCTTCTGTCGGCCATCGTGCCCGTGGGGGGCGGGCTGACCATGCCCGTCAACCCCGAGATCCTCGAGAAGATCCACGGCGATCTGCCTTCCGTGATCTCCATGGTCGTCAAGTTCGCCATCTCGAAGCCGAACCGCGAGGCCGTCGGCCCGTACCTGCAGGAGGGGCTCGAGCAGGCCGACCCGGACGTATTCCATGGAGATCTCTATGCCTGCAACAGGATGGACATCACACAGGGGGTCGGCAGGATCGCCATCCCGGTACTCGTGGTCTGCGGGGACGACGACAAGATGACGCCCCCGGACCTGTCGCGGTCCATCGCCGGGGCGATCCCGGGCGCAAGGCTGACCCTCATCGCGGGCGCCGGTCACTACGTGATGAGGGAGAAGCCGACGGAGTTCAACTCGGTGTTGTCGGCATTTGTCAGGTCACTGCCGTAACGAAGGGAACATGGGCGAGTAGAAGTGTCTTAGTGCGTGAGTGTCAAGGCGGCTGAGTGAAGATATGAAAGGCAGTCATTGCGGCGAGCGAAGAGCGGCACCGGTTGAACGGCGGGGTTGCTTCGTCGCTTCGCTTCTCGCAATGACGGAACAGACGAAACAGACGGAATAGACCTTCTTCAGAAACCGGAAAGGCGGAGCGCAGCGATGACGTTCGACAACATCCTCTTCGAGCGAAAGGACGGGGTGGCCACGATTCGGCTCAATCGGCCGAAGAATTTCAACGCCATCAATTTCGGCCTCGGAAGCGAGCTGGCGAGGGCCCTGGAAATCTGCCACGACGACGATAACGTCCGCGTCATCGTCCTGACGGGGCAGGGGAAGGCGTTCTGTTCGGGCGGTGATCTCAAGCTGTTCTACGAGAACATGCAGCCCTATCCCCAGGACATCGTCCGCCAGCTCGTCAAGGCCTTCAACGTGATCATCCTTGCTTTGCGGCAAATGCCGAAGCCTGTCGTGGCCGTCGTCAACGGGCCCGTCGGCGGGGGCGGTTTCAGCCTTGCCGCGGCCTGCGACATCCGGATCGCCGCCCGTTCGGCCATCTTCCGGCAGGCCTATACGAGCGTCAGCCTCGTTCCCGACGGCGCCTGGACCCTCGTGGTCCCCATGCTGATCGGGTTCGGCAAGGCCATGGAACTCGTGCTGCTCGACCCGATCCTTTCCGCGCAGGAAGCCCTCGAGTGGGGCCTGGTGCACCGTGTCGTCGATGACGCCGAGCTCTGGAAGGCGGCCGACGAGATCGTCGGCAGGCTGGCTGCAGGCCCCACGCGCGCCTTTGCCATCGCCAAGGAGAACCTCAACAACGCCATGCTCGGGCTGCTGTACCGCCAGCTGGAGCTGGAGCGTTCGGGGATGATCGCCGCGGCCAAATCCGACGACTACCGCGAGGGCCTATCGGCGTTCTTCGGCAAGCGACCGGCAGTTTTCAAGGGCAAGTGATCGGTGAAAATCCCCCTTACATCCCCCTTTGTCAAAGGGGGAACGAGGGGGATTTGGACCGAAGACGGAAAAGGCGGAACAGACGGGACAGACGGAGCGAAGCGTATGGACTTCAAGACTATCCGGACCGTTGAATTGGCAGGCGGGATCGGAATCCTCACCCTGAACCGGCCCGAGCGCAGAAACGCCATTTCCATCGAGATGCGGCGGGAAATCATCCAGTGCCTGCAGCGGTGGAAGGAGACGGAGACGATCGGCGTGACGATCCTCACCGGTGCGGGCGACGCCTTCACGGCAGGCTTCGACCTCACGGAGTTTGCGAGGCCGGAGCTCTTCAGCGAGATCTTCAGGACCTCCTCGGCGTATCACCGGGAACTCTGGTATTTTCCCAAGCCCACGATCGCCGCGGTCAACGGGGCGGCCCTGGCGGGAGGGTTCGACCTGGCGAAGCTCTGCGACATCCGGATCTGTTCGCCCACGGCCGTCTTCGGACACCCCGAGATCAAGTTCGGCATCCCGCCGCTCGTCACACCCCTGCGCTGGATCGTCGGGGAGGGGCTGGCGCGGCACCTCTGCCTCACGGGAAGACGGGTGGATGCCATGGAGGCCTGCCGGATCGGCCTGGTGAGCGAGGTCGTCGAGGGGGACAAGCTGCTCGAGCGCGCCGTGAAGATCGCCACGGAGATTATGGAGACATCGCCGGAGGCTCTGGCGCTGACCAAGAAGCTGATGATCGACTGCTCGGGCAAGGGGTTCGAGGAGTCCTTCTGCCAGGAGCACGACTGCGTGTTCCAGGAGTACCTGCTGAAGAAGGCCTCGACCGCATCGCAGCCGAAATGACGTGGGGAGTGCGACGGGGGCGGCTGCATCTTGCGCTTGCTTTTTCCCCCGCGACCTGATACCTGCACGGCGGTGAAGGACGAGTCGCGCGGCCAGCCGGGGACGCCGGGACCGCCGCGGGGGAAGAAACCGGGAACGCCACGGAGCTGACCGATGAGATCCTACGTCGTTTTTTCATCCATGGGGCCCGACCGCCCGGGTCTGGCGAGGCAGATCGCGGAATTTTTCACCGCCCGGGGCATCAACATCGAGCGCTCGCGCGGCTGCGTCCTGGGAGGCGAGTTCGGCATGGTCATTCTCACCTCGGGCAGCACCGACGACATCGAGAGGCTCATCAGGGACCTGGACAGCCTGCGCGAAAAGACGGGCCTCGAGATCCACGTCCGCAAGACGAAGGCCCCGCTGCACCGGGAGATCACCCCGTCGATCCCCTACAAGCTCATCGCCACCTCCATTGACCGGCCGGGGATCATCCACCAGATCTGCAGGGCCCTGCACAGCAGGGGCATCAACATCGACGACATCGCCACCAACGTGGACAGCAACCCCGTCACGGGCGCCGATGTCTTCCGGATGGTTTGTTATTTCTCGCTGCCGCCGGCCGTGAAGATCCTGGATTTGAAGAACGACCTCAACCGCATCGGAGATGAGTCCAACATCGATATCCGGTTCGATGCGGTGATCAGCGTGTAGACGCATGACACGGCACAGCGATCGACCGGCGGCGCCGGCCCTGAAGCCCATCATCGAGATAGCGGCGTCCGTCGGCCTTTCCGAGGACGACCTGGAAACCTACGGCCGGTACAAGGCCAAGGTAAGGCTCGAGGCCATCCGCCGGTTTCAGAGGCGCCCCGATGCGTCGCTGATTCTCGTCTCGGCCATGACGCCCACCCCGGCGGGCGAGGGCAAGACCACCGTCTCCATCGGGCTCGCCCAGGCCCTGGCCAGATTGGGAAAGGCCACCATCGCGGCGCTCCGGGAGCCGTCCATGGGCCCCGTGTTCGGCATGAAGGGAGGCGCCACGGGGGGAGGGCTCTCCCGCGTCCACCCGGTGGATGACATCAACCTGCACTTCACCAACGACTTTCACGCCGTGGAGAGCGCCCACAATCTGCTCTCCACCATCGTGGACAACTCGGTCTACCATGACAACCCCCTGAACATCGACCCGCGGAAGATCACCTGGCGCCGTGTCCTGGACATGAACGACCGCTTCCTCCGGGATATCGTCATCGGCCTCGGCGGCTCCATCAACGGCGTGCCCCGGGAAACGGGGTTCGACATCGTCCCCTCCAGCGAGATCATGGCCATCCTGTGCCTTTCCCGGACCTACGCGGAGCTGAAAGAGAAGATCCGCAGGGTCCTGGTGGGGTTCACCCACGACAATCGGCCGGTGATGGCGGGAGACCTGAAGGTGGAGGGGGCCGTCACGGCGCTGCTGAAGTATGCCCTGCTGCCCAACCTCGTGCAGACCACGGAAAACGTCCCGGCGATCATCCACGGCGGGCCTTTCGCCAACATCGCCCAGGGCACGAGCAGCATCATGGGCACCGATCTGGCGCTCCGCCTGGCCGATTACGTGGTCACCGAGGCCGGGTTCGGGTTCGATCTGGGCGCCGAGAAGTTTTTCGACATCGTCGCCCCCTACGGCAACCTGGACCCGCGCATCGTGGTCCTCGTGGCGACGGTGCGGGCCCTGAAGTACCACGCCGGTGTCGCCCGGGAGGATCTCGACCGGTCCAACCCCAGGGCGGCCGTCCTCGGCATGGCCAATCTCCGGAAGCATTACCAGAACATCGACAAATTCCGCATTCCCTGCATCGTCGCCCTGAATCGCTTTCCGTCCGACACGGACGAGGAGGTGAGGGCCGTCGTCAAGGCGGCGGAAAACGAGGGGATGAACATCGCGCCCTGCGATATCTTCCGCCTGGGCGGCGAAGGGGGTCTGGAACTGGCCGAAAGGACAATCTCGATCCTTCAAAACGCGCCGGGCTGTTTCCGTCCTCTCTACGACTGGGAACTCCCCGTGGAGGACAAGATCTTCAAGGTGGCCGGCGAGATCTACGGCGCCGTCTCCATCGACTACCAGCCCCTGGCCCGGCGAAATCTCGACCTGATCAACCGCTACGGCTTCGATAAACTTCCCGTCTGCATCGCCAAGACGCAGCAGTCCCTTTCCGACAACCCCAGCCTCCTGGGGCTTCCCCGCGACTTCATCGTGACCGTCCGGGAGATCAAGATCGCCTCCGGGGCCGGGTTCCTCATCCCCATCACGGGCGAGATCCTCCGCATGCCAGGCCTGTCGAAGATGCCCGCCGCCTACAACATCGACATCGACGACGAGGGCGTCATCACCGGCGTAAGCAGCCCGGGGGAGATCGGTCCGCTGACGTAGCAGCTTCGCTGCGAGTGAATAGAAAAACATGTCATTGCCAGCCACGGACCCCGGTTGGGAACGGGGTTATCGATGGAATAAACAGAGCCGATCCGTCATTGCGAGGAGGGCGTGAGCCCGACGCGGCAATCCACTGAAATGATTGAGATTGCTTCGCTTCGCTCGCAATGACCCTCAAAGTTGTTCATTAGG
>ERZ1026796.2021-NODE-2021-length-12453-cov-3.019390_pt1 | contig 12453 bp, 8 predicted proteins | sample MGYA00520874_ERZ1026796 | MGnify/ENA primary metagenome ERZ1026796 (study PRJEB33270, sample SAMEA104284474) | anaerobic digester metagenome | biome: Anaerobic digester microbiome; feature: mesophilic sludge digester; material: Anaerobic digester biomass | place...
ACATTGATGTGTCCCGCCCACCGCCGCGCTAAGCTGGATGAAATCAAGGAGAGACTGTCGAGCGGGCAGACCTGCCGTGTCGTCTCGACAACAGTGATGGAAGCAGGCGTTGACCTGGATTTTCCTGTCGGTTACCGCGCCCTTTCAGGGCTGGATTCCATCAATCAGGCGGCGGGGCGTGTCAACCGTGAGATGAAGCACGGTGTGAGCGAGTTGTTTGTCTTCGAGCCGAAGTCGGAGTACATCAAGCGGACACCATCTTTCCTGAAGCAAACAGCGGAGGTAGCCCGCATGGTCTTGCGCGACCACGCCGCCGCGCCAATTTCCATCCCCGCCATCCAGGCATTCTTTGGACAACTATATAACCTGCAGGATCCGAATATCTCATTCGATTACAAACGAATCTTGGAATGTTTCGATGATATGCATGGCAGGTTCAGTTTTCGGAAAGCAGCGCATGACTTCCAAATTATCGAAGACCAGACTGTGACTGTGATCATCCCCTACAATGAGGAGGCAAGGCGATTGATCGAAGAATTAAAATTTACCGATTATCCATTCTCTACGCTGCGAAAACTTCAATCCTACACGGTTTCGATTTACGAGGGTGAGTTCAACCGACTCAGTTCGAAAGGAGTAATTCTGACCATTGAAGATACCTATCAAGTTCTCAACCCGGATTGTTTGCATGAGTATTATGACCCCAATAGAGGGCTGCTTGTCCCTGAAAGCGGCGGCGGGGATGGGTTGTTGTTCTAAACTCTCAAAGACCATTGCGTATCCAATTTTCTTCTGTCCGAAGTCATCCACCCACCCAGGAGGAGAGTAATTAGCCCTTTCGGGGGACGCAATGAAAAATTCAAAAGGAGGTTTGATATATGGGATACGGCATTACCATTCGAGTTCAAGGTGACTACGCCCTGTTCACCCGTCCCGAAATGAAAGTGGAGCGCGTCAGTTACGATGTCATCACCCCATCGGCGGCGCGGGGGGTTATCGAGGCGGTCTATTGGAAACCCGCCATCAAATGGGTGATCGATAAAATCCACGTACTGAGCGAAATCCAGTTCACCAATATTCGCCGCAATGAGGTGAGCGTTAAAGCGTCGGTGGATAACGCTTTGCAGGTGATGAAGGGGGCGGACAAACCGCTTTACATTGCCGCCACCGAAACCCGCCAGCAACGCGCCGCCATGGTCTTAAAGGATGTGGATTACATCATTGAGGCACACTTCGAGAAGGTGGAAAAGGAATGGGGCGAGCGCGATACCGAAGAGGGACATTACAACATCGTCCTGCGCCGCCTGCGAAACGGGCAGCGTTTCCACGCCCCCTGCCTGGGGACGCGTGAGTTCTCTGCCAAAGTAACACTCATCGAAGATAAGCGTGATATTCCCAAAAGCCCGCTGAGGGGCAGACGCGACCTGGGCTACATGCTCTACGATCTGGATTTCTCCAACCCGCGCGACATTCAGCCGATGTTTTATCACCCAATTATGCAGGACGGGATGATTGACGTGCACGAGCTCAGCAAGGAGGTGCGACGGTGATTTTACAGTCGCTTTACAACTACTACCAGATTTTGCGCGAAGATCCTGAAGTGGAAATTGCCGAACCTGGGTATAGCAACGCGCCAGTTAGTTATGCACTCAACCTGTCTGCGCAAGGCGAATTGCTGGATATTGTCCCGTTGTATGTCCCTGCTCAGCAACGGAAGAAGACTGTCGATAAACCCCGCCGCATGAATGTCCCAGAACAAGCCAAGCGCACCGTGAACATTGCCGCCAATTTTTTGTACGACAATTCTGCTTATGTGCTTGGACTGACGGGGAAAGAAACCAAAGACGCCGATTATGCCCAAAAACGTTTTGAGGCTTTCAAGCAATTCACCATTGAAATTCTTGCTCGTGCCAAGACCCCCCTTGCTCAGGCGGTCGTCGCTTTTTTAAAAAACCACGACCCAAGAACAGCGTCACAGAACCCGGTGATTGCCCGCCATCTGCAAGGATTGCTGGAGGGGGGTAATATTATCTTTTACGTTCAGGGCAAGCATATACTCGATGATCCTGAAATCAGGAGCGTTTGGGAGGAATACCAAACCGGGCAAACAGCGGTGGCGATGCAATGTTTGGTCACTGGTGAGATTGAGCCGATTGAGCGCTTGCATCCCGATATTAAAGGGGTTTGGGATGCCCCAAGCAAAGGAGCCTCACTGGTCAGTTTCAACCTGGATGCCTTTACATCCTACGGGCGGGAACAAGGCTCCAATTCACCCGTGAGCAAACGGGTCGCTTCGGGATATGGCGTTGCACTCAACTTCCTGCTTTCCGATCAGAACCCGAACCGTAAAATCCTTCTGGGCGACACTACTGTAGTTTATTGGGCGGATACCGCCGACAAACGTTACGCCAGCGCGTTCCATACTTTACTGGAAGTACGGGAAGAAGTGGACGCCGAAGAAACCAAAGGCAGGAGAAAACGCGCCAATGAAAAGGAAAAGCAAATGGGTGAATCGGCTGACAAGGTGCAACAGGGAAAAGCCATAGACCTTGCCGCGTTGAGCAAAGAGTTGGACAAAGACACACGCTTCTATGTGCTGGGGCTGGCTCCGAGTGCAGCGCGGCTCGCCGTCCGCTTCTTTCTCAGTGAGCCGTTTGGCGTATTCGCCGAGCGCATCATGCAGCACTACGATGACCTGCAGATCGAGAAGGAGTTCGCCAACCAGCCTACTTACCTTTCGCCCTACCGCATCCTTGCTGAATGCGTCCCACCCAAAGTGAAGTCGCGCGATAAAGTATTAAAAAAAACCTGGTCTTTACTGGGCGGGGCATTCATGCGTTCAATTCTGACGGGTGCACCTTACCCCGAAGGCTTATATGCTGCCATACTCAACCGCATCCGCCACGACACAGACGAAACCAGCGAGAAGGGCAAACCGCGCATTTCCAAAATCAACTATATACGCGCCGCCTACCTCAAGGCGCATCTCATCCGCAAGTACCGCCGAGGAGGCAACAATCCCTATCAGGAGGCTTTGCAAATGTCACTCAATGAATCTTATACCCGCCCCGCCTATGTACTGGGGCGTCTGTTCGCTGTGCTGGAAAAGGCGCAGAGGGAAGCCATCGGGAAGAACATCAATGCCACCATCAAAGACCGTTACTTCACATCCGCCTGCGCCGCGCCTGCCAGCGTCTTTCCCACACTGCTGCGTCTCGCAAATCACTGGACGACCAAAGCCGAATTCGGCGGCGTATTGGATAGAAAAATTCAGGACTTGCTGGATATGCTGGAAGCAACAGCCTTTCCGCCCCGCCTGTCGCTTGATGAGCAAGGCGTGTTTGTGCTGGGTTACTATCACCAGCGCGCTGCGTTTTATGTGAAGAAGGATAAAGATGGAGAAGAAAGTCAACCCGATGAATCTCAATCGTAATTCGTCTATTGCTAATCAAAAATCTATAATCTACTTTTCACAAAGGAGACTACCCCATGACTACTCTTTCCAACCGTTATGAATTCGTCCTGCTCTACGATGTGGAGAATGGCAATCCCAATGGCGATCCAGACGCTGGAAATATGCCGCGCATTGACCCCGAAACAGGCTATGGCATCGTTACCGATGTCTGCCTGAAGCGCAAAATCCGCAATTATGTGGAGATAGTCAAAGGCGACGCGGCAGGCTATCGCATTTACATCAAGGAGGGCATACCGTTGAATCAAAATCACGTCGAAGCGTATCAAGCAGTCAATTTGCCGACAGAGAACAAGAACTTCAAAGCAAAACCCGATGATGTTCAGCGGGCTCGCGCCTGGATGTGCGCCAATTTCTTCGATATTCGCACATTTGGTGCGGTGATGACCACGGGGCTGAACTGCGGTCAGGTGCGCGGACCCATTCAATTGAACTTCTCGCGCAGTATTGACCCCATAGTCCAACAGGAAGTGACTATCACCCGCCTGACCGTCACCCGCGAAGAGGAAGCCGAAAAAGAGCGCACAATGGGACGCAAGCACATCGTCCCCTATGGATTGTACCGCGTGGAAGGCTATATCTCCGCCAAACTTGCCAACGATCCCACCAAAGGCACGGGCTTCTCGGAGGAAGACCTGAAGCTGTTCTGGGAGGCGCTCATCAACATGTTCGAGCATGACCGTTCAGCGGCGCGCGGCAAGATGGCAACCCGCAGGCTGATTGTGTTCAAGCACGAGAGTGACCTGGGCAATGCCCCCGCACACAAGCTCTTTGAGCTGGTCAAGGTGGAACGCAAGCCCGAAGCCAATCCCCCGCGCAGTTTCAGTGATTACCTTGTGGCGGTTGACAGGATTGGTGTACCTCAAGGGATCACGCTGCTTGAAATGATTTAATCAACGGGGTGCGAACCACACATGGTAAATCAGTACTTTAACAATTGAATCGTGGTGAAAATTGATTGATGATTGGGAGGTTGGGGGGGAAGTGTCGCCTCCCGCGCGGAGGCGTGGATTGAAACCCAGGCGTTGTCAGCATCGCCCTGCTCAACCGTGTCGCCTCCCTCGCGGAGGCGTGGATTGAAACCCGATCCGTGTCTGTCAAGCGCCGCTTGAATGCAGTCGCCTCCCTCGCGGAGGCGTGGATTGAAACCCTCGTCGTCCATCGCATCAATGCTGAATGAACGTGTCGCCTCCCTCGCGGAGGCGTGGATTGAAACCCAGACGGAAGCCCCCCCATTTAAGAGTTAAAAAGGTCGCCTCCCTCGCGGAGGAGTGGATTGAAACGTGCGAATATCCAGGGTTTGGTAGAGCCGCTTGGTCGCCTCCCTCGCGGAGGCGCGGATTGAAACGCCTGTGGCAATCCGTTCCGCTTGGTCACCGGTTGTCGCCTCCCTCGCGGGGGCGTGGGTTGAAACGTCCGTCCCAGATACCACACATCCAGGACACGGAGTCGCCTCCCTGGCGGGGGGCGTGGATTGAAACTGGTTGGGGTGCAGCGGGGGAAGGGTGATGTCCAGTCGCCTCCCTGGTGGAGGCGTGGATTGAAACATCTCAGACCGCGCATCGCCCAGCCCTTTTTGCAGGTCGCCTCCCTCGCGGAGGCGTGGATTGAAACGCCTACGCCCCGGCAGGAGCCGGGGGCAACCTGGGTCGCCTCCCTCGCGGAGGCGTGGATTGAAACTGAGGATATACCTTCTCAAATAAATATGGTCTTAATGTCGCCTCCCTCGCGGAGGCGTGGATTGAAACGCAGTAATATAGTAATGTGCCAGTCGTTGCCCCGTGTCGCCTCCCTCGCGGAGGCGTGGATTGAAACAGTGTATACGGAGCAACCAGGGATGAGGTTTTGGGTCGCCTCCCTCGCGGAGGCGTGGATTGAAACGTCGGTTATGTCCCCGGCGCAGATGACGACGTGCGTCGCCTCCCTCGCGGAGGCGTGGATTGAAACGGACTGACATCTTTGGGGCGCAATCACTATATGGTGTCGCCTCCCTCGCGGAGGCGTGGATTGAAACGTGCAACCAGTGACGGGGTTCTATGTCGCAGTTGGTCGCCTCCCTCGCGGAGGCGTGGATTGAAACTGGTTTGACGAGCGGGCTGCAACTGTAGCGGTGGGTCGCCTCCCTCGCGGGGGCGTGGATTGAAACGATAACCAGGAACTGCTCCGGCGTGACCCCGGGTGTCGCCTCCCTCGCGGAGGCGTGGATTGAAACAAGGACTACATTCGCATCTCGACGAGTACCAGCCGGGTCGCCTCCCTCGCGGGGGCGTGGATTGAAACACCGCCTACGCCAAAACAGTTGAAGACATGGCAGGTTGCCTCTCTCGCGGAGGCGTGGATTGAGACTGACCATGACGGTCGAGAACAACAGCGACGGGGAGTCGCCTCCCTCGCGGAGGCGTGGATTGAAACCAGTAGCCATGATTATTTACGCCGTTGCAGCGCCGTCGCCTCCCTCGCGGAGGCGTGGATTGAAACGATCCCACGCCGGGAGGCGTCGCACTCGTACTCCGTCGCCTCCCTCGCGGAGGCGTGGATTGAAACACGGCTGACGAGACGGATACCTTTTTCCTGCAGGTGTCACCTCCCTCGCGGGGGCGTGGATTGAAACTCATCATACGAGCGGGCGTTGAAACACAGAAACGTCGCCTCCCTTGCGGGGGCGTGGATTGAAACGGTTGCCTTTGCCGCTTCTGTCAGTACCGGGATGTCGCCTCCCTCGCGGGGGCGTGGATTGAAACATGGGCAAGCGGTGGGACAGCACAGGAGTTGCCGTCGCCTCCCTCGCGGGGGCGTGGATTGAAACCAAGTCCCCTTAAGAAGGTTAAGAGGTTAAGGGAGTCGCCTCCCTCGCGGGGGGCGTGGATTGAAACTCGGTATCCATCAAGGGCAAGGCGGGCATCACCTGTCGCCTCCCTCGCGGAGGCGTGGATTGAAACGCGTTCATCCTGATCGAAGAGCTGACACAGATCGTCGCCTCCCTCGCGGAGGCGTGGATTGAAACGAATATCGGTTTATTTTTTATAACTCAGGGGCAGGTCGCCTCCCTCGCGGAGGCGTGGATTGAAACCCCTGGTAGGTCAGATATACGTCGTACGCGGTCGTCGCCTCCCTCGCGGAGGCGTGGATTGAAACATAGGCGTCATGGTACGCCCGCGCCAGCCGTGCGAGTCGCCTCCCTCGCGGAGGCGTGGATTGAAACACAAAGAACACGGGCGGCGGGCTGGCACCCCGGTGGTCGCCTCCCTCGCGGAGGCGTGGATTGAAACCTGCTGTACACCTGCTACCAGGCAGTTTTCCCCACACGCGTGGGGATGGACCCACAGAGTCCCAAATATGCTCCGCCTGTCATGAGTTTTCCCCACACGCGTGGGGATGGACCGCGACATCTTGAACGCAGGATCCCACAAGTTCTGTTTTCCCCACACGCGTGGGGATGGACCGAGGGGATCGGTACACCCAGGCTGCTGAATACCGTTTTCCCCACACGCGTGGGGATGGACTGGTGCAAAACGGCAAGGTGAGTGGCAGTGTAAGGAGTTTTCCCCACACGCGTGGGGATGGACCGCCAGGACGCCATTGAATACTCGGTAACCGTACCTGCTGTGTCACAAAGATACATTTATTCTGTAAAATTTCCCTCAAGAAAAATGATTATCATCACATATACTGGGTCGATCTTAGCCGGTACAATATATATTTCCTGGCAGCACAAAAATGATTACGCCAAATAATCAAAGTGAACCAGACGATAATAACCATATTCAACTAACAGAAACGTTTTCTTCTTTACGTGAGACCCCAATTTACCTTGGTTTTAGTAATTCTTCTTCTGTGGAGGCAAATATAAAAATATCCATCACATCAAATTAATATTGATTGGTCGCATTATTTCTGTAATTCATTTCAAGCATATTTTAGGTGCGTGACATACTGTGCAAGAATAATCAAACTATCCAGATTATGCGACTTTTTTCTGTAAATTCGAGCCAGATATATCCACGAGGGACTCTCAAGGTCAGATAGATATTTCTATATAGCTATTAACACTATCAAATTCAGGAGGATCGTATGCAATCCAGTTTCACTCGCTCGATTCGATTTTGCCTTGTTGTAATTCTGTCGATGATATTAGTCACTGCCTGTCAAGGCAATCCCATTAATCCTGGTCCAATGTCCCAGACGAACAGCCAGGAACCTGTTGAACCAACAAATAACGTCATATCAGAAAATACTTCCTCTATGGAAGTGATCCCAACAGAAGAAGGTCTAAACGATGAGCCGCAGGTGGTGGAAATCTCCTATGTAAATTACCTGGGGGGAATTGATGGGCTGTACACGGTAGAAAATGGGTGGGCTAACTATAAGGGATATCTAGGTTTTTATAATCATGAAAACAACGCGCTTACCCTGGAATTAAATAAAAATTTTGTATCCGAATCAAGTGTCGTGATTGATACCGAAGAAGGAGAACAATACGAGGGGGTCATTAAAATTGTGGCGCCTGATGGGAGTAGGTTATATCCGGACGGTCGAAGCGTAGATATGTATCTACCTCAAAAAACTCCATTGGGAATATTCCCACGAACATATTTTCCGGCATTCAATATTTTGATCGAATTTCAAGTGCCAGAATTACTACATATGACGAAAATTACGATTTCGGATGTGTTTTCATTGCCCGATGGGACCACAGAATTTGTAATCGATGAATTCTTCATATCCCCCGGCCATTGGGCGTCCCAGTATCCAGTCACAACAACGGGAGGTCTACCTGCAAACATAAAGTTTTCCGACGGGGTCGAAATGCAAATTCAATCTGGATGGGAAAAGATAGATATTCAAGGTAATGCTACCAATCCAATGCCATCGATGTGTCTTCGCGCGAATGTAAAAAACACAGATATTACTGGTGATGCAAATTTCCTGGAAAAAGAATACAAATTTGTTTTTTCTTTTGGTGATGGAGATAATTATTTGAAATCAGCAATTGCTTACGATCTATGGATGTACAACACGGATGGCTCATTTTTCATGAACCTTGGGCCTGGGCAACAACGGGATATGTTGTTGTGTGTTCCCGATAAGTATTTTAATTATTACAGTACTGGCGGTGATCGTTCCGATATGCAGATTATCCTTTCCTATTTTGAATCCTCAGAAGTGGTTGGCCATTTTATGTTATCAGTTTCTGGGGAGGGTGTAGAAGAACTCCTAAACGCTCCGAAAAATTAATGTGCAGGTTTATTTAGTGGATAAGTCTCTGTGCAATAACGTTTTCCCCACACACGTGGGGATGGGACCGTATTCACCATTGGAGTTGAAATTACTATTCGTGGAAAGATGTAAATGGATGGTGTATTCAATGTATTTTGTGTGAGGAGAGTATGGTTTGGCGGTTAATAAGTAAGGAACAGCTGGCTGGCTGTTCCTTACTCGCTGAGGATAGGATTTTCCTGTTGAATCCTACTTTTTAAATAAACTGCCTGGCTGCCAGGGGGTACCCAGAGCCGGTAAAACCCACCGATCCAGACCCCACCAACCGGCGGTTTTCCAGGCTAAAATCAACAGGATCGCAAGGGGTAACATAACCGGGCTGGTGCTGACCGTTCCAGCCATCAGGAAGTTCCAGTTCATAAAGCCGCTGAAAAATGCCGCCATTCCGGTAAAAAGACCCAGAATGAGTGCAATTCCGATTAAGAATTCACCCATTACGACCAGTTTTGCAAACCAGGTATAACTGCCATGATCCAAAAGGGTTTGTAAAAAGGTTCGATACCAGTCAAATGCGATGAGCGGTTTTGCAGGTACGTCAGGTATTGCCACGGCTCTTTCCCAAAAACTCTTCAGGATTTCGCCGGTTTTTACCCAGCCGGGTTGGCTGAGTTTCCCGATTGCAGCGTGCAGCCAGGTGTATCCAAGATACAGGCGTATAATCAGCCAGATCCAACTCCATCGAGGGTTTGAAAACAAGGAAACCGCGAAGGGGGGATCAGATAAGGTAAGATTGGAGGATTTGGTAGCCATACTCATTCGTGCATCTCCTTTTTGTAATAAGCTCTACTAATATTATAATATTATAATACAGATAAACAATATCATAATTATATGAATTGTGTTAGAAACAGGAAAAATGAATAAACGGTGAATGAATACTCATTTTGTGGGAATGATGAATGCAGCGATGGGTATCGGGATTATCCAGGATTACCCGAACTCATGCACATACACAGCTTCAGGAAATCTCCAGAAACCTGATGGTACGGGTCGTCAGCCTGGAGTTCAGCCACACACTCCGCCTTTTTTTGGGGAGAGCCTTTCAAACATCCCCCACATTCAATCATTAAAAAGAAAAACCCCCGCTGGCGGGTTAATAATATCCCATTCCGGGAAGCCCGAACCCACCGTGAAAGACAAGGGTTCAAGGAAGACAGGCGCGGGTTGGATGCCTTAAAATTTGGTTTTCACAATCATCAAAACCTGGTAACACAGAGTGACGTGATGATTTCCATTTGTTATAATCATGGTGGAGTTCATCCTCGGTGCATTACTCGGACCTCCACCATTTGATCTGGGATTGTAAGAACAGGACACATCATCATTGCTGCCTTCCCAGATTGAGGTTTGATCAAGTGGAATATTGGAAGTAAAAAATTATGACCGATTACATGACAAGTGAAACCTCTCCCTGGATCAAGGTTGAGATGAGTCATTGGAAGCCATTTCTGGACAATTATGTTCCAGTGGCTTTCCGAAAAAATACAACCATATACTCACAGGGAGAACCAGCAGAAAATGTGTATATTATTCACACCGGTCGCGTTGGCATGTTTTCAATTCTTCCCAATGGGGATGCAAAACAGATTTATATTGGAGATACTGGCTCAATCCTGGGAGAGGTGTCCTGCATCCGGAACCAATCCTATATTGGATCTGCCATCACCATGACTTACTGTAAGATATATAAGATTCCATCTGGTGATCTGTATCAGGAAATGCAGAAAAATTGGAAAATCGCCGAATTGGTGATCAACTCCATTTGTAGAAAATCCGGTTTGCTCCATTATCAGGTAATGGAAATGAGTTTTGCATCTCCGCTCAATAAAACTGTGCGCGCGCTCTTACACCTTGTCAAAGATTATGGCGAACCCACCAGGGATGGAATGCTGATTACCATAAAATTCACCCACGAGGAAGTCGCTAATTTGATTAACGCAAGCCGCACAACGGTAAGCGGTATATTTAGCAGGCTTACAAAAGATGGGATTATTGAAAAAATTGGTGGCTTTTATGTAATTCGGGATATGAACGCATTACTCCAACTCGAAAAAGATTCAAATATGCAGCTTTGGTAAGCGGATGGAATTAACTTCCCATCATGAACCAGGATTTTGAAGTTCGACAAGTATATTAACCAGGATATTTCATTAGAGAATCTAAAATTTTGTCTGCGGCACGACATCAATTAAATGGGGGATATGTTACATATATGGTCACACTAGAAATGTTTTAGTCGCTTCTATATTGATCTTCAAGTACACCCATCATGGGGTGGGTCCGAAAATTTTTGGACAGCCGGGCAACAATTCGCCCACTTGGGAGACCTCCCACCAGGAATTCGGTTCTCATATTTTGCTGGCAAGAAATGTATCTTGTTTGGATTGATATAGATCTCAAAAGGATAACATGAAAAATTTTCTAACAGTCAATGACATCGAAGTAGCAATAAAAAATGGTCAACAAGTCATCTGTCTTGGTCCGGACGATGTTGTCACATCGGCTGCGCATGATTATGCCCAACAAAAAGGCGTTACATTTCAAATGCTGGAGCAGGAGTCCCTTGATTCTGGAGGACAAGCTCCGGGTCAAAGCTCATCGTCCGCTGCTGTACGCTTCCCGGTTGCTAATTCTGGTAACAGGCGTGCAGCAGGTGGGATATTGTCTGAAGAAGATATTCTCAAGTGGAGAAAAGAATTTCCCATTTTGCAGGATGTTGTTCATGTAGCAAACTGTTCCCAAAGTGCCCAATCCCACCGGGTTCGAAATGCGGTGAACCGTTACCTGGATAACTGGTTGACCGTAGGAATGGATTGGGATTACTGGATGGAAGAGATGAACCGGGGGAAAAGGGAGTTCGCCAAACTGATTAACGCAGAACCAGAAGAAATCGCCATTTCCAGCTCTGTATCAGATGCGGTTTCTTCGATTGCCAGTGGATTGGATTATAGCGGTGCAAGGAACAAGGTGGTTACCACGGAAATTGAATTTCCAACCGTGGGGCATGTTTGGCTGGGGCATCAGAAATATGGTTATGACCTCCAGTTTATTCCTGTCCAGGGTGAAGAGATTCCTCTGGAGGCTTATGAACGGTATGTGGATGAACGCACCATCATTACATCCATTACCCAGGTTTATTACAGGAATGGCTTCAAGCAGGATATTGATGCAATCCTCGATATCTGTCATCGCAAGGGTTCGCTGGTGTTAATTGATGCCTACCAGGGATTGGGCACTCATCCGGTTGATGTTAAGAAACAGAAAATTGACATCATCACCTCCGGCTGTTGTAAATACTTATTTGGAACACCCGGCATGGCATTTACCTACGTCAACAAGAACCTGGTCCCATACCTGGAACCAGCCCATACGGGATGGTGGGGTCAGGAAAATCCATTTTCTTTTGAAGTAAGGAAATTAAATTATGCGTCGGATGCAAGACGTTTCGATACCGGCACTCCGAATGTACTGGTTTGCTTTGCAGTAACCGCAGGATTAAGTATTGCCAATGAGATTACTATACCGGCGATTGGTGAAAGAATAGACTATTTGAGCCAGGTTGCAATTAATAAGGCAGATCAATTAGGCTTGAAATGTGTCAGCCCTCGGGATATCCGGAAGAAGGGCGGCACAACCGCCATTGAGATCAACATGAATTCTCATGAGATGGAGGTCGAGCTAAAGAAACGCAATATCATTGCATC
>ERZ1026796.2026-NODE-2026-length-12427-cov-2.233008_pt1 | contig 12427 bp, 11 predicted proteins | sample MGYA00520874_ERZ1026796 | MGnify/ENA primary metagenome ERZ1026796 (study PRJEB33270, sample SAMEA104284474) | anaerobic digester metagenome | biome: Anaerobic digester microbiome; feature: mesophilic sludge digester; material: Anaerobic digester biomass...
GATTATAGCTGCCAATTGAATGTGAATGAGGGTAACCCCGAAAAGAAACTGGCTGAATTTATCAACTTTCTGCCGGTCTTGGCTTACGATGGCAGCACGATGAAACAAATCGATGCCAGTGAAATTTTGGATATTACCATGGCTGGCACATCCGGTACTTTGCTAGCGCGCCGATGGGAAAGCGCCTTATTGGTGAATGTAGATAATGATACTTTGACGCGATTGATGAATAATCCTAAGGCTTTGGATGCTCTCATGAATATCGAAGCCTTCCGCAATCTTAATAAGGATATCGAAACTATTATCAATAAATCAGAAGCAGTCAAAAAGGTGAAAAAAGAAGGTGCAGACGAGCTAACGCCAGAGAAAAAGAAAGAATTAACTGAGGAAGAGAAAGAATATAAGAGTTTACGCAAGGAAGTTCAAGAGAAACTCATCAAGTTAGCCACACGCATTCCGATTTTCATGTATTTGACGGATTACCGCGAATATTCGCTAGAAGATGTCATTCTCAAACTGGAGCCTTCGCTCTTCAAGAAAGTGACAGGGTTAGACATCGATGACTTCAATCTTCTGACAGAATTGGGCGTATTTAACAAGCCTTTGATGAATGACGCTGTGTATAAATTCAAGCGTTACGAAGACTCCAGCTTGGAATACACCGGGATTAATAAGCATGAAGGTGAAAAAGTCGGCTTGTATGACACAGTGCTAAGCCGAGAAGATTATGACCGCTTAGCTAAGCAGCAATCCATCTCTATGGTACCGCTACCAAATTTTATTGAAGACTTGCCAGAGCGCCCATTTACTCTCGATGAAGAAGCGGAGGAAGAAGAGCCAATCGGGGAAGTTTCGTCAAGAAAAAAACAGAACATTCGCCGACCTCCGTTAGTTGAACCCACACGAATAACCCCTTCAATTGCTCTAAAAAATCCTCCTCCGACTAAGCCCCCAATTGACCTTAGTAATGTATATGCTGGTTCATCGGTCAACCACAAGATATTTGGCCGGGGGGAAGTTATTTCTATTGAGGATGGCTTAATTCTGGTCAAATTCGAAAATGGTGAAAAGAAATTTGAATTTCCAAATGCTTTCACCCAAGGCTTTCTGCATTTAGAATAAACTCTTAATATCAAAGCCAGCAGATCTCTTCCCCAGGAAATCTGCTGGTTTGCTTTTAACTCGAGTTCAGCTGAGCTACTTCATGCAGCGCTTGACCATGCGGGAGAGGCGCTCGACGCCGATGCGGATGGTCTCGGGGTTGCAGGCGGAGAAGTTGAGCCGCATGGTGTTGCTTGGCCCGCCCTTGGGGTAGAACGACGCGCCGGGCACATAAGCCACCTTCTCCTCGATGGCGATGGGGAACAGCTCCAGCGTGTTGCAGCCTTCCGGCAGGGTCAGCCAGAGGAACAAGCCGCCTTGCGGTCGCGTCCAGGTGGTGCCTTCGGGCATGAAGTCCTCGAAGGCTTGCAGCATGGCATCGCGGCGCTCGCGGTAAACCTTGCGAATGTTGGCGATGTGATCCTTGAGCCAATCGCTGCTCGCCAGCTCATACGCCAAAAATTGGTCAAAGGTAGAGGACTGCAAGTCCGCGCCTTGTTTTGCCATTACCATTTTCCGGATGACTTCCTCAGGTGCGATCACCCAGCCAATGCGCAGCCCAGGCGCCAGAATCTTGGAGTAGGTGCTGGTGTAAATGACGTTGCCTCGGTACGAAACGTGGTCTGGGTCGCGCAGTTCGTCATCCAAATCCACCAGGGTCGGCAGATGCTCGCCCTCAAAGCGCAGCTGACCGTAAGGGTCGTCCTCCACGATAGGCACGCCATAATGGTCCGCCAGCTCGACCAAGCGGCGCCGGCGCTCAAGCGAAAGGGTAACGCCTGCGGGGTTATGGAAGTTGGGCAGCACGTACATGAACTTGATATTCGTGTTGATTACCTGCTCCAGCATGTCAATTTTCATGCCATCATCATCTAGGTCTACGGTTTCGTATTCTGCGCCATAGACGTTCCAGGCTTGCAGTGCGCCTAAGTAAGTAGGGCACTCCGTCAGGATGCGGTCGCCGCGGTTGACGAAGATGCGGCCGAGAAAATCGAGAGTTTGCTGGGAGCCTGTCGTGATGAGGACGTTATCGGGGGTTACTTTGATGCCGTATTTGCACACATTTTGGGCGATCAGCTCCCGCAATGGGGCGTAGCCCTCGGTTTGGCTGTATTGCAGCGCTTTAGCGCCGTTTTCGGTGAGGATTTTATCGCAAGCAGCTTTCACCTGCTCGATTGGAAAGAGTTCCGCTGCCGGAAATCCCCCGCCGAAAGAAATGATATCCGGCTGGGCGGTTACCTTGAGCAGCTCCCGGATGGCTGAGCTGGTCATTCCGGTCGTGCGGTGCGCGTAGCGATGGTCCCATGAAGTTTGCATTGTTGTTTCTCTCCTTTTTATGTTATTCAGCTATTTCATGCTGATTTTGAAAAACTTATCATCACTTGCATAATGATTTAGTTTTTTAAACCTCGTTATCTAAAATGTTTTATGGTCACCCTGACCCTTCTCCAGTGGTAAGCGATTTTTATATGGCTCGATCAAGCCGCTGGGAAGGGGAGTAAGAGGGGAAAGGCTAATCGCAAGCTATTGGTCACGATCTTATCGTTCCTTTGTAAAAAAACCTTGAGTTGAGTAAGTTCTTTCTTCATCATTTTCAACGCTCTTATTTCATAAACCTTGGCAAAATGGTCGCCGCAGTCGGCAGGATCACCCGATCGCCGATGGTGAGCTCTGCGAGCGGTTTTTGCGGTTTATCCGAAGTACTTTGGTAGATATATATGGTGTTGCCCTCCTTGGCAGCTTTGAGATCTATGAAAGCTTGCCCAGTGAGCCAGCCATCCTGGTCAATGGCACAGCTGGTAACCTTGCCAATGACTTTGCCTTTATCATCGACCACTAAATCACCCAGATGAGCCATGCGCACATTCTTCTCATTGAAGCGGAAGCGCACAACTACACCGGTGCGGTTGCGTTCGCGCTCGCGGAAAGCCGAGCGCCCGATAAACCAAGTGGTGTTCATCTTGACGAAGATTAAGAAGCCAGCTTCGCCGACGCCCAGGTTGAGCTCTCCGCCCATTTCGTGACCGTAGAGCGGCAGCCCAGCTTCGGTGCGCAGCGAGTCGCGCGCGCCTAAGCCGCAAGGTTTAAGTCCCAATGGTTCCCCAGCTTGCATAAGGGCGTTCCATAGTGCCACAGCCTGATCAGGGTGCACAAAGAGCTCAAATGCCATTTTCTCTCCGGTGTAACCGGTGCGGGAGACGATCACGTTGATCCCGGCAACTTTTACCTCGCAGAGTTGGTTACGGTTCAAGCGCAAAATCTGACGTGCATCGGCGGGTTCAACCAGCTTGAGCAAAATCTCACGGCTCTTTGGGCCTTGCAGGGCAATATCCGCGCGCATATCTGCGCCTTCTTTAGGATCCTTCAGGTTGCGCAAGATAACCTTGCGCCCTGGTGCGCGCACCCACGGACGGACTGGGTCAACGAGGACCTTACCTTCGCGCACAGCATTGAGCCAAGCCCAATCTTTAGCTTCGTTGGCGGCATTCACCACCACGAGGTAAGTCTCCGGTGCGCGGCGGTAGATCAGCAGGTCGTCAATCACATTGGCTTGCGGGTCGAGGAAGTGGGTGTAGAGTGATTCGCCTAACTCTAAGGTGAGGATGTCATTAGCGCAGACGGCATCGAGGAAAACCGAGGCGTTGGGTCCTTCAGCTTGAAAAACACCCATGTGCGTAACGTCGAATAGTCCAGCGGCTGTGCGCACAGCTTTATGTTCTTCGAGGATGGAAGAGTACCACACGGGCATTTCCCATCCAGCGAAAGGCACGATTTTAGCGCCAAGGGCTTGATGCACTTCGTAGAGCGGAGTGCGCTTAAGCGGCTGATCTTCCGGCTCCTGCCAAGTAAACTCAGGCAAGGCGGGTTTTTGCACTTCTTCTGGTTTGGGCATACCCACAAAGTAAGGCTTATCTATGCAGATTGGGTCACCAATCAGTTGGGAAGGCGTAATTGGCTTTGCCGGCAAGATGCGCACTGGTCCGGGAATTTGATGGCAAATGTCTGGGTCATAACAAATGTAGCCATCAGAAATGCTGTTCATCCAAGAAGCTGCCAGTCCAGCTTTTTCTGCGGGTACGGTGAGGACAAAGGTGTTCGGGTCCAGGCATGTCAGGACGCCGGAAACATCACCCATGCTCGTATGCATAAGGGTAGGCTGGGATTCCCCTCGTTCGAGGGCTTCGACGTCACTGGTGAGTAAATCAATAAGATAGGAGCGGACTTTCTCACCGGAAAGCTCGAAGGCTGCCTGCTCTCCCTCATACTCATCATCCAAGTAAACATAGTGCGGTAAGCCGTGGCGGACGGTAGTCGGATCCATTGCCGGCTTGGAATCAGCAAGTTCGCGCACGCGCATGCTGACGTTCATAAGGGTTTCAAAATCCACTTTGGCATGGGTTTTCTTTCCCACTTGCGCGCAGAGAAGGTAAGGCGTGGTGGCTCGTAAGAGTTCGGTAATCAGGTTCGCAATTGAGACCATTTCAGTTTCGACGAAGCCGCGCTGTGTGAGCCAGGTGGTGCCAAAGCGCACGCCGCTGGCAGAAAAAGCTGAAGCATCGCCTGGAATGGTATTGCGGTTAGCCACGATCCCTGCCAATTCGAGGATGCGGGCAGCCATATCGCCCTTGAGCGGAATTCCATCCAAGCCGCGGAAAGACTTGGCGTCGATGAGCATTAGGTGGGTGTTAGAACCGTTATAGGGCACTCTCACCCCATTTTTCTGGAAAGCTTCTACGAGCGCGGCAGTATTTTTTAGCGTTTGGGCTTGCAACGCCTTGAACTGATCCGATTTTGCTAATTCGAAAGTAAGCGCCATAGCAGCGATCGTATTGACATGCGGACCACCTTGTTCGCCAGGAAAAACGGCTTTGTCGATTTTCTCGCCGATATCCTTGTTATGGGTGATGATCACAGCACCGCGTGGACCGCATAAGGTTTTATGCGTCGTGAAGCTAATCACATCCGCTATACCCACCGGAGAGGGGCATAACCCAGCGGCAATAAAACCGGCAATGTGGGAAACATCCGCAAAGAGATATGCGCCAACACTTTCAGCGATTTGCTTAAATTTGTTCCAATCCGGGATCCAGGGGTAGGAAGAGTAGCCGGCGATAATCACCTTTGGGTGGTTTTCCTCGGCAATTTTTGCGATCTGATCGTAATCTAAACACTCTGTTTCGGGGTCAACGGTGTAATGCAAGGCGTTATACCACATACCCGAGCGGTTGACTGGTGAGCCGTGCGTGAGATGCCCCCCGTGCAGTAAATTCATGCCTAGGATAGTATCGCCAGGTTTAATGAGTGCTGTGTAGACGGCATTATTGGCGGCAGCACCAGATAGGGGCTGCACATTGACCCATAAGTCTTCGGGGGCAAGCGTATTGGCAGCAAAAAGTTCGGCAGCCCGCCGGCGGGCAAGGGCTTCCACAACATTGACGTAATCCACACCCTTGTAATAGCGCAGGTCACCATAACGGCGGTAATAGCCCAGCTGCGTGGGGAGGTCTAAGATTTCAGCCTGAGTTTGCGTGCGCGTTTCCGCTCGCGGGTAGCCCTCTGCATAAAGGTTGACAAAAGGCGACCCCAGCAGTTGACGTACTGCTTTGGGAGCAATGCTTTCGCTGGGGATCATGATCAGCCGGCGTGCTTGACGCTCGGCTTCTAATTGTGAAAGTTCATTTAGGTCGAGATCTATATCAGAGAGCTTATCGGTAAATAAAAATCCATTCATGTCATCTAATCCTTAAATAAAATAGACCCATAGGCAGGCTGTAGTTTCTTCTGCCTTGGGTTGCTTTAGTGTGAAAATTTACAGGAGGACATTCCTTTACCTGAAGAGGGAAGGTTTGCTGGAATCTGCCAAAAGCTGGCCCAGTAAATTGAGTGACCATCCTTCTGTTGTTTCCCATTTTATATAAGTATACCTTATCTGTACCCCCTTAGAAAAAGAAGCGCTAACAGTTCTGAACAGCAAACGTGTTAAAAGTCGAATTGAAGGCAAATTACCTCTAACGGTATAATCCAAGCGAACATGAAAACATTTGGGTATTGCCATGAACTCTGCTGAAGAGGAACGCGAGCTGATTAAGCGCGCAAAAACAGATCCGGAAGCATTTGGAGAGCTCTACGAGTACTATGTAGAGCGCATCTATAACTACATTTACTTCCGCACGGGGAACGTACATGATGCTGAGGATCTGACAGGCAGGGTATTCTTCAAGGCTTTGGAAGCCATCGGCAGCTACCGTGATATGGGTTTTCCTTTTTCTGCTTGGCTCTTTCGGATTGCCCATAATCAAGTTGCCAATTATCACCGAGACCGCTCCCGCAAACAAGAATTTTCCCTGGATGATATTGCAGTAGCTAACCTCTCAGAGCGGCGTAAATCTCCGGAAGCAACAGCAATCCTGCAGCAGCAGCGCGAAGATCTGCTAAAGATCCTAAAAGACTTGACCCCAATCAAACAGGAAGTCATTGTGCTTAAATTTGTGGAGAAGTTATCTAACGCTGAGATAGGAGCGGTGTTAAATAAGAGTGAAGGTGCCATAAAAAGTATTTATCATCGCACATTGGTGGAATTGCGCGAAAGGCTGGATTCCGATGATTTCTTGTGAAATCCATGTGCTTGAGGAGGAGAGTTAATGAAGAACATCGACGAAGAGAATGGGTCCACAGTGGTAAAAGATTTAGAAGAGCGTTTGGGGCAACATGTTTATCGCGTCTCACCCAACCCCGATTTTCGCTCAGCGCTCAAGGATCACCTAAAAGCCTCTAATATTTACCAGCGGCGGCGGGAAATTGGCGCAATTTGGGTGGCGTCCTTAGGGTTGACTTTGTTCCTCGTGCTGCTGGGAACCCTCATCTATGCCTTGGTGAAACCGCGCGATCTGCCCAAAGATTAAGATCATTTGGGTTGGAAATTGCGCAGCTTAGCACGCAAGCTCTTACTATCTGGCTCGACCAGGATGGAGCCATCCGGGAACACGAGCGTTGGCACCCGCCGCAAGCCGCGATTAACCTGCTGGACGAACTCGGCGGCTTGCGGGTTTTGGTCTATGTCGAACCATAAATATGGCACATTCATTTCCGCAAAGACTGCTTTGGCACGCCGGCAGTCGCCGCACCAGTGGGTTCCATAAAACTTGATGGGTAGTGTTTCCATTATTTATTTTTCACTAAATATTAGCAATATCCTGACCGAGGAATATCAGGATATTGCTTCCAACTAGAGAAATGATGATTTAAGCCCAGCCCTGCTTTTTACAAAGGTCAGTAATTACGGGGATCGTGACATATTCTCCACGGTTGGCGGCTAAGCCCCAGATGATCTCGACCACAAAGCCGGCAATGCGGATAATTGTGCCCAAAATAATAAAGCCAAAAAGGGCTGAAATGAGGTAAACTGCTACCCCAAAGATTAAGGATTGGGCTAAATGTGCTTTAAGGAAAGGGCGTTCGCGTTTTTCGGGGATAAGCAGCAAGATAATCGGTACAATGGGGGAGAGGATGTAGCTGAGCATTGCCCAGAGGCGGTCATCGTCGCTAATTTCAGGAGAGGGATTAAATTGTTCTGACATATAAGCTCCTTATTGTAAATGCAAGATATTACTAAAAATGGTCAATCTTTATTATAGGCGCAACTCTGGTCTCAGGGTAAGAAAATAAAGCTTTGTCCTGGGCAATTATGATTTACCACCGGAGGTTAGCTTCCCTTGCCTGTAAATCCTACCTCTCGCAAAAAAGCCGGGTCGTTTTTCCAGTTTTTACGCGTCTTGACGTAAAGCTCGAGAAAAACTTTTTTGCCATTCATTGCTTCGATCTCCGTGCGTGCCAATGTGCCAATGCGTTTGATCATCTCGCCGTTGCGACCGATGACGATGGCTTTTTGCGCATCCCGCTCGACAAAAATCGTGGCTTTGATATAGACCACACCATTCTCGCGTTCCGAGTATTCATCAGTGTGCACCGCAATGCTATAAGGTAATTCGTCTTCGAGTAAATCCATACAAGCAGCACGGATCAACTCCGCAGCGATGTCCCGTTCGTATGTTTGGGTGATTTGCTCCTCGGGGAAGTACATTGGACCTTCGGGTAAGCGTTCGACTAAACTATCAATCAGTTCACCAATGCCTTTGCCAGTCTGTGCGGAGATCTGTAAAACTGGAGCTTCCGGGAACAAGGCTTGATAGAGCTTGCGATGTGCGCTAAGGGTTTTGCCGTCAACCAAGTCGATTTTATTGATCACCAAGAGCACTGAATCTTCCTTTTGAGCCTCATGCACTAAGTCTGCCAGCTTACGGTCTTCTTCATCCGGCTTTTGGCTGCCATCCACCAAAAAAAGAATCAAGTCGGCGTCGCTCAATGCAGAAACGGCTTCGGAATTGATGAATTGGGAGAGTTTATCCTTAGGCTCGTGCAAGCCGGGGGTATCCACAAAAATCATCTGATATTCAGCTGTGGTGCGGATGGCAAGCTGGCGTTTGCGTGTGGTTTGCGGTTTGGCAGAGACTCCGGCAATGGGCTGGCCTAAAAGCACATTTGTGAGTGTGCTCTTGCCCACGTTAGGCTTGCCGGCAATAGCAATGAAGCCGGATTTAAAGGGAAGGTGCTGTTGGTCCATTATATTTCCTTATTAGAAGTTGCGTATAGGTTGTTATCGCTAACTTTTACACCCTCATGGTCAAGCAGCCATGCTTTAAGCGCCACGCCTTGAGGCGCGGAAAAACCATGCAGCTTGCCATCGCTGCCGATGACGCGGTGGCAGGGGACGAAAAGCATCAGCGGATTGTGCGCCAAGGCGTTACCGACTGCACGAATGGCTTTTGGTTTGCCGATCTGGGCTGCAACTTCGCTATAGGTGCGCGTCTGACCCCAAGGGATCAGAGCGACCGCTGCTAAAACTTCCTGTTGGAATGGCGTTAGCTCAGAAAGATCCAAAGGCACTGAAAAGACTTTTAAGCTGCCAATCAAGAAAGCTTGCAGCTCTTCGGTTGCTTGGCGCAGTAATTGATCGGCGGAGCTTGCTGAGGAAACTGATGTTTCGGTTGGGGCATTTTCAGCCAGCATCTCACAGTGAGTGAGCCCTCGTGCATTGCGCTCAAGCCAGAAGCTGCCTATAGAACATGAGAAAAGCAATGTGGCGATGGGTGTTGGTTTCATGGCTTTATTGTAACTAATTTGACAGATTGTGGGTAAATTTGTCTGGATCCAAAGGCTTACTTGTTCTCGCCGGTCTCCTGAGTGCGCAGCCTGTACAAGGGGTACCATGCAAGGCTAACGCCAGCGTAATGGACCTGAAAACAACCAAATCGTAGGGTAATCGTAGGTTAAGCGTCAAGCATTTCTCTTGGGGATGGGATATTATATTATCGAAAGGGCGACTTCTCTTCTTCTTCTCCTCCTTAAAACCTAGTGCCGGGGTCGGCGTCCTCGGCACTAGCTGATTCTTAGCGAAAGTTTATTTTTCAAGGCTGTGAATTTCTTCTTAGGGATTCACAGCTTTTTGGATTACAATCCTGATGAATTTTGAACGCTTGAGGAGGAATAATGGAAGCCAAACATGAAACATATCCCATTGATATTGCCGGCGTGCACCGCGAACTGCCCCTTTTTGAGGTCAAACCGGGATTGCGCATTGCGATTCTGAACATCCTGGGCGATGTGGAATTGGTTGATGCCTGTGCGGCGGCGCTGGCGGAGAAACTTAGCGGGATGATTTATGACGTCATCCTGACGGCTGAGTCCAAAAGCATCCCGATGGCGCACATGCTCGCTAAGGTGACACAAAAGCCTTATGTGGTCTTGCGCAAGGAATGGAAACCTTATATGGGAGATGCGCTCGTTGCTGAGACCCTATCAATTACCACCGGCAAACCCCAAAAACTCTACTTGGATGAAAAAGACCGTTCTCTAATTGCTGGGAAGCAGGTGTTAATTTTAGATGACGTGATTAGCACCGGCTCCACATTGCAAGGGATGCGTTTGGTGATAGAGAAAGCCGGCGGTAAAGTTGCAGGCGAATCGGCAATATTAACCGAAGGCGACCGCGCTGAATGGATGCGCATCATTTCGCTCGGTCATTTACCAGTGTTCTACGATTAGTCATTTTTGAATCTCACGAGACCGATAAAGTGCTAATTCGGGTTGGGCTTGAATATGGCGTTGGGGGGCGAATCTTGGCTTGGGCGTTGGACTTCCCTGGCTGCTTTGCCTACGGTCAGGCTGATGCTGAGGTGATGCTGAACTTCGCACGCAATCTGCTTGCCTATGAAGCTTGGATTAATTTGCATGCTGATCAAGCTTGGTTCAACCTCATTAACCTCGATTTTCGTATCGATGAAGTTTATAAACCAGAGAATTCAAGCCGACTGGCTGGAAGCTATTTTTACCTATGCTTACAGTCAGCCAATGATTCAGGCGGCAAACTGGTATGATTTGATTGATGGATTTTCCTTCTTGAAAAATGGTGGCTTATTGCGTTCACCGAAAGGTGAACGGAAAGCGGCCGTCGATCGCTTGAAAAAATTACAAGAGAAATGGAGGATTTTACAATAAATGAATAATGATCCATCCTTGAAGAAAACTTTATCACGACGCGAGTTCATTCGGAAAAGTACAATGGGTATAGTTGGAGCCGCGATGTTCCCGTCTTTTCTGGAAAAATCGAATATTCTTGCTAAGACCACTAAGCCATTGTTATTTAAACCTTTTCCTCATCCCTGGATGCCACCGCTAAATTTTGTTTATACGGCTGATACCAATGGCGACCCTTTTCAATCTGGTATCGTGGTAAACGGAGATGGAATTGTTGTGCCTGAGGATTTGGGAACCCGACGCTTCAGTGTGAATTGCCAGTGGTTTATTGAAGGCTTTGGGAACTGTTTTTTAAGTGCCGATAATGACGGTGAATTTTATTCTTTAAAGGAAATGACGGGACGAAATGAACTTATCTTGAATCACGAATTTGCCAGAAGCCGAATAGCGCGAAATCGCCAAGTTATGCGACGCTATCAAACTCAGGGTACTAAATTTTCACCGGAAGTGATTCGTTTATCTGGTTTAGCAGAGGAATATCTGGAAGATTCCGCTAAACATACCGCCGAAAGTGAAAAATGTGCCTCTTTAGCAGATAAAGCTCTTTACTATGCTTTGTGGACGGGAGAGAATATCGAATTGGAACATGCCCACCAAATGATTTCTAAAAATAATCGCCATGATGAAGTTTACTTTGGCTGTGAATCCCGCCAGTATGTTTGGACGAAAAATGAAGAATTCACCAAGCGTTTTGTCGAATTATTCAATTTTGCTACAGTAACTCATTATATCTGGGACACCTGGTATGAATTATTTGAACCGAGGGAAGGAGTTTATAACTGGGGGATCAAGGATAACATCGTTCGCTGGCTAACCGAGAACAATATTACTATCGAAGGTCGTCCTCTATTTTGGTTTCATCCTACTGTAACTCCGGAATGGCTTAAAAATAAAAATTATGATCAATTGAGAAGTTATGTAGATAAACATATTAGCGACGTTGTCGGTCATTATGGCGATCAGGTTTTGCATTGGGAAGTCATAAACGAATATCATGATTGGGCGAATATTTTCAATCATACTCCCGATCAAATCACCGAAATTGTGCGACAAGTATGTGATAAAACCCATGAGATTAATCCTAAAGTAGATCGCCTGATCAATAATTGTGCACCCTGGGGTGAGTACGTTGCCAGAGGTAGAATGGCGCGGATGGAAGCAACCCGGCCTTTGCGCACCCCTTATCAATTCATCACCGATTTACTGGATGCAGGCGTGGAATTTGATACACTGGGAATTCAAATTTACTTTGGGAATCGCGATCTATCGGACATAATGCGGATGCTGGAAAGGTTTGAGAAATTTGGGAAACCGATATATATCACTGAAATTGGTACAACCTCAGGTCCGACTTTTGAAACCGTTGTGGACCGCAGTATGGGCATCTCTGGGAGACCATATGATTGGCACCGCGCCTGGGACGAAGAATTACAAGCTGATTGGTTGGAACAAGTTTATACCCTCTATTACAGCAAACTCAATATTAAAGCCATTAACTGGTATGATTTTTCCAATTTTCGCCCGTTTATTGTCAATGGCGGGCTGGTGACCGAAAGTTGCGAACCGAAGCAGTCGTTTTATCGCTTGAAGGAATTATTGAGGATCTGGAATCGTTTGCCTGATAATATTAAAAAATAGGACGAAAATAATGACATCCAAAGAACGATTATTAATTGCTTTAAAAGGTGGAATCGCGGATCACGTTCCAGTTAGTCCGGATATATCGGTGATG